>Ga0183098_10095_pt1 | contig 325185 bp, 307 predicted proteins | sample BioMet9_FD_128884 | JGI IMG/M metagenome (GOLD analysis project Ga0183098, IMG submission 128884) | Microbial communities from bioreactor (seeded with sewage sludge) at Lawrence Berkeley National Lab, California, USA - Biofuel... | ecosystem: Engineered > Bioreactor > Anaerobic > Unclassified ...
ATCACCTGACAGACATCCCCTCAATTAGATTGATATAACCTAATTATAAGAGATGCAGAGTCGAAGTGGCTCACTTTTTCGTTAGCGTTTGTGCTTTAAATGGCTCACTTATAGAATAGCATTTACAGAAAGGTTGCGGCAATAAAATGAGACGAGATGAGGTTGCTGCCTGCTATAAGATACCAGAGAGATTGCTTGTGCAATATGAGTCATGGGATTTTGTGCTTAAAGAGCATCCGCAGGAGAGCTTTGATTATAATGAAATGGATTTAAAGCGAATATCTTTTATACAGTTTATGCTGAAAATGGAGTTTGATGGTGCATGGATTCGTGAACATCTTCGGCGCAAAGCTGATGGCACGATGTCGATACAGGATTGCTGCCGGATTTTCAGAGAACGGCGCAAGGAGTTTTTGGATCGGATCCATATGCTTGAAGATAAGATCTCCGCATTGGATGCTTTATGCTACGAGATGAAGCAAAAAATTAATCGTTAGGCTTACAGGGAAGGGGTTCTATGATGGTGCTATGATTCATGAAATACAAAAAATGAATAATAAACGGTATATGATAGGTATTTTACATTTCAAAATGGTTAAGCTAAAATGAAATCAATGAAGGGAGAAAATTATCATGGCGAAAAAGAATATTTTAATCGTGTCCGGGCATACAAATCTTGGGGAGTCGGTTGCGAATCAGACGATTTTGGAGGATCTGCAGAAAGATTTGCCGGAAGCGGAATTTGACTATCTGGATCAGCTTTATGGCAGGGACTTTCAGATTGATATTGAGCGGGAACAGGCAAAATTAGTGCAGGCGGATATTATTGTACTGCAGTTTCCTGTTTTCTGGTATGCAATGCCTTCGCTGATGAGCCGTTGGATGGAAGAAACATTCCAGCATGGGTTCTCACATGGCCGTACAGGAGATAAGCTCAAGGGGAAAAGACTCATTGCCTCGTTTACGTCAGGCGCACCAGAGGAACTGTATCATAAAGATGCAGCTATGGGGTATGAAATCGAAGATTTCCTGCCGCCAATCAAGGCTGCATGCGGTCTCTGCAGCATGGAATTTGCAGGTTTTGTGTATACCGGTGGAGTGTCGTATCAAAGCCGTACAGATCCGGAGGCACTTGCCGCAGCCAAAGATAAAGCAGGCAAACATGCAGCAAGATTGATCACTTTGATCGAAAAACTGTAAAGGACGAGAGGGGGATACGGTATGTATATTGTCAATGTTACAATTAAAATTCATGAAATAGAAAAGGAGCGTCTGGCTGGTTTGTTGGAACGCCATAGTGCATGGTTTACAGGGCATTTTCAGCAGGGAGATTTCCTGCTGCTTGGGCCGTATTTGGACTGGGAAGGCAGCGGTATCATCCTGGCACAGGCAGAAAATAGGGCAGCATTGGAAAAGATACTATCGGGTGATGCGTTTTATGCAGAGCATTTAGCGGAATATCAGGTGCATGAATTCAAAGCGGCGAAGATTGCAGCTCAATTAAAGGATTATCAGGACAGGTAATATGAACGGATCTGTGCGAATGGTCTGCCAGCCGCTGGGGTACTGGAGGCATATAATAACTGTATGCTGCAGGGGCGTGCTATTTGTGCAGATGGTACCGATGTAACAGAAAAGGTTGCAGAGGCAGAAGCATTTTTATTAAAGAATATGTTTTAAACTGGAGGACAGGCTATGGAATATGCAACATTGAATGATGGAAATAAAATACCAGTAGTTGGGTTCGGTGTATTTATGATACCGAATGACGGGCCAACCTATACGGCAGTACTTGCTGCGCTGAAAGCCGGTTATCGTCATATCGATACGGCGGCTGCATACATGAATGAGACTGATGTAGGCCGGGCAATCAAGGAGAGTGGTATTCCCCGTGATGAGATTTTTGTGACCAGTAAGCTTTGGCTGCAGGATTATGGGTACGAAGCTGCGAAGAAAGGCATTGCCGCTTCATTGCAGAATTTGGGAACAGACTATATGGATTTATACCTTTTACATCAGCCTTATGGCGATGTAGCAGGTGCCTGGAAAGCATTAGAGGAAGCAAAACAAAAGGGAATATTGAAATCGATTGGTGTAAGCAATATGACCCCAAAAATTTATCAGCATTTTGTACCGGATTTTGCGACTAAACCAGCAGTGAACCAGGTGGAGTGCAATCCGTTTTTTCAGCAGAAGCTGCTCAGAGAGGTGGCAGCTGAAGATCAGGTCAGGCTTGAAGCCTATTATCCACTTGGACATGGTAATAAGGAATTGCTGAATCAGCCGGTGATTTCTTCTCTGGCTGAGAAGTATGGAAAAAATTCAGGACAAATTATTTTGCGCTTTGAAATTCAAGAAGGGTTCATTGTTTTGCCGAAGTCAACAAATCCTGGCCGCATTGCAGGAAACCTTGAGGTTTTTGATTTTGTCTTGACGGAAGAAGAACTGAAAGCTATAGAGTCACTGGATACAGGAAAAGGCAGTCATGACCCAGAAAAGCCAGGCATAGCAGAATGGCTGATGGATAATTTTAAGATCCATTGATGGTGGGCCGCTGCGTGCGATTATCCCTTAAGAGAGATAAATATTAATGTATGGAGTCATGAAAAAGGCCATGTGCATAGATTCGGTTTATGCGCACGGCTTTTTCTAGTTGTCCCCGTTTCAACAATCGTTCGACAAACAGAAATTTATCTTTTTCCGTCATTATAGGAAAAAATTTCATACAATCCCGCAGGCACTTGATGAAATTTTTGAAAATTGATAGAATCTTAAGATGAAGTTTTTGTGATATTATAGTATCATAACTCGGATTAGGATGATCGATACTTCTTAGGTGCATAACTAATACAGATGGGTGTGTTTGCTGCGTGATCACAATCAAAGCATATGCTAAAATCAATTTGACGCTGGATATCCTGGGAAAGCGGCCGGATGGCTATCATGAGGTGGCCATGGTCATGCAGTCGGTGGGGCTGTATGATACCCTGCAGCTGGAAAGGATACCGGCAGGAATCCAGCTGGATATCGATGTGCCGGGATTGGCGGCGGACGCCTCCAATCTGGCCTGGAAGGCGGCTCAGCTGGTAATGGATACCTGCGGGCTGACCGGGGGCGTCCATATTTCCCTTGCCAAGCGGATTCCCATGGCTGCCGGCCTGGCTGGCGGCAGTGCGGATGCCGCGGCGGTACTGCGCGGCATGGATCAGCTCTTCAATCTGCAGCTGGATGAAGGGGCGCTTTGTGCTCTGGGCGAAAAGCTGGGTTCGGATGTTCCCTTCTGCATCCTGGGCGGAACCATGCTGGCCAGCGGCCGGGGAGAAATCCTGCGCCGCCTGCCGGATCTGCCGGAATGCTATGTGGTACTGGCCAAGCCGCCGATTTCCGTATCCACAGCCTGGGCCTATCAGAACTATGATGCCCAGGGGGCGGAGCGCCATCCGGACAACGATGCCATGGAAAAAGAAATTGCCCGGGGAAGCTTGAAAGGTGTCAGCAATTTATTGTGTAATGTGCTTGAAAGTGTTACTATTAAAAGGTATGAGGAAATTTCGCACTACAAGCAGAGGATGATGGAGCATGGTGCATTGGCGAGTATGATGTCAGGCAGCGGCCCCACTGTTTTTGCGCTGGCGGACAGCCGGGAAAGTGCCGGCCGGATTGCCGATGCTATGAAAGCGGGCACGGATGCCGCAGTGTTTTCCGTAAAAGTAGTCAGCAGGAATTGAGGGAAGAACAATGGACAAGAGATTGGCACCGATAAGATTAGACAGTTATCAGCCGCTTCGGGAGGTTGTCTGTGAAACACTTCGTGATGCAATCCGCAAGGGTGTGCTGAAGCCTGGGGAACGGCTCATGGAGATACAGCTGGCCGAAGAGCTGGGCGTAAGCCGTACGCCGGTACGGGAAGCCATCCGCAAGCTGGAGCTGGAGGGCTATGTCATCATGATGCCGCGCCGTGGAACCTATGTGGCAAATCTCTCTATCCGCGATGTGAATGAGGTATTTGAGATCCGTACGTCACTGGATTCCCTGGCCAGCGGCCTGGCGGCTGAGCGCATCACCGATGATGAGTTGGAGCGGCTGCAGCGCCTGCTGGTAACCATTGGCGGCTATGTGGAGGCCAACGATATGGACAAGATCGTGGAGACGGATATGGAATTCCATGACCTGCTTTATCAGGCCAGCCGCAATACCCGGCTGGTGGGCATCATATTCAACCTGCGGGAGCAGCTGACCCGCTTCCGGACTACCTCCATGTCCTTTCCGGGCCGTCTGAAGGCTACTTTGGAAGAGCATCGCCGCATTGTTGAGGCCATCGCCCAGGGGGATGTGAAGGAAGCCCAGCAGGCTGCGGAAGATCATATGGAAAAATCAGAACAGACGCTGCTGGCCAGTATGGAAGCGCTGAAGGCGAAGACAGAAGGCCAGAGACATAACAAGGATTGAAGCTTTAAAATAGATGATGGGGGAAAGATCATGTCAGATTTAGTAACAGTAATTTTAGCTGCGGGCAAGGGTACGCGCATGAAGTCAAAGCTGCCGAAGGTACTGCACCGGGTGGGCGGCAAGTCCATGCTGCAGCATGTGCTGGACGCAGCTAAGCAGGCTGGAGCCAAGCGGAACATTGTGGTTGTTGGCTTTGGCGGCGAGACGGTAAAAGAGGCCATGGGCGACCAGGCTGAATTCGTTGTACAGAAGGAACAGCTGGGGACGGGACATGCCGTTCAGCAGACGGCTCCGCTGCTGGCTGCTGAGACAGGAACTGTCATGGTGCTCTGCGGTGATACGCCGCTGCTTACCGGGGAGCTGCTGAAGAAGCTTTACGATGCCCATAAGGAGGCCGGAGCCAAGGCTACAGTGCTCACGGCAATCATGCCGGATGCCACGGGCTATGGCCGTATCATCCGCACAGCTGAGGGCACGGTCATGAAGATCGTAGAGCAGAAGGATGCCACCGAGGAGGAGCGCCGGGTCAAAGAGGTGAACTCCGGTATCTATTGCTTTGAGGCCAAAGAGCTTTTTGCCGCCTTGGAAAAGGTGGGCTGTGATAATGCCCAGGGTGAGTACTACCTGCCCGATGTGCTGGAAATCCTGCGCAGCCAGGGAGAAAAGATCTGGGCGGCAGCCGCGGATGACTACGAGTCCACGCTGGGCATCAATTCCCGGGTTCAGCTTTCCGGGGCTGAAAAGATTCTGCGCCGCCGCAAGAATATCGAGCTCATGGATAATGGCGTGACCATCATGGATCCGGACAGCACCTTTGTGGATGCGGATGTCACCGTGGGCCGGGATACGATTCTTTATCCCTTCACCTGGCTGGAAGGCTCCACGACTGTGGGCGAGGGCTGTGAAATCGGTCCGAACAGCCGCTTTACCGATACAAAGATCGGCAATCATGTCACGGCGCATTTTTCTTATGCCCATGAATGTGAGATCGCTGATGATGTGATCATGGGGCCTTATGTGCATCTGCGTCCCAATACCAAGCTGGCCCACAAGGTCAAGATCGGCAATTTTGTCGAGGTGAAGAATTCCAATATCGGCGAAGGCACGAAGCTGCCCCATCTTTCCTATATCGGGGACTGCGATATGGGCTCCGGCGTGAATATGGGCTGCGGAACCATCACGGTGAATTATGATGGCAAGGCGAAGTTCCGCACCACTATCGGGGACGATGCCTTTGTCGGCTGCAATTCCAATCTGGTGGCGCCGGTAACTGTGGGCGCCGGCTCTTATGTCGGTGCAGGCTCTACTATCACCAAGGATGTGCCGCCTTCTGATCTGGCCATTGCCCGGGCCCGTCAGAAAAACATCGAGGGCTGGGCTGACAAGCGCAAGTAATACTGGTATTTACAGCGGCGGGTATTTTCCTGAACGCTGTTGATATATGGGCATCTGCCCGAAAAATAAATTAATATGAGTAATGGTTTGGAGGATTTTAACACAATGACAGTAGACATTGGAAACTTACGCATCCTTACGGGTAATGCGAACCCGGAACTGGCAAAAGAGATTGCAGACCACATCGGTGTGAAGCTCTGTGATGCGTACGTCGGTCATTTCAACAACGGTGAAACCCAGGTGATGATCAGTGAGAGTGTCCGCGGCAAAGACATTTTCATCATTCAGCCGACTTCCCAGCCGGTCAATGACAGCCTCATGGAGCTTCTGATCATGGTAGATGCCTGCAAGCGTGCTTCGGCACACAGCATTACGGCAGTTGTACCGTACTATGCTTATGCTCGTCAGGACCGCAAGACCCGTGGCCGTGAACCAATTTCCGCAAAACTCGTGGCAAATCTTTTACAGACGGCTGGCGTCAGCCGTGTTGTCACCGTCGACCTTCATGCAGGTCAGATCCAGGGATTCTTTGATATCCCGGTAGACCATCTGGCGGCCGCTCCGGTTTTAGCTGATTATCTCAGCAAACAGAACTTTGAAGATGTTGTTGTTGTTTCTCCAGATTTAGGCGGCGTGACCCGTGCCCGTGTGCTGGCAGACCGCCTGCAGGCTCCTATCGCCATCATCGAAAAGCGCCGTCCGCGTCCGGGCTGTGCTGAGGTCATGAACCTCATCGGCGATGTAAAGGGCAAGACAGCTATCATGATCGATGATATCGTAGATACGGCGGGGTCCCTCTGCGAGGGTGCCAAGGCACTGGAAAAGCTGGGCGCCAAGGCAGTATATGCCTGTTGCTCCCATGCCATCCTTACGGATCCGGCTGTGCAGCGCATCAACGATTCCTGCATCCGTCAGCTGATCATCACCAATACCATTCCACTGGCTCCGGAGAAAAAATCCGCGAAGATCATATCGCTGTCCATGGCAGATGCCATCGGTGATGTAATTCTGTGTATCCAGTCCCATGGTTCCGTAAGCAAGCTCTTTAAATAACAGATAGGAAAAAGACCGTCCGGCTCACGGAGCCAGGCGGTCTTTTCAGTTACAGCTTTCAGAGAATTTCCTCAGGCGTAGTATATACTGCCGTTGATGGCAGCGGCCTGGTTCCTCTTGTTCTTCAGGGAGATCTTTGCCGGTGTATGGGCATAGGCTGGCAGGCGCTTCTTGATGAACTGGGTGTCGATATTTCCCGTGCGGAAATAATCATCCTCCAGGATGCGCTTATGGAGAGGAATGGTGGTTTTTATACCTGCCACCTGGAATTCCTGGAGAGCCCGCTGCATGATTTTGACAGCATCTCCCCGGGTACGGCCATGGGCAATGACCTTGGCCATGAGAGAATCATAGTAGGGCTCGATGGTGAGTCCGGCAGCAAAGCCGCTGTCAAAGCGGATACGGGGGCCGCCGGGAATGTGCCAGCCGGTGATCTTTCCGGGGGAGGGGAGAAAATTGTTGTCCGGGTCCTCCGCATTGATGCGGCATTCAATGGCATGGCCGGTAAAGGTCACATCCTTTTGGGCAAAGGCCAGGGGCTCGCCGGCAGCCAGGCGGATCTGGGTGCGTACCAGATCGATGCCGGTGACCGCCTCGGTGATGCCATGCTCCACCTGGATGCGGGGATTGATTTCCATGAAATAGAATTCGTTGTTGGAGAGATCCAGCAGAAATTCCACCGTGCCGATATTGGTGTAGTGGACGCTCTTGGCAGCCTTGATGGCCAGCAGGCCCACCTGCTGGCGCATTTCCTGGGTGAGGGCGGGGGAGGGGGATTCCTCCAGCAGCTTCTGGTTGCGGCGCTGCAGAGAGCATTCCCTTTCACCAAGATGAAGCACTGTGCCGAAATTATCGGCGACAATCTGCACCTCAATGTGACGGGAGCGTTCAATGTAGTGCTCAAAATAGAATTTCGTTTTCGTCACATCCGCCAGCTGCAGGATGTTTTTCAGATCCTTTTCATCGTGGGCCACGAACATTCCTTTGCCGCCGCCGCCGGCCACCGGCTTCAGGATGACCGGATAGCCGGTTTCTTCCGCTGCTTCAAGGGCCATTTCATTGCTGGTCAGCGGTTCGCTGCCCTTGGCCATGGGGATGCCGGAGGGTACCATGGCAGCCCGGGCGATATCCTTGTCGCCCACCTGCCGGATGGTCTCTGCCAGCGGACCAATCCAGGTCAGGCCGGCTGCAGCCGCCTGGTCAGCAAAGTCCGCGCTTTCGGACAGAAAGCCATAGCCGGGATGGATGGCATCAGCACCGCTGGACCTGGCTGCCTCCAGGATAGCAGCCATATTCAGATAGCTGTCGGCGGCATCGGCTGCTCCAATGGGGCAGGCAATATCCGCCAGCTGTACATGCAGTGCATTGGCATCCGCTTCTGAATAGACGGCTACGGTTTCTATGTCCATCTCCTGGCAGGCCCGGATGATACGTACGGCGATTTCACCGCGATTGGCAATCAGTACTCTCTTAAACATGGAAAAAACCTCCTCAGTCCAGTAAATAAGAATTAGGACGTAGTACTAAATTTGTAACGATTACAATTTTAACACAAAACCATGCGTAAAAGCAATGATATATTCAAGCTATTGAAACGATTCCTTTAAAGAATATTGTATACAGCCTTGCCAGCTGGTCGGAGCAATGGCATAATGACCATAGAAATGAAGGTGATGGATATGACGGATATCGTAGCGGAAAAACTGCAGCTGCTGCCGGATTCTCCGGGCGTTTATATCATGAAGGACGCCCAGGGGAAAATCATTTATGTGGGGAAGGCCATCGTGCTGAAAAACCGGGTACGGCAGTACTTCCAGAGCAATAAGAATCATTCCCCAAAGGTACGGGCCATGGTGGCGAAGATCGCTGATTTTGAAACCATCCTTACGGGCTCAGAGGTGGAGGCGCTTATACTTGAGTGCAATCTCATAAAGAAGCACCGGCCGCGGTATAATATCAGTCTGAAGGACGATAAAAGCTACCCTTATCTGAAGGTCACAGTACAGGAGGATTATCCCCGGGCATTCATCACCCGGCGCATACTGAAGGACGGGGCCCGTTATTTCGGCCCTTATACCAATGCCGGGGCATTGCACGAGAGCCTACGGCTGCTGCGGCGGCTGTTTCCGCTGCGTTCCTGCAAGCACATGGATGTGGACCGGCCCTGTCTGGAATATCATATTCACCGCTGTCTGGCTCCCTGTACTGGGATGGTGGACCGGGAGGAGTATGATGCGATGATCCGGGAGGTATGCCTCTTTATGGAGGGGCGTACCGAGCGGGTGGAAAAGGAACTGGCCCAGCGCATGGCTGCGGCGGCAGAGGGACTGCAGTTCGAGCTGGCCGCCCGTTTGCGGGATCAGCTGCGGGCGGTGCGGAAAATCGCGGAAAAACAGCGTATCGTGACAGGCTCTGGCGACCAGGACGCGGTGGGAATGGCCCGTTCGGAGCTGGGGGTCTGCGTGCAGATCTTCTTTATCCGGGGCGGCAAGATGGTAGGCCGGGAGCACTTCCTGCTCACAGGGGCCGGGGAGGAATCCGATGAGGCGGTGCTCACCGCCTTTTTGAAGCAGTATTATCATCAGGCGGCCTTTGTTCCCCGGGAGGTATTGCTGCCCTGCGCGCTGGAGGAGCAGCTGGTGCTGGAGGAATGGCTGTCGGGCAGGAAGGAGTCCCGGGTGCAGGTATTCTGCCCTCAGCGGGGCACCAAGAAGGATATCGTGAATATGGCGGAGGGCAATGCGGCCAAATATCTGGAGGATGAGGCCTCCAGGCTTCGCCAGGCCAATGCCCAGACCCTGGGAGCGGTGGAGGAACTGGGGCGCTATCTGCATCTGGTGAAACCGCCCCAGCGCATGGAGTGCTTTGATATTTCCCATATCCAGGGTTCGGAGACGGTGGCTTCCATGGTGGTTTTTGAAGGGGGTCTGCCCAAAAAATCCGATTATCGCCGCTTCAAGATCCGCAGCACGGAAGGCAAGCCGGATGATTTTCTGTCCATGCGGGAGGTGACCTCCCGCCGCTACGGCAAGGCGGATCCGGAGGAGCTGCCGGATCTCATCATCATCGATGGGGGCAAGGGACAGCTTTCCTCCGCGTTGGAGATCATCCGGGGAGCCGGGCACCAGGAGGTCCCCGTAGTGGGGCTGGCCAAGCAGTTTGAATACATCTTTGTGGAGGGTTCATCGGATCCGGTGATCCTGCCCCGGCAGAGCCAGGCCTTATATCTGGTGGAACGTATCCGGGATGAAGCCCATCGCTTTGCCATCACCTATCATCGCAAGCTGCGGGGAAAACGCAACCTGGTGTCGGTGCTGGATCATATTGAGGGGATCGGCCCCAAGCGCCGCAAGCTCATTTGGGAGCATTTCGGCAGCCTGGCGAAGATCCGGGAGGCTTCAGTGGAGGAACTTGCTTCGCTGGATGGGATGACCTTTCCGGCGGCTCAGGCCGTTTACAATTTTTTTGCGGCCCAGGCGCTGCTGCATAACAAGGCGGCGGAAAAAGGAGTATAATGACGTTATACGGCAGTAGAGATAAAGAGGGTTACATATGAAAATTATTGACTTGCATGTTCATTCAATCGTTTCCGATGGAAGCTATACCCCGACCGAGCTGGCCCGTCTGGCTGCGGCCAAAGGATTGGCTGGCTTTGCGCTTACGGATCATGAGTCCATACAGGGCATTGATGAGGCGGCGGGAGAAGCCCGGCGCCTGGGGGTCAGTTTCCTGCCGGGAATCGAGATCAGCGTGGAATATTACGAACGCCGGCTGCATATCCTGGCACTGGGCTTTGATGCCGGGCATCCGGCCTTTCTGGAACTGTACAAACGCATCCGTTCCGTAAAGGAGGCCAAAATACCGGATCTTATTGCGGGAATCCGGGAACGGGGCATTGAAATATCTGAGGATGTGGTCCGGCTCCATGCAGCGGGCCGTATCGATCGCTATGCGATCATGCGCTACCTAGTGGGGCTGAAGCTGTTTGATCGGGCCCAGCCTCTCTGGGATCAGTACATCAATCCGGTGGTCAGGGAACTGGGCATTGATGGGGATGTGCCGGCGGAAGAGGTCTTTTCGGCTGTCCATGCGGCGGGCGGCATCACCTCCCTGGCCCATTTCCATAAGCGTATCGGCCTGAAGGGGCTGACCCGGGCCGAGCAGGAACTGGACATCGCCAGTCTGCATCGCATGGGGCTGGATGGCATGGAGCGCTGGTATCCCAGCTACACCCAGGAGGATGCCGACTTTGCGGCCCATCTCATTGAAAAATATGGGCTGCTGCCGACGGGGGGGACGGATTTCCATGGAACGAACCGTGTGGGCATTGAACTGGGCAGCGGCTATGAAAATAATATGGCTGTTCCCTGGAGTGTATTCGAAGCCATCGCTAAACGTACCCGGGGCGCGGTTTTGGCCGGGTAAGCTGTCGGCTAAAAAAAGATTGTAAATCAGCGTATTCATGGTAATATAGAGATAGCAGCGCAGCTGTGCATGAAAACTTTAAGGAGGGCGTTTTATGAAGAAATGGGTTTGTTCTGTTTGTGGATGGATTTATGATGAGGAGCTTGGCGATCCTGATTACGATCTGGCTCCCGGCGTGCCTTTCGAGGAGCTTCCGGATGACTTTGTATGCCCGCTCTGCGGCGTAGGCAAGGATCAGTTTGAAGAACAGTAAGCAAAAAGAGGCTGCAGCAATGCGGCCTCTTTTTTACGTACTGTTCTTCTGTTTATGGGTGCTGTGAACGGGCAGGCTTTTTAAAGTTCTGCCAGGACAGAAGCCTCGCAGGACTGCATAGCAGTGATGGTTTGGGCAAAAAGATCATCCAGCTCCCAGCCGAGGGCTTCAGCGCCCTGGCGGATGATGTCGCGGGAACAGCCGGCGGCAAAGCGCTTGTCCTTGAATTTTTTGCGCAGACTGGAAAGCTTCATGTCCATGACGCTTTTGGAGGGATGCATGAGTGCGACCGCACCGATGAGGCCGGTCAATTCATCAACGGCGAATAGAATTTTTTCCATGATGTGCTCTGGCTGGATATCGGAGCATACGCCATAGCCATGGGAACAGATGGAATGGATCATCGTCTCCGGCACACCGGCCTCCTGCAGGAGTTCCGGCGCTTTTTTGCAGTGCTCTTCCGGATAGAGTTCGAAGTCAATGTCATGCAGCAGGCCGATGATGCCCCAGTAATCTGCATCTTCACCCTGCTTTTCCGCGAACCAGCGCATGACACCCTCAACGGTAAGACCGTGCTGGATATGGAAGGGCTCCTTGTTGTATTTTTTCAGCAGAGCGAGAGCGGCATCGTGAGAAAGTATGTTTTCCATAAAATGATCCTTCTTTCAAAAGCCATTGTGGTGGTGGGCCGGCAATCGGCTTGGTTTAATGGTATTATCATATCACATTTGCCGGTAAAATGTAGGGGGATTTATCTGGCTGGCGGAATAGTCCGTTCAAAGTAGGCTCTTCTGGCATCTCTGTGGGTAAGAAATGCCGCTTTCCCTTGTAATCAAGCCACATTGGGGACATTCGACTTTCGATTAGGAAGTGGGATGCGGATATCTGAGCATACTAGGTACACCATATCCATCATGTTTTGAATATTCCTAAAGCCATATGCCTTACGGATGATCAGCTTGATTTTGTTGTTAGTTGCTTCGATTCTCGCATTACTCAGACCGAGGCAGATCGTATTAAGGATATGCTTCTTGTGACGTTTGATCTTTTTGTAGAGAGCTTTGAAAGCAGGTATTCTGCTATGGCTCGCCCACCAGAGCCAGTGTTTCAACTCAGCCTCCGCCTGCTCAACATCAGTTGACTTTAACAGAAGCCGCAGTGATTCTTTTAGGCAGTAAGCCCTGTACAACTGAGGATCCTTCGCCTGGATTATATCCAGCCGGATCTGCTGCTTTTCGGTCAGGTGTTCATGAGCTTTGCCAAGCGTGTAGCTGGAATTCTTGATTTCGGATGCCTTGGCTCTAGCCGCCTGAACTTCGGAGACGATTTTGTCACCGGCCTTCGGACGGCCTCGCTTCTGTGGATTATCCCTGGACATTTGCTTTGCCTTCTCATAGGCAACACGCCAGCGATCCTTACGGACTGCGTCAAGCGCCTCCATAGCCCATTCGACGACGTGGAAAGGATCTACACAGCGTTCACAATCAGGAGTAAACTCATTGACGCAGTCGGTGATCCAACGTGCTCCATCACCAGTAACAACTTTGATGCTGGCGAGCTGATCGTCAGTGAGACTTTTATAAAACTGTTCGAGCACAGATTTGCCGTGCCCATCGGCGACCCAGACAACTGTATTGGTATCGTGATTTACGACTATCGTGATGTACTTGTGCCCCTTCCGGTAACTAGTCTCATCGATACCGATATTCACCAATCCGTTCAAACGCCTGGCTCGTTCCGGCTCCAGGTCTCGCAAAGCTCTGAACATGCAATTTCCAACGGTCTGCCAGTCGATCCGCATGTAGCTAGACACAGCGCTGCGTGGTAAATATGTGGCAAGCCATGCAACTGTCAGAGCGAAATCCTTTGTGAAACTGCTCTGGGCATACGCCCATGGAACAGCAGCGGTGATAACACCATGTTCCGGGCAGATGATTCGATGGGTAGCCGCTTCGATCTCAACGATGATTCCTGAAAAGTCCAGCCCACGCCAGATCTTATTTTTCTTGGTCGGCCGGTCGTATCTGGGGAGGTGTCTTCTCCCGCAGAAAGGGCAGTCATCCTGATGCCAAGCAGTAGGACGAGCCTTGATCCGAAGATGTGTGACACCATCCACATCATTGTAGAAGTTGTAAGATTCTACAACAGTGTTCTTGACATTGAGAAGTTTTTTGCATAAGGTATCAGCAGAAGCCATCTTGATTCTCCTTTATCGTTGATGTTTGGTCGCTGATACTATACAGGAGTCAGGGTGGCTTTTCAATATGTGATTGTTAAAAACAGTGGGCGAGGCAGAGGCTACTTACCCACAATCATGCCCGAAGCCTCTCAAAGTATGCGTTTTATTGCGGCTGTCCGGGAAAAATATTTTGGGGATAAGGAGTCAGTTTTGGAAAAAAATTTTGATAGGACATGCTGCAGCCCTTTTTACGATTTTGGTCTGGGGGACGACCTATGTTTCTACGAAGGTATTGCTGGTGGATTTCGCACCCATCGATATTCTTTTCCTTCGTTTCCTTATCAAAAGCGCCGTAAAACCCCGCCCTTTAGGGCTGGGGATATAAGGCGCGTCGGGCGAATTTGCGTAAGCAATTGAAGCCCGACAATCTAGCGAGGAATTTCAGCATATCCCTTGAAGTCATGATATAATCGAGTTAAGAAGGTGAGAAAATGAGCAACGGACAATCAACAGCCTATACGATGGGCTGCAAGTATCGGATCTATCCGAACAAAACCCAAGCAAATCTCATAAACAGAACGCTGGGGTCTTGCCGCTTCATGTTCAACCATTTTCTCGCGGTGAGGCGCGACCAATGGGACACGAATCACCAGTCCGTCACCTATAAACAGACAGCAGCTTTGCTCACCGACTTGAAGCGGAGAGAAGAAACCTGCTGGCTGAAAGCGGTAGACAGCATGGCCTTGCAGGAATCCCTGCGGAAGCTTGATACCGCCTATAAGAACTTCTTTGAAAAGCGGGCGAAATATCCACGGTTCAAGTCGAAGCACTGCCATAGTCAGAGCTATCGCACCCGCAACCAGTCCAACGGCATCCGTTTCGTAGCTGGAAAGTTGAAACTCCCTAAAATCGGCCTTGTGAAAATCAAGCAGAGCCGTGCTTTCGAGGGTAGAATCCTGAATGCTGCGATCAGCCATACTGCTTCGGGTAAATACTTCGTGTCCCTCTGCGTGGAGCAGGACATTGAAAACCTGCGGCAGGTGAACCGTGGTGGGCAGGTCGGTATTGATGTAGGGCTGAAAGAATTCTATTCAGACAGTAACGGCAATACCGTTGCCAATCCCCGTATACTCCGTAAGCTTTCCAGGAAACTTGCCAGAGAACAGAGCCGGCTCTCCCGCAAAATGCCACGGTCAAAGAACCGCGACAGGCAAAGAGTGCGTGTTGCCCGTGTCTATGAGAAGATAGCCAATACCCGCAAAGACTTCCTGCATAAGGTATCAACTCAGCTTGTTCGTGAAAACCAAACGATAGCGGTTGAAGACCTGAAGGTGAAGAACATGCTGAAGAACCACAAACTGGCCAAGGCTATTTCCGATGTATCATGGAGCGAGTTCTTTCGGCAGTTGGCGTACAAAGCAGAACTGTACGGAGCGGAAGTGCTGAAAGTGCCTACGTTCTACCCGTCCAGCCAGACCTGCCACGTTTGCGGCTATCAGAATCCAGAGGTCAAAGACCTTTCCGTAAGGAAATGGACTTGCCCGAATTGTGGAGAGCCACACATGGACAGGGACACCAATGCGGCACGGAACATACTCGCGAAAGCGTTGGCGGACAAAGCCGCCTGAATACATATACCGTGGGACACACGGAAATCTACGCTTGGGGAGAACGTGTAAGTCGATTTGGCTACGGTTGGATTGCAGTGTTCGTCGAACCAAGAATCCCCTGGCTTCAGCCATGGGGAGTGTCAAGAGCTGGTTATAATATTATCAGAAATCTGCCTTGGCTGTCTTTATGTAAAAAAATAAATGATTCACTACAGTATATGAATCATTTTGATCCTTACGTGTAAAACCCTTGACACTGGAGAGGAGCTTAATTGATCGCATAGTGACCATAATCGGCATCATTCCTTTTTCATACGATTAACCATTTCTAAAACAAATCTTAAATCTTCTTTAGACAATTCCTTACTGGCATCAAAAGAATACGCATATCAACAGAATGGAGGCGATATCATCCACTATTCGGCTTACGGTGGTTATTCCGCCGGATGAACATCTATCCCAACGCTTATTACAATTATCTTGCACAACGAAAGCTGGCATATCAGCAACAGATATTACAAAAGATCAGGGATATTTATCATGCCTATAATGGCGTGCCAGGATATCGTACGATGCAGGTTTACCTAAGACGTGAAGGAATAGTAATCAGCCGTCCAACCGTGCATCGGTACATGAATCGAGAGCTTGGCCTGCTGGCTGTGGTTCGTCGGCGTAAGCCAAATTATTATAAAGGCCACGCCCATAAAGTATTTCCAAACCTGTTGCAGCAAAATTTTACAGCAGAAGACATCAACCGTAAGTGGTGCACGGATTTTACATATTTGTTTCTAAGCAATGGCAGCAAGCGGTATAACTGTACGATTATTGACCTTTATGACCGCAGTGTAGTTGCAAGCATCACTGATAAAAAAATCACCAGCGACCTGGCAATTCGAACCTTGCGAAAGGCTATACAATCGCAGAAGCCAAAATGTCAGCAAATTCTGCTGCATAGTGATCAAGGAAGTCAGTACACATCTCAGGAATTTGTTGATTTCTGTGTATCGCAGGGAATTCAGCAGAGCATGAGCAAGGCTGGATTTCCATATGATAACGCCCCCATGGAACGTTATTATAATACCTTGAAAAATGAGCTTATAGAAATGCATTGCTACTATACAGATGAAGAGCTCACAAGTTCCATTGAAGAATTTGCCTATGGTTGGTACAACCATGGTAGGCCACATTCATATAATGATTATCGAACTCCTTATGAAGCTCGATGTCATTCTTAAAAATGTAGGTTGTACTGTTACAAAAATGCTTGACCACAACAAGTAGGAAGATAAGCAAGGTTGGAAAATATCTTGGTGTTGGTGTATCATATAATGTAGAAGATAAAAAGGCCATGGTACACGTTTCATATACTTGGTAGGCTGACAACATTTCCATTTTTATGACATAAAAAATGGAATATGTGGGAAAATAGCTATATAAAAGTATTGAAAACAGCCAAAAAACATGATATGATTGAAACTCAGTGTATTATTGGTATATTGCTAAAATGGAAAAGGCACAAGAAAGAGCTCTTTTTCTGGATTGAATTAGGAGGCAGTTGTTAAATAATGAGTATTAGTGAAAATTTGAGAAATATCGCGATCATAGCCCACGTTGACCATGGCAAGACCACTCTGGTGGATGCCATGCTGAAGCAGAGCCATGTATTCCGCTCCAACGAGCAGGTTGCTGAGCGTGTCATGGACTCTGGAGATCTGGAACGCGAGCGCGGCATCACGATTTTGTCGAAGAATACGTCCATCATGTATAAGGACATCAAGATCAATATCGTAGATACCCCGGGCCATGCGGATTTCGGCGGCGAGGTAGAGCGCGTATTGAACATGGTAGACGGTGTTGTGCTGCTCGTTGATGCCTTCGAGGGCCCGATGCCGCAGACGAAGTACGTGCTGCGCAAGGCTCTGGAACAGAAATTGAAGCCGATTGTGGTAATCAATAAGATCGATCGTCCGGATCAGCGGGTGGACGATGTCTACGATGAAGTGCTGGAGCTCTTCATGGAACTGGGCGCTGACGATGATCAGCTGGATTTCCCGGTGATCTATGCGACTGCCCGTGATGGCATTGCAAAGTATGAAATGGAAGATGCCAGTGATAATCTGGAGCCGCTGATGGAAACCATCATCAAGGAGATCCCCGCACCGCGCGGGGACGCAGATGGTCCGCTGCAGATGATGGTCACTACGCTGGATGCTGATGATTATGTAGGCCGGGTAGCTGTTGGCCGTATCATCCGCGGCAGCGTAAAGACGAATCAGAATGTAGTTCTGATCAATGGGGACCAGGAGACCAAGGCCAAGATCGGCAAGGTTTTCGTTTACCAGGGTCTGAAGCGGGTCGAGGTTCCCTCCGCGGGTCTGGGCGAGGTCGTTGCCCTTACTGGCCTCGGCGATGTAAGCATCGGTTATACCGTTGCGGATGCTGAGAATCCGGAAGCACTGCCGACCATCAATATCGATGAGCCGACACTGTCCATGACCTTTGGCGTCAACACCAGCCCCTTTGCCGGCCGTGAGGGTCAGTTCGTGACATCCCGTCATCTGCGTGACCGTCTGTTCAAAGAGGTCGAGACCAACGTGAGCATGAAGGTTGAAGAGACGGATTCAGCAGATACCTTCAAGGTATCCGGCCGTGGCGAGCTGCATCTTTCCATCCTCATCGAGACTATGCGCCGTGAGGGCTATGAGCTGCAGGTCGGCAAGCCTGAGGTTGTGTACAAGACCATCAATGGGCAGCGCTGTGAACCGCTGGAGAACCTCACCATCGAGGTTCCGCAGGAGTACATGGGTACGGTTATGGAATCCCTGGGCACCCGGAAGGCTGAGCTTTCCAATATGACAGAGGTTTCCGGCTATATGCGCATGGAATTTGTCATCCCGGCCCGTGGCCTTATCGGCTTCCGTTCCGAGCTTCTGACAAATACCAAGGGCAATGGAATCATGAACCATGTATTCCACGGTTATGTTCCCTATAAGGGCGATATCCCGGGCCGTTCCCGCGGTTCGCTGGTTGCTTTCGAGCAGGGTGAGACTACCGGCTACGGTATCTATACGCTGCAGGATCGCGGCACCATGTTCATCTCCCCGGGCCAGCAGGTCTATGAGGGCATGATTGTGGGCGAGAATTCCCGTGAAATGGATATCGATATCAACCCCTGCAAGAAAAAGAATGTTTCCAATATGAGAACCTCCTCCTCGGATGAAGCCATCCGTCTGGTTCCGCCTCGTATCCTGAGCCTGGAACAGGCACTGGAGTACATCAATGAGGATGAACTGGTAGAGGTGACTCCGGAGAATATCCGCCTGCGCAAGGCTGTCCTGGATCGTACAGCCCGCGGCCGTGCCAGTAAGAATGCTCGTAAGTAATACCTTACAGAATAACAATTTTATAGGTATTTAGAATCAAAATGTCCTGCCAGATGAATTTTTTTGAAATTCTGGCAGGACTTTTATGTTTCACGGCGAAACAGATTAAAAGTAGCATAAGTAGCGATGGAATTATTTATTCATATATTAGGTGTGGAGGCGAAACGAAGTGGGATTCGTAGAAAAGCTGAAGGATATACTCATGCCCATGGAGGATGTTTTGGAAGAGGAGTATGTCGAGGAGGAAGCTCCTGAGGTCAGGGAAGAGGCAGTAGTCCGGGAACGTCAGGTTGTAAATGGCAGCAGTGTCAGCTATACCGCGGCACCGGCAGCACCGGCGATGCCGGCGCGTCCACAGCTTACGGTACATACAACCAAGGTGCCGGAGCTGAAGATCCAGATTTATGTTCCGCAGAATTTTGATCAGGTAACAGCCGTGGCCGATGACTTGAAGGCGAAAAAGGCCGCAGTTGTCAACTATGAGCGGGTGGAGCCGTCAGATCAGCGCCGTATCTGTGATTTCCTTAATGGTGTCTGCTATGTGACGGACGGGGAGGTCAAGCGCATTTCAGAGACAATGGTGCTTTATGTTCCGGCAGGTGTGAGCATTACGGAAGCAGTTCCGACAGCAATGCCTGAATAATTTTGTTGACAGGACAAAGCAATCATTTGGATGGTTGCTTTGTTTTTTCATGCGTAAATTTAGTTTATGGAGGCTTAGGTTATGGTAAAGAAGCAGGATGTATTGGAAGATGTATTGGCAGAATTTGAAAAGCTGGCCCGGATACCGCGTAAATCCGGTCATGAGGAGAAGGTCAGCAATTATTTGCGGGATTATCTGCAGTCCCTGGGGTTCAGTGTCGTGCAGGATGAAAAATTCAATATCATAGCGGACAAGCCTGCTTCCACCGGCTGCGAGAATGCGCCGCTGACTATTTTGCAGGGACATATGGATATGGTCTGCGTGGCCGCGCCCGGGGTGAAATTCGATCCGCTGACAGATGCCATCAAGCTTAAGCGCACCGATAAATATCTGGAAGCCGAGGGAACGAGCCTGGGTGCTGATGACGGCATTGGTGTGGCGGAAGCCATCTACATACTCAAGAATATGGAAAACCACGGTCCGCTGCGTATGATCGTGACAGTGGATGAAGAGCAGGGCATGACGGGGGCTACCCATCTGGCGGATAAATATCTCACGGACGCCAGCTTCCTTATCAATTGTGATTCGGAAAATTATGATGAGCTGACAGTTGGCAGCGCCGGCAGCGTGAACCTGGATTTCTCCAGGGTCATGAAGCAGCAGGCACCGGCCAAGGCCAAGGCATGGAAGCTTTCGGTCAAGGATCTGCTGGGCGGCCATTCCGGCGAACGCATCGGTGATGGGCGGGGTAACGCCATCCGCACGGCAGCCATGGTGCTGCTGGCTCTGGCGGAAAAGGGGATTTCCTATGAACTGGCTGCTTTCCAGGGCGGTACGGCCCGCAACGCCATTCCGGCAGAAGCGGAAATCATCTTTACCAGTGATGCGTCACAGACTGAACTGCAGGCTGTGGTGGCGGACCAGCAGGAGCGGTTCCAGCAGATGTATGGCGGGGTAGACCCGGATGCTAAGCTGCTGCTCTCGGATGAGGCTCTTCCCTCACAGGTTTTTGCCGCTGCGGATACCAAGGCGCTGCTGCAGCTCCTGATCACGCTGCACAGCGGTGTATACGCCATGTCCCAGGTCATTCCGGGGCTGGTGGAAACCTCGGCCAATGTCGGTGTGATCCGTACGGAGGGCAGCAACGTGAGCATCCAGTTCTTCCCCCGTTCGGCTATCGATGCAAAGATCGATGAATTCCGCTGTATGGCGCAGGCCTATGCAGAGCTGAGCGGTTTCCAGGCACAGATCGGGACCCAGTCACCTGGCTGGAAGGAACGCAAGGACAGCAGACTGGCTGAAATCATGGCGGAAACCTTTGCGGAGCAGAATGGCAAGCCCATGAAGGTGGAAACCATCCATGCAGGCCTGGAATGCGGCTGGCATTTCCGTAAAAATCCGAAGCTGGATATGGTATCCATCGGCGTAACGACCATGGATATCCACAGCCCCAATGAAAAGCTGCTGCTGGAGACAGTTCAGCCCCAGGTGGAACTGATCATGGAAACTCTTCGCAAGATAGCGGCCATGAAGTAAAAGAGAATAAGGAACCCCGGATATGGCAGATCCTTTGCCTATCCGGGGTTTGTTGTATAGAAAAGAGGGGGATGAAATGAATCGACGAAGCTTTATTCTTCGCTGCCTGGCCGCTGCAGGTCTTTGGCAGGCGGGTTCCTGGCAGGCAGCAGAGCGGCTGTGGGCCGCAGCAGAAAGCCACGGTGATCGGGAATATTACCGGATTGTTGTGCTCAGCGATCCGCATCTGCCGGTGAAGCTCAAAAAGCATAAAAATGTTGCTACCAGAAAAATCATCAGGGAACAGAAGCTGAAGGTCATACAGGATATCAATGGCTGGTCGGATGTGGATGAGATTACGGTGACAGGGGACATAGCCGCCCAGTTCGGTGTGGAATCGGAATATGCCTATGCGAAAAAATATTTTTCCGGTTTTGCCAGTCCGCTGCATATCCTGGCGGGAAATCATGATTACATCTACGAGGACGAGCCTTCAGAGAATGGGAAGAATGTCTGGGCGGATGCAGCCGGACGGCAGCGGAAGCTGGACCGTTTCAAAGAAATATGGCAGATGCCCAGCCTCTCTTACGTGAAGGAGGCTGGCGGCTGCCGGCTGTTCTATCTGTCTCCGGAATCCCTGGAAAAATATTCTGTGGCCCTGAGTCAGCAGCAGCTGGCGTGGCTTCGCCAGGAACTGGCAAAGGCGCCTCAAAAGCCGGCCATTGTATTCTTCCATGCGCCCTTGGCCGGGACACTGGCCGATTATAATAAAAGTGTCAATCACCCCAATGCCATTGCCCAGCCGGAGGCGGCCATAGACCAGCTGCTGCGGGACAATCCCCAGGTTTTCCTCTGGGTGTCTGGGCATACCCACACACCGGCCACGGAGCCCAGCTATGCGGATGAGAAAATCAATCTTTATGCCGGCCGGGTTATGGATATCCATACCAGCACCCTGGATCGTACGATGGTCTGGTCCAATTCACTCTACCTCTACCCGGACCGGGTGGAGGTGAAGACCTTCAATCATACGGAGGGGCGCTGGGAGGATAAGCTGGATCGCCGGATTCGGCTGCCCAGGATTTAACCTGCTTCAGGAATGCAGCAGCTTTTCCTTCAGCTGTTGGTAACGGCGGGTGTAGTAGGGGCCATTCTGCGCTTCCCGATGGTCAAAGCCATAGGCACGGCGGCTTACGGCCAGGATAGGGGGCGCCTGGATGCGCTTGGCCACTGCCATGCCCGTGAAGAGATTCCACCAGCGTTCCAGATCAGCAATGAAATCAGCGGGAGCGGCAAAATATTTTTGTACCAGTCCGGGAGCGCAGCCCAGCTTTTCTTCCAGCGTGCCGGCCGCGTACCATTCCAGGATGTCCTGGGGCGAGGCCTTCTGCCAGCGCTCTACAAAGGAGCGGAAAAGGAAGTCATGATAGGGATATTTGATAGGATCGCCTTTGCCTTCATCCACACATTGGTTATTGGAGAGCTCTGCGCTGGGTACGATATCGATGGTGGCCTGGGGCACAACCTCCCGATGGAATACAGCGGTGTTCAGGTAGCGGGCAAGGTCATAGACCTGGTGCTTCCAAAGGTCAGCCAGGGCAGCCAGGAATCCTGACTGATCCCCGTAGAGGGTGGAGTAGCCCACGGTGGTTTCCGCCTTGTTGGCGTTGCAGGTAAAACCGCCGCCAAAGGCCGCTGCGGCTCCGGCCAGGACCCGGGCACTGCGGTCCCGGGCCTGGATGTTTTCGGCCACGAAAGAGGAGACCTTCAGATGGGTTTCAGTATGCTCCTGCAGGAAGACCACCGGTGTGGTTTCCAACTGGCGGATGGTATAGTCCACTACCTCCTGGATGGGCAGGATCGTATAATGGCAGCCGAGGTTTTCCGCCAGCTTCTGGGCCAGCCCCTTGGTGGTAGCCGAATTGTAGACACTGGGCATATTCACCAGCAGAATGTTCTCTGGTCCCAGTACACTGGTATAGAGGGCGGCAGCCACCGCGGAATCGATTCCGCCGGAAATACCGATGACCACCTTTTTCATATGGATATTCTGAAGAAATTTTTCTATGCCGTAGGAAAGGGCCTGGTAAATGGAAGCGATGGGCGCGTTGTCTGAGGCGGTGATGGTTTCCATGGCTGGAATGTCCTCCAGAGTGACCACACACAGCTCCTCGCTATAGGGAGGGCAGCAGGCTTTGATCTGGCCGCTGGCACAGTAAACCGTGCTGGAACCGTCAAAGGTGTAAACGGTCTTGCCGTTGTTCTGCAGGCCGATGTTGTTCACGTAGAACAGGGGTTTTTGCGCATCCCGGGCCTGCTGGCCGAATACCCGGTTGCGCTTATTGTTTTTTCCCAGGGTATAGGGAGAGGAGGAGATATTGATGAAGAAGTCAGCTCCCTTTTCCGCCAGCAGCTGGATGGGAGCCAGTTCATAATCATCACTCCAGCCGTCCTCGCAGAGCAGACAGCCGGCAGCATAGGTTTTCCCTTTGCGGGAAAAGCTGACAGGACTGATGAGCTGATCGGTGGTGGTGCCCAGTTCCCGGGCCAGCTTCTGCATGCTGAAGAAGTGCCGGGTATCATCGAATTCCCGGTAGTTGGGTAGCAGGGTTTTGATCACAAAGGGATAGGGCATGGCAGCTGGCTGCAGAAGCTGGCCGTCCTGGGCCGTGTAAAAAGCATTGTATTTGCGCACCCGGCCATCGTTGTTCTTCTTCTGCCAGTCTACGCCGATATTTCCGTACATGATGCAGATGTCCCGGGAGGCTTGGATGATCTCCTCACCGCAGGCCAGGCAGTCCTGCAGAAAGGCGGTCTGTTCCCAGGTGTCTCCCAGCAGATAGCCGGGAATGGCCATTTCCGGAAAGATAATGAGATCTACAGCCGCTTTTTTAGCCTGGGCTATGAGGGAAAGCATTTTTTCGGTATTTTTGTCTGGATGGCCGGGCTGGATTTCCATTTGAGCTAAAGCAATTTTTAGCACGAGCAAGCACCTCTTTTAAAAAATTTACATTTACAGGAGAAAATTGGATAATTTACACCTTGATTGTTACCCTCTATTAAGGAACGTATTTTTCCAATTGACAAAAACATTTTTTCTATAGGATTATTCTATAACCTATGCTATAATAAAAGCTAATCTGCCGCAAGCGGAAGATGTAAATTAGTTTTATCTATATGGTGGGATTTGATGAAAAGTACAAAGAAAACAAATGCGGCCCGCATTTTAGACGGGCTGGGAATTGCTTATGAACTGAAAGAATATCCGGTGGACCTGAATGACCTGAGCGCAGTGCATGTAGCGGCTTCCGTGGGAATGCCGGTGCAGCAGGTATTCAAGACGCTGGTGGCCAGGGGGGATAAGAATGGTGTGCTCATGGCCTGTATCCCTGGGGATGGTGAGCTGGACCTGAAGGCACTGGCTGCGGTTTCCGGCAATAAGAAGGTGGAAATGGTCCATCTGAAGGAGGTACAGGGGCTGACCGGCTATATCCGGGGCGGCTGTTCACCGCTGGGAGCGAAAAAGGAATATCCGGTATATCTGGATGCCAGTGCCCGCCAATGGGATATTATCGCCATAAGCGCCGGAAAGCGGGGCGAGCAGATCATGCTGGCTCCTCAGGATCTTGTACAGGCAGTGAAGGCTGTTGTAGCGGAACTGCAAAAGTATTAATTTCATTTATGAATGCATAAATGAAATGCTTTATAAAGGTATCATCCATATTTTAACATAGAGGGGCGATTGAAGTGAAGTACATCAGTACACGGGGAAATGAACAGAGAATGACAGCGGCAGAGGCAATCATAGCCGGTCTGGCCGATGATGGCGGACTTTTTGTGCCGACGGAGCTGCCGCAGGTTTCCATGGATTTTATTGCGGGACTGCAGGGGCTTTCCTATGAGGAAAGGGCGCAGCGTGTGCTGGGGTGTTTTTTGACGGATTACAGCGCGGATGAGATCCAGGGCTGTGTGCAGCGTGCCTATGGCGGTGGGAAGTTTGATTCGGCCAAGGTCGCGCCGCTGACCATGTTTGATGATGTATCCTCGCTGGAGCTCTGGCACGGTCCGACCAGTGCCTTCAAGGATATGGCACTGCAGCTGCTGCCGCAGCTGTTGTCCACGGCCTTGAAGAAGACGGGGGAAAAGAATGAGGTACTGATTCTTGTAGCTACCTCAGGGGATACAGGCAAAGCGGCGCTGGAGGGCTTCAAGGATGTGGAGCAGATCAAGATCATGGTATTCTATCCGGAAACTGGTGTAAGCCGTATCCAGCGCCAACAGATGGTTACCCAGGCTGGGGACAATGTGGCGGTGGCCGCGGTACAGGGAAATTTTGATGATGCCCAGAACGGTGTAAAAAAAATCTTTAATGATACGGCATTCAATGAAGCATTGGCCAAAAATCAGGTACGTCTCTCCTCGGCCAATTCCATCAACTGGGGCCGGCTGGTGCCGCAGATCGTCTATTATTTCAGTGCTTATGCGGATCTCCTGGACGCCGGGCGCCTGCAGCTGGGCGATGAGGTGAACTTTACGGTTCCCACCGGGAACTTTGGCGATATCCTGGCCGGTTTCTATGCCAAATCCATGGGATTGCCGGTGCATAAGCTCATCTGTGCCTCCAATTCCAATAATGTGCTGACGGATTTCCTTCGCACAGGAGTATATGATCGCAATCGGGAATTCTTCAAGACCATAACGCCTTCCATGGACATCCTGATTTCTAGTAATCTGGAGCGGCTGCTCTATCATATGACCAATGCGGATAAGGTGGGGGGCTGGATGCGTCAGCTGGCAGATGCTGGCCGCTATGAGGCGGATGCGGGTGTTATGGACAGGATCCAGAATCTTTTCTGGGCGGACTGGGCTGACGACAAGGCGACGGCGGACACCATCAAGGATGTTTATTTTTCCAAGCACTATGTGTTGGATACCCATACGGCAGTGGCCTGGCGGGTAGCACAAAACTATCAGAAACAAACACAGGATACATGTCCGATGGTGATCGTTTCCACTGCCAGTCCCTACAAATTCAATGAGAGTGTCCTGGCGGCGCTGGGGGTTCATACAGAGGGACAGGATGCTTTTGCCCTGCTGGACAAGCTGGCGGAATACAATACCAGCAAGATACCGCAGGGGCTGGATTCGCTGCGCACTGCTCCCCGGCGGCACAGCTTGGTATGCACGAGGGAAAAGATGGCGGAAAAGGTCATGGAATTTGCACAAAAAAAGCGCAATTGAACGTCTTTTCAGCACGTTTGCAAACAAAGCGAAACGGATTTCCGTTTCGCTTTGTTTATTTTTTGCTGTTGAATTAAAAAAATTTATTTTATCGGTTTTTTTTTCAAAAACAAGAAGGATTTTATGATCTTTTAGAGAACCTATTTATCGTGACATAAATATGTGAAATGTTTCTGTCAAAATTATCGTATTGAAAGAGGTTGAAAAAACATGGGAAACATTGATTTGAGTAAGTACGGAATCACGGGTACTACTGAGATTGTCCACAATCCTTCTTATGAGACTCTGTTCGCAGAGGAGACTAAAGCAGGTCTTGAGGGTTACGAAAAAGGTCAGGTAACTGAGCTTGGTGCAGTAAACGTAATGACTGGTATTTACACGGGCCGTTCCCCTAAGGATAAGTTCATCGTTATGGATGAGACTTCCAAGGACACTGTATGGTGGACTTCCGATGAATACAAGAACGATAACCATCCGGCATCTCCGGAAGCCTGGGCTGCTCTGAAGGAAATCGCTAAGAAAGAGCTTTCCAACAAGAAGCTTTATGTAGTAGATGCTTTCTGCGGCGCCAACAAGGATACCCGCATGGCTATCCGCTTCATCGTTGAGGTTGCTTGGCAGGCTCATTTCGTAACCAACATGTTCATCAATCCGTCGGCTGAAGAGCTCGAAAATTTCGAGCCGGATTTCGTTGTTTACAACGCTTCCAAGGCTAAGGTTACGAACTACAAGGAACTCGGCCTGAACTCTGAGACTGCTGCTGTATTCAATCTTACGAGCCGTGAGCAGGTTATCATCAACACCTGGTACGGCGGTGAGATGAAGAAGGGCATGTTCTCCATGATGAACTACTTCCTGCCGCTTAAGGGCATGGCTTCCATGCATTGCTCCGCTAACACGGATAAGGAAGGCAAGAACACGGCAATCTTCTTTGGTCTTTCCGGCACAGGCAAGACGACTCTGTCCACGGATCCGAAACGTCTGCTCATCGGCGATGACGAGCATGGCTGGGATGACAAGGGTGTATTCAACTTCGAGGGCGGCTGCTACGCGAAGGTTATCAACCTTGATAAGGATTCCGAGCCGGATATCTACAATGCAATCAAACGCAACGCTCTGCTTGAGAACGTAACGGTTGCTGCTGACGGCAAGATCGATTTCGCTGATAAGAGCGTAACGGAGAACACTCGTGTATCCTATCCAATCCAGCATATCAAGAACATCGTTCGTCCGGTTTCTTCCGCTCCGGCTGCGAAGAACGTTATCTTCCTTTCCGCTGATGCATTCGGCGTATTGCCGCCGGTTTCCATCCTGACTCCGGAACAGACGAAGTACTACTTCCTCTCCGGCTTCACGGCGAAACTTGCTGGTACTGAGCGCGGCATCACGGAGCCGACTCCGACTTTCTCCGCTTGCTTCGGTCAGGCGTTCCTCGAACTCCATCCGACGAAGTATGCTGATGAGCTGGTTAAGAAGATGGAAGCAAACGGTGCTAAGGCATATCTCGTTAACACGGGCTGGAACGGCACTGGCAAGCGTATCTCCATCCGCGATACCCGCGGCATCATCGACGCTATCCTCAGCGGCGCCATCAAGACGGCTCCGACGAAGACGATTCCGTACTTCAACTTTGAAGTTCCGACGGAACTGCCGGGCGTTGATCCGAAGATCCTTGACCCGCGTGACACCTATGCTGATGCAGCTGATTGGGATGCAAAGGCTAAAGATCTGGCACAGCGCTTCGTCAAGAACTTCGTTAAGTATCAGGGCAACGCTGCTGGTAAAGCACTGGTTGCTGCTGGCCCGAAGGCTTAAAATCCACATAGTAATACTGATAGGGAGTACCGCTCAGCGGTGCTCCTTATTTTTTGGTTTATGGCGCAGGGCAGGCCGGGGGAGCTGTACTGAAATAATTTTCTAAATTTAACTTTATTTGAAAATACAAATTGACTTTTTATAGTGTGACCTATATAATGAGAACAATCTGCTTGAGCAGATGTACAATATATCACTGCGAAGGGATTGAACTCATGTTATTTTTTATTGCACTATCGCCAATCCTCTGGCTGGTCCTGGCTCTGAGCATATTGAAGATGCCAGGCCATAAGGCCTGCCCGATTGCGCTGGCCATCGCACTGCTGGCGGCTGTTCTCATCCAGCACATGGAACCCGGACAGGCGGCCATGGCCGTTCTGGAAGGGCTGGCTCTGGCCTGTTGGCCGATTCTGCTGGTTATTGTGGCAGCCATCTTCACCTATAACCTTTCCCTGCATACAGGCGGGATGGATACCATCAAGCAGCTGCTCACCGCGGTGAGCAGTGACCGGCGGGTACTCATTCTGCTCATTGGCTGGGGCTTTGGCGGCTTCCTGGAGGGCATGGCCGGCTTTGGCACCGCCATCGCAATACCGGCAGGGATGCTGGCGGGGCTGGGAATCCAGCCGCTGCTGGCCGCGTCCGTCTGTCTGGTGGCGAATTCTGTGCCCACTGCCTACGGCTCTATCGGCATCCCGCTGGTGACGCTGGGCAGTGTCACGGGAATCGATGCCGCTCAGCTGGCCCGGTATACCTGCCTGCAGCTGGCTCCGCTTACGCTGCTCTGTCCTTTTCTCATGGTGGTGGTAACGGGCAAATCCCTGCGGGCCTTGCGGGGCGTATGGCCTATAGCCCTGGTGGCCGGCACAGCCTTCCTTCTGCCGGAAATCCTGGTGGCCAGCTTTATGGGGCCGGATCTGGCAGTGGTTGCTGGTTCCATTGGGGCCATGGCCGGTATTGTCGCCGCAGTCCGCTGCTTTCCGGTAACGGAGCCGGAATATCAGATGGAGGGGCTGTCCGATGGAAAAAGGGTGAGTTTCAGTCAGGGGCTGACAGCCTGCCTGCCCTTTGTATTGATTTTCTTCCTGCTGCTTTTCACCTCCAAGCTTTTGCCGGCTGTCCACGATCCTTTGAATCTGATCCGGACGACGGTGCAGATCTATGATGGCGGCGGCAATCATCCGTATACCTTTACCTGGATTGCTACGCCTGGGGTGCTGATCCTGCTGTCTGCCTTTATCGGCGGTCGGGTACAGGGGGCCGGCTTTGGCGAGATGCTGGGAGTTTTGCGGCATACCGTGGTGAATCTGCGCTTTACGGTGCTTACGATCCTTACGGTGATTGCTACAGCCGAGGTCATGAATTTCAGCGGCATGACCCATGAAATCGCGGATACGGCAGTCCAGGCGGCAGGCGGTGGTTATCCTATGCTGGCTGCCTTCATTGGTTCTGTAGGGACCTTCATCACAGGGTCGGCCACCTCCAGCTGTGTTCTTTTCGGCAAGCTGCAGGTGGACTCGGCGATGGCTATCCAGGCCGACGCAGCCTGGATAGCGGCTGCAAATGCCACCGGGGCCTGTGCGGGCAAGATGATTTCACCCCAGAGCATTGCCATTGCCGTGGCAGCCATCGGGGCACCGGGATCGGACAGCCAGCTGTTGAAATTTGCTGTCCGCAGCTATGCCCCCTTCATTTTATTCATGGGGGCTGTGGTGTATTTAGGACAGGCATTTGTCCATTGAAATAAATGAATGCGGCGGGGAGAGCAGGAAGCGGCTCTGCCCGCTTCTTTTTTTGCCCTTGGGCCGGTGCTTGAATATTCGGCAGGGCTTTGCTAAAATAGAACATATATTTGTAAATGGGGCGAGGCTATGCAGCTGGATCAAAATATACAATATCTGAAGGGCGTGGGGCCGAAGAAGGCTCAGCAGCTGCAGCGGCTGGGCATACAGGTCATCTATGATCTGCTGACCTATTATCCCCGGGCCTATGAGGATCAGAGTGCTCTGAAGCCGATTGGCGAACTGGTGCCGGGGGAACGGGAGACAGTCTGCGGTGTCCTTATGAATGTAACGGAAAAGCGCTCATCCAGGGGAATGACCATACTCACCGCCATGCTCAGCGATGGGACCGGATATCTGCAGGTGACCTGGTTCAATCAGAAATTCTTGAAGCCGAAGCTGAAGCCGGGGGCCAGGGTATTTGTCACCGGCAAAGCGGAATATGCCTACGGCGGCCACGGCCAGTTCGCCATGAGCCAGCTCAGTTCCTTCGAGATACTGCCTGAGGACGATGAGCCCGAGGAGCATTGCGGCATTCTGCCAGTCTACCCATCGACGGAAAAGCTGAATCAGAAGTTTTTCCGCAAGCTTATGCAGGGATTGTTTTCCTCAGAGCCGGAAATTCCTGAGGTGCTGCCCGCATCCATACGGGAGCGCTATGGGCTGCTGGAACGGCCCAAGGCCTTTTACGGCATCCACTTTCCCGCGGATTTTTCTGAGCTGAAAGCGGCCAGGGGACGGCTGGCGTTTGAAGAGCTGTACCTGATCCAGTGCGGGCTCATGCTGCTGAAAAAACGCAGCCGGGAAAAAAAGCGGGGAATCCGCCATCTGCTCAGCAGTCAGCTGGTAAAAGCAGTGGAGGAAAGCCTGCCCTTTACCCTTACAGGGGACCAGCAGCGGGTATGGCGGGAAATCTGCACGGATATGGAACAGGTGGTTCCCATGCGCCGTCTGGTGCAGGGAGATGTGGGCTCCGGCAAGACGGTCATCGCCATGCTGGCCCTGGTAAAGACGGTGGAAAACGGCTATCAGGGAGCGCTGATGGCACCCACGGAGATTCTGGCCAGCCAGCATTATGAGAGCTTCAGCCGTCAGCTGTCTGAGAAGGGCATACGCGTTGGCTTCCTGTCCGGCCGTCTGACGAAAAAGCAGCGGGCGGCCATGTATGAGAAGATTGCGGCCCAGGAACTGGATATTGTCATCGGAACCCATGCCCTCATCCAGGATGAGGTGCATTTTGCCCGGCTGGGGCTGGTGGTGACGGATGAACAGCATCGCTTCGGCATCGCCCAGCGGGCGGAGCTGGAGAAAAAGGGCACGCTCATGCCGGATGTGCTGGTCATGACGGCTACGCCGATTCCGCGTACCATGACATTGACCGTATATGGAGACCTGGATGTCTCGGCCATCCGGGAATTGCCGCCGGGCCGCCGGGCCATCCGCACCTTTGTGCGGACACCGTCCCGCCGTCGGCTCATCTATGAGTTTGTGCGCCAGCAGATCCAGCAGGGGCGCCAGGCCTATGTGGTCTGTCCGCTGATTGAAAGCAGCGAGGAGAGCCCCCTGCCTTCGGCAGAGGATATTTACGAGGAACTGCAGAGCGGAATTTTCCGGGGGATTTCCTGCGGACTGGTGCATGGACGGATGCCGGCCAGGGAAAAGGAAGCGGTCATGCAGGCTTTTTATGCTAATGAGATCCAGCTGCTGGTGGCTACCACGGTGATCGAGGTGGGGGTGAACGTACCCAACGCCAGCATCCTGGTGGTGGAAAATGCGGAGCGGTTTGGGCTCGCGCAGCTCCATCAGCTCCGGGGGCGCATCGGTCGCGGGGCATATCAGTCCTACTGTATCCTGGTGTCCCAGGGAAAGACCCCTGCGGCCAAAGAGCGCCTTCATATCATGGAGACTACGGCGGACGGCTTCAAGCTGGCGGAGGAGGATCTGAAGCTCCGCGGCCCGGGGCAGTTCTTCGGCTCCATGCAGCATGGCCTGCCGGATCTGAAGATCGCCGATGTGCTGGGGGATATCGATATCCTGCTGCAGGCCCGCCAGGCCGCGCTGGAGACACTGGAAAACGCCAGGGAACTGGATTACGTAACAGGCATTCTGCAGCTCCAATACAAGGAGCATTTTGCCAGGATTACCGAAGCGTAAATTTCTATTTTGCGAGCTGTTTGTCAAAAGGTTTTCTTATGGGCTGTCCTCACTCTTCGGCAGCAGCACATACTTAGAGATTGGCGATTCCAAAGCCTCCACTGCTAGGTGAGCAGCGAACCACAGCTTTAGCTGCGTGTAAGTCGCCATCCCCTTGTGGGTGGAGGTGGCACGGCGAAGCCGTGACGGAGGGGTTAACGACATTTGAGAGGTTTCGATTCCTGGCTTTTTTACAAAGAATCGAAGCTCAACCAAGCGCGGCAACCCCTCAGGCGCTGCGCGCCAGCTCCTAGCAGGGGAGCCTTTATCAGCAAAACAGAAATTTACTCCACAGATAGGGGAAAATGCTTAAATTGGTGTAAAAAATGCGGCATTTTTGTGTTTTTCATAAAAACAACTTGATTTTTATAGTGGACATGGGATACAATATATCTAATCTAATACGGTCCTATTTGGATGAAATAGAGGCGCAGACGAGATGAGTAGTTTTCCGGAGCCTGGCGGGCGAGGAGGGAAGATGAAAGGCGGATCTGCCGAAGCGCTGGTTTTGCCGGATACCAGAGCTGGGCTGCGGGCGAACAGCTTGCGGACTGTCATCAGTTGATGGAGTGCTATCTCACCTTAGGCTGGTATGATGTCATACAGGCTAATGAGAGAACTTATGCTCATTGGCTTTTTTATTACCCGGTACAGTGCAGCTGAAATAACTGGTAAAAAGTAGGATGGATGAATTTCCTCAGTTATTTCGCAGCTGCTGTACCAGACAGACGGGGACGGGAGAATCTGGCAGCCGGCTTTAGCGGCGTCCGGTCCGGGCTGTCTGCAGGGGTCAAAAAACGGAGGCGTATATTTTGGTAAGAGTATTGGTAAGCGGGGCCTGTGGCCGTATGGGGCAGGCGGTAGTCAAAGCTGTTATGGAAGATACGGAGCTGGAGCTTGTAGGTGCTGTGGATTTAAAGGGCGGCATGGATGCAGGCGAGCTCGTTGGCATGGGGCGGAACGGCGTCATTGTGGCGACGGATCTCAGTCAGGCCATTCAGGATACGAAGCCGGAGGTCATGGTGGATTTCACCCGTCCGGATGTGGTTTTCAATGATGCCTGCACGGCATTGAAGCTGGGGGTTTCCCCGGTCATTGGTACCACGGGGCTTTCGGCCGAGGCCAGGGCGGAAATTGCTTCTCTGGCGGAAAAGCATCATACGCCGGCCTTCATCGCGCCGAATTTTGCCATTGGAGCGGTGCTGATGATGCTCATGAGCCAGCAGGCGGCGAAATACATGCCGAATGTCGAAATCATCGAGCTCCATCATGATCAGAAGCTGGATGCTCCTTCCGGGACAGCGCTGCAGACGGCGGAGATGATCCGCGAGGTCCGCAAGAGCATGAAGCAGGGCCATCCAGATGAAAAGGAAAAGGTGGCCGGAGCCCGGGGAGCTGAGGTGGATGGCATGCATATCCACAGCGTGCGCCTGCCTGGCTATGTGGCGCATCAGGAGGTCATTTTCGGCGGCCTGGGACAGACACTTACCATCCGTCATGATTCCATCAACCGGGAATCCTTTATGCCTGGCGTAGTGCTGGCCTGCAAAAAGGTCAAAGGCCTTGAGGGCCTGGTGATCGGCCTGGACAAGCTTCTGTAAATCTTAACCATATATTGAAGGGATGAATTTCATGAGAAAATATAATGTAGCAATTTTAGGTGCCACCGGAGCTGTAGGACAGGAGTTCCTGAATCTTATCGAGGAGCGCAATTTTCCCTTTGCTGAGCTGAAAATGCTGGCTTCCAAGCGTTCCGCGGGCAAAATCATCAATTTCATGGGCAAGGACTATACGGTGGAGGAGGCCACAGAGGATTCCTTCAAGGGCGTGGAAATTGCTCTTTTTGCCGGCGGTGCAGCCAGCAAGACCTTTGCGCCGGCAGCGGTGAAGGCAGGCGCGGTGGTCATTGATAATTCCAGTGCCTTCCGCATGGATCCGGAGGTGCCGCTGGTGGTCCCTGAGGTGAACCCGGAGGCCATTGCCCGGCATAAGGGCATCATTGCCAATCCAAATTGCTCCACCATCATCATGGTCATGGCACTGAAACCGCTGTATGAGCTTGCCAAGATCAAGCGCATCGTGGTATCCACCTATCAGGCGGTTTCCGGCGGCGGCAAGGAGGCTATGGCGGAGCTGGAGCAGCAGGTGGAGGATATCGCTGCCGGCCGCGAGGTCAAGGCCAATATCCTGCCGGGTGCAGCACTGCCGAAGCATTATCAGATTGCCTTCAATCTCATTCCGCAGATCGATGTCTTCAAGGAAAATCTCTATACGAAGGAAGAGATGAAGATGATCGATGAGACGAAGAAGATCATGTCCGATGACAGCCTGCGCATTACAGCCACCACAGTCCGTGTCCCGGTCTATCGCAGCCATGCGGAGTCGGTAAATGTGGAATTCGCCGATGAGGTGAGCGTGGAAGCGGCCAAAAAGGCCATTGCAGCTTTCCCTGGGGCCCAGGTCAAGGACAACCCCGCGGAAATGGAGTATCCGATGCCGCTCTTTACCTCCGGCAAGAACGATGTGGAGGTAGGACGCATCCGCAAGGATTATTCCGTGGATCATGGCCTGAACTTCTGGGTCTGCGGCGACCAGATCCGCAAGGGGGCTGCGCTGAACGCGCTGCAGATCGCTGAGTACATGATAGCAAAGAATATGTTTTAAGCTGGAGCAGCAAGGCTTCCTGGCTGGGACAATCCGTCCTGGCCAGGAATTTTTTTATGGGCTTTAGGCTGGGGATATGGTATGATAGAATATATAGTGGAAAAGATAAATAAAATCCACAGTGCTTTTGGGGAGGTAATACTATGGTCAGTGAAGAAACTATGATGTTCCGTTTTGGAGCAGAGGAAAATAAAGCGGAGAATATCATCCGCAAGGTATGTGCGGCTATGGAGGAAAAGGGCTACAATCCCATCAATCAGCTGGTGGGCTACCTGCTTTCCGGGGACCCTGCCTACGTGACGAGCCACAATGACGCCCGCAGCATGATCCGCAAGCTGGAGCGGGATGAGCTGCTGGAGGAACTGGTCCGTTCCTATTTGGAGAAGAAGAAATGATGCGGGTATTGTCACTGGATGTGGGGGACCGTACCATCGGCATAGCGGCCAGCGATGCGCTGGGGCTCACTGCCCAGGGGGTGGAGACCATCCGCCGCAAATCGCTGCAGCAGGACCTGGGACGGCTGGCGGAGCTCATGCAGACCTACGAGACGAAAAAGCTGATCGTGGGGCTGCCGAAGAACATGGATGGTACCCAGGGGGAGCGCTGCGAGATCGTACGGGATTTTGCGGACAAGGTACAGCAGGCCATTCCGGAGACGGAAATCGTCTTCTGGGATGAACGGCTTTCCACGGTTGCGGCTTCCCGTTCGCTCATCGAGGCGGATGTGAGCCGCCGCAAGCGCAAGAAGGTCATAGATAAGATGGCAGCGGTATTTATCCTGCAGGGCTGGCTGGACAGTCAGAGTTGACAACTCTTGGAAAAATAGGCTACAATGCAAATAGTTATAAAAATCTAAATGAAGAGGTGATTCTTTTGACAGACAAGGAAAAGGAAGTTATGGACGACGATGAGGAAATGGTCGTTGTCATGACGGACGAGGACGGCAATGAATACTACTATCGGGAAGAGATGATCATTCCGGTAGGCGAAGAGAAATACGCACTGCTCATAGGCATCCATGAGGATGAGGATGAGGATGAGGAAGAGCATGAACATGGCTGCGGCTGTGGCTGCGAGGATGGCGACGAGGATGTCCTTATCGCGAAGATCGTTACCAATGATCAGGGTGAGGAAGAGTACGTGGATCCGACGGATGAGGAATTCGATGCGGTCCAGAAGGCGTATGACGCTCTGATGGATGAAGAGGAAGCCAAAGAAAACGAATAATTGCCAGGCGGCGCTTGCAGCGCCGTCTTTTTTTTGAGCTGTGCCCTTTGGGCACAGCTTTTTTTTCGGCTGACAAACTTTTGCCACATTTGGCTGGTAGTATGAACCTATAGCAAGGATGAGCCGGGCAGCAGAGCTGCCGGACTGCATTATAAAGGCCGCCAGGGCTGGGGCCGCATAGCGTATAGGAGGAATATTTCATGATTATCGATTGCAACATGCATCATCTGCCAGAGGACCTTTTCAGAAATGACAAAACGATGGATGGTTTTTTATCTACCGCGCCCCGGGGGTTTGGGGAAATCGCCACGCTGGAAACCATGGAGAATGGAAAAAAGCATTTGATACTGGAGAAGCCCCAGGGCTATCATAATCTGGATTATGTGGAGGGAGATTATTCCCTGGAGGCCAAGCTCAGGGCCATGGACGATGCCGGCGTGGATATTGGCCTGCTGCGGGTTCCAGTGTGGCAGGAATGGCTGCGGCTGGATACCTGCAAAGTCGTCAATGACAATGCCGCGGATATGTGCCGCCGGTCCAATGGCCGGCTGTACGCCAACGCGGTGCTGCCGCCCTGGGGCGGCAAGGAAAACCTCTATGAGCTGGAGCGCTGCCTGAAGGAGCTGGGCATGGTGGGCGTGCAGCTGGCCTGCCACTATGGGCAGCTGTACCTGGATGATGAAGCCTTCAAACCTTATCTGAAAGTGCTCAACGACCTGAAGGTGCCGGTCATCGTACATCATACGCCCCTGCCGGTTCACTGGCAGTCCATTTACGAATTCACCAACCTGCGCCGGGAATTCGGCCGGGTGGTGGATCAGGCCACGGCGCTGGGCCGGGAACTGTTCAGCGGCCTCTTCGAGGAATTTCCGGATCTCACCTTTATCCATACCATGTTCGGCGGCAACTGGTTTGCCAATCAGAATCTCACCACGCCCCATAAATCGAAGAAGAATGAGGCACTGAACCGTTTTGATACCACCGAGGCTGACCGCATCCAGCATTATCTGGAGCATAATATCTTTTATGATATGACCCATCCGGCTTCCTGGGGAAAAGCCCAGGTGGAATGCGCAATCCAGGTCTGCGGTGCGGATCATATGCTCTTTGGCAGTTCCTTCCCGGTAGTGTACAGCTGGATGTCCGATGGCGTGGACTTTGTCAAAAAGCTGGATATCACTGAGGAACAGCGCAGCCTCATCACCAGCGGTAATGCCCGGCGGCTGTTCAAGCTGAAGTGAGCGGGGGAGAAAGGGGAAAGGACCTATGATGGGTGAGGAAATGGAAAGCCGTGACGGGCTGTGGAATCGGAAATTCGTGTTCAGCTGGCTGGCTAACTTCTTTGCATTTACCACTATGTATTATCTGATGTCCACGGTTCCTTTGTATACGACCCAGGTGCTGGGCGGTGATAAGGGGGATGTGGGAACGCTGTTTGCGCTCTTTGCCTTTGCCGGGGTAGTGGCCCGGCCCATTGCGGGCTGGGTCCTGGATACCCATGGGCGGATGCGGGCAGCCTGGCTTTCCCTGCTGCTGCTTTTAGCCGCGGTGCTGGCCTACAACTGGGCTGCCGGACTGGGCGCCTTGTTTGCCCTGCGTTTCCTGCACGGCATCTGCTGGGGCTTTTCCACCACCTCACTGGCCACTGTGGCTGCGGATGTCATTCCCCAGCGGCGCCGCGGAGAGGGAATCGGCTATTTCGGGCTGAGCATGTCTTTTGCCATGCTGCTGGGACCCTGGCTGGGGCTTCGGCTGCTGCAGGGCTGGGACTATTCAGGGATGTTCTGGGCTGTGGTCTTCATCGCTGCCCTGGCTGTACTCTGCCTGTCGGGAATCCGTTATCGGGAAGGCGGCAGCGGCCATCCGCACCGGGGCGGCCATCCGGCAAAGGGTGGCCGGCCGCCGCAGCGCGGCTGGCTGGAAAAACGGGTGCTGGCCTATGGCGCCATTGTATTTTTCATGGCCATCGGCTATGGTACGGTATTATCCTTTATCGTGCTTTTCGCCCAGGAAATCCAGCTGGATAATCCAGCAATTTTCTTCCTGGTGAATGCGGCCGGGGTCATTGTGAGCCGGCCCTATGCGGGGCGCATCATGGACAAAAAGGGGCCGGTGGGCATCATGTGTGCCGGCTTTGCCGCCTTCCTGGCCTGCTTTCTCTGCCTTTATCTGGCCCAGGGATGGATCATGTTCGTACTGGCGGCCCTGCTGCTGGGAATCGGGTTTGGCATCCTGTACTCCCTGTGCTTTGCCCTGGCCATCAATGTGGTTGAAAAGCACCGTCGGGGCATGGCCAATGGCACCATATTGACAGCCTTCGATCTTGGCTTTGCTGTGGGATCGATGCTGCTGGGACAGGTGTCCCTGTACCTGGGGCTGCGGCTCATGTATTTGAGCTGTGTGATACCAGCGGTGCTGGCATTTCTGGTTTTTTATTTCCATGACATGCATGGGCGCCCGGCTGACAAGCCGGCTGAATTAGTACAGCGTACATGAAATAAGAAGTGAGGGAGCTGTTTTCATCATCCTTGGCTGATGGAGCGGCTCCCTTTTTTGTGTTGTATTTTGTAAAAGATTTTCGTATAATGAAGGGAGTGTTTCAGAACATTGAAGGAGATGTTGTTTTTGATCGAATGGAAAAAAGACCGGCAGATATCCAAATGGGCAGTCCTTGGAGGTCTGCTGTTTTTTGTTGCGGTCATCTTTGCCTATGGCTGCATTAATGGTCCTCATATACAGAACGGCCTGCAGCAGGCCTCGGCTCAGGAGCGTATCTATCTGCGGGTCAAGCCGGGAATGACGGCAAATGATATCGGTACCCTTTTGCAGCAGCACGGGATCGTAGCCTCTAAATACAAATTCTGGCTCATTGCGAAGCTCAACGGCTCCGAGAGCAAGTTCAAAACGGGGAACTATGCGCTCCACCGGGACATGGAGCCCCGGGAGGTGCTGCGCATGCTGGTGGATGGCAATACCTCCACACTGCGGTTCACCATTCCGGAAGGGTTCAGCGTGAAGGATATCGCCAAACGCCTGGGGGAGGAGGGACTGGCGGATCCCAAGGAATTCCTGCAGGCAGCTAAGTCCTTTGCCCCTTACAGCTATATGGAAAAGAATGCCCGGGCGGATTATGCCGCGGAGGGTTTTCTGTTCCCGGATACCTATGAAATCACCAACGATGCATCGGCCAGGGATATCCTGACGATGATGGCGGAGAATTTTGACAAGAAGCTGACGCCGGAGATGCGGGACCGGGCAAAGGAAATGAACCTTTCCATTTATGAGCTCATCACCCTGGCTTCGATGGTGGAAAAGGAAGCCAGGTTTGAAGAGGACCGGCCTATGATCGCCCAGGTCTTTTTCAAACGGCTGCAGGTGGGCATGCCGCTGCAGTCGGATACTACGCTGCAGTATCTGATGAATGGTCCGAAGGAGGATGTTTCCATCGAGGATACCAAGATGGAGTCTCCCTATAATACCTATCAGCATCAGGGACTTCCCCCCGGACCGATTGCCAGTCCCGGAATCGCCGCCATCCGGGCCGTGCTCTACCCGGCTGATACGGACTATCTTTATTTCGTAGCTGACCGGCAGGGCCATAACCATTATTCCCGCAGCTATGAGGAGCATCTGGCAGAAGTGGAGCGGGTGCGCTGATGCAGGAACTTTTGGCCGAAATGGAGGCCTATGCGGCTGAACATCACGTGCCCATCATCAATGAGCGGGGGCGCGGTGTGCTGCTGGAGGCGGTGGAAGAGGCCAGGCCCCGGCGCATTCTGGAAATCGGAACGGCTATCGGTTATTCGGCGCTGCTCATGGTTTCCCACGGGGCACCGGGGGCAGAGGTCGTGACCCTGGAGCTCAGTGAGGAGCGGGCGGCGCTGGCGCATCGGTTCATTCAGCGTTCACCCTATCGGGACCGCATCCGGCAGCAGACAGGGGATGCTGCTGAACTGCTTACCCATCTGCAGGGACCCTTTGATTTTGTGTTCATCGATGCTGCCAAGGGGCAGTATGTGGACTATTTTCATAAGGTGCTGCCGCTGCTGTCATCCTGCGGGGTGGTCACCGCTGATAATGTGCTGTTCCGCGGCTATGTGCTGGGGACGGAAAAACCGCCGCGGCGATATAAAACCATCGTCAAGCGGCTCAGAGAATATATTGCGCTGGTCCAGAATATGCCGGGATTCGTTACGGAGATCCATGAAAATGGTGATGGACTGGCGGTTTCACGGAGGATACAGAATGATCAGAAAGCCTGAGCTTTTAGCGCCGGCAGGAAACCTGGAAAAAATGAAGATGGCGCTGCTCTATGGAGCGGATGCTGTCTATTTGGGCGGCAAGGCCTTTGGCCTGCGGGCCTTCGGCGGAAATTTCAGCCGTGAGGAACTGCAGGAAGGAATTGCTTTCGCCCATGGGCTGGGGAAAAAGGTCTATGTGACGGTCAATATCTTTCCCCATAATGAGGATCTCAAGCCCCTGCCGGAATATCTGGAGTTTTTGGCCCGGGCGGGTGCGGATGCCATTTTGGTGGCGGATATCGGCGTGTTCATGATAGCGAAAAAGGTTGTGCCGGAGCTGGAAATCCATATCAGCACCCAGGCCAACAATACCAACTGGGCTGCGGTCAACGCCTGGGCTGAGCTGGGAGCCGGCCGTGTGGTGCTGGCCCGGGAAATGTCCCTGGCGGAGATACGGGAAATCCGGGAAAAATGCAGTGTGGAACTGGAAATGTTCGTCCACGGTGCCATGTGCATTTCCTATTCGGGCCGCTGCCTCATGAGCAATTACCTTACCGGCCGGGATGCCAACCGGGGCGGCTGTGCCCAGCCCTGCCGCTGGAAGTACAGCCTGATGGAGGAAAACCGGCCTGGCCAGTATTTTCCGGTGGAGGAGGATGACCGGGGAACCTACATCTTCAATTCCAAGGATATGTGCCTGCTGCCTTATCTGGCCGATGTGATCGAGAGCGGCGTGGACAGTCTCAAGATCGAGGGCCGGATGAAGAGCGTGCATTATGCGGCCAGCGTGGTGAAGGCCTACCGTCTGGCCATTGACAGCTACTTTGCGGATCGGGAGCATTTCACCATTGCGCCGGAATGGCTGGCTGAGCTGGAGAAGGTATCCCATCGGGATTACACCACCGGCTTTTATTTTGGCCGGCCGACGGAAAAGGATCAGATCTACGGCTCCTCTTCCTATACCCAGACCTCGGATTTTGTCGGGCTGGTTCTGGATTACGATGGAGCCACCGGCTGGGCGGTGGTGGAGCAGCGCAATAATATGAAGCTGGGGCAGGAAATAGAGGTTTTCCAGCCCAGAGGACGGATGTTCCGCCAGATTCTGGCGGAGATGGTGGATGAGGAGGGAACGCCCATCGAGGCGGCACCGCATCCCCAGCAGATCATTCGCATACACATGAAGGAACCGGTGGAGAAGTGGTCTATTCTGCGCCGGGACGTTGTCTAAGGGAGGTTATTTCATGTTTGAGAAGATTGTTCGTTATTATGGCCGGGCCGTTGGCCGGGTACAGGGCGTAGGCTTTCGCTTTTTCGTGCAGCAGAATGCCAGTGAACTGGGGCTGACCGGCTGGGTACGCAATATGGATGATGGCTCGGTGACCATGGAAATCCAGGGGCAGGAAGCGCCGGTGGATGAATTGGAACGCCGCATCCGGAAGGGAAACGGCTTTATCCGGGTGGATGAGCTGTCTCTGGAGGAACGGGAGGCTGTCGCGGCGGAGGAACGTTTTCAGATCCGCTATTAAGGAATGGGGAAGGATGGATTTTTATGAATAAGATATTAGTGCTTCATGGGCCGAATCTGAATCTCCTGGGAACCCGGGAACCGGAAATCTATGGCTCCACGAAGCTGGAGGATATCAATGCGCTGCTGGAGCGCCGGGCCGGGGAAGCCGGCATGCAGGCGGATTTTCTGCAGTCCAACCACGAGGGAGTGCTGGTGGATGCCATCCAGCAGGCACCGGCACAGGGATATTCCTTTATTCTGCTGAATGCGGCGGCTTATACCCACTACAGCGTAGCCCTTCGGGATGCCATTGCGGCCATCCAGGTCCCGGTCATTGAGATTCATCTTTCCAATGTGCATCAGCGGGAGGAGTTCCGGCATCACTCGGTCATTGCACCGGTGGTCATGGGACAGATCTGCGGCTTCGGCGTGGACAGCTACCTGGCGGCGCTGGATATCGCCATACGGAAAATCGGGCAGGGGGCATCGAGATGAACGGGGATCGTTTGAGAAGAATCCGGACGCTGCTGGCGGAAAAGAAGCTGGATGGCGTCGTGGTGAATAAATTGGAGAATCTGCATTATTTCAGCGGCTTTACCGGGGATGACACCCTGCTGGTGATCACCGCGGACAAGGCGCAGCTGGTGACGGATTTCCGCTATATGGAGCAGGCCGGTCAGCAGGCGCCGCTGTTCGAAATCGTGGAGCAGAAGGACGGGCTGCTGAAAAAGGCGGCAGAGTGCATCCGGGCCGCCGGCTGTCAGGCTGTAGGTTTTGAGGGCAATGCCCTGATCTATGATGACTTTTCCCGGCTCACGGAGCTTTTGGCGGGTATTTCCTTTCAGACGGCGCTTTCATTGGATGCTTTGCGCCAGATCAAGGACGAGGAGGAAATAGCCTGCATCCGCAAGGCGGTGGAAATCAGCGACAAAGCCTTTGAGGATATTGTGAAATTCATCCGCCCCGGAATGACGGAAATCACTGTAGCGGCCCGGCTGGAGAGCGTGATGCGGGAACTGGGCTCCGAGCGGCCCGCCTTTACGACGATTGTCGCTTCCGGCGTCCGGGGCAGCCTTCCCCATGGAACTGCAACAGAAAAGTTGATTGTTTCGGGAGAATTTGTTACAATGGACTATGGTGCTGTTTATAAAGGCTATCATTCGGACATCACCCGCACGGTTTGCGTGGGCGCAGCGGATGAAAAGCAGAAAAAGATTTATAATATGGTACTCAAGGCGCAGCTTATGGGCGTGGAAAGGGTACAGCCGGGAGTTTCCGGACAGTCGGTGGATAAGGCCGTCCGTGATTATCTGGCTTCCGAGGGCTTTGGAGCTTATTTCGGCCATGGCCTCGGTCACAGCCTCGGCCTGGAAATCCATGAGGAACCAAGGCTTTCTCCCAAGAGCAGCTGTGAGCATCTGCCGGTGAACACGCTGGTGACAGTGGAGCCGGGAGTGTATCTTCCAGGCTGGGGAGGCGTGCGCATTGAAGATACTGTTTTGGTTACGGAAAAGGGCGGCGAGCCGCTTACCCGCAGCGCCAAGCAGTTGATAGAAATTATCTAAAATAATGAAGTAAAAAGTTAATGGAGGGCGTAATTTAATGATTTCAAGTACAGACTTTCGTACAGGGCTCACAATCGAAATTGACAACGGGGTATGGCAGGTCGTAGACTTCCAGCATGTAAAACCTGGCAAGGGTGCCGCATTTGTAAGAACGAAGATCAAAAATATTGAAACGGGCGCTGTGGTAGAGCGTACGTTCAATCCGAATGAGAAGATGCCGCCGGCACATCTGGATACCCGCAACATGCAGTTCCTGTATGAAGCTGATGGCATGTATACCTTTATGGATACGGAAACCTATGAGCAGATGGAGCTCAACAAGGAACAGCTGGGAGATGCACTGAACTATCTCCAGGAAAACATGGAGGTCAGCCTGCAGACCTTTAAGACCCGTATCATCGGCATCAGCCTGCCGAATTCCGTCAACCTCAAGGTGACGGAGTGCGAGCCCAGCGTCAAGGGCAATACGGCTACCGGTGCCACGAAGATGGCTACCCTGGAAACCGGTTATGCTGTCCGCGTACCGCTCTTCATCAACGAAGGCGATGTACTGCGCATCGATACCCGCACAGGCAACTACATCGAAAGAGCATAAGGAAAAGCAGAATTCGCTGCCAGGCAAATCTGGCAGCGGATTTTTTTGTAAAAAAGCAGGAATAGAAAACGCATGCAGCGAATTTATAAATATGCATAAGAGGCTGAGGGGATTCCGCAGGCCTCCATTGTATACAGCGGGATTGTCTGTTATAATTGAACTAACAGTGAAAGAAAATACAGAATGGAGGGGCATTTATGGAAAAAGATAAGGCTTTGGAAAAGAAGGATGGTTCGTTGGGGTCGATCCGCATTGCGGATGAGGTAGTAGGCATCATTGCCGGACTGGCAGCCACGGAGATCGATGGCATTGCCGGTATGAGCGGCGGCCTGGTTGGCGGCATCGCTGAGATGCTTGGCAAGAAGAATTTTGCCAAGGGCGTCAAGGTCGAGGTGGGTGAGCGCGAAGCAGCGGTGGATCTTTACATCATCGTGAAGTATGGCGTGCGCATTCCGGATGTGGCACTTTCCGTCCAGGAAAATGTCAAGCAGGCCATTGAGTCCATGACCGGTCTCTCTGTGGTAGAGGTGAATATCCATGTGCAGGGCGTCGGCTTCCCGGATGCTGAGAAGCGGGAAGAGGAAGTACGCGTGCGCTAAGGAAAAGGGGCAGATTTATGGGATTGATCAATCGGTTTTTGCTTTGCCTCTATACCCTGTCCTTTGCGGTGCTTTCTTTGGGCGTGGCGGCACTGGTGCTGCAGCTGGTGCCGGAGCGCTATATCTGGAATGAGTTTCAGTTCCTGGAGGCCCAATGGCAGACGGGCGCAGCGGCCTTCGTGGTCTTTCTGCTGAGCGTTCATCTGCTGGTGGTAAGCCTGACCGGGCGGAAGAAGACTGCCTATGACCGGGAGGTCATCCTGGTCCAGGGAGCCTCGGGCGAGGTCCGGATTGCCGCTGCAGCGGTGCAGAACCTCATTGACAAGACGGCGCGCACGGTGAACAGCGTGCGGGATGTGAAGGTGAAGGTTGCCGCCGAAAAACGGCCGGAGAATCAGACCTTTGTGAAGGCATCTCTGCGGGTCACCGTCGGCCAGGAGAAAAATGTGGCCGCGGTATCGGATGAGATCCGGAGCCGGGTGCAGCAGCAGCTGACAGATGTAGTGGGTATTACGGAATTTTCCGTGGACATTGCCATCGTGGATATTACCAATGCCGCCATGGCGAAAAAGCAGCGGGTTGTATAACGGGCGGTGAAAAGATGAAGGAAGAAGTAAAGCTTTTGCTGGAAAAAGCCTGGCAGGAGCATCGGGGAAAGCTGGTCGGGACATCCTTGGGCCTGCTTTTAGGCATATTTGTACTGATCTTTGGTTTCTGGCACATGTTTTTTGTATTGCTGTGCGGCGGGATAGGTCTGTTCCTGGGAATCAAGATCGATAAAGGCGGCAGCTGGCTGCAGAATATCAAGGATTCTCTGCCGGATGATTTTCATCGCTGGAAATAACGTGGATAAAGGAAGGTTTTTATGAGTCGCAGACAAGCAAGAGAAGTGGCGCTGCAAGCGCTGTTTCAGTTAGATTTGAATCATTCGGAGGGCCGGGAGGAAGCCCAGGAAACCAGAGCTGTGGATGCGGCCCTGGAGGAGGGCGAGAAGCTTCAGCCCCGGGACCAGGAGTATGCCCGCCTGCTGGTGCAGGGAACAGGGGAAAATCTCCAGGCTATTGATGCACTCATAACGGAGAGCTCCCGCGAGTGGAAGGTGGAGCGCATGTCTGGCATTGACCGCAATATCACGCGCCTGGCTGTTTATGAAATGAAATTCAGCGAAGAGAAGCTGACACCGAATATCGTGATCAATGAGGCTGTTGAGCTGGCAAAGAAGTTTGGCACAGATGATTCCGGGCGTTTTGTGAACGGAATCCTGGGCGCAATGGTCAGATAAGAACAGAGAAGTTTATGCCAGGCTCATGGTCTGGCTTTTTTCTTATGTGTGGAGGAGCGGTGCAGTGGCTGTTCATAGTGTAAGCGATGTAACAAAATATATAAAGAATATCTTCGATGGGGAACGGGCTTTGCAGAATATCATGATCCGTGGGGAATTGTCCAATTTCAAGCGCTATGCTTCTGGCCACTGCTATTTCACCTTAAAGGATGCCGGGGCCAGCCTCAAGAGCGTGATGTTCCGCAGCCGGGCCCAGTCCCTGCGCTTCGAGCCTGTCAACGGGCTCAAGGTGGTGGTGACGGGAACGGTTTCTGTTTACGAACGGGACGGGGTCTATCAGCTGTATGCAGACCGCATGATGCCGGAGGGCGCCGGCGAACTGGCGCTGGCCTTTGAGCAGCTGAAGGAAAGGCTCACGGCGGAAGGGCTGTTCGCGCCGGAGCACAAGCAGCCGCTGCCGAAGTTTCCTCATACCATCGGCGTGGTGACCTCCGTTTCCGGGGCGGTGTTGCGGGATATTTACCATGTGGCCAAACGGCGCAATCCATCGGTGCAGCTGGTGTTGTATCCCGTGCAGGTACAGGGGGAAGGTTCGGCTGAACAGGTGGCAGCGGGAATCCGGTTTTTCAATGAAAAATACCCGGTGGATGTGCTGATTGTAGGCCGGGGCGGCGGCTCAGCGGAGGATCTTTGGTCTTTTAATGAGGAAATCGTGGTGCGGGCAATCTTTGCTTCCCGGCTGCCGGTGATTTCTGCCGTGGGACATGAGACGGATTATACGCTGGCGGATTTCGTCAGCGATGTGCGGGCGGCGACACCCTCGCAGGCCGCTGAGCTGGCTGTGCCGGATACGGCGGAGTTGGCCAGATATGTGGAGGCTTTAGCTGCCCGGCTGCAGGGACGGGCGCAGGGAGCGCTGGCGGCCAAAAAAAGCCGTCTGTCCGGGCTGCTGACCCGCAGCGTATTGCGCAATCCCCAGCAGCTGCTGGATGCGCGGCGCCAACGGCTGGATATGGCAGCGGAGAAGCTTCGCCAGCTGACAGAAAACCGGCTGCAGCAGCAAAAGCACGCGCTGGCACTGCAGGTGGAAAAATTGGAGCTTATGGACCCCTTGAAGGTGCTGCTGCGGGGCTATGGCATCGTCTCCGGGGCGGAGGGGAAAATCCTCCGATCCGCTGCGGAGCTGGAGGCAGGTCAGCGGGTGCAGGTGCGCCTGGCTGATGGCGGCTTTGCCGCAGTGGTTGAATCCGTGACGGATGGAGGGAAATGATATGGCAAAAAAGCAGGAGCCGTCCTTTGAAGAGAATCTGCAGGCGCTGGAAAACATCGTGCGGCAGATGGAGGGCGGCGAGCTCAGCCTGGCTGAGCTCATGGAAAGCTATGCGGCTGGGGTACAGCTGTCACAGAAATGCATGAAGGATCTTGAACGGGCGGAAAAGGCCATGGACATCATGGTGCGGGAGGAAGCAGGCACCCTTCAGGAGCTGGAACTTAAAATAGAAGGAGAGTAATGGAAGATGCAGAAAATGGAATGGAAAGAACGGGTGCAGCTGGTGGAAAATGCCTTAACGGCAGAGCTGCGCGAAAAGGAGGCGCTGGATCCCAGACTTTGCGAGGCTATGAAATACAGCCTGATGGCAGGAGGAAAGCGCCTGCGGCCCATTCTTTTGATGGCTGCGGCGGATGCAGTCGGCGGGCGGGGGACGGATTATCTGCAGATGGCCTGCGCTATTGAGATGATCCATACCTATTCCCTCATCCATGATGATCTTCCGGCAATGGACAATGACGACTATCGGCGGGGCAAGCTCACCAACCATAAGGTCTACGGAGAGGGCATGGCTGTGCTGGCCGGTGACGCGCTGCTGACCCTGTCCTTTGAGGTCATGCTGCGCCAGACGGATATTTCTCCGGCGGCTGCCTTGGCAGTGGTACGGGAAATGAGCCAGGCTGCCGGTCCCAATGGCATGGTGGGCGGACAGGCCATCGATCTGGAGTCTGAAGGCCATACCATCGACATGACTCTTTTGCGGAAAATGCATATGGGAAAGACCGGAGCCCTTTTCCGGGCGGCCATCCGCTCCGGGGCTATCCTGGCAGATGCCCATCCATTGGAGCTCAAGGCGTTGACAACCTATGCGGAATGCTTTGGACTGGCCTTCCAGATCACCGATGATATCCTGGATGTGGAAGGGGACGAGGCGGCTATCGGGAAGCCTGTAGGCAGTGATATCCGCAATCAGAAATCCACCTATGTGACGCTGACTTCCCTGCCGGAGGCCCATGCATTGGCCGGACGGGCTGTGGAGGAAGCACTGGAGGCATTGACGATTTTTGATGATAAGGCCGATTTTCTGCGGGAGCTGGTAAAATCGCTGCTCACGCGCAATAAGTGACTAGAAGGGTAATGAGCATGAGTCAAATATTAGAACAGATAGAAAATCCCGGACAGCTCAAGAGACTTTCTATACCCCAGCTGGAAAAGCTGGCAATGGAGCTTCGGGCTCTGATGATAGAATCCGTATCGAAGACGGGCGGCCATCTGGCTCCCAGCCTGGGAACCGTGGATCTGACCCTGGCCCTGTACAGCGTTTTTGACGCTGCCGAGGATACCGTGGTATGGGATGTGGGCCACCAGGCGTATGCCCATAAAATTTTGACCGGTCGTCGGGAACGGTTTGGGACACTGCGCCAGAAGGACGGAATCACGGGCTTTCCCAAGCGGGCGGAATCTCCTTATGATGCCTTTGGCACCGGTCATGCAAGCACTTCGATTTCAGCGGCGCTGGGCATGGCTATTGTACGGGATCTGGAGGGCCGGCACAATCATGTGCTGGCTGTCATCGGTGATGGGGCCCTTACCGGCGGAGAAGCCTTTGAGGCCTTGAACCACGCCGGGGATATGGGCCGGAATCTCATTGTGGTGCTGAATGACAATGAGATGTCCATTGACCGCAATGTGGGAGCTATGTCAGAATATCTTTCCCGCATCCGGGTAGCGCCCCAGTATAACCGGGCAAAAAAGGATCTGGAAGGGCTGCTGAAGAGCATCCCGAAGATCGGAGATACAGTGCTGAAGACAGCGGGCTATATCAAGGAAGGGGTGCGGGCTGCCCTGGTGCCCGGCGGGCTCTTTGATGAGATGGGCTTCACCTATGTGGGACCCATCGACGGACACAATATCCGCCTGATGAAGGAGGTATTTGCCCAGGTGGCCCAGCTGGATGGACCGGTGCTGGTCCATGTGCGCACCAAGAAGGGCAAGGGATATCTGCCGGCGGAAATCGAACCGGAAAGATTCCATGGCGTGGGCCCCTTCAATGCCCTGACGGGAAAAAAGGAGCCGCAAAGCTCCCAGCCGCCTTCCTATACCCAGGTATTCAGCGATGCCATGCTGGAGCTGGCGGCGCAGAATCCGGATATTCTGGCTATTACGGCAGCCATGCCCGCTGGTACGGGACTCAAGGCCTTCAGTGAGCGGTACCCGGAGCGCTTTTTTGACGTGGGGATTGCTGAAGAGCATGCTGTCACCTTGGCAGCTGGAATAGCCGCGGCGGGAAAACGGCCTGTGGCAGCTATTTATTCCACCTTTGCCCAGCGGGCCTATGACCAGATGCTCCACGATGTGTGCCTGCAAAACCTTCCTGTGGTGTTCTGCCTGGACCGGGCCGGACTGGTGGGCGCGGACGGTCCTACTCACCATGGGGTGTTCGATCTCTCTTATCTGCGCCAGATGCCGAATATGACTGTCATGGTGCCGAAGGATGAAAATGAGCTGCGGCAGATGCTTTATACAGCACTGCAGCTGGATGGACCGGCAGCTATCCGCTATCCCCGGGGAACCGGTCTTGGCGTTGAGCTGGACAGCGGTTTTGCCGCTCTGCCAGTGGGGAAGGCTGAGGTATTGACCCGTCACGGAAGGATTGCACTGCTGGCGGTGGGCAGCATGGTGGATAACGCCTCCAAGGCAGCCATCGAGCTGGCCGGTGACGGCATAGAGACGACGGTGGTCAACATGCGTTTCGTCAAGCCGTTGGATACGCAGCTGCTGCGGGAGCTTTCCAAAGAGATGGATTATGTGGTGACCATTGAGGAAAATGTGCTGGCCGGTGGCTTCGGCTCTGCGGTGGCGGAGTTCCTTATCGACGAAGAAATCAAGATGCCCATGCTGCGCATTGGCATCGGCGATGAATTCGTGGAGCAGGGGACCCGGGACGAGCTGTGGGAACTGTGTGGCTTGCAGCCGTCGCAGATTGCCGATAAAGTAAAAAAGTTTTGGAATAGGAATCAATGATATGGCAAAAGAACGATTGGATGTGCTGCTGGTGGAGCGCAATCTGGCTCCCAGCAGAGAGCGGGCCAAGTCTACCATCATGGCGGGACTGGTGCTGGTGGACGATAAGAAAATAGATAAGGCGGGTACCCTGGTGAAGCCGGAGGCGGTAATCCGCATCCTGGGGGATAATATTCCCTATGTGAGCCGGGGCGGTCTGAAGCTGGCCAAGGCCATGGAAGAGTTTGGCGTGGAACTGGCAGGAAAGGTGAGCGCGGATATCGGGGCTTCCACTGGGGGCTTTACGGACTGCATGCTGCAGAATGGCGCGGTGAAGGTATTCGCTATTGATGTGGGCTATGGACAGCTGGCCTGGTCCCTGCGTACCGATGACCGGGTGGTGAATATGGAGCGCACCAATGTGCGCAGCGTGACCCCGGCGGATATCGGTGAGCCGCTGGATTTTGCTTCCATCGATGTGGCCTTTATCTCCCTGGACAAGGTGCTGCCGCCGGTATATCAGCTGCTGAAGCCGGAGGGGGAGATTGTAGCCCTCATAAAGCCGCAGTTTGAGGCCGGGCGGGAAAAGGTGGGCAAGAAAGGCGTGGTGCGGGATCCCGGAGTGCATGCGGAGGTCATCCATAAGATCGTCGACCTCAGCCGCAGTCTGGAGCTGGTGCCGCTGGCCCTGACCTTTTCTCCGGTAAAGGGACCGGAAGGCAATATCGAATACCTGATCTGGCTCACTCCGGACAAATCCCGGGAGGATGGGGTGACGGACAGCCGGATTACGGAAGTGGTCAGGAGTGCCCATGGGGAGCTGGATCATTGAGTGCGTGGGAAACGGGAGAGAAAAGGATGCTGACAATAGCGGTTTTTCCCAATGTGGATAAAGAAAATTCAAGTGAGGTGCTGCAGCGGATCCTGGCCTTTTATAAGGGCAAGGCCATCCGGGTGCTGCTGCCCCGGGATGAGGCCGTGTACTTCGGCTATCCGGAATACGGTGTTGCGGATATTGACACCATTCCGCTGGATATGGGACTCAGTATCGGTGGGGACGGAACGCTGCTGGGGGTATGCCGCCGGCTGTATGAGCGGAATATCCCCGCCTGCGGCATCAATATCGGAACCTTCGGCTTCCTGGCGGATATTGAGCTGACTGAGCTGGAGAACAAGCTGGAGAAGATCCTGCAGGGCAAATACAAAATCGCCAAGCGGCTTATGATATCCGGCTTCGTGCGCAGCGGCGGCAAGGAACGCTTCCTGGGGCATGCCATCAACGATGTGGTCATCACCAAAGGCGGCGTGGCCCGCATGCTGCAGCTGGGGCTCAGCGTGGGCGGCTGCCGGGTGACGGATTATAAAGCGGACGGTGTCATCGTATCCACGGCCACCGGCTCCACTGCCTATTCCCTGTCTGCGGGAGGGCCTATTGTGAATCCCAAGGTGCAGGCACTGCTCATCACCCCTATATGCCCCCATACCTTCAACGTCCGGCCGATGATCATCGCTGAGGATGATGAGGTACGCGTGCATATTGCTGCCGTGCATCAGGATATTCTGCTCACTTTTGACGGGCAGGAGAGCTTCCGGCTGCTGCCGGGAGATGAGGTTATCGTACATCGGGCTTCCAAGCCCGCCCGTATCGTAAAATTCGAGGATAAGAATTATTACCATACATTGAAAAATAAGCTTTGGAGGAATGGATAATGCAGCTGGCAACGAATGCAATCGAGATGGCGCAGCTCGTGCTCAAAGGAGTGCTGCCCAAGGCAAGGATTCTGGTGGATGCCACGGCCGGCAATGGCAGGGATACCCTTTTTCTAGCAGAGAATACAACAGCGGAGGCAAAGATCTACGCTTTTGATATCCAGCCCCGGGCTATTGCGGCCACTGAAAAGCAGACGCAGGCATATAAGGACCGGATCCGCTATGTACTGGACAGCCATGAGCAGATTGGTTCAGTAGTGCAGGAGCCGATCGATGCAGCTATTTTCAATCTGGGCTATCTGCCGGGCGGCGATCACCATATCACCACCGAGGCAGCGAGTACGCTGAAGGCGCTGCAGGCGGTGCTGGACAAGCTCAATGTGAACGGTATCCTGGTGGTGGTGGTCTATGCAGGCCATCCGGCCGGGCAGGAGGAGAGCGAGGCTCTGGCGGAGTATATGGCCGGACTTCCCAGCGGACAGTATACCGCGGGCTGCTATCAGATGGTCAACCATGAGGAGGGGGCGCCCTTCCTGTATATTGTAGAAAAGGTCAGAGGGTGAGAATATGAAGGCGATACGACATGCAAAAATCAAGGATATTATAGAGAATCACGTGATTGAAACCCAGGAGGAACTGGCAGATGCCCTGCGCAAGCAGCACATCGAGGTCACCCAGGCCACGGTTTCCCGGGATATCAAGGAGCTTATGCTGGTGAAGGTACCCTCGGGGGATGGTCGCTACCGCTACGCTTATCCGCTGGAAAAGAGCATGGTTTTCTCGAAAAACCGGATGGCACGGATGTTCCAGGACTCGGTGACCGGAATCAATCACAGTGAGAACATCATTGTGATCAAGACACTGCCGGGCACGGCCAATGCGGTGGCCTCGACGCTGGATTACGCGAAATGGCCGGAAATCATCGGCACAGTGGCCGGTGACGATAACATCCTGGTAGTCATCAAGCCCAAAGAGGCTGTACCGAAAATCATAAAAAAGCTGGAAATGATGATTGTCTGATTTTCCAAAGGAGAATTTCGGATGCTGAAAACATTAACGGTATGGAATTTTGCACTGCTGGAGCATGTGCAGATTGAATTTGACAAGGGATTGAATATACTCACCGGTGAAACCGGTGCGGGCAAGTCGATCCTCATCGATTCCCTGGGAGCCATTCTGGGGCAGCGTATGAGCTCGGAGCTCATACGCACTGGCTGTGACTGGCTGCGGGTAGAGGCGGTATTCAGCCTGGAGGGGCAGCCGGCAGTCCATGACTTCCTGGCACAGCAGGCTATTGCGGATGAGGATGAGCTGCTGATCATCACGCGGCAGATCACCCGCAGCGGAAAGAATATGATCCTTGTGAACGGCTGCCATGTGACGCTGGCTGTGCTCCGGTCTATGGGGCCTTTTTTAGTGGATATCCACGGGCAGAATGAAAATCTGGCGCTGCTGCGTACCGAGAATCAGTTTGCCCTGCTGGATGGTTCCGATGAGCGGATCATGGCCGCGCTGACAGCCTATGGACAGGCTTTTCAGCGCTGGGCCGGGCATAGGCGGGAACTGGCTGAGAAAGAGAATGCCGCCCGGGACTATGCCCAACGCATCGATATGCTTCGCTGGCAGGATAAGGAAATCAGTGAGGCCAGGCTCCAGGACCATGAGGATGAAGAACTGGAGCAGGAGATACGCAAGCTCACCAATGCGGAAAAGATTGCCGGTTACGTGGAATCCTCCTATGAGCTGCTGGATGGCGGCGGGAAGATGCCCATGGGGGTATTGGCCGCCCTGGCGAAAATCAAGCAGAATCTGGATTCCCTGAGCCGTTTTGATACCTCTTTGGATGAGGTGCGCAAAATGGTGGAGGATGCCAGCTGCCAGCTCCAGGAGGCATCCTACGAGGTGCGGGATTATGGAGAATCCCTGGCTTTTGAGCCTCAGCGGCTGGATCAGATGCAAAGCCGGATGGATGTAATCTATCGGCTGCGGAAAAAATACGGGGCTACGCTGGCGGATGTGCAGCTGCACCATCAGAAGGTAAAGGAAGAGCTGGCTGCCATCGAGAACTACGATGAGGATATAGTGGAGCTGAAAAAGACCATTGCGGCCGATTATCAGGAAGCCAGGGATGCGGCGGCAGTGCTTACGGAACAGCGGCAGAGGGCAGCAAGGGATATTTCCCGGGAAATCGAAGAACAGCTGCTGGCACTGGGAATGCCCAATGCCCGGTTCCGGCTGGAGCTTTCAGCGCTGCCCGAGCTCACCGCCAACGGCGCGGAGCAGCTGGCCATGCTGTTTTCCGCCAATGTGGGCGAGGTGCCCCGGCCGGTGCAGAAGGTGGCCTCCGGAGGAGAACTGAGCCGTATTGCGCTGGCGGTGAAGACGGTTTCGGCCTCCCGGCCGGATACGCCGGCCAGTATGGTCTTTGATGAGATCGATACAGGAATCGGCGGCCGTACGGCACAGATGGTAGCTGAGCGCATCGCCCAGGTGGCCGTGTATAAGCAGGTGCTTTGCATCACGCATTTGCCGCAGATTGCCTGCATGGCGGATGTGCATCTCTACATCAGCAAACAGGTGCGGGAGGAGCAGACCAGCACGGAAGTCCGCCGGCTCAGTGCCGGCGAGCAGGTCAATGAGATCGCGCGCATGGCTTCCGGCGTGGATGTGACGGCGGCTTCCCTTGACAATGCCCGGGAAATGTTGGATAATGCGAAGTTAAAGAAAGCAAAACAGCGCAGCCGCGCTAAGGAGTGAAAATTTTAAATGGACGAGGACTTAATAGAAACAAAAATCAGCAGTGAGGCTGTATATGATGGCAATCTGCTGCATGTGAAGCGGGATACGGTCCGTTTGCCGGATGGCAATACCTCCGTCCGGGAATGGATCACCCATCCTGGTGCTTCCGCGGTCATTCCGTTGCTGCCCGATGGCCGGGTGGTGCTGGTACGCCAGTATCGCTATCCGGTACAGGCGGTTACCCTGGAGATTCCGGCCGGCAAGCTGGACAGCGCGGGGGAGGATCCGCTGGAGTGCGCCAAGCGGGAGCTGAAAGAGGAGACGGGCTATACCGCCGAAAAATACACCATGCTCACCAAGGTGGCTACTACCGTGGGCTTTTCCAACGAGTTCATCCATATCTATGCGGCGGAGGAGCTCGCTGCCGGTGAGCAGTGCCCGGACGAGGATGAATTCATCAATATCGTGAAGGTTCCGTTGGAGGAAGCGGTGGAAATGGTGGGCGATGGCCGCATTTACGATGCGAAATCCATTGCCGCGGTTTTGCTGCTGGCTCAGCATGTGAATAGAGAATGACAGGGGGAAATATATGTTTGGCTTTAGTTTGATGGATATTGTCGCAGGAATCCCAGGGCTTATCATGGCCATGGTCATCCATGAATATGCCCATGCCCGGGTTGCCGTGGCCATGGGGGATTTTACACCGAAGGCCACGGGCCGGCTGACACTGAATCCTGTGTCCCATATCGATCCCATCGGGCTTTTGATGCTGCTGGTGGCACAGTTCGGCTGGGCCAAGCCGGTGATGATCAATCCCATGAATTTCCGCAACTTCAAGCGGGGCGAACTGCTTGTATCCCTGGCGGGTCCGGCAGCAAACCTGGTGCTGGCTTTTATCACCCTGGTTGTCATGGCCCTCTGGATAAAACTGGGCATGACCATGACCTATGGGGTAAAGATCGTATTTTCGCTGATTGTGCTGTACAATATCAACTTTGCCATTTTCAATATGATTCCGCTGCCGCCGCTGGATGGCTCCAAGGTGCTCATGTCCTTTCTGCCGCCGCGCTGGAATTACAAGCTGGCGGGGCTGGAGCGGTACAGCTTTTTCATCCTCATCGCGCTGATGATGACCCCGGTGCTGGGCGGTATACTCATTCCGCTGCAGCGGCTGGTGCTGTCGGTATTTAATTTCATGATTGGCGTAATACTCTGATATGCAGGATTACAGTGTAAAGCTGGATGCCTTTGAGGGGCCGATGGACCTGCTCATGCATCTTATTGAAAAGAATAAGATCGATATCTACGATATCCCTATGGCAGCGCTGACGGAGCAGTATATCGATTATCTGAACCGCTTCCGGGAATTCAATATTGAGGTGGCCAGCGAATTCATTGTGATGGCGGCAACGCTGCTGCAGATTAAATCGCGGATGATGCTGCCCAAGCCTCCCAGGGAGGAAGCAGAGCCGGAGGAAGCGGATCCCCGGCAGGAGCTTATCGACCGGATCCTGGAGTATCGGCGGTTCAAGGCGGTGAGCTCGGTGCTGGATGATATGGCCAGGGAGCAGGGCCGCGTTGTGGCCCGGCTGCCGGCAGACCTTCCTCTGCGGCATCTCCCCCCGGAAAATCTGCCCCTCACTGCGTTGGTGGAGGCCTTTTGTGCCGTGATCCGGGTGCGGGAGGAGCTGAAGATTCCGGAGGCTCTGGTGGCCCGGGAGGAATACAGCGTACAGGATAAAATGACTGAGCTGCTGGCCCAGCTGCAGCGGACTGGCGGGCGGCTGCTGTTTTCCGATGCCTTTGGGAGCGGAAGCCGCAGCGAGCTCATCACTACCTTTCTGGCCCTGCTGGAGCTCATCAAGATTAAGACGGTGCTGGTGCAGCAGGCGGGGAAGTTTGCGGCCATCTATATTTCATTGAGGAACGGAGAGCATTGATGTTTGTTACGAATTTATTGGGGCCGCTGGAGGCTGTTCTGTTTGCCAGCGGTGATCCGGTGACGGCTGAGCAACTCATGACGATTTTGGATGTGGATGAGGACAATATTGCCGAACTGGTGGCAGAACTGGATAAATCCCTGGCTGCCCGCCAGAGCGGCCTGCAGATCAGCCGGGTTGCCGGCGGCTATCAGCTGGTTACCCGGCCGGAACACTTTTCCTATGTGGAAAAGCTGACCCAGACAACGGATAAGAAGCTGTCTGCGGCGGCGATGGAGACCTTGTCCATCATTGCCTTCAAACAGCCCATCACGAAGCAGGAAATCGAGCATATCCGCGGCGTGCGCATCGAGCGGGTACTGGCCCGGCTCATCGAGCTGGAACTGGTGCGGGAAATGGGCCGTAAGGCGGTGCTGGGCAGACCCATCCTGTATGGGACCACGGATACCTTTTTGCAGTGCTTCGGCCTGAACCGGCTGGAGGATCTGCCGGCCCTGCCCGAGCAGGAAGCGGTGGATGAAGAGCTGGCGGAACAGCTTTCCCTGCTGCCGGCGGATGAGGAAGAAAAGCTTCCTGAATAAGAAAACAGGCAAAAAAACGGACTGGAAATAAATTTCCAGTCCAACTTTTTTGCCTGTTATTCACATTTTGACCAGCCGCAGTAGGTGCAGGTCACACAGTTGCCCTCAGGCTTCAGGGTGAAGTGCTCGCATTCCGGGCATTGGCGGTTGATGGAGATATCCTCGCCATCGGCATTGAATTTTTCCCCATCGGAGGCCTGTGCCTCATTGTAGATTTCGATGAGGGCGGAGGCGATGGCATTGCCGCAGGAAAGGGAAATATCCTGGCGGCCGTCGCGGATCAGGGCCTGACAGGCGGAGCAGCGGCTCACAGCCAGCTGCTTGATGATGTCCCGTACATTGATGCCGGAGCGCAGCGCCAGGGAGGTGAGACGGGTGATGGTGGCGATATTGCTGGCGCAGCCGCCGGAGGCATTGGTGAATACCTCGAAGATCTGCCCAGTGGAGGTCTTGTTGATGGTGATGTACATCTTGTCCACACAGGAGGTATGCCGTACCAGGGTACAGCCATCCAGCCGGGCAATGCTGTCCCGTTTCATGGGCTTGATGGTATCATACTCGATGTCCTTTTTCTTTTCGCTCACACCCAGGATATTGCCCCGTTTGCAGCCATCCCGGAATACTGTGATGCCCTTGCAGCGGGATTTCCAGGCGGCGATGTAGATGTTCTTGATATCCTTGGGGGTGGCATCATGGCGCAGGTTCACTGTGGAGGAAATGGAGTTGTCCACGTATTTCTGCATGGCGGCCTGGAGCTTTACCCGGTTCAGATAAGGTACATCATGGCTTTCGATAATCCAGGGGAACCGCTTCTTGATTTCCTCATCGCTGGTGTCATAGCTCAGCTGATGGTAGTCCAGCAGATCCTTGACGGAATGGGCATAGACCTTGAAGGATTTATGTTCGCCTTCCATTTTATGCGTAGTCCGCTCGTAGCTGATCTTATAGATCGGCTCGCAGCCGCCGGAGAACACGCCCATGAGCAGGGAGATGGTTCCGGTGGGGGCGATGGACAGCAGGGTTCCGTTGCGCAGTCCGTGGGCCTGTATCTGCTGGTAAACATCGGGAGCTTCCTTCTTCAGCAGGTCGATGATCGGGGATTTTTTCGTTCTGTCCCAGTCATAGCGGCCAAAGGGTCCCTTGGCTTCGGCCAGCTCCGCTGAGGTGCGGGCTGCTTCGATGAGCATGGTGCGCATGGCGGCGGCCACGAAATCGTTGCCCTTTTTACCGCCGTATTTGAGCTTCATGGCGATGAGGGCGTCGGCCACGCCGAAAAGGCCAAGGCCGATGCTGCGCCAGTCATCGATGCAATGGCGGTTGGCATCCAGCGGCTGGGTCTCATAGCCGTAGTCCAGCACCTCGTCCAGGGCTCGTACCGCGGTATGGACGGCCTGGGCGAAGGCGGCAGTATCCAGCTGGGGGTTATCGCCAAACTTATCGGTGACGAAATTGTACAGGTTGATGCTCATGAGGTTGCAGGAGTTATAGGCATTGCCGCCAAACTCACCGCAGGGGTTCGTGATTTCAATATGATAGTCTTCATAGCCGCTGAGCAGGGTGTAGTCATTCAGGCGGTCGATGAAGAGGGCACCGGGATCGCCCCAGTCCCACTGGGTCTGGCAGTATTCATCAAAGAACTCGGCAGCTTTGATCTTTGTCCGTATTTTCTGCCCGGTGGCCTGGACATCGAATTTCAGCTCATATTCCTCGTCATCGGTGACGGCCTTCATGAAATCATCCTTGAACAGGATGGACAGATTCATAGAGGCCAGCTTTTCGTTGTTCTGCTTCATATGAAGGAATTCGTAGATATCGGGATGGTCACAGTTCAGACCCACCAGCATGGCGCCGCGGCGGCCGTTCTGGCTGATGACCTCTCCGGTGGTATCGAATATTTTCAGGAAGGAGATGGAGCCTGTGGAGGTGCGGGCTACATTATTGACCAGGCTGTCCTTAGGTCGAAGCTGGCTGATGTTTACGCCTACGCCGCCGCCATAGGAGAAAATCTTGGCGATTTCCCGATTGACCTTGAAGATGTCTTCGATGTTATCCTTTGGTGAGGGCAGGATATAGCAATTGCTCAGGCTTCCTTTAAATTTTCCCTTGGCGCCGGCAGCGTACAGGGTGCGGCCGGCCGGGCAGACAGAACCATTCTCCAGATAGCCCCGCATGGCCTGTTGGATCTTGGGGGAGAAAATGGAGCTGACCCGGTCCATGAGCTCCTGGGGTTCCTTTTCATCCGGGTGATAGTATTTTGATTTCAGAATGCCTTTGCCGATTTCCGTTTCGTACCATTTTTCCAAAACAGTCACTCCTCATTTATCGTTATGGTTTTATCGGTCTGTATTTTCCATTATACGGCCGAAGCCGGTCAGGGGACAAGGCGCAAAAAAGGCTGAAAAAAGGATATACAACTAGATATTGTATGAAAACGATATAAAGATAGAATATATTGTATAATTTATGGAGTTGCTATCTGGCAGTGTGCTGTGGTGATGGATTTCCAGGAGAGGATTGAGAAAAGAATTTGACGGGGATAGGCTATATGGATTAAAATGTAAAAAGTATATAGCATCAGCGGTTAGTGATAATTTTATGCAGAAAAGAGTGATTTTATGGGAGCGGACTTAAAAGATTTACAGGCACTGCATGTCATTGATTCGGTAACGGACGTGTGCTTGAAGGAGACGGTATGTGGTGTTTGTGAGCGTGAAAACTGTCTGGTGGGCTATGCGCAGGAATGCATCCGCAAATGCCTGAATAACAATGTTACCTTTGTGGAGGATGGCGTAAAGAATATTCCTTTGCATGATATGCGTATTTACAATGAAGATAGGCTGGTCAATGGGATTGCTGATATCCTTCTGAGCTGCCGCTCCTGTAAATTCGAGCATTTTGAGAATTGTGTGGTCAACGTGATCCGCAATTGCTATGAGATTGCCCTTTTTGGTGATATACAGCCCTATGAAGGAAGTAATTTCCGCTATCTGGCCGCTTTGAATATGAACGATATGAAGGATGCACAGCAGATTTTAGATGCCTTTCATAAAAAGAAGGCAAAACTGGAAGCGCAGGCAACAGAATAGGACTTTGAATCGCCAGTGGCTGGGGCTGCTGGCGATTTTCTTATAGGGGACTTTGCATCTTTTCTTCAATAGCAATACCTTGTCATGGGGAGTCCTTCAACTTCGCAGATGAGAAAATGCGCCAGAGGGATTTCCAACTGCAAGGCGGAGAGCTATGTCATCGCGGTGGCATGGCGGTTGACGATAATGCAGCAGATGGAAATTCAGACAAGTGATTTCCCGGGTTATTTTGCGGGTGCGGTACTAGTCTCCTATGGGAAATGCCGATTGGCATAATTTCGCGTTGCGGAATTTTGAACAATGGCGTTATAATACTGATATTAATGGAATCGGAGGAAATTATTTTGGTTGAATTATTAGCGCCGGCGGGAAGCCGGGAGGCTTTCCGGGCAGCGGTGGAGAGCGGGGCGGATGCGGTCTATCTGGCAGGCGCCAGTTTTGGGGCGCGGGCCTATGCGGATAATTTTGATGCGGAGGGACTGCGGGAGGCCATCCGCTTTGCCCATTTGCGGGGTGTACATGTCCATGTGACAGTGAATACCATTGTGGATGATCAGGAACTGGCAAAATTGGCGGACTATCTTCGTTTCCTGTATGAGGCGGGGGCGGATGCCGTGCTGGTACAGGATCTTGGTGTGGCCAGGCTGGCCAGGGAAATCGTGCCGGCGCTGCCGCTGCATGCCAGTACCCAGATGACCGTCCATAATCTGGCTGGTGTACGGGCCATGGAGGCCATGGGCTTTTCCCGGGTCGTGCTGTCCCGGGAGCTGTCCCTTAAGGATATCCGTTATATCTGTACCAACAGCCGGGCGGAGATCGAGGTGTTTATCCATGGGGCACTCTGCGTCTGCTATTCCGGGCAGTGTCTCATGAGCAGCCTCATCGGAGGCCGTTCCGGCAATCGCGGCCGCTGTGCCCAGCCCTGCCGCCTTCCCTATACGCTGGTGGACGGCCAGGGGGAGGATGTTCTGGGGGAGGAAGCGGGAAAGTATCTGCTGAGTCCCCGGGATCTCAATACCATTGAGCTGTTGCCGGAACTCATCGATGCGGGGGTCGCTTCCTTGAAGATCGAAGGGCGTATGAAACGGCCGGAATATGTGGCTGTAGTAGTGGATACCTATCGCCGGGCAGTGGACAGCTATCTTTCGGGGGAAGGTTATACGGTTCCGGCAGCGGATAAACGGAGCTTAGCGCAAATCTTCAATCGTGATTTTACCACGGCCTATCTGAAGGATCGTCCCGGCCGCAATATGATGAGCGACCGGCGGCCTAACAACCGGGGCATCCTGGCCGGGCGGGTGGTCCGGATGGATTACGGCTCCCGTCGGGTGACCGTGCATCTGTCCGATGCGCTGCAGGAGGGAGACCAGGTGGATTTCTGGGTCAAGGTGGGCGGCCGGGTGACCGCAGCCATCCATGATATGCAGGATGCTGCGGGACGGCCGGTGGCTGCAGCCGCAGCCGGTGAAGAGGTGAGCTTTCCGCTGGAGGGCTCTGTGCGGACCCATGACAGGGTATTCAAGGTATTCGATGCGCCGCTGATGGAGCGGGCCAGAAATTTCTTTACAGCCGGTGCGCCGGTGCGCCGCATCCCCCTGCGCATGCAGGTCCGGGCTGCAGTGGGAGAACCTCTGGTACTTCAGCTGGAGGACGGTGATGGCAGCCGGTCTGAGGCGAAGACGGATTTTATCGGCGTTCTGGCCCAGAAGCGTCCCTTGACACTGGAAACCCTGCAGAAGCAGCTCTCCCGTTTAGGGACGACGGTATTTTCTCTGCAGGAGCTTCAGGCGGACATCCAGGGCGATGTCATGGTGCCTATGAGCGAGCTCAATGAAGTGCGCCGCAAGGCCGTAGAGGCGTTGGAGGAAAAGCGGCTGGCGCCCTTCCGGCGGCCGGCAGCTGCCATGAAATCCCTGTCTCTGCCAGGAACCCGGAAGCGTCAACCGCAGAGTGCGGCGCTGGTGGTGTCGGCGGATACGGTGGAAAAGGCACGGGCCGCGCTGGATGCCGGAGCGGACTGGCTGCTTTTCGGCGGTGAGTCCTACAGTCATGAGGTGATTACGCCGCGGCATTATCAGCAGGCCTGGGAACTGGCCATGGAGCGGGGAAAGCGGATCAGCTTCAATACGCCGCGCATTGTGCGCGAGCAGCATATGAAGGCTTTTTTGCAGCTGCTGGAGGCTTTCAGCGATTTTCCACCTGGAGAGATTAACATTCATAATATAGGAATGTTGTCCCTGGTCCAGGAGCATACGGATATACCGGTTCATGGGGACTATTCCCTCATTACTTATAATGTGCTGGCGCTGGAGCAGTTAAAGGCCCTGGGGGTCAGCAGCGCGACCCTTTCGCCGGAGCTGACGATGGGGCAGGTGGAGTGCCTGGCAGCGGAAAGTCCGCTGCCCTTGGAGTGTATCGTGGGAGGGCCCCTGGAACTTATGGTTTCTGAGTACTGTGTGACGGGCAGTTTTCTGGGGCATATTGATGCCGGGAACTGCAGCCGTCCCTGTCAGGCGAAGGGGAGCCATTATGCGCTGAGGGATCGCAAGGATGAGCAATTTCCACTGGTCATGGATCAGTTCTGCCATATGCACGTGTTGAATGGCAAGAGCCTCAGTATGCTGCCCCATGCAATGAAGTTCGGTGCCATGGGGATCGACCGTATCCGCATCGAAGGGCGGGCTATGGAGCCTGCCCGGCTGGCCGAGACTGTCAGAAATTATCGCCGTTTTATGGCTATGCCGGCAGAGCTTTCGGAGCAGGAACTGGTGCTGGCCAAAAAGCTGGAGGGTTCAGATATAACCCGCGGACATTATTTCCGTGGGGTTCTGTAATGATATATTAAGGGGTAATATATGGAAAAGGAAGCATTAAAGACATTGGAATTCAGCCGGATCACCGAGCTTTTACAGCAGGAATCCGGTTCGGTGCTGGGTAAGGAAATGGCCAGGGCAGTGCTGCCCAGCAGTGATTTTGAAGAGGTCCAGGAGCGTATGCATCAGACGGCGGAGGCCGTAAGGGTGTATCAGACCGCAGCACCGCCCCTGGGGGGAATCCGGGATATCCGCCAGCTCATCAAGAAGGTGAAGCTGGGAGCTGTACTGGATGCGGCTGAAATCACGGATGTGATGAATACCATGTATGCTATGCGCAATATCAAGCGCTTTTTCAAGGAACTGGAGGCGGATGCTCCCATATTGAAAAATTGGGCAAAATCCATTGAGATCCTTGGGCAGCTGGAGCGCAATATAGAAAATACCATTGATGAGCATGGGGCCATCCGGGATGATGCCAGTGTGGAGCTGCGCCGCATCCGCCGGGAGGCTAAGAGTTCTCAGGCCCGGATCAAGGAGCATCTCTCCTCCGTGCTGCATTCCCAGGAATATCAGAAATATTTCCAGGATGCCATTGTGACCATCCGGGATGATCGCTATGTAGTGCCCATCAAGCAGGAATACCGGCAATATTTTCCTGGCATTGTGCACGATCAGTCTGCCAGCGGCTCAACCCTTTTCATAGAGCCGATGGCGGTGGTCAATCTCAATAATGATGTGAAGCAGCTGCTGCTGGCGGAAAAACGGGAGTTGGAACGCATTCTGCGGGCCTTGTCCCAGCAGATCGAAAAGAATAAGGATGTATTGCTGGCAAATTGCCAGTTGATGGCCCTGGTGGACTTCACCTTTGCCAAGGCCCGTCTGGCCCGGGATATGAAGGGGGTAGAGCCTCTTTTGAACCGGGAGGGGCGGACGCGCCTGCGGGGGGCCCGCCATCCGCTCATTGCGGCGGACAAGGTGGTGCCCATCGATGTGGAGCTGGGCTTGAAGAACCGAATGCTGCTCATCACCGGCCCGAATACCGGCGGCAAGACAGTGAGCATGAAGACGCTGGGACTGCTGGTGCTCATGGCGCAGTCCGGTTTGTTTCTGCCGGTGGAGCTGGATTCTGAGATTGCGGTATATGAAAATGTTTATGCCGATATTGGGGATGAGCAGAGCATTGAGCAGAGCCTCAGTACCTTTTCTGCGCATATGACCCATATCGTGGCTATATTGAAGAAGGTGGAGGCAGATGATCTCCTGCTACTGGATGAACTGGGAGCCGGTACGGACCCGGAGGAGGGGGCCGCATTGGCTATGGCCGTCCTGGAGCAGCTTTTGGCTGTGCGGGCCAGTGTGGTGGCCACAACCCATTATTCGGAGCTGAAGACCTTTGCCTATACCCGGGAGGGTATTGAAAATGCCTGCGTGGAATTCGACGTGAAGACCCTGCGGCCTACCTACCGGCTGCTGATTGGCATCCCGGGGGCCAGCAATGCCTTTGCCATCAGCCAGCGGCTGGGATTGGCGGAATCCCTGATCTTGCGGGCTAGACAGCTCATCAAGGCGGATCATGCCCAGTTCGAGCATGTGATCAATGAGCTGGAAAACGAAAAGATGATGTATGAGCAGCGCAATGCGGATATATTGGAACGGCAGCAGCGGGCAGCGCAGCTGGAAGCCAGGGTGGAGGCCATGAAGAAGGAGCTTTCGGAAAAGCGGGCCAAGATCCTGCGCAAGGCCAAGGACGAAAGCGCCGCTTTGGTACGCCGGGCCCGGCGGGAGTCCGAGTCGGTGATCAAACAGCTCAAGGAACAGTTCAATGACCAGGGTATCCAGAAGCGGCAGCAGGCTATCCAGGATGCCCGCAGCCAGCTGAAGGACTCCATGGAGCATGTGCGTCCGGGTATCGTTTCCCAGAAAACCTATCGCAAGTCCATAGATTTGAAGACTCTGCAGGTGGGGGATACCATCTATGTGACCCGCCTGGATCAGAAGGGAACCGTTGCCGCTATACAGGGCAAGGAGCTTACGGTGCAGCTTGGCAGCATGAAGATGAACCTCAAGGCCTCTTCCTGTAAATTCGTCGCCAGCGGCCATGCCGAGGAACTATCGGAAAAAAGGACCTCCCAGGCGTCGAACAACCTGCAGAAGACCGCTTCGATCCAGCGGGAGCTGGACATTCGCGGACTTATGGTGGACGAGGCTGAGGTCGTGGTGGGCAAATTCCTGGATGACGCGGTCATCGCCGGAATGTCCCAGGTACTCATTATCCATGGCAAGGGAACAGGGGCCCTGCGCAAGGGAATCCAGGCGTACTTGAAGAATCATCGCAATGTGCTCCATATGGGGTTTGCGGATATGAATGAGGGCGGCACCGGCGCGACGGTTGTCGAGCTAAAATAAAACTGCGAAAAGCGCGGATTTATGGTAAAATATAAGACGTATATATTTGAAGGAGGGTCCTCATGGAAAAACGTACAGGTGCAAGCCGTCATCCAAGGGAGCCAAAGAAGCGCAGCAATGGCCGCCGGATTTTTCTCGGTCTGATGATGATCGTTGCCGTGATGTTTGTTGGCATCGGCTGTGGCTTTTTGACAGCGAGCATGAACACGAAGCCCAATCTTACGGACGATATCCGTCCGCCGGCATCTTCACAGATCTATGATATCAACGGAAATGAAATCGCTAATGTGCATGCAGCGGAGAACCGTGTGCCCGTGAAGATAAATCAGATCCCCAAGGATTTACAGAATGCCTTTGTAGCCGTGGAGGATGCCCGTTTCTACGAGCACAGCGGTGTGGATCCCCGGGGAATCCTGCGGGCTGTCTGGGCGAATATAACGGACCGGGGAGTTTCAGAAGGCGGTTCGACCATTACCCAGCAGTTGGCAAAAAATGCCTATCTGACCCAGGAACGTACGCTGAAGCGCAAGGTACAGGAAGTATTCCTGGCACTGCAGCTGGAACGGCAGTATACCAAACAGGAGATCCTGGAACTCTATCTGAACCAGATCTATTTCGGTCAGGGAGCCTATGGCGTCCAGGCGGCTGCCCAGACCTATTTTGGCAAAAATGTCGAAGATCTTGATCTGAATGAGTGTGCTATGCTGGCCGGAATTCCCAAGAGCCCGAATTATTATTCGCCGGTGAACAATCTGGCTGCGGCTCAGGAACGCAAGGGCACAGTGCTGGATCAGATGGAGAAGTATAATTATATCAATACCTCCACAGCGGAAAAGACGAAAAAGGAAAATCTCAAGATTGTAAAGCCGGTGAAAAAGGTGGATACTACGCCGGCGGCGTACTTTATTGATTATGTGACCCAGAAGCTCATTGATAAATACGGAGCGGATGCTGTCTATAAAGAAGGTCTGAAGATCTACACGACGCTGGATATGGACATGCAGCATGCCGCGGAAGCCGCAATGCAGAACCTGCCCAACTATTCCACTGACGGCAACGGTGTCAAGCAGCCCCAGGGGGCCCTGGTGGCCATCGACCCCCATACCGGCTATATCAAGGCCATGGTAGGGGGCCGGGGGTCGGATCAGTTCAACCGGGCAACTATGGCCGAGCGTCAGCCGGGATCCGCTTTCAAGCCCTTTGTGTTTGCAGCGGCACTGGAAAGCAAATTCACGCCTTCCACTGTCATTGATGACAGCCCAATCACTATTGGTAACTGGTCACCGCAGAACTACGACCGTACCTTCAACGGCAAGGTCACTCTCCGCAAGGTGGCGGAGCAATCGCTGAATGTGCCTACGGTCAAGATTGCCCAGAAGCTGGGTATTGATAAACCGATTTATTATGCCCAGGAAATGGGTATTTCTACCTTTGTACTGGACGGACCGCAGAATGACCGCAATCTGGCTACTGCCCTGGGCGGCCTGACCAAGGGCGTCACGCCCCTGGAGCTTACCAGCGCCTATGGCACCTTTGCCAATAAGGGTGTCCATGTGGAACCGGTGGCCATCGTGAAGATATTGGATCGCAATGGCAAGATTCTGGAACAGGCCGAGCCGAAGAAGCGCAGTGTCATCAATGAAACCAGTGCGTCAGAGCTCACCAGCATGCTCATGGGGGTCATTGCCCATGGAACCGGTGCGGCGGCCAAGATCGGCCGCCCGGCGGCAGGCAAGACGGGAACCACCAGTGATTACCGCGATGCCTGGTTCGTTGGCTATGTGCCGGATCTTGTTGTCGGTGTCTGGATCGGCAACGATGACAATGCGGCTATGAATGGAATGACCGGCGGCCGGACTCCGGCTGTGATATGGAAGGCCTTCATGCAAAAGGCCCTGGGATCTGCCCAGGCCAAGAACTTTGACGGTTCCGCGGCGGTGAAGGGTGATACCGTGGATGAGGTTGAGGACGATAAGAAGACGGATAAGAACAAGAAGGCCGATGACAAGAAGGCTGAGCAGGATAGCAAGAAGCAGGCTGCGGATAAGCAGTCTGGAGACAAGCAGCAAAGCCAGCCGGCAGTACCTGCTCCGACAGCCCCTGAACCGGGCGGCGGAGTTTCTAAGGGCAAGAACTAAACCTATAGTTGAAATGGAGAGGATTTTTTGGCAAACGTATTTGATACTTTAAAGGAACGTGGATTTATTCAGCAGTGCACCAACGAAGATGAGGTGCGTTCCCTGCTGGAAAATGAGCAGGTTACTTTTTATATCGGCTTTGACCCGACGGCAGACAGTCTCCATGTAGGCCATTTTCTTGGGCTCATGGCTATGGCCCACATGCAGCGGGCCGGCCATCGCCCCATTTGCCTGGTGGGCGGCGGCACCGGTACGGTGGGAGATCCCTCCGGCCGTACGGATATGCGCAAGATGCTCACCGATGAGATGATTGAGCACAATTGTAATTGCTTCAAGAAGCAGATGCAGCGGTTCATTGATTTCAACGACGGCCGTGCGCTCATGGTCAACAATGGGGATTGGCTGCGGGCTTTGAACTACATCAATCTGCTGCGGGAAGTCGGTCCGCATTTTTCCGTGAATCGCATGCTTACCGCTGAATGCTATAAGCAGCGGATGGAAAAGGGACTCACCTTCCTGGAATTCAACTATATGATCATGCAGGCCTATGATTTCATGGAACTCAATCATCGGTACGGCTGCAAGCTGGAGATGGGCGGGGATGATCAGTGGTCCAACATCATTGCCGGCGTGGAGCTGGTGCGCCGCAAGGAGGCCAAGCCTGTCTACGGCCTGACTTTCACCCTGCTCACCAAGAGCGATGGCAAGAAGATGGGCAAGACGGCCGGCGGGGCTCTCTGGCTGGACCCGGAGAAGACCTCTCCCTATGAGTTCTATCAGTACTGGCGCAATGTGGATGACGCGGATGTGGAAAAATGCCTGGCGCTGCTCACCTTCCTTCCGATGGATGAGGTGAAGCGTCTGGGAGCCTATAAGGATCAGCAGATCAATGAGGCAAAAACCATTCTGGCCTATGAGGTCACCAAGCTCGTCCATGGCGAGGCGGAGGCTGATAAGGCCAAGGCGGCTGCTGAGGCTTTGTTCGGCGGCCAGGGGGCCAGCGCGGATATTCCTACCCTTGAGCTCACGGCAGCTGAGGCAGGCAGCAAGCTGCTGGATGTACTCACCCAGCATGGCGTTTTTGCCTCGAAGGGCGAGGGGCGCCGCCTGATTCAGCAGAACGGGCTGTCCCTCAATGACGAAAAGGTCACGGATGTGGATATGGTACTTTCTGAGGAATGCTTCAGGGAAAATGCCGCGTTGATCAAAAAGGGCAAGAAAAAATATTATCGGCTGGTAAAAGCCTGATTTTGCGAAAAACAGCAAAGTGTGATAAAATATAAAAGTTAGTTTTTTATAAGAAGGAGCGGTTCGTTCATGTCAGGACATTCCAAATGGGCAAACATCAAGAGAAAAAAGGGCGCGAATGATGCAATTCGCGGCAAGATCACTACGAAAATAGGCCGTGAGATCACCATCGCGGTCCGCATGGGCGGCGGCGATCCCGTTGGCAACATGCGCTTAAAGCTGGCCCTTTCCAAGGCAAAGGCCAACAATATCCCGAAGGACAATATCCAGCGGGCAATTCAGAAGGGCCTGGGGGCTGCGGATGGCAGCAACTACGAAGAGCTGGTATATGAGGGCTATGGCCCGGGCGGCTCTGCAATCATGCTGGATATTCTGACGGATAATCGCAACCGTACGGCTGCCGATGTGCGTCATCTGTTTTCCAAGCATGGCGGCAACATGGGTGAGACTGGCTGCGTGGGCTGGATGTTCAAGCAGAAATCAGTGTTCATCGTGGATAAAGAGGTCTATGATGATGAGGATGCGCTCATGGAGCTTTCGCTGGAGGCTGGCGCGGAAGACTTCAAGGCGGAGGAGGATTCCTTCGAGATCACTGGTGCACCGGCAGATTATGACGCCATTGCCAATGCTTTAGCGGAAAAGGGTATCGAGACGGCCTCGGCCGAGGTTACGATGGTACCGGATACCACGGTGAAGCTGGAAGGCAAGGATGCGGAGAAGATGCTGAATCTCGTGGATGCCCTGGAGGAACACGACGATGTGCAGAATGTCTACAGCAACTATGAAGTAGACGAGGAAGAATAAAAATCGTAAAGCAGGCTGTTGCGCTAAGCCGTCCCGTCAGGGGAGCTTGTTGCGCAGCAGCCTTTCTTGTTTGGAGAGAGAGAATGTTGGCATTAGGAATAGATCCAGGAACGGCAATCTGTGGCTATGGCTTTGTGGAATCTCAGGGCAGCCGGCTCATTGCTCACGAATATGGAGCGGTGACCACCAGCCCAAAAGCGCGGATGGAGGACCGGCTCATGAAGCTTTATGATGGACTGGATGCGCTTATAAAGGAATACCATCCGGATGTCATGGGCGTGGAGCAGCTGTTCTTCAACCGCAATGTGACCACCGCCATTCCGGTGGGACAGGCCCGCGGTATCGTGCTTCTCACAGCGGCCAAGAACGGGCTGGAGCTGGTGGAGCGTACGCCGCTGCAGGTCAAGCAGGCGGTCACAGGCTATGGCAAGGCCACGAAGGATCAGGTGATCTACATGGTCACGAAGATCCTGCATCTTCCCAAGGCGCCTCATCCCGATGATGTGGCGGATGCGCTGGCCATTGCGATCTGCACGACCCATTGCATGAACAGCCTGGCCTGGCGGAATAAATTATGATTTGATGATTAAAGGAGATTCAGGATGATTGGATATCTGCGCGGTAAAGTGACATATCTTTTGACAGATTACTGCCTGCTGGATGTACAGGGGGTCGGCTATCGGGTCTTTGTGGCGGGCTCCACCCGTAATCAGCTGCGCCTGGGAGAAGAGGCGACGCTGTTTACTTATCTGAATGTGCGGGAGGATGCGATGCTGCTCTATGGCTTTTACAGCCAGCAGGAGTATGATCTGTTCCAGCTGCTCATTTCTGTTTCCGGCGTGGGCCCGAAGGTAGCACTGGGGATACTGTCCGCTATCACCGTGGAAGGGCTCTGTCGGGCCATCCAGCAGAAACAGGCGGCTGTGCTCACTAAGCTGCCGGGAATCGGCAAGAAATCAGCTGAGCGGCTGATTCTGGAGCTCAAGGATAAGGTTTCCTTTGCCGGTGCATCAGAGGATGCATTGGATCTGTCGGATCTCCAGGAGCCTTTGGGGGATGATATGCTTTCCGAGGCCTCCGCTGCGTTGATTTCCCTGGGCTATACCCAGGCGGAGATAGCACCGGTGGTGAAAAAGGCGGGCAAGCTTTCCTCGGTGGAGGAAATGATTAAATTTGCATTGAAGGAATTTGCGGGGAGGAACTAAGCTGTGGAGGAAACAGAAGGCCGTATCGTGGCCATGGATGAACAGCAGGCGGATGCCTGGCAGTACAGCCTGCGTCCGCGCAAGCTCAATGAATACATCGGACAGGACAAGGTAAAGGAAAACCTGTCGATTTTCGTCAAGGCAGCCCTTTCCCGCGGAGAAGCTCTGGACCATGTGCTTCTCTATGGCCCACCGGGACTGGGAAAGACCACGCTGGCCGGCATCATTGCCAATGAGCTGGGGGTGAATTTCCGGGTGACCTCCGGGCCGGCTATTGAACGGTCCGGAGACCTGGCGGCACTGCTCACGAATCTGGGCGAGCGGGATGTGCTTTTCATCGATGAAATCCATCGTCTTTCCCGGAGTGTGGAAGAGGTGTTATATTCGGCCATGGAGGATTTCGCCCTGGATATCATCATCGGCAAGGGGCCAAGTGCCCGGTCCATACGGCTGGATATCGCCCCCTTTACTCTGATCGGGGCCACCACCAAGGCTGGAGCTTTGGCAGCACCGCTGCGGGACCGTTTCGGCGTCATTTCACGGCTGGAGTATTATGAGCCGGAGGCGCTGGTCCATATCATCAAGCGGGCGGCGGAGATTCTGGAGATCCCCATTGAGGAGCGGGGGGCTATGGAGATTGCCCGCCGGTCCAGAGGAACTCCCCGGGTAGCCAATCGGCTTTTAAAGCGGGTGCGGGATTTTGCCCAGATCGAGGGCGATGGCATCGTAACCGATGTGCTGGCCGATAAGGCCCTGGAGATGCTGGAGGTGGATAAGGCAGGTCTGGATCATACGGACCGGCGCATGCTGGATGCGATGATCCGGAAATTTGCCGGCGGCCCTGTGGGGCTGGATACCCTGGCAGCCTCCATCAGCGAGGAAACGGATACCATCGAGGATGTCTATGAGCCCTATCTGCTGCAGCTGGGCTTCATCAATCGTACGCCCCGGGGCCGTGTCGTGACCCGGGCGGGATATGCTCATATGAATATACCTTATCCTATGGATTGAGTGAGGAATCGTGCTATGAATTTATTACTCCATATGTGCTGCGGGCCCTGCTCCTGTTACCCGGTCAAACGGCTGCGGGAAGAGGGGATAGAGCCTACAGGCTATTTCTTTAATCCCAACATCCATCCCTATAAGGAATGGGAACGCCGGCTGGAGGCCGCGAAGGAATTTGCGGAAAAAAGCGGCATGGCAATCCATACGGATGAGAATTATCAGCTGCGGGAGTTTTTGGGACGGGCACTGCCCGCCGAGAAGGAACCAAATGGCCGCTGCCGCATGTGCTATACCTGGCGCCTGGAGCAGGCCGCGAGATTTGCGGCGGAAAACGGCTTTGACGCCTTTACCTCCACCTTGTTTTACAGCATTTATCAGCAGCATGAGCTCATGAAAGAGACGGCGGCTTTTTTTGCGGAAAAATATCATATCGATTTTTATTATGAGGATTTCCGGCCGGGCTGGCAGGAGGGCATCGATATCAGCAAGGAGCTGGAACTGTATCGGCAGCCTTACTGCGGCTGCATTTTCAGTGAAGAGGAACGTTACAGTCGGGCGCTGAGGAAACAGCGGAAGGCGGAGGCCAAGGCCAAGAAAAAGGCCCGGCTGCTGGCGGAACAGGAAGGAGCGGGCCTATGCGAATGATATGGAAAGGCTTGCTGCTGTCCCTATGCTTTTTTCAGCTGGTCAATGTATCGGAGGCGGCTGCGGCCCATCATGGAACAACACGGCCGGCTGCTTCGGTTCAGCAGCCAGCCAGGGAAAAGCCCGCAGCAAATCTGCTGCGGATCGGCTTATGGAAGGGGCAGTCCCAGGTCGTGGTATCAGCGGCGGCTCCTTTTGTGCTGCGGGATGCGGCTACCAAGCGCGGCCTGGCTAAATTCAAGGCAAATGAGCCGGTGCAGCTCTTTGTGAAGAACCATCAGCTGGTATTGAATAAAAAGGGGATTTCTGCCGCCCGGCTGGAGCTGGTGCTGCAGTCCTCGGGGAGTGATATGCCGGTGACTATCAATCGGCGGCATTATCGCGGCTCCCTGGAGCTATCCCTTTTGCCGGGAGGCATACAGGTCGTGAATGTGGTTCCCCTGGAGGCTTACGTCTGCAGCGTGCTTCCTTCGGAGATGTCGGCCGGCTGGCCGGCGGAAGCCTTGAAGGCCCAAGCAGTAGCAGCCCGCACCTTCGCCCTGCATGAGCGGAGCAAGCACAAGGCGGAGAACTTCGATCTCTGTGCCACTACCCACTGCCAGGTCTATGAGGGGACAGCGAAGGAGGCCGCAGCTGCAAAGGCGGCAGTGGATGCCACCAGAGGGCAGGTACTGGAATACGGCGGCAAGCCTATTTATGCAGCCTTCCACGCTTCCTCCGGCGGCATGACGGAAAACAGCGAGGATGTGTGGGGAACCTATCTGCCTTATCTGCGGGCTGTGGAGGATGATGACAGTGAATCCCCCAGCCATCATTGGCAGGTAAAGCTCACGCTGCCTCAGCTGCAGCTGAAGCTGCAGCGGGCCGGTTATGATACCGGGCTGCTGAAGCGTATTGATCTCACGCCGCTGCAGCTGGGACATGGTCCGGCTGCAGATCGCTCATCCTCTGGACGGGTACAGATCATCAGGTTTATTGGGGAACGCCGGACCGCATCCCTGACAGGCAATGAACTGCGCCAGGTATTGGGGCTCAAGAGCACTCTTTTCGATGTCCAGCTGGTGCATCCAGCGGTGGATTTCAGCCTGAGCACTGGAAAGAAAACAGCTGCCCAGCAGATGCCGGATGTGGAAGAGAAAAATTTTGCCCTGGATAAACAGCATCTGGTCACCGGGCAGAGTGGCGAAACCATCCTCATCGATGGATATGGATGGGGCCATGGGCTGGGATTGTCCCAATGGGGCGCCAAGGCCATGGCGGATAAAGGACGAGGTTATAAGGATATCCTGGCCTTGTATTATTCCCATGCCCAGTTGAAAAATTTTGATTGAGATTTAAGGAGACAGAATATGTTATTATCGGAATTTGACTATCATCTGCCAGAGGAGCTGATTGCCCAGACACCCTGCGAGCCGCGGAACGCGTCACGGCTCATGGTGCTGGATCCCCAGGCAGAAACCATAGAGCACCATCATTTTTATGATCTGAAGAACTTTGTAGTACCGGGCGATACGCTGATTTTCAATGATACCCGGGTCATGCCGGCCCGGCTCATCGGCCATCGCGATCCCACCGGCGGCAAGGTAGAAGTGTTTTTACTGCGGCGCATCGATGGCGATACCTGGGAAACCCTGGTGAAACCGGGGAAAAAGGCACAGACCGGCAATGTGATCCGCTTCAGTGATGAACTGTCCTGTCTGGTGGTGGATCATACCGATTTTGGCGGACGGATTGTGAAGTTCCGGTATGAGGGTATTTTTGAGGAGATACTGGATCGTTTGGGAGAAACACCGCTGCCGCCTTATATCCATGAGAAGCTGGCGGATAAGGAGCGCTATCAGACGGTGTATTCCAAGGAGGAAGGCTCGGCTGCGGCTCCCACCGCAGGACTGCATTTCACCACTGAGCAAATGGAAGAACTCAAGGCCATGGGGGTGAACCTGGGCTTTGTCACATTGCATGTGGGACTGGGGACCTTCCGGCCGGTCAATGTGGATACTATTGAGGACCATGTGATGCACAAGGAATATTACTGCATCAGCAATGAGACCGCTCAGCTGATCCGGGATACCAAGGCCGCAGGGCACAGGGTCATCGCAGTTGGAACAACTTCTATACGTACGCTGGAAGCAGCAGCGACAGCCAAGAATGAAATTGCCGGCAAAAGCGGCTGGACCGATATTTTCATCTATCCAGGCTATGAATTCAAGATCGTGGATGCCATCATCACGAATTTTCATCTGCCGAAATCCACGCTGATCATGCTCATCAGCGCCTTCGCCGGTCGTGAGTTCGTGCTGAAGGCCTATGAAACAGCTGTCCGGGAAAAATACAGATTTTTTTCTTTTGGGGATGCAATGTTCCTCAAAGTAATGAAAAAATAATAATATAGTTTTGCCCCGCAACCTTAAAAGTTTAAGAATTGCGGGGCAAATATTTTATGTGTATTTAATAATTAAAGACGTGGGTGATTCCGTTCCGAAATTCGATCTGCGTTACCTTACCATCTTTTACCAGGATATCAGCGATCGTAGCGTTGGCAAAATCCTTTAGAATTTTATTGCCGACCTGCATGGCGATGGCAGGGAACAATCTGTCGTTTTCCTGCATGGCATTATTCAGCAGCAAGGCAGATGCCTTTTCAACAAATTTTTCATCCGTCAGGGTTGTAGAAAACACCGAATTCTTTTTCAACTCCTGGAGTGCCTGCTGGAAACCATCCAGTTCCTGGGAAAGCTTCAGCTTCTTTTGCAGATAATCCTTCTGCGGCATGCTTTCATCTGAGAAGAGATAAAGATCTTCGAGGCGGGAAAGGGCGCGCTGCCTTTTTGCTATATCCGCCTTTAACAGGCTTTTCTTTTTGTTGTCGTCAGATTTGCCGCAGGAATGAGTTTTATTGTAGCTGTATTCATTTATACCTATGGTGTTTTTTTGAAGAACCAGCAGGAGCTGGGAGAGCGCTGCCGGCATTATGGATTTCACCATGGAGAACTCGCTGCCATGCAAAAGAATTTGTTGCAGATCCTTTTCCTGATACGTTGGCTGGAAAGATGCTCTGAGCTGCAGCATGTTGCTGATATAGCTGAAAACGAAATTCCCAACTGTGAGATCATTGACGTAGATGTTTTTGCATCGATGTGACTGCCGACGCTCGTAGCATTGATACATGGAAGGCCGATACCCATCTTTGCGCATCCGGTCTAAAGTGGCTACCATAGTGCTTCCGCAGGCCCCGCAATGGATGAGGCCAGCAAAGATGTGCGTGTTCTTCTGCTGCATGTGGCTGCCGCGGGTGAGCTTGCTTCGATTATTCTTCTGCAGCCAGTAGTTGCAGATGTCGTATTGCTCTTTATCAATCATGGGAACATGGTGGTTCTCTACAAGAATCCATTCAGATTGATGCTTAAATGAAAATGTTTTTGCGGATTCATCCTGATAGTTATAACGCATAGTGCCAAGATAGAAGGGGCTGGACAGGATGATCCGTATGGTTGATGGCGTCCATTTAAAGCCTCGCCTGGAGCGATAGCCGTCGTCATTCACGGCTGTGGTCGTTTGCACAAGGGAATGCGTGGATGTGTAGATGTCATAAATTTTCCGAACGATGGCAGCCTCATCTTCCCGGATGGAGAAGGTGGCAGATTCTTTATCGTACGAATATCCGTAGGGGATTCGGCCGCCGTTCCATTTGCCGTCTGCGGCCCGGGCGTTCATCGTGGCCGATACACGTTCACTGGTCATGTTGCGCTACAGCTCCGCGAAGACTAGGATGATCTTCAGCATGGCTTCGCCCATGGCCGTTGAGGTATCGAACTGCTCGTTCTTCGATATGAATGTGACGCCCAGCTTTTTGCACTGCTCATACATGTTGGCGAAGTCCAGCAGGTTACGGCTGATCCGGTCAATCTTCCAGACCAGGATATGGGTGAACTCCCCGTCATGGACCCGCTCCATCATCGCCTGGAAGGCCGGGCGGTCCATATTCTTGCCGGAGTACCCGGCATCCTCGAACACCTCATAGTCTTCGATGTTCAAGGCATACTTTGCATAGTTGATCATGTCGTTCCGCTGCATCGGCAGGGAGTCCTTGTCGATCTGGTGCAGGGTAGACACGCGGCAGTAGATGGCTGCCTTTTTGATTGCCTTTGGCATAAGGCGTCGCCTCCTTATTCAGTTGAATTTTGGAGGCCAATCAAGTATAATTGGTAGTGGAGTAGGTGACTGGCCTCGCGGTTGGTTATCTCCAGGCCTCATCGTGTTGGTAGCGCGGTGGGGCCGTTTTTATTGTGATTGTTCTTTAAAAATTATCATGTTTAGCTTATAATATAGAGTTCTGTTTTTTCGTATTACAAGATAATTTTTAGGGATAGAATCTAAGCGGCGTTGAACAGTGCCACGGGCTTTATGGGTTATATCCTGTAATTCTTTTATAGAAATGCCTTGGCCATAAAAGAGAGCAGATTGTAAAAGAATGTAATAAATATTTTGCATGAGAGTATCCTTAAAGTTCATCTGATTTAGTTTTTCTTCATATTTTTTTAATTGTGTACGTTTGCGTTCTAATATGTCAATAATATCTTGGAAAGTATCAGATATTATTGACATAAATCCATAGACAAACGGAGTTAGATCACCGCGGTTTATTTCTGAATCCATATCGCTGAATAATTTATAGTATTGTTTTCGGTTCCTTTTAATTAATACGGATAATCGCAATGCGACAATGTAATGGAAATGTTGTGCTAAAAAATAAGAAGTTATAAATCTATCAGTTCTACCATTACCATCATAAAATGGATGTATATATCCAAAAAGATAGTGGAAAATAGATACCCTAACTAATAAAGGTATTTCATCACTATTTAGTATACTTAACGCTTCTTCCATAGAAGTTAGTATTTTTTCTTCTGGAAATATCCCCCTGTGTATAGTTTTATCGTTTGATGACATGATATCGACTGAGTTTTTTCGAAATAATTTACCATCTAAGCGATTTTCTTGATGTTCAGCAGCTACCTCCTCGTGAGCAAAAATATCATAAAATTTTCTGATATCATCGTTAGTTGAAAAATCAATTTTTTCGTTATTTAAGATGTTGTAATATTTGTTTACAATGCTTGAGAATCGCGAAGATGAAGACACTCCATCTAATATTTCTTTTATTTCTTTTCTGGTGCTATGAACTCCTTCTATATCGTTAGTGGATTTTACTTCGTCTAAAATACAGGAGAGCGCAAATTGACGCAATACAACAGGAGGAACAGAATGAACTTTATAAAGCAATTTAGAATAGTGTGTGTATATTGTTTCAGTTAGGCGCATTAATTCTTCTGTGTAGCAAATAAAAGCGGGGTAGGATTTTTGATGGTTAAATTGCTTTATAGGTATGGAAAATTTGCGTGTATATGGAGCGTTGTGACGTGAGGCATATACCTCATCTACTTTATGCGGATCTGTATAATATAATTTAGATAAGGGAATATATTTCATATAAATATTGCCTCCTTAATATATTTTGCCAAAATGGTCTCTTTTGTAAAAGTCAATTCACTTCTTTTGCAAAAATGGTCTCTTTTGTAAAAGTCGATTCCCTTCTTTTGCAAAAATGGTCTCTTTTGTAAAAGAGGAATTTTCAAGCAGCCGTCCTCCAGGGCGGCTTTTTTATTTTACGGCCGGCAGATTCCACAGGGCTTGTACCTGGCGTTGATTGCCTCATCCCGGGAGCCTATATGGATAAAATTTTGAGGGTTCCTGATCGTGCGGCAGTTGGCGTAGTGGAACTTCATCGTCTTGGGGTTTCCAAGATAATCAGCGGCCAGGGCGGGGGTGGCTATGGTTTTGACATGTATTACAAAATATGATATATTCTAAGTAAGGAATAACTCACTGAGGGCGGAACTGGCAGCCGCCACCGGATAGCCGCAAGGCTTGAGTAGGAGATGCAGGTTAGTCACCCTGCCTTGAGTTTTTCGGACGGGACACGTTCTTCGGGGCGTGTCCTTTTTATTTGTGCTTTTTTAGATAGCCGCCAATTTGGTATTGATTGAATTTCCAATTCTCAAAGGTGAATATTGTCCGTGCAAAGGCAGTTCCTTTTGTGGAAACTCGGACGCCAACAACTACATATTCACTGATTCGTTTGATATATTTTACAGATCCATCGCGAGGATTCAGATTTACATAGTCCGGCGAATCCAGAATTTCCTCCAAGTACGAGAAGTATTTAGCAAAGGCATCGGGGTGGCTGCTTTGCATATGCTGATAGTTTGAATCGCCAAGCAGTATTGGTGTTCCAGGTGGAACATCTAGCCCTAAAAGTCGGACTGTTTCTTTGTCTATTATACCGACTTTTTTTGGCTTCATAATATGGTCCTTTCATCATTCCGTCCTCCGGGGCGGCTTATTTTTTGTCTTAAAATTTCCTCCGCAGTTCCACGACCTTGCCCAGGATCTGCACCGGCAAATCTGATATTTCCTGCTGGCTATAGAAGTGCGGCTCATAGACAGCAGTATTGTGGCCGATCAGCATGATGCCGGCATCCACTTCCTTGACCTGCTTGACCGTGGCATCGTTGCCGTTTACCAGGACGATAGCTGTTTCACCGGATTCAACGGTAGGTTGGCGGCGGACGATGACGACATCACCATCATAAAGCTTCGGCTCCATGGACGAGCCCTGCACATGCAGGGCGAAAAAATCACCGGTCTTGGCAAGGTCAGGGTCGATTTCCTCGTAATCAATAATATCGGTGATGGCCTCGATCGGGATGCCGGCGACCACCCGGCCAAGGACAGGGATGCGGATGCCCTGACGAGAAGAGGGGGTGGCTGAGGCGGATGATGAAGATTTGAGCAAATCGTTGAAATTCATTTTAAGTACACCAGCACCCGAGTATAACTCGGCGATTGGCTTACGTTCCATCGGAACATCGTATCCCATGAGCCAAATTGTATCAACATTTAAGGCTTTTGCCATTATATAAATTCTATCTTGTTTTGGTGTTACTTTTCCCGATATATATTGGCTTATTGATGGCTTGCTTATTCCAGTTTTTTCATGTAGTTCCACGGCTTTCATATTTCTAGCTGATAATGCCTCAGCTAGACGTTCAGCTGTAGTTTTTATTGGCTTATCCATTTATTTATCCTCCTTCACCGGATGCTTCGATTATATATTATATTGAATAAAAGTTCAACACCTTTAACAATATAATTAAACTTTTTAAATTTATCGTTAACAGGGAATAACAGACATGTTATGATAATCGAAGTTAAACAAGTTAAATAAAAGCACTGAAAGGGGGTGGCTTAATGGCATTTGATTATTCAAAATTACGGGGTAGAATAATCGAGAAATTTGGTACGCAAAAAAATTCGCACAAGCTATGGGCGTGTCTGATCGGACATTATCTTTAAAAATGAACAACGCTATATTTTTTAGACAGGATGAAATAGCAAAAGCAACAGAGTTGTTAGAATTAAGTATAAGTGATGCAAACGAATATTTTTTACTCCAAAAGTTAAAGAAGTTTAACAACAAGAGAGGGTGATACCAATGAACAATCTTATTAAAATCGAGCATTCTGGTCAGAGAGTGCTCACAACAGAACAGCTCGCACAGGTATACGGGTGTGAAGCAAAACAGTTATTGCAAAACTTTAATAATAATGCAGCCAGGTTTACCGAGGGGCGGCATTACTTCAAACTGGATGGCGATGCGCTTAGAGAATTCAAAGGTTCAATAAGTTCTTCGAAATTATCGAACAACCTTAAATTTGTACCGAATCTTATTCTATGGACCCGTCGCGGTGTTAGCCGCCACTGCAAGATGCTTGGAACTGATCAGGCTTGGGAGATGTTTGATGAACTCGAGGAAACATACTTCAATCAAAAAGAACTTCCGAAGCTTTCCGTCAATCCTATGAGGAGAAACGGAAAAAGGAGCTGAGTGCATGAAAAAGATATTTGTTAGCCATCCATTCACGGGAAATGAAAAACAAAACAGGTCTGATGCCGCTGGCATTGTTGCCAGTTTGCAGTATGAGCACCCGAATATGCAGTTTATTAATCCACTAGAGGTGTTCCGGCCGATGGAAGGGCTGTGCGATGAGTACATAATATTAGCTGCCTGCATGAACGTTATTCTAGGGTGCGATGCTGTACTGCAGTGCGACGGCTGGGAGAAAAGCGCTGGCTGCCGGGCAGAGGCCGCTTTTGCAATTGTCAACGAGGTACCGTGCATTGATCGTGATGATTTACCAGATGAAAAATGAGCAACAAAAAACCGCCCCGAAGGGCGGCTATTGTAAAAGTACATTATTACCAGGGACGGATGATGTTTCCCTTTGGCTTCTCATCTTCTGGTTTCGGTTTGCATGGATAGTCATCCTGCCCGCCAGTTACTTTATTCAGTTCCTGTTCCTTCAAAGCTTCGTTTACCTTTTTGTCGATTTTCTTCTCAGCCATTTTAAACACGCTCCTTTGATTGAATTTGTTTTCTTGTATCTTATACGCTGGGGCTGGGGATGTATTACAAAAATTTGGAGGTTAGATTATGAGCGATAAATTAAAGCCGTGCCCATTCTGCGGAAATAAGGCGTATATCCGTAAGGCTTTTAGTGGAAATGATGAATGGTGGGTAGTCGGATGCTCTAAGTGCCATTCGCAGATTGTCCAAAAAGAAACTTCTCGTGAAGTAATAGAAAAAGCCTGGAATCGGAGGGTTGAGAAATGACGAATGAAGAAATTTGTGCAACGTGTGCGTGTTGGCTTAGAAATTGCAATATGCCTATAGGATATTGTTTTTTACATGACGAGCCGGAACGAACAGAGGAAGGCGATTCGTGTGACGATTGGGAGAATGACGACGATGACGAATGAAGAAGCAATTGGGGTTTTGGATGCCGCTGGCGAAGGCCGCAGCGAAGAAGATTGGTTCGCCGCTCTTGATATGGGAATTGCGCTTGAGAACCAAGCGAAATACGAAAAGGCGCTGGAAGCGGCGTGTAATAAGATTCGTGAACATGAAGAGTGCTTCGACGTTGAAAACGCTGATGATGATTGCGAAACGAGCGATTGCGTAAACTGCTGGGTTGACTATTACAAGCGCAAAGCTGGAATCGATTCATAATCGTTTCGGAATCGTTTCGGAATCGTAAGAAAATCGTGAGAATCGTTTATTTACCGTATCGAATCGTAAGAAATCGTCAGAAAGTGAGGATGCATAATGAGCGAAACAAAAAACAAGACCTGCATATATTGCGGGTTGCGCACCGAAATGCCGGTTGTTGAAACCGGATGCGTGTCAGATGAGAAGCCCATCAAAATGTATAAATTGCAATGCCCACGCTGCGGGCGGGGACAGTGGGTGCACGAGGATGGAGATAGAAATGAAGCCTATACTTGATGCATGCTGCGGATCCAGGATGTTCTGGTTTGACAAGACCAATCCAGCGGCGGTATTCATGGACAACCGTGAATTGGATGATACGCTGTGCGATGGGCGGAGCCTGCAGGTAAAGCCGGACGTAGTTGGAGATTTCAGAGATATGCCGTTCAATGATGAGACATTCCGGCTGGTGGTATTTGACCCACCGCATCTTCTCCATGCTGGTGATGATTCGTGGCTGGCCAAAAAATACGGCGTACTTGATGGAAGTACCTGGCGAGATGATATTCGGCAAGGATTCAGTGAGTGCATGAGAGTACTGAAACCATTCGGGGTACTGATATTCAAGTGGAATGAAGATCAGGTTGATTTCCGGAGAGTGAAGCAGTTGTTTCCTTGTGCGCCGTTGTTTGGCCAACGGCGCGCGAAAACATTTTGGATTGTATTCATGAAGCTGGATGAAAAATGAGCAACAAAAAACCGCCCCGAAGGGCGGCGGCATCCATTTGCCTTAGAAGCCGAAGATGATGGACATAATCGTGTAAAACATATCCGGGTACAGCATGGTGATCAACTCCTTTTTTTATATGAATTTATTTTCTTGTATCTTATACGCAGGGGATGGGGATGTATTACAAAAATTTGGAGGTTATGAGGATATTGCAATGCTGGATGCACGTACCGGAAAATTATTGATGGAGAATACATCAGCTTCAGGCGAAAACAAATTCATATCCGGCTTGACTAAAAAACAGAGTGCAGAGCTGGCAGGTATGAATACTGCTTTTGAAATTATCCATAACCATCCAGGAAGCACATGGCCTTCTTGGGCTGATGTCAAAGGATTGTTTAATCGCGAACTTGCGTACGCGTCAAGTGTTATTGGTCATGATGGAAGTATTTATCGCATGGTTAGCCATACATTGGGGATGCAATGTATATCTCGTCGCAGCAATCATCTAAATAGTATGATACCCCGCAGTTTTATCAGGCTGCGGGGTATTTTTTACTTATATTCAAATTGGTGGAGCTGTCGTCTAAAAAGATAATCCTTATTATCTTTTCTTTAGACATTATGATATAGGGAAACGGAAGAAAGAACTGAGTGCATGAAAAAGATATTTGTAAGCTACCCGTTCGCGGGGAATGAAAAACAAAACAGGTCTGATGCCGCTGGCATTGTTGCCAGTTTGCAGTATGAGAACCCGAATATGCAGTTTATTAATCCACTAGAGGTGTTCCGGCCGATGGAAGGGCTGTGCGCTGATTACGTTATTATGGCGACTTGTATGAACCTGATCCGGGGTGCGATGCTGTACTGCAGTGCGACGGCTGGGAGAAAAGCGCTGGCTGCCGGGCAGCGCTTTTGCAATTGTCAACGAGGTACCGTGCATTGATCGTGATGATTTACCAGATGAAAAATGAGCAACAAAAAACCGCCCCGAAGGGCGGCTATTGATAAGGTTTAGAAATATTATGATTATTCTGCAAGGAAAGACCATATCGAATCAATGTATCATCCACCAAGGATGGATGTTCGTTGGATCCTTCTCATCTTCTGGTTTTGGTTTGCATGGATAGTCATCCTGCCCGCCGGTTACTTTATTCAGTTCCTGTTCCTTCAAAGCTTCCTGTGCATTGGTTACCTTTTTGTCAATTTTCTTCTCAGTCATTTTAAACACGCTCCTTTGATTGAATTTGTTTTCTTGTATCTTATACGCAGGTGAGCAGTATATATTACAAAAAATTTTGAGGTTAAGCTGTGATAAAAAAACTTCGGATCCGTCGCATCGGATGGCGGATCCAGCCGCCCAGGCCTTGCGAAAAATAAGAAGCCCCGCGGCGGGGATGGTTTTCAGAAATATCTTGCGGAGGCTCAGCGTGAAATAAGAAAACGCCTCGAAGGGCGGCTATTGATAAAATTTAGAAATTTACTGATCATTCTACAAGAAGAGGCCATATCGAATCAATGTATCATCCACCACGGATGGAACCGATAGAGGTTTTGTGTATCGTTATCACTTTCTGGCAGCGCCTTCAGGCGTTATTGCAAGATTTTTAGTCTGGTAAAAAATCAGCTCCACAGTCTTAAGACTGTGGAGCTGGTTTTGTCATTATGATTGGATATTTAGTCTTTGCAGAGGGTCTTTTCGAGTACACGGAACAGATAGTTTTTGTTATAATTGGATATGGTATCCACCATGAGGGGCAGCAATTCTTCCGCGGGACGGATCTTTCCATCGGGGGTCATTGCTTTTTTCGCAACATCCATGGCAAGGCTCATCATGACCTTATCTTTGACCATATCCTGATCTACCATATCAAAGGCTTCCTGCAATTCTTCTTTTGTCAATGTAATCACTCTCCTGATAAAAGTATACCATATTATGGGGCAAGGGCAATGGTGAAGTGACCGGACTGGAGGGCGTCGAATCCTCAGCGTTTTTGTGATATACTGGAAAAAAGAGGAGGTTTTATTATGGAGAATTATGACCGGGAAATGCCAAGGGCCGGTGAGATATGGCGGCATTTCAAGGATAAGAGATATCAGATATTGACGGTCGCCACGCACAGCGAAACACGGGAACTTTTCGTTGTCTATAAAGCGTTGTATGGCGATCGAAAGGATTATATCCGTCCACTGGAGATGTTTATGAGTGAAGTGGATCATGAAAAATATCCGGCAGCAGCGCAGCGGTACCGTTTTGAAAAAATCCAGTCCACTGGCCTTGCGGCAGATTAGATCAAAATGCCCTGGCAATGATCGATTTCATGCTGGATGATCTGGGCTGTAAAGCCGCTGAATTTTTGCCGCTGCCGGTGGAGCTTCAGATCCTGGTATCTGATCTCGATGGAGGGATAGCGTGCGGTGGTTCGTTCGCCAGGCAGTGAGAGACAGCCTTCTTCAGTCGTATAGCTTTTGGCAGAATGTTTGAGAATCACAGGATTCAGCATGGCTATGCGAATGGGGCCGGCCTGTATGGCAATGATGTTTTTGCTGCAGCCGATCATATTGGCGGCAAGGCCAACACAGTGGTCAGCGTGGGCTTCCAGCGTATCCAGCAGATCCATTGCGATGGGGATGTCCTCCCGTTGCGCTGGGGCGGATGGCTGGCTCAGGAATAGCGGGTCTCTAACAATTTCTCTGATCATGGACAGTCCTCCTTTGGTATTTATTCTATTCCTTTGCCGCTGTTCTGGCAATCAGCAGCTGCATATTGAGAAAATACATACAATTATAAATCATCGGTAAAAAATCTTTTTCTTTTTGGATAATAACTATTGACAAATCTATCTGTAATAAATATAATTACAGATAGATGATATTTTAGGAGGAGATGACGATGAAATTATTATTGGCTATGTTTCTGGTACTTGGGGCAGGTGTGCTGCTTTTGGGGTGTGCCAGGGCGTCGGAAAACAAGGCGGCGAGGGCTGAATATGTGCGGCTGACTCCGGCGGAGGCAAAGGATATGCTGGCCAAGAATCCGCAGGCTGTTCTGGTGGATGTGCGGACCCCGGAGGAATATGCGGAGAAGCATATTCCCAATTCCCGGCTCATTCCCAATGAGACCATCAAGGGCGATGTGGAGGGGCTGGCAAAGGACGCAGTAATCCTGGTCTATTGCCGTACAGGGCATCGCAGCCAGCAGGCGGCGAATAAGCTTTTGGATGCAGGCTATCAGCACGTTTATGATATAGAAGGCGGAATAACCAAATGGCCCTATGAAACGGAAGCTGGTGCAGCAAAATAAGAGGGTGATGATATGACCAGTGATTTTGCAGTGGCAGTCCATGCTTTAGTTTTCCTGAACCATAAGCAGGTGGTTGAATCCAGTGAACAGATTGCGGAAAATGTCTGTACCCATCCTGTACGGCTGCGGCGGGTGCTGGCGAAGTTGAAGAAGGCCGGCCTGCTGGAGACTCGGGAGGGGGCCAGCGGAGGCTGTCGTTTTTCCGAAGATGCCTCGACAGTTACTCTGGATATGGTGGCTGCGGCGCTGGCGGAGAAGCCGGTGGATGTGAAATACCGTACCGGAGCCTTGGATAAGGAATGTCAAATATCCTCAGGGATGGCGGGAATCATGGATGATATATACGATGAGATGAATGCTGCCTGTTATGGTCAGTTGGCAGCGATTACGATTGCAGATATCGATAAAAAAATTTTTGGATGAGGTGGAGCAAATGGTAAAGAGGTATGATGCGGTAATTATCGGATTTGGCAAAGGGGGAAAGACACTGGCGGGATATCTGGCCGGACAGGGCAGACAGGTGGCCATGATTGAAAAATCCAGTGCGATGTATGGCGGTACCTGTATCAATGTTGGTTGTATACCAACGAAATCCCTGGTGGACAGCGCCCAGAGAATTCAACTGCGGGCACTGGATTCCTTTGAGGAGAAAGCCATATTTTACAAAGAAGCCGTTGCCCGGAAACGGACGTTGGTGGGCATGCTGCGGGGAAAAAATTATCATATGCTGGCGGATAACAAAGCCATCACTATATATCGGGGAATCGGCAGCTTTGTGAATGATCATGAAGTTCAGGTTGTCAGTGAGGATGGGAAAGAGCTCCTCTATGGTGAGCAGATTTTCATCAATACCGGGTCAGAGGCTGTAGTTCCGTCCATTGCGGGGATAGAGGAAAGCCATCGTGTATATCTGAGTGAGGATATCATGGAACTGGATACCCTGCCGAGGGAACTGATCATTATCGGCGGCGGTTATATTGGACTGGAGTTTGCGTCCATGTACCATATGTTTGGTTCCAAGGTGACCGTTTTGCAGAATATGCCGAATTTCATTCCTCGTGAGGACAGGGATATTTCCAATGCTGTCCATGAGGAAATGGCCCGGCAGGGAATAGAATTTGTTTTCAGTGCCGGTATTGATCGGATTCAGGATCAGGAAAAAAAGACATTGGTACATTATCGCGTCGGCAACCGGGAATATCAGAAATCTGCGGATGCCGTTCTGGTTGCCACGGGGCGGCGCCCTAATACCAGGGATCTGCAGCTGCAGGCTGCAGGCATCGATACCCTGCCAAATGGCGGTATCAAGACAGATGCACAGCGCCGCACCACAGTGCCGCATATCTGGGCAATGGGCGATGTGGTTGGCGGGCTGCAGTTCACTTACGTATCGCTGGACGATTTTCGGATAGTGCGGGCAGCATTGGCTGGCGGAAGTTATGAGGATCAGGGACGGAATATTCCCTACAGCGTATTTATCGAGCCATCCCTTTCCCGGGTGGGTCTTACAGAGCGGGAAGCCCTGGAACAGCATTATGAGATTGCTGTAGCCACGCTGCCGGCCGCAGCCATACCTAAGGCGCATGTATTACAGCAGCCGGTAGGCATCCTGAAGGCCATTGTGGATAAAAAGACGGAGAAAATCCTGGGAGCGGCACTCTTCTGCGAGGAATCCTATGAGATGATCAATATCATCAAGCTGGCCATGGATGCGGGCCTTCCTTACACGGTGCTGCGGGATCAGATTTTCACCCATCCGACCATGAGCGAAGCATTGAATGATCTGTTTGGCCGTATACAGGCCTGAGGCTATGAAGACCGATTCTTTTTACAGAGGATCGGTCTTTTTTTCGGAAAATGCAATTTAAGGCTTTTTGCAGATTTTTCTTTTACAGCAGGTATGATACAATGAAAGATACGGAAGAATCAGGCTTATAAAGATGAGAGGGATGCTATATGCTGAAAAAGCAGGGATATCCGGCGGCGCAAGGTATGAAGAAAATGTATTTTGATAATCAGAAATTTTCTGCGGCGGATTTATCCGAGAAGGAACGGGCAGAACTGTTTCAGGTTTATGGGTTTCATATCGAGGATGTCCGCAATCTGACGAAAAGCGAGGAATGGTTTTTTTCCGGGCAAGAGGTCGTATCACCTGCATTCTACATCCAGACATTGTACAAGGTACAGGGAATTATTGAGCCTCTGAGATTTGAAAAGATCGTAATGGACATTGTGGCCCATTCACCGATTCTGCAGACGAATTTTTATCGTACCCAGTCTCAGCGGGTGCTGGGCGTGGTACGGCGCGGCCGGCAGCCTATGATTGCTTTCCATGCGCTGGCCAAGCGCGATGAGGAACTGGAACGGATGCTGGAAAATATCATGGAAGCGGATCGGCGCCGGGGATTTGACCTGGCCCATGATCGTCTGCTGCGGCTGGCTGTTTTTCGCACAGGCATTCAGGAATATGCAGTGCTGGTTACACAGCCGCAGATTGTCGCTGATGCCTGGGACATCCGGGATCTGTTCCAGCCGCTTTTTTCGGAGGAGGCTGCTGCGGTCAGTCTGCCGGGCAAGCGGCGGTTTTCCTTTGCGGATTATCTGGAAAAACGGGAGCAGCAGGATAAAGCTCCCGCCTTCCATTATTGGAAGCAGCTGCTGGCAGATTTGCCGGCCAAGCCGGAACTGCCGGGATATCAAAAATCCTATCAGTCATATCATCAGGAGGTTTGCCGCTTTCGGCTGAATCCTGCGGATATGGCGGCTTTGCGTGAAAAAGGAGGCGGCGAGAGAAATTATCAGGCCGTCATTCTGCAGACAGCCTGGGGACTTATGCTGCAGCAGCTTCATGGGAAGCAGGATACGTATTTTTCCCTTTTGATGTCCAATCGCAGCGCTAAACTGGAAAATATTGGAGAGACGGCGGGGATCGTGAATGTTGTACCCGTGCGGTTGAAATGCAGCGATGAAATGCTGGTAGGAGAATTGGTTAAAAAACAGTACATGCAGATGGTGATATCCCAGCCATTCAGCTATTGCCGGCGCAGTGAACTGCAGCAGCAGCTGGGGCGGAAGGAAAGCCTGTTTGACCATTTTTTGAGCTTTCATGGATTTATGACGGATATACGCCGCTATACGGAGATTCCCCGGCAAAAGGGGGTCGTGCCGGTAACGCTGAGTTCTGTGGATGCACAGGGGATGGATCTGGGGGTATATTTCCGTTATGATGGGCGGTCGGTCATTATAGAATGCCGTTATAATGAGCGGTGTTTTTCCCAGGAGAGCATGGACGAGCTGCTTCATCAATATGTGTATACGCTGCACTGTCTGCTGAATTCCTGGACGGAGTCTGTTCACGGATTAAAGGCACTATTAGGAAAAAGAGTCCTTTATTCACCGGCAGCTGTTCCGCAGGCAAATGAGAAGGAGTGGGAAGGCTTCCTGGCCAGTATGGAATTGTTTTTTGGGCAGCCGCCTTACCGCTTGAAGGAGCTTTTGGAAAATGCCAGAGTAACTGTTTATCTTGAGAATGATACTATATTGGCCGCCCGGCATCAGCAGTCGGAAATGCTGTTTGTCATGTCCGGCAAGGTGGTTCGCAGCCGGGACGCAGGGGATGGCTGGATGAATATGATAGATATCCAGGGTCCTGGCAGTCTGCTCAACGAACTGGCGCTGCTGGAGAGTGAGAGCGTTTTGTCCCTGGAGGCGGCTTCGGAGCGGGTGACTATCCTGGCAGTCCCGTTGGAGAATTTCCAGCGGCTGGTTGGGCAGGAAAATGGCATAGGCATTCCTTTTGCCAGGCATTTATTGGCGGAATTGGATAAATACCAAAAACGATGGCTGATGAGTTGAGGACCGGGGGGCGGTGTTCTTGGAACCGCCCTTTTATTTTGCGGCAGGACAGATGATAGGCTGGAAAGGGGAAGGAAGGCGTGGATGAAAAAAGAGCAATAAGGGCTCTGCGGGACTTTTTGGAGGCTATGGATATTGATCTGGCTGCGGCTGGAATGGAAAAAACACCAGAGCGGGTGACAAAGCTTTATGCCAAGCTGTTCAGCGGCCAGGGGCGGGAAACGGAACAGCTTTGGGGCGAACGGTTTCATACAGCTTCCCGGGGATTGATTGCCATACGGAATATTCCGTTTTATTCGGTGTGTGAGCATCATCTGGTTCCCTTTCTGGGGCGGATCAGCATTGTTTATAGGCCCAAGGATGGCCGGGCGGCAGGCTTCAGCAAATTTGCTGATATTGTAAAGGTATATTGCCGCAGGCCTCAGCTGCAGGAGCGGCTGACCAGGGATATAGCCGCCGCAGTTCATGAAGAACTGCCGGCCCGGGGAGTCCTGGTGGTGGTGGTGGCCCGGCAGCTCTGTATGATTATGCATGGCGACATGGCCCAGGAGGCGGATACTGTGACGGCGGAAGGGCTGGGGTGCCTGGCTCCGGGACAGCCAGAGCATAAAGAGGCATGGCTGCTGCTGCAGAAAGGAGATGAGGACGGATGGAAACGATAGACAGACTGTACTGCTGGCCGGATGGAAAAAGACTGAGGATTGGCAGGAAAACTCTGATCATGGGAATATTGAATGTGACGCCGGATTCCTTTTCTGATGGCGGCTGCTGGAACACGATAGAGAGGGCGCGCCGTCATGCGCAGGAAATGATAGCATCCGGGGCTGATATCATCGATATCGGTGCGGAGTCATCCCGGCCGGGCTTTGTCCCTGTATCAGCGGAGGAAGAATGTGAACGGCTGCTGCCTTTTTTAGAGGCATTGCTGCCAGATATCCCGGTGCCGGTCTCCATTGATACCTTCAAGGCAGAAACGGCTGAGGCTGCCCTCCGGCTGGGAGCGCATATCATCAATGATATTCAGGGACTGCAGTACGAAAGGGAGCCGGGAGCAATGGCGGCGGTTGCAGCGGCCTATGATGTCCCTGTCGTCGTCATGCACAATCAGGCCGATACTTGTTATGGGAAGGATATCATGGCTTCCATGACGGACTTTTTCCGCTGCTCCCTGCAGGCTGCGGCAAGGGCCGGTATAGCGCCGGATAAGCTGATATTTGACCCGGGCATTGGCTTTGGAAAAACACCGCGGGATAATCTGGTGGTGCTGAAGCGGCTGGCCGAGCTTCAGCCGCTGGATGGTGAATTTTATCCCTGGCTGCTGGGGGTGAGCCGCAAGAGCTTCATTGGCGCGGCCCTGGATCTGCCGGTGGAGGAACGGGATGAGGCAGCCGCGGCAGCCGGGATCTGGGGTGTGCTGCAGGGCTGTTCGATTCTCCGGGTACATGAGGTGAAGTCCATGGTGCGGATGTGCCGCATGCTGGAAGCAATACAGGAGGTGTAATGATGGATCGCATTGAGTTGATGGGAATGGAATTTTCCGGCTGTCATGGCTGCCTGGATTTTGAGAAGGCGGAGCCGCAGCGATTCCTGGTGGATGCGAAGCTCTATTTTCCGCTGCAGGCGGCTGGCGACAGTGATGATCTGCAGGATACAGTGAATTATGCCGCTGTCTATGGGACGGTGCAGTCCATCGTGGAGGGGCCGTCGGTGAATCTCATAGAACGGCTGGCGGAGATGATTGCCGGGCGGCTGCTGCAGGATTTTCCCCTGCAGGCTGTGCGCGTTGCAGTACACAAGCCGCAGGCACCCATCGCCGGTGTGTTTCGCGACGTGAGTGTACACATCAAAAGGAGCCGGCCGGAATGAAGCAGCGATATACCTGTTATTTGAGTATGGGGGCTAATCTGGGAAATCGGGAACAGACACTGTGCCGGGCCCTGGAACTGCTGGGGGAAGCCGATGGAGTCCGGCTGGAATGCGTATCCGGGATTTATGAGACGGAACCCTGGGGCCATAGGGATCAGCCCGGCTTTTTAAATCTTGCCCTGCGGCTGCAGACCCATCTTTCCCCTCTGCAGCTGCTGGACTGCTGCCAGCAGATCGAGGCCCGGCTGGGCAGGGAGCGCAGGGAGAAATGGGGACCGCGCACCATCGATATCGATTTGCTGTATATACCCGGCGTGCACCTGGATACAGAACGGCTCACACTCCCGCATCCCTATATGTTTCAGCGGTCTTTTGTGCTGGTGCCGCTGGAAGAAATAGCCGGAAAAGAAGCATTCGAAAGCCGGAGCCTGGCGGACTGGCTGCAGGCCTGTACGGATACCGGGGGAATACAGCGGATAAAAGACAGGCCGTTTTATGGGGATTTTGCTGAAATCTGAGACGGCCGTTGTGGACAAATGCCATGCAGTAGTATAATGTATCCCATATAGGAAGGGATGAGAAAATGATACAGGATATTGCACCGAAGGTTTATCATAACGAATTCTTTATCAGGAAGCCGAAGGAACAGGATTGTTTTTTCTACATAAAAGAAGGGAAATCCTTGATATGTAACAAGGAGGGGCATTTCCCCTTTGCGGCCTTCCAGGATTTTTCCCCGGAGATGCCGGAGATACAAGAGGCGGCCGACTATCTGTTTTCCATCAGCGGCCAGAATTTTTTCCTGGTAGATGAGCAGCGGGTCCAGCTGCCGGAAAAGGAGGGTTTTTCCCTTGAGCCCTTTACGGTATTCCGCACGCTGGTCCCTCAATGGGCTGGCTTTGCCGGTGCCACTGGCAGCCAGCTGCATCGTTTTTACCGGAGCCGGAGCTACTGCGGCCGCTGCGGTCATCCCATGGAAAAGAAAAAGGATGAGCGGGCCATGCTGTGTCCTGTCTGCAAAAACGTGGAGTATCCGAAGATTTCTCCTGGCATCATCGTGGCGGTCACCGATGGGGACCGTATTCTCATGACCCGTTATGCCGGCCGTAAGAACCCGCATTATGCGCTGGTTGCAGGCTACACGGAAATCGGCGAGACACTGGAGGAGACTGTACAGCGGGAGGTCATGGAAGAGGTGGGGCTCCGGGTCAGGAACATCCGCTATTACAAGAATCAGCCCTGGGCTTTTTCGGATACGCTGATGGTGGGGTTCTTTGCCGATCTGGACGGTTCACCGGAGATCCATCGGGATGCGGCGGAACTGGCCACAGCGGAATGGTTCACTCGGGAGGATATGCCCTATCGGACGCTGGATATCAGCCTGACGGCGGAAATGATCGAGCGCTTCCGTCAGGGAGAGAGCTGCTGAGCGGGCCCCTGGTTTTTAAGATACAGCAGAGGTAAGTAGCGGAATAGGAGTTTTATGTATGAAGATAGCGGCAAGTGATTTTGATGGGACTTTATATGTGGAAGGAAAAGGGGTGACGGCAGCGGATATTTCCTCGATCCGACGCTGGCGGGCGGCCGGGAATAAATTCGGCATTGTGACCGGACGGGGACTCAGTTTTATTTTGGCCGGTGTTGAGCCTTATGATATTCCCTATGATTTTCTCGTATGCACCAACGGCGCAGTTGTTTTTGACGGAGACGGGCAGATGTTGTCGGCTCGGCGGCTGGATTCATCTGTCCTGGATGAGCTGATGGAGGATCCGCTGGTGGATGCCAGCCATTATGTTCTCTTCTTCCGGCTGCAGGATGCGCTGATCTATTGGCGCCAGAAGGGGCTGCATCCGGAGCTGGCCCATGCGCCGCTGCGGGAAATCGACAGCCCGTCGCCCCGGGGCATTGAGGACATCACCCAGGTAAGCCTGGCCTTCGGCTCCCGGGAGGATGCGGAGCGGGCTGCCCGCATCCTGCAGAAAAAATTTGCCGGCCGGCTCTATGTAAGCACCAACCGGATCTATATCGATATCATAGCCGCCGGGGTGGATAAAAGCGTGGGGCTTCGCCAGCTTCAGGCCCATATGCAGTGGGAAAAGCATCCCCTGCTGGTGGTGGGAGATGATACCAACGATCTTCCTATGCTGCACGCCTTTCATGGCTATACAATCCAGCGGGCCCGGCCGGTAATACAGCAGCAGGCTGCTCAGGTCTACGCTTCGGTGGGAGATATGCTGGAGCAGAATCTTCAGCTGGATTGAGGCGTTTTACAGCTGATTTGAAACAATGGCTGGTCCGTGATAAGATATACTTCGGACAAAGCCTGACTGTGACGTTGAGGCAATTGAATACTTATGAAAAGAAAGAGAGGTTGTTGATTTGCCAGCAATCACCTATGAATTAGTAAAGGCCGATGCCAAAACCGGGGCTCGGGCCGGGATCATCCATACGCCCCACGGGAGCTTTCCCACCCCAATTTTCATGCCTGTGGGAACCCAGGCATCGGTCAAGGGAGTATCCCCGGAGGAATTGAAGGATCTGGGTGCGGGAATCATTTTGAGCAATACCTACCATTTGTTTTTGCGGCCAGGCATGGATCTGGTACGGGAGGCCGGCGGCCTGCATAAATTCATGAATTGGGATCGGGCTATTCTCACGGATAGCGGCGGCTTCCAGGTATTCAGCCTGGGGGATCTGCGCAAGATCACTGAAGAAGGGGTGACCTTCCGGTCCCATATTGACGGTTCAAAGAAATTCCTGTCACCGGAGGTATCCATGCAGGTGCAGATGGCTCTGGGATCGGATATCGTGATGGCCTTTGATGAGTGCGTGCCCTATCCGGCGGACTACGATTATGCCAGGCAGTCCACGGAGCGGACGACCCGCTGGGCGCAGCGCTGCAAGGATACCATGACCAGTGAGAACCAGGGGCTTTTTGGTATTGTGCAGGGCGGTATGTACAAGGATCTGCGCACCCGCAGCGTGCAGGAACTGGTGGAAATGGATTTCCCCGGCTATGCGGTGGGCGGCCTGAGCGTGGGCGAACCCAAGGAGCTTATGTACGATATGCTGGAGCATACGGTCTCCCAGCTTCCCAAAACAAAGCCGCGGTATCTCATGGGCGTCGGTACGCCGGACTGCCTGGTGGAAGGCGTGCTGCACGGCATTGACATGTTTGACTGCGTATTCCCCACCCGGGTGGCCCGCAATGGTACGGCAATGACCTGGACCGGGCGGCTGGTAATGAAGAATACGGAGTATACCCACGATTTCCGTCCCATTGAAGAGGGCTGCGGCTGCTATGCCTGCCGGCATTATACCCGGGCGTATATCCGCCACCTCGTGCGGGCCAATGAAATCTTTGGCCTGCGGCTCCTGTCGCTGCACAACCTGTACTTCCTGCAGCACTTCATGCGCGAACTGCGCCAGTCCATACTGGAGGACCGGTTCACCGAATTTCGGAGCAATTTCCTGGCATCTTATCAGATGACAGCGAAAAAATAAAGGGAATTTATAACTTGTGTCGAAGATAATTAAATTGTGATTAATTATTGCAGAGGAAAAAGGAGGGGTTTTCATGGATCCGGAATCCATTGCAACGCTGGGCACCTATGGCCCGCTGATCGTAATGGTCGCGTTGTTTTATTTTTTGCTGTATCGTCCGCATAAGAAGGAACAGACTCGCCGCAAGGATATGATCAATCGCCTGCAGAAGGGCACCCATGTGATGACCATCGGAGGCATCTATGGCGATGTGACCTCGATTGGCGAAAAGACGATCCATATGAAGATTGCTGAGCATGTGGAAATCGAGGTGGCCAAGGCTGCCATCAGCGGTGATTTTGTGATGCCTGGCGAAACTGCGGATAAGAAATAATGGTGATGGGGGATATGGCGCAGGCGAAAAAGGCCCTGCGCAAAACAGCGCTGCAGGCTCGCCGCAGTCTTCTGCCCGCCCGGCGTGAAGCCTTCAGTCAGCAGATTCTCCATCAGCTGCAGGAACAGGATTTTTATAAGGCGGCCCGGGCAATCTTTTGCTATCTGTCGCTGGCTGATGAGGTGGATACCTGGACCCTTATAGATCAGGCCCTGCAGGCCGGGAAACTGGTTACAGTTCCCTTCATCGCGGATCCCTCCCAGGGCCGCATGGAGGCAGTACAGCTGGACTCACTGGAGGATCTGGCACCGGGACGGTTTGGCATTCCCACGGTACGGCCTGAAAAGCAGCGGCTGTTCCCACCGGCGGAGCTGGACTGTATCATTGTTCCTGGCGCAGCCTTCGATCGGGAGGGCGGCCGGTTGGGGCTGGGAGGCGGCTATTATGACCGTTTCCTGCAGCGGGCTGAGCGGGCTGTACTGTCAGCTGTTGCCTATAGCTGCCAGCTCATGGAGCAGGTTCCCCGGGAGTCCTTTGATTTACCAGTGGACTACATCATTACGGAAAAAGAATGCATAACGGCAGTGAGGTGTGGTAACCGATGGAAGTAAGGATCGGTATTGCAAAGACAACGAAATATGCGATGAGCCACTGCGGCGACAGCTGCGATTTTGCGGAACGTCCCCATGGCGGCATATCAGCCATCATTGCGGATGGCCAGGGCAATGGCCTGGCAGCTCATCATACCAGCAGCTGGGTGGTGAACAAGGCCGTATCCCTCATTGCCGACGGAGCCAGAGATGGAGCCGTGGCCCGGGCGGTGCATGATTACCTTTACGCCATGAAGGATAAAAAGGTGTCCTGCACCCTGACTGTGCTCAGCGCAGACCTGGATACGGAGACGGTAGTCATCAGCCGGAATTCCAACTGCCCGGTGATTGTGAAGACACCGGAGTATGTATCGGTATATGATGAGAATGTGAATCCTATCGGCGTCCATCATCATACCAAGCCATTGATGTATGAGGTGCCCTTTGAGCCGGGAATGGTGCTGGTATCCTATACGGACGGTATCCAGCATGCCGGGCGCAAGCACAGCAATATGGCAGATTTTCAGAAAATCATGGATATTATTAATGATAATACGGCCGAGGACTGCGATTTCATCGCGTCCAGCATCATGGACTATGCGCTGTCCCTGGACAAGAACCAGGCGGCAGATGATATGACCGTGGTGGTCATGGGCCTTTGCGAGACAGTGTCAGACATGCCTAAGGTGGAGAAGCTCAGTGCCGTATATCCCTTTTGAGGAGGCAGCAGCATGAAAATAGCAATTGTCGGAGTTTGTGCGTCGGGGAAGACCACGCTGGTCCGCGGCCTGCGGGAAGCAGGCTACGATGCCTATAATGTGGCCCAGGAGCATTCCTGCATCCATCGATTCTGGCAGAAGCATGCTCCGGATTTGCTGGTCATGATTGACGCCCATCTGCCGGCTATCAAAAAGCGCCGGGTGGTCTATTGGGATGAGGAACGGCTGGCTGTCCAGCATAAACGGCTGGCGGATGCGGAGGCCCATGCGGATCTCTATCTGCAGACGGATGACCTGGATGCAGCGGCTGTTCTGGCAAGGGTCATCTCCTTTATAAAGGATTGGGAAAGTGAACATCGCTGAATGTTCCTTTTTGAAATCATAGATACATAGAGTAGAAAGGGTTGAAACAGTTGAGGAAAGATAGTTTTATTAAACTCCTTGCGTGCATTATAGCGATTGTTGCTGTATTTGCCTTTTTTGTATCGCCGCTGGCTCATTCGATTCGCCAGGGCCTTGATCTGCAGGGAGGAACCCATGTGGTTCTCGAGGCGGAGGATACGCCGGAGGCCGCAGTCAATGAAGATGCTATGGAACGTGTAGTCAAGATCATGGAAAAACGTGTCAATGAGCTTGGCCTTACGGAGCCAATCATCCAGCGCCAGGGCGAGCGCCGCATCATTGTGGAGCTGCCGGGCATCAAGGACCCGGATAAAGCCATTCAGGTCATTGGTAAGACGGCTATGCTGGAGTTCAAGGATGAAGATGGCAATACGGCACTGACAGGTACTGACCTGCAGAATGCCAAGGAAGAAACCGATCAGCAGGGACAGAATCTGGTATCCCTGGAGTTCAGCAGCGAAGGCGGTCAGAAGTTTGCTGATCTCACCACCAAGAACGTTGGCCGCAAGATCGCTATCCTGCTGGATGGCGAAGTGCTTACCGCGCCGAACGTCAAGGAGCCTATCCTTGGCGGCAAGGCAGTCATCACCGGCTCCCGCACCCTGGAGGAGGCCCATAACCTGGCCATCCTGCTGCGCAGCGGCTCCCTGCCGGTAAAGGTCAACATCATCGAGACCCGGACCGTTGGACCGACCCTGGGCCAGGATTCCAAGGACAAGAGCGTCTTTGCCTTTACCGTTGGCATTGCGGCAGTTCTTATCTTCATGGTGCTTTTCTATCGTCTGTCCGGCTTCATTGCTGACATCAGCCTCATGGCTTACGTCATCATGCTGCTCTTCATTCTGAAGATGCTGGATGCTACCCTCACCCTGCCGGGTGTTGCCGGTATCATCCTGTCAGTAGGTATGGCTGTAGATGCCAACGTGCTGATATTCGAGCATTTCAAGGAGGAGTACCGACTGGGAAAGACACTGCGGCTCTCCATGGATGCCGGCTTTAAGCGGGCCTTTACCACGATCTTCGACTCCAATATCACCACCATCATCGCAGCCGCGGTATTGTTCTTCTTTGGTACAGGTACCATCAAGGGCTTTGCTATTACCCTGGGGCTTGGTGTTGTGCTGAGTATGTTCACAGCTATCACTCTTACCCAGTATATGCTGAAGCTGCTCATTGCCTCGAATATCTTCCAGAATTCAAAGGTTTATGGCGCTTCCCGGCCTGCGGAGGAAGGTAAGGTGAAGACAAATGAATAAATTCAAATTCGATATTATCGGCAAGACGAAGGTATGGTTCATCCTCTCTTTGTGCATCATCATCCCCGGTATCGTGAGCATGGCGACCCAGGGCTTTAACTTCGGTATTGATTTCACTGGCGGTACCATCATTGAAATGCGTTATGATGATTCAGTGACCATCGGAAAAATCCGTGATTCCCTGCGCAAGCATCAGCTGGATAACAGTACGATCCAGCTGTCCGGTGAGGCCAGCAGCAATGCGGAATCTGGCCGGGATATCATGATCCGTACCGTTGACCTGGAGGAAAATGAGCGCAAGGCGGTCATGGCTTCCCTCAAGGAGGACGTAGGGAACTATCAGCTGCTCCGTGAGGAGAAGGTCGGTGCCACCATGGGATCGGAGCTGATCCTCAATGCGCTGCTGGCTATGCTGATTTCCTGGGTGCTGATCATCCTCTATGTTTCCTATCGTTTTGAATTCCGCTTTGGTGTCGCGGCAGTATTGGCACTGGTCCATGATATTCTCATCGTGCTCAGTGTATTTTCCCTGCTGCAGAAGCAGCTGGATTCCTCCTTTGTGGCGGCGCTGCTGACCATTGTCGGTTATTCCATCAATGATACCATCGTCATCTTCGATCGTATCCGCGAGAACCTCAAGCTTCATTTTCGCCGCGGCGGCGATATCAACGAGCTGGTGGATCACAGTATCTATCAGACACTCACGAGATCGATTTATACGGTATGTACCGTTCTCTTTACTACTTTGGCACTGTATTATTTCGGCGGCGACACGACGAAGGACTTCTCCTTTGCATTGCTCATCGGTTTTACCTGTGGCTGCTATTCCTCTATCTTCATCGCCAGCCCGCTCTGGGTTATCTTCCGGGGCTGGGGCGGAAAGAAGCAGGTCAGCCAGAAGGCTGCAGCTGCGAAATAAGCTTTGCTATTCTGAGGTGCAGGCGTTTATTTGCCTGCACCTTTTCCTTTATGAAGGAATTCTTTCTTAAAAACCGAAATATATAGGGAATCGAACAATTAAACAGTGAGGCATTGGCATGGAAAAATTATGGAAATTGAAGGATGGGATGGAAGAGCAGGCAGCTCAGCTGGCCGGAGAGATGAAGATATCCCTCTTTTTGGCCCGGCTGCTGGTTCATCGCGGCATTGTGGATAAAGAAAGGGCGGAAGTGTTCCTTTCTCCGGAAAGGCAGGCCTTTTATGATCCTTTTTTGCTGAAGGATATGGATAAGGCTGTGGACCGTATCCGTCAGGCGCTGGCGGAAAAGGAAAAAATCGTAGTGTACGGGGATTATGATGTGGACGGAATCACTTCCACCGCACTGCTCACCCGGAATCTGCGGCAGCTGGGCGGCGATGTGGAATACTATATCCCGGATCGTCAGTCGGAGGGCTATGGCTTCCACCAGGAGGCGCTGGAGCGCCTTCGGGATGCGGGAGCCCAGCTGCTGATTTCCGTGGACTGCGGCATATCCGCTGTGGAAGAAACAGGGAAGCTGGCGGATACCCTGGATATTGTCATCACGGACCATCATTTGCCGGGAGAGAAGCTTCCGGCAGCACTGGCTGTGGTGGATCCTCATCGGGAGGACTGCAGCTATCCCAACAAGAATCTTGCTGGCGTGGGCGTAGCCTTCAAGCTTTGCCAGGCTCTGTGGCAGGCGGTGCAGGGCAGTGACTATACCGGGGATATGGAGCTGGTGGCCTTGGGAACCGTTGCGGACATTGTGCCGTTGCTGGATGAAAACCGCAAGATCGTGAGTCTGGGGCTGAAGGCTATGGAAAATACGCCATTCCTTGGTCTTCGGGCATTGCTGGAAGTGGCAGGCCTGGAGGGCAAAAAACTTACGGCCGGACATATCGGCTTTATGCTGGCGCCGCGGCTCAATGCAGCAGGCCGTATCGCAACAGCGCAAAAGGGGGCCGAGCTGCTGCTGACAGAGAATGCAGAACTGGCAGCTTCCCTGGCACAGGAGCTGAATGGGGATAATCTGGAGCGCCAGCAGCTGGAAAAGGAGATCTTTGACCTGGTGGAAAAGCAGCTGGAGCAGGTGGACATGGACAAGGCCCATGTGCTGGTGGTTGCCGGGGAGGGGTGGCATCCTGGGGTCATCGGCATTGTGGCCTCCCGGGTGGTGGAAAAATACTATCGTCCGGTAGTCATCATCAGCCTGAAGGACGGCATTGGCAAGGGATCCTGCCGCAGCATTGAGGGATTCCATATGCGGGATGCGCTGCAGGAATGCAGCCGGTACCTGCTGGGCTTTGGCGGCCATGCCCAAGCCGCGGGTCTGAGCCTGGCCGCGGATCAGGTGGATGCCTTCCGGCAGGCAATGGATGCCTGTGCGGCCAAATGGCTGCAGCCGGAGGACTACATTCCTGTCATGGATATTGAATGTGAGCTGTCCATGGATGAGGTGAATGAGCAGCTCATTGAGGAAATTTCCCGCATGGAACCCTTTGGCATGGGAAATCCCAGCCCGCTCTTCGTCAGCCGGAATGTCCGTGGCAGCTACGCGCAGCGCAAGGGCCGGGATGGAAAACACCTGGGCTTTCATATCGATTCCACCAGCCGGAGCCTGGCGGCTATCGGCTGGAATATCGGGGATCTGGCTGGATTGGTAAACCGGCAGCCGGTGGATTTTGTCTTTGTTCCGGAGATCAATGAATTCCGGGGGCGGCGTACGCCCCAGTGCAAAATCAAGGAGCTTCGCCCTGCGGAGCACCCGGGGCCGCTGCTGAATCGGGAATTCCTGAAAAACCTTTACATTTTTCTGCGGGGCATTCAACGCAAGGAAGGGAAGATTCCCTATACCCCGCGGCAGCTGGGCGGCTTTTTTCGCCGGGCCGGGCAGCAGGCGGAGGACGAGGCAATCGTCCGGGGGCTGGAGGTATTTGCGGAGCTGTCCCTGCTTCAGTCGTTGCCATCTAATGGTTATGAGCTTTTGCCTGCCTCTGGCAAGATGAATTTGGCGGAATCCGCCATCTATAAGAAGTATGGTCCAGGGGGACAGAATTCGTAAACCCTCGTTAAAATGCTGATTAGAAGGATTTCGCGTTGCGAAATCCTGAACAATGGCGTTATAATGATAATCAATGATAAATTTTGTCAGCATACTGTCAGGCATAAATACGCGATGGGGTTGAGATAAATGAACGATCGAGAAACTACTGCCATAACCATTGATGAAATTGTTGATGCAGTAAAACAATACCAGCCAAATGCAAATACGGATCTCGTACGGAAGGCCTATGACCTGGCCCATGCTGCTCATGCGGGGCAGAAAAGAGCCTCGGGCGAGGAATATATCATCCATCCGCTGAGTGTGGCCAAAATCCTGACGCAGCTGCAGATTGATGTGGTGACCATCAGTGCAGCTCTGCTCCATGATGTGGTGGAGGACACCACCTATACCCTGGAGCAGATGGAGGAAATCTTCGGACCGGAGGTCGCCATGCTCATCGATGGCGTGACCAAGCTGGGCCGTATCGAATACAAATCCAAGGAAGAGCAGCAGCTGGAAAACTATCGCAAGCTGTTCCTGGCCATGGCCAAGGATATCCGGGTCATCATGATCAAGCTGGCGGACCGCCTGCACAACATGCGTACGCTGAAATTCATGCGGGAGGACAAGCAGAAGCGCATTGCCAAGGAAACCATCGAGATCTATGCTCCGCTGGCCAATCGGCTGGGTATCTCCAGCATCAAATGGGAGCTGGAGGACCTGTGCCTGCGCTATCTGGAGCCGGACACCTATTATGACCTGGTGGAGAGCGTGAAGCAGAAGCGCAAGGAGCGGCAGGTGTTCATCCAGGAATCCATCGACCAGATCCACAAAAAGCTGGTGGAGGCTGGTATGAAGGTGGAAATCAGCGGCCGGGCCAAGCACTTTTACAGCATTTATAAAAAGATGAAACGGGATCACAAGGACATCAGTGAGATCTATGATCTTTCCGCGGTGCGGGTGCTGGTGGAAAGCGTGAAGGACTGCTACGGGGTGCTGGGCATCATCCATGCCATGTGGAAGCCGATGCCGGGGCGCTTCAAGGACTATATCGCTATGCCGAAATCCAATGGCTATCAGTCTCTGCATACCACGGTCATGACCAGGGGCTATCCGCTGGAGATACAGATCCGGACCTTCGGTATGCACCGGGTATCAGAGTATGGTGTTGCCGCTCATTGGAAGTACAAGGAATCCGGCAAGGGCGCCACGGCCAGCAATGAATACGATCAGAAGCTTTCCTGGCTGCGGCAGCTGGTGAATCTGCAGCAGGAACTCAGCGACCCGCGGGAATACGTGGAGGCACTGAAGGTGGATGTCTTTTCCGATGAGGTGTTCGTGTTCACCCCGAAGGGGGATGTGATCGATCTTCCCAAGGGTTCAATCCCCATTGATTTTGCCTATCGTATCCACACGGAGGTGGGCAATCACTGTGTGGGGGCCAAGGTCAACGGCAAGATCGTGCCGCTGGAATACAAGCTGAAGAACGGGGATATTGTTTCCGTCATCACCAATAAGGCCAATAATGGTCCCAGCCGGGACTGGCTGAATATCGTCGCCTCATCGGAAACCCGGAACAAGATACGTTCCTGGTTCAAAAAGGCCCGCCGGGAGGAAAATATCGTACGGGGCAGCGAGCTCATCGACAAGGAGGCCAAGCGGCTGGGCTATGATCCCAAGGAGCTGCTGAAGGATGGCCGCATAAAGATCGTTGCCCAGCGCTTCAATATCCAGAATGAGGAGGATCTGCTGGCGGCTCTGGGCTATGGCGGTCTCACCATCAACGGCGTGCTCACCAAGCTTATTGAGCTGTATAAGAAGGAGCTGCAGCGCACGACACCGCCGGACGTTTCCCAGATGCTGGAAAAGCTCAAGCAGCCGGTGGAGGGGAACAAAAAGACCAAATCCAGCCATGGCGTGCTGGTGGAGGGAGAAGGCGGCCTGCTGGTGCGGCTGGCCCGCTGCTGCAACCCTATTCCGGGCGATCCCATCACCGGCTATATCACCCGGGGACGAGGGGTATCCGTGCATCGCTCAGACTGTCCCAATGTGCTCAATGAAAACAGCGACGTATCCCGGGTCATCGAGGTGAATTGGGACATCGGCCTGGACAAGGTCTACACGGTGCAGATCGAAATCACCTGCAATGATAAGAGCGGTGTGCTGACCAGCCTGCTGGCAGTACCTTCGGAGATGAAGATCAACATCAGCTCGGTCAATGCGAAGACGAATAAAAATAACAAGACATCCACGGTGAATATGGGACTGGATGTGCGCAATTCCCTGCAGGTTTCCCAGATTATGACGAAAATGCGGCGCATCAAGGATGTCTACAGCGTAACAAGGGCCCTGGGGTCGAATGGAGGAGAATAAGAGCAATGCAAATGAAAGCCTTTATGGTTGGTCCGCTGGGAGTCAATTGCTATGTACTGAAGGATGAGTTTTCCGGCGAGGGCATGGTCATTGACCCGGGGGGGAATGCGGCAGAGATCCTGGCGTATATCAAGGCGGAGAAGATCGCTGTCCGGTATATACTCAATACACACGGCCATGGTGACCACATCGGCGGCAACGACGCCCTGCGTCAGGCCACCGGAGCCAGGCTGCTCATTCACGAGGCGGATGCCCCTATGCTGACGGATCCGAAAAAGAATCTTTCTGCCTACATGGGATTCCAGGCGCGTTCTGGCGCTGCGGATGAGTTTTTGACCGATGGCCAGCAGCTTTCTGTAGGGCACCTGTCCTTTCAGGTTCTGCATACGCCGGGCCATTCTCCGGGAGGCATCTGCCTCTTTGGTGAGGGGGTGCTGTTCAGCGGGGATTCTCTTTTTGCTGAATCCGTCGGGCGATGCGATTTCCCCGGGGCATCGGAGGCGGCTCTGCTGAAATCCCTGCGGGACAAGGTGCTGCCGCTGCCCGATGAGGTGCGGGTATATCCCGGACATGGGCCGGCAACCACCATTGGCTGGGAGCGGCAGCACAATCCCTATCTGCGGCCATAATATTTCCTTTGTATTCTATGGATATTTTTGTTAAAATAAAAAAGATATTTCGTTTTTGCCTGCAGCCGGGCCTTTGGCCTCGGCTGGCCGGAACTGGCCGGCAAGGCAGGAAAAGAGGTTTTGATAATGCAGCGTACATTTACGATGGAAGACCTGAAGACAAAGCTGCAGGAGCGGCAGCATAAGATGACGCCGCAGCGCAAGGTGGTTCTGGAGATATTTCTTTCCCATCCGGGCGAGCATCTGAGTGCTGAGGATGTCCATGGCCTTCTGCGAGATAATCATTCCGATATAGGTCTGGCCACCGTATACCGCAGCCTGGAGCTTCTGAGCGAGCTGGGCGTTCTGCAGAAGATGGAATTCGGTGATGGCTGCAGCCGGTATGAGGTGAATCACACCGAGCCGGATGCCCATCAGCATCATCATCTGATCTGCATGAAGTGCGGCAAGGTCATGGAATTTTCCGATGATCTGCTGGAGCCTTTGGAAAAGGATATCATAGAAAAAAGCGGCTTTAAGATTGTAGACCATCAGGTCAAATTCTTTGGCTATTGCAAGGAGTGCCAATAAATATTGCAGGTTCAAAAATTTTCTTTGAACAGTGACAGGGAAGTCATTGTTAAAATTGTCAGGGAAGTGCTGAATTTATTCAAGATCAGGATTGATCCGGAGGCGCCGGCACCGGAGTACCAGTCCCTGGCGGTGGAGAACGAACGGCTGGCAGGCCGGCTTCCCCGGGTCAGGACATGCCTGCGGGCCATCAGAATGGATGGTACGGCGGCAGCCTATGTGCAGGAGGCCGCCGGCCATGAGGACGAGCGGGAAGGGGCGGCAGTGCACCGGCTCATAAAGCTCAATCTCTACCATCTGTTCCGGGAGCATTTTTCCCTGCCGCCGGCCCCCTGGGGCATCATGCACGGGGTGCGGCCCACGAAGATCGTGCACCGTCTGATTGGCCAGGGTCTGGATGCGGCGGCGGTGACGGACCGGCTCATGGCTGACTATGAGACCAGCCGGGAAAAAGCGGAATGCATCACCCGGCTGGCTTTCCGGCAGCTGCCCTTCCTGGCCCGGTCCGATAACCGTACGGTGAGCATTTACGTGGGCATTCCCTTTTGCCTGTCCCGCTGCCTGTACTGTTCCTTTCCTTCGAATGTGCTGCCGGGCCGGGATGTACTGGACCGGTTCATGGCTGCCTGGAAAAAGGATCTGGCCGCGGTGGCTGCCGCGGTGGACAAATATCATTTCAAGGTGCAGAATATCTATGTAGGCGGGGGGACACCCACCAGCCTGCCGGATGAATATTTTGCCGAAATGCTCCATATGGTATATAATGCTTTCTATGGGCCGGAGATAGCGGAGTTCACTGTGGAGGCCGGCCGGCCGGACAGCATGTCTCCGGCCAAGATCCGGACCATGCAGGAATGCCATGTGGACCGGGTCAGCGTGAATCCGCAGACCATGCAGCTGCGGACCCTGCAGCGCATTGGCCGGCAGCATACGCCGGAGGCTATTGTCCAGATGTTCCGGGATTTGCGCCAGGCAGGGATTCCCCACATCAATATGGATCTTATCCTCGGTCTGCCCGGGGAGGATGCCGGCGATGTGGAGGATACGATGAAGAAGGTCACAGCGCTGCAGCCTGATGATATCACGCTGCATGCGCTGGCACTGAAACGGGGCTCCCGTCTGAAGCTGCAGCTGGATGAAGAGGGCAGCATCGAGATCCCGGATGATGAAACGGTGCAGCAGATGTCCCGGGTGGCCATGGATTACGTGACCAGGGCGGGGCTGGCGCCTTATTATCTCTATCGCCAGGGCTATATGAGCGGCCAGCTGGAAAATGTGGGCTGCTGCCGTCCAGGCGGCGAGGGGATGTACAACATCCAGATCATGGAGGAGCATCAGACGATTTTGGGCATCGGCGGCGCTGCTACCACCAAGGTGGTGGATTTCAAGGCCGGCCGTCTGAAATCGGCTTTCAATGCCAAGGACCTGACGACTTATTTGGATGATATCGATACTTATATAGAAAAGCGTGCGCTGCTGCTGGAAGAGGCGTATGGAAAAGGGGAGGAATTTTCTTCATGTTGACGAATGGTCCACGGGGGACAAAGGATATTTTGCCGGATACCGTCAGTCAATGGCTGTATGTAGAAAAAAAGGTGCGTGAGCTTTGCGCGCTTTATGGCTATAAGGAGATCCGCACACCGATGTTCGAGCATACAGAGCTCTTTATGCGGGGCATTGGTGAGACTACCGACGTAGTTGAAAAGGAAATGTACACCTTTACGGATCGGGGCGGACGGAGCGTCACGCTGCGTCCGGAAAATACAGCGGCAGCTGTGCGGGCTTATTTGCAGAATAAGCTTTATGCTGATGCGGCATTGACCAAGCTTTTCTATATTGGCTCCATGTTCCGCTATGACCGGCCCCAGGCCGGGCGGCTGCGGGAATTCCATCAGTTCGGAGTGGAGGCCCTGGGCGGAGATAATCCGGCCGTGGATGCGGAAATCATCCTGCTGGCGGTGAACTTCCTGAAGTCCCTGGGATTGAAGGAGCTGGAGCTCAGCCTGAATTCCGTGGGCTGTCCGAAGTGCCGTCCGGTCTATCGGAAGCGGCTGCAGGAGTTCTTTGCGGACAAGCTGGACGGGCTCTGTGATGACTGCCGTTCCCGCTATGACCGCAATCCCATGCGCATTCTGGACTGCAAGGTGGAAGGCTGCAAAAAGCTGTCGGTGGGAGCGCCGGAGATCACGGACTGCCTCTGCGATGAATGCCGGGAGCATTTCACGAAGGTCCAGGAGCTGCTGACCAGTGCCGGCGTGGCCTTCAAGCTGGATCCACGGCTGGTCCGCGGCCTGGACTACTACACGAAGACCGCCTTCGAGGTGCAGTACGCGCCCCTGGGAGCACAGAGCGCAGTCGCTGGCGGCGGCCGCTACGATGGGCTCATCGAGGAAATCGGCGGCAATCCCACACCGGCTGTCGGTTTTGCTGTGGGACTGGAGCGGGTTTTGCTGGCGTTGGAAAAGCAGGCGCTGCTGCCGGAATCCCAGGACAGCCTGGATGTATTCGTGGTGGCATTGGGTGATGAGGCCCAGCCCGCAGCCTTCCGTCTGCTGGCCGAGCTCCGCAATGCCGGACTTTCGGCTGGTATGGACTTCGCAGGCCGGAGCATGAAGGCCCAGATGAAGCAGGCCAACAAGGCCAATGCCCGTTTTGTGGCTATCCTGGGCGAGGATGAGGTTAAGGAATCCGCTGTGATGCTCAAAAATATGCAGACGAGCGAGCAGCATAAGATTGCAATAGATGAAATAATAAAAAAGCTATGTGCTGAGGTGAAAGGTTAATGGAAACATTGGAAGGAATGAAGCGTACGCATCACTGCGGTCTGCTTCGCAAGACAGAGGTTGGACAGGAAGTCGTATTGTGCGGCTGGGTATCGAGACGCCGGGATCATGGCGGATTGATTTTCGTTGACTTGCGGGATCGTTCTGGTCTCGTACAGGTGGTCTATGATGAAGCTGCTATGGGAGAGGGTACTTTCCACAAGGCAGAGGCACTGCGCTCCGAGTTTGTCATCGGTGTCCGCGGCACGGTCCGCTCCCGGGCGGAAGAAACCGTCAACCCCCATATGGAAACCGGCGAGATTGAGGTAGTCTGCACGGAACTGCGCATCCTGAACAAGGCGCAGACGCCGCCATTCTACATTCAGGATGGCATCGAAGTAGATGAGATGCTTCGTCTGAAATACCGCTATCTGGACCTTCGCCGTCCGGAAATGCAGAAGAACATCATGCTGCGTCATCGGGTCACGAAAATCATGCGTGACTATTTTGACCGCAACGGGTTCCTGGAAATCGAGACTCCGATGCTCTGCAAGAGCACGCCGGAGGGGGCCAGAGACTTTTTGGTACCGAGCCGCATGAATCCGGGCTCCTTCTATGCACTGCCCCAGTCTCCTCAGATCTACAAGCAGATCCTGATGGTTTCCGGGTTTGAAAAGTATTTCCAGATTGTCCGCTGCTTCCGTGATGAGGATCTGCGGGCTGACCGTCAGCCAGAATTCACCCAGCTGGATATCGAAATGTCCTTCATCGATCAGGAATCCATCCTGAACATGATGGAAGGTATGGTAACAGAGCTCTTTGACAAGGCCATCGGTGCGAAGGTGCCCGGACCTTTCCTGCGCATGACCTGGGATGACGCCATGGAGCGGTTCGGTTCCGATAAGCCGGATCTTCGCTTCGGCATGGAGCTTATGGATATTTCCGAGTACGTAAAGGGCTCGGACTTCAAGGTATTCTCCTCCGTTCTGGAAAATGGCGGACAGGTCAAGGTCATCAACGTGGAGGACTATGCAAATATTCCCCGCCGCGAGCTGGATGGCCTGGTAGAATATGTAAAGAATTATGGCGCCAAGGGACTTGCCTGGATTCAGTATACAGAAGAAGGAATCAAATCCCCCTTCAAGAAGTTCTATGACGATGCAGCCTTTGAGGCCATCAAGGAAGCCTGCCATGCCAAGACGGGCGACCTGCTGCTGGTCATCGCGGACAAGCCGCTGGTGGTTGCCCAGGCTCTGGGCGAGCTGCGCCTGGAAATGGCCCGCCGCCGCGGCCTCATCGATCCGGATAAGCTCAGCTTCCTCTGGGTTGTTGATTTCCCGATGTTCGAGTACAGCGAGGAAGAGAAGCGCTGGAAGGCTATGCATCATCCCTTCACCGCGCCGCGGGACGAGGATGTGCAGTATCTGCAGTCCGACCCGGGCCGCGTAAAGGCCAATGCCTACGATATGGTCCTGAATGGTGTGGAGATCGGCGGCGGCAGCCTCCGTATCTACAATGGAGATCTGCAGGAAAAGGTGTTTGAGGCAGTCGGGCTCTCCATGGAAGAAGCCCATTCCAAGTTCGGTTTCATGCTGGATGCCTTTAAATTCGGTACGCCGCCCCATGGCGGACTGGCCTTCGGCCTGGATCGTCTGGTGATGCTCATGGCCAAGCGCCGTTCCATCCGTGACGTCATTGCCTTCCCGAAGACACAGAGTGCTTCGGATGTCATGGCACAGGCACCTTCCGAGGTGGATGACAAGCAGCTCAGAGAGCTCTCTATCCGCACCGCGGTCAAGGCAAAAAAATAAATCAGGCTTTTGGGAGCTGCTGGGCTTTGCGTTCAGCGGCTCTTTTGTTTGCCCCGGGGGGCAAGGTATGATACAATAGAGCGATACAGCGGAAAATCGAGAAGCTTTGTTAAGGACGGAGGAAAGAACGTGGCATTTCAAAAGGTGGATATCTTAGGTGTTCAGGTGGATTCCCTGCGCATGCAGGAGGCTGTCGCCCAGGTAGAACAATATATGGATGAGCACGCTGGGGTTCTGGTGGCTACGGCCAATGCGGAAATGATCATGCGCGCGACCCAGGATGCGGCCCTCATGCGCATCCTCAACGAAGCCGCGCTGGTGGTTCCCGACGGAGCAGGAACGGTATGGGCTTCCCGACATCTGGGCGTGGACATGCCGGAGCGGGTAGCCGGCTATGATCTGGCTCAGGAACTCATGCGGCGGGCGCCGGAGAAACAGCGGCGCATCTTTTTCTTCGGCTCGGCTCCGGGTGTGGCAGAGAAAGCCAAGGCCAAGGCTGAGGCCCTGTACCCGGGGATTTCCATCGTAGGCGTGCGCAACGGTTTTTTCAGTCCAGCGGATGTACCGGCCATTGTGGAGGAAATCAAGGCGGCGCAGCCGGATCTGCTGCTGGCCGCGCTGGGGGTTCCCAAGCAGGAAAAATGGCTGGATGCCCATTTGAAGGAGCTGGGAGTTCCCGTGTCCATCGGAGTGGGGGGAACCTTTGATGTGATGGCCGGCATCATGAAGCGGGCACCTCTCTGGATGCAGAAGGCCAAGCTGGAATGGCTGTTCCGGGGACTGCTTCAGCCCAAGAGAGCCGGGCGCCTGCTGGCTCTTCCCCGGTTTGTATTGAAGGTCCATGCTTACAAAAAGTAGTGGACAAAGCAAAATCAGTAGACTATAATTATTGGAGAAGTAAAGGCCTATCTGTGATTATGATAGAATAAATCAAATAGATGCTGTTATTAGGAGGTGTATCTTATGGTAAAAGCTCCTGTAGTCAAAGAGGGATATATCTTCATCTTTGCAGCGGCGGCGCTGGCTGTTCTCCTCGGGGCAGCGGTGAATCCCTATTGGGCGGTTGTACCGGGGGTTTTGGCATGTTATTTTATATATTTCTTCCGGAATCCGGAAAGAACCATTCCGGTGGATGATTCTGTGCTGGTATCTCCTGCGGATGGTACGGTACAGGAGGTTATCCCTCTGGAGGGGGATGACTTCGTCAAAGAGCCCTGCAACAAGGTGGTTATTTTTCTGTCGGTTTTCAATGTCCATGTGAATCGCAGTCCTATGGCGGGGGAAATCAAATGTCAGAAATACGTGTGCGGTCGATTCAAGCCGGCCTACAAGGACACTGTCGGCTTTGAGAATGAGCGCCATATGATCGGTATTGAGAATGACCGCCTGCGGATTACGGTCACGCAGATTGCGGGAATCCTGGCCCGACGGATTGTTTCCTGGGTTACGCTGGATGATGTATTGGAAAAAGGGGAGCGCTACGGGCTTATTCGCTTCGGCTCCTGCACGGAAATCGTAATGCCCAGGAATGTCGACGTCCTGGTAAAAAAAGGTGATAAGGTTGTCGGCGGAGAAACCATTATCGGGAGGATCAAAGACTAATGTACAAATCTTTAATTCCTAATATGCTGACGTCATCGAACCTTGTGTTTGGCATGTGTTCGATTATTTCCACGTTCAACAACGACTTGTTTATGGGATCCATATTCATTTTGATCGCTTTGGTGGCAGACGGTCTGGATGGCCGGGCTGCCAGATTTTTTGGGGTGAGCAGTGAGCTGGGCAAGGAAATGGATTCCCTTTGCGATCTGGTATCCTTTGGTGCGGCTCCGGCATTGCTGGCCTATCATTTCTGCCTCAAGGACTATGGCTATTTCGGCTGGGTTACGGCAATCTGCTTTGCCCTTTGCGGTGCCTGGCGGCTGGCGCGGTTCAATGTGAATGCCAGTGTGGTCCATGGCTATTTCATGGGGCTGGCCATTCCGGCTGGCGGCTGCCTGGTTTCAACCTCTACGCTGGTGTTTACGGCAACCCATGTGGATCCCCATATGCTGGGCTGGATCTATCCGGTGGCCATCATCCTCGTGGGCTATCTCATGGTCAGCAAGGTCCATTATCCAGACTTCAAGGGCAAGGGGGAAACCCTGTACATGCTGCCGAAGCTGGTGGCAGTCGTGATGTTTGCGGGAATCCTTTTCCTGGGCAGTGCGGCTATTGTCTACGCATTGCTTTTAGCTGTTTTTGGCACGTACGCGGTATTTGGCATACTCAATTCCTGTGTGGCATGGATGTCCAGGGAATAAGCATATTACAAGCGCACCTGCCAAGGCAGGCCGTGTAAGGTTTTAAAGGAGAAAGACGTTCATGACTCATGTTTTTGATATTGTAATGGTTCCTTTGCAGATCATTATTTTCTTGTTTACAATATACTATTTCATCATCGGCTTTTGCGGCATGTGGCGTCGTAAGGAAAAGAAGATCCTGACGCCGCAGAAAAGCTTTGCCGTCATAGTGGCCGCCCATAATGAAAAGGCGGTAATCGGGCAGCTCATTACGAATCTCCAGGAGCTGGAGTATCCCAAGGAGCTCTATGACATTTATGTGATTGCCGATAACTGCTCGGATAATACGGCGGAGATTGCCCGGAACGCGGGCGCCATTGTCTGTGAGCGCACCCATCCCACGAAAAAGAGCAAGGGATTTGCCCTGGAGTGGATGTTTGAAAAGCTTTTTGCCATGGAGAAGCAGTACGATGGCGTGGTCATCTTTGATGCGGATAACCTGGTCCATCCCAAGTTCCTCATGGAAATGAATAACCGCCTGTGCAAAGGCGATAAAATCGTCCAGGGCTACCTGGATGCGAAAAATCCTTATGATACCTGGGTAGCGGGCACCTTTGCCATCGCCTTCTGGGTTATCGATCACATTTCCCATCTGGCCAAGACCAATATCGGCCTTTCTGCGGTCCTTGGCGGCACGGGTATGTGCATCACCACGGAAGTGCTCAAGCACCACGGCTGGCGGGCTACCTGCCTCACCGAGGATATGGAGTTCACCATGAAGTCGCTGGCTGAGGGCATAAAGACCACCTGGGCCCATGACGCCATCGTTTATGACGAGAAGCCACTGACCTTCAGGCAGTCCTGGAATCAGCGCAAGCGCTGGGCACAGGGGCAGTTTGATGTGGCCCATCGCTTCATTCCGACCATGATAAAAGAGGGCTTCAAGCGCCGGGATATCCGGATCTGGGATGGCTGCCTCTATCTGCTGCAGCCGCATTTCCTCATGGTATCCACCTTTTTCATCATCATCAGCTATGTGCAGCTGATGTTTCCGCCCTTTTACACGAATATCTACAATTTCATGCCGTCGGAGCTTATGACAGCCATCATGCTGGGGCAATATATTCTGCCGATGATCATTCTGTTCAAGATCCGCGCAAAGCTGAAGGCCTGGTTCTATCTGCTGCTCTATCCGGTGTTCATCTATTCCTGGATTCCTATCATATTCCTGGGATTCATCCACCGCAACGAGCACGAGTGGAGCCATACGCAGCACACCCGGGCATTGAGCTATGATCAGCTCATGGGCAAGGAAAAGGTTTAAACAGCAGGGCTCCTTCATTGAGGGAGCCTTTCTTTATGGAAGGAGAAAATTATGTTTGAAATAAAGGTATCCGCTGAATTTGAAGCCGCTCATCGCATTGCCGGCTATCCTGGCAAATGCGACCGGCTCCATGGACACAGCTGGACAGTACAGGCCCGGATCGTGGGCAGTGAATTGGATGAGCTGGGAATGCTGGTGGATTTCAAGAAGATCAAGGGGGCTCTGCGGGAGCTTCTGGAGACGCTGGATCACCAGTTCCTCAATGAGCTGGCGCCCTTTTCGGCCGGACTGAATCCCACTGCGGAGAACATTGCCAGATACATCTACGATTCCCTGGCGGAATGTCCGGCATTGCAGGGCAAGGCCCGGCTGAAATGCATCGAGGTATGGGAGTCGCCTAAATCATCGGTTGTCTACAGTAAGGATGAGTGACGTGGAGAAAAATCTGATTGAAATCTTTTCCTCCATCCAGGGGGAGGGCTGCTATGTGGGCTGCCGTCAGGTATTCGTGCGACTGGAGGGCTGCAACCTCCGCTGCCGGTACTGCGATACGGAAAATGAGACAGGGACGCATGCCAGCTGCCAGGTTGAACGTGCAGCGGGGGCCCGGGAATTCCTTTCCGTGCCGAATCCCCTGACACTGGAAACCGTTGCGGGATATATCCAGGGCTATTTGCAGGCCATACCCCATCAGGCGGTGAGCTTCACCGGCGGGGAGCCGCTGCTCCATGCGGATTTCATTGCCGCTTTGGCCCCCCGGCTGTCGACAAAGATCTTTCTGGAGACCAATGGCACCCTTCCGGAAGCGATGGAAAAACTGCTGCCGGTAACGGATATCGTCAGCATGGACATCAAGCTTCCCAGCGTGACGGGGGAGGCGCTCTGGGACAAGCATCGGGAATTCCTGCGGCTGGCTCAGCAGAAGGATGTATACGTGAAGCTGGTGATTTCCAATGAAACCACCAGGGCGGAATTCATGCAGGCCGTACAGCTGGTGGCCGGAGTGAACAGGGGGATTCCCTTCATCCTGCAGCCGGTGACTCCCTGCAATGGCTGCCAGGCTGCCTCGCCGGAGAAGATCCTCCGGTGTCAGCAGCAGGGACTGGAATATCTGCAGGATGTGCGGGTCATTCCCCAGACCCATAAGATGATCGGACAGCTCTGAGCAGGGAAAACAGTTGAAAAAAACAGCTGGATAGGCTAGAATAATGAATCATATAAATTTGTTCTTCCTTTGGAAGGGATAGAGGCAGGGATCATGTTGACAGGAAAAAGAATAAAAATGCGGGTTTTGCGGTTTGTAGGCAGGCTGCAGCAGACCTTCCGGCAGAATACCTGGTTCATACTGGGTATTTTCATAATGAATTATTTCACCATGGCCTGGTCCCTGATCAATGCGGATAAGATAGAGGTCATGGTGGGCTATGGCTTTACCCTGTTCCTGGCCTCCTTCTGTGTGGCGGCACTTTTGCAGCTGCTGCGGCGTCCTCTGCTGCGGCGCGGGGTGAAGGCCCTGCTGCTGGCAGCCTGCTTCGTTCCGTTCTTCATTGAGTCCTTTGCCATGTATAACTACAAGGCCCTGATCGGTGTGGGAATCATCAATTCCCTGCTGGAGACCAACCTGAAGGAAGCCGGCGAGTTCATCAGCATGTATGTGGGGGTGCAGGAGTGCCTCCTGGTGGCGGCGGTTCTGGCGGCCCTGGTGCTGCTGGTGAAGTACCGGGTGTTTTCCCGGCTGCCCCTCAGGCGGCGCTATCAGAGCCGGCTGCTGGCCGGGGTCATGGTGGTGGCGGCCTTCTATGCGGTGCGCATGGCCACCGTCTATACGGCCTTTTTCTTCGATGATGTGCTGCCCCTGCAGCGGGTGTATGCTTCTACCGCGGTGGCGGTGGAAAACATGCAGGCCTATCACAGGCTCTCATCCCAGCTCGCCACCGATGTGAAGCTTACGAAAAATGACAGCAGGATCAAAAATATCGTGTTTATCCTGGGGGAATCCACCAATCGGAACCATATGCACCTCTACGGCTATTATCTGCCCAATACACCGAATCTGGATGAACTGAATGCCAAGGGAGAGCTGGGGGTATTCCGCAATGTGATCAGTCCTCATTCCACCACCATCGCTGTGCTCAGCAAGCTCTTCACCTTCTGTGACCATGAGTCAGAAAAGCCCTGGTATGAGTATAACAATCTCATCGATGTGATGAACGCTGCGGGCTACAAGACCCATTGGCTTTCCAATCAGGAAAGCTCCGGCATCTGGGGCAATGTGGCTCAGATCTATGCGGATCACAGCACCATGCATCGCTTCACCCGCATCCGGGATTCCCATGAGGATGCCGGCATCCTCGATGAGGAACTGTTCCCGCTGGTGGACGAGGCCATCGCAAACCGCTCAGAGGACCGCAATTTTTATGTGGTCCATCTCATGGGCGGCCACGGACTTTACTATAACCGTTTTCCCTACAGCTTTACGAAATTCACAAAGGACGATATCAAGCTGGATGTTCCGGAGGGCAAGAAGGAAGTAATCGCCCAGTACGATGATGCGCTCTATTATAATGATTACATTGTGAGCGGCATCATCGATAAATTCCGGGACAGCGAAACCCTGGTGATCTATGTACCGGACCATGGGGAGGCTGTGTACGATGAAGGCGGCTTCTCCGGCCATATCGAGGAGAATCCCAGCCGGCATATGATAGAGATCCCCGTCATCATGTGGGCCTCGGATAAGTTCAAGGAAAAATATCCGGAGAAATGGGCTGAGATCAAATCAGCGGTCAATGAGCCCTATATGTCCGATGACATGATCCATACGGTGCTGGATCTGGCGGATATCCAGACACCGGATTTCGATCCGGCCCGGAGCATCGTGAACGCCAGGTTCAATGCCAGCCGTCCGCGGATATTCAATGATTTGGATTACGATACCCAGATCCTTACGGGCAATGTTCCCGATGAGGACAAGTGAATAAGCATGAAAAAGCCAGCGGCATAATCGTTTTGCCGCTGGCTTTTTTTCAGGATTTTTTGGGCTGGCCGTACATGTAGCTGAAGTAGGTTTCCTTCATTTCGCTGCGGTTCTTGCTGGCGGGCCAGAGCTCCCCCAGGGCGCTTTGGCGCATGCCGGCAGCCAGGTGGTCGTAGAGCAGGGGATTGTCCTTGCCCAGGGACGCAATGAGCTCCTTGACCGTCTGGCGCACCGTATGGCCGTCCAGCGGGCAGGGCGATCGCACCGGAGCGAAGCCATGGATGCTTACCGCATCCCGCAGCTCCTGTTCACGGAAATAGACCAGGGGCCGGATGACCGTAAGGTCGGAACGGTCCAGATAGGTTTTGGGAGTGAAGGTCTGCAGCTGGCCGGAATAAAACAGGCTCATGAGGAAGGTCTCCACCGCATCATCGTTGTGGTGGGCATAGGCAATCTTGTTGCAGCCATGCTCCTTCGCGTAGCGGTTGATGGCTCCCCGGCGGAAGAAAGCGCAGGTGTAGCAGGCCTCCTTGCCTCCCTGGTTCTCGATGGCACCCGCAATATCCACCTCGTGGACATCATAGGGAATCGACAGCTTTTCACAAAAGCCGCGGATTCCCTCCGTATCGAAGTCCGGACTGAAGAGGGGGTTGATGGTGAGCCCCCGGAGCGTGAAATCCTTTTTCAGCCGTTCCCGCATGACGGCCAGGGCATAGGTCAGGAAAATGCTGTCCTTGCCGCCGGATATGCCAATGAGGACGTTGTCGCCATCCTCGATGAGTTCAAATTCCACAATGGCCCGCATCAGCTTGCTGAAATAGAGCTGGGGCATTTGTATATTCATAGCAGCACCTCTTTATATCATGATATAAAATATATTATAACGCCATCGTTCAGGGTTACGCAAAATAAAATCGTGAATAATGGCAGTACAAGTTTTCTGTATCCGGAAGATTGTCCTAATTAACCAGCTGACGGGACAATGAGTCCTAATGGGAGCGGGATATAAATAAAAGGTATGATGAATTCAGACGTTTTCAGGGATGAATATATAGTAAAAAATTCCTATAATTATTTAAATTTGCTGAAACCGTGAATTTTAAGTTACAAAGTGCTATAATAAAACCGTCAAATTGTCTAAAAATTATTAAAATGAATACGGGGGCGAGGGCTATGGGATGGATGAAAAATGTGAAGGTGATGTACAAGATAGCAATTTTAGCTCTGATCGGGCTGATTGCTATGGCAGTCATCGGTTTTACGGGATATCATTATCTGGGCAGTGCCGGTGCGAGCCTGGAGGATTTGTATACGGTGGAGCTGCAGTCTGTTCGCCATATTGGTGAGGAGCGGGTTGCAAGGCGCAAGATCCAGGTGGATGTGCTGGAAATGATCCGGTCACGGGATGCAGCCGAGGTGCAGAAGAATAAGCAGGATCTGACAAAGGATTATCAGGCCTATGAAAAGAACTGGTCGGAATATGAAGAAATCGGGCAGAAGGATCCTGCTGCGGCTCCTTTGCTGGATGGTGTCAAAAATGCCTGGCAGCAGTACCGTAAAAATTCTGAGCAAATCACGACGCTGATGGAGCAAGGCAAAAACGAGGAAGCCAATACCTTTTATAATGCGGAGTATCTGAAGGCCTTCAATGTGCTGCGGGACCGGGCGCTGGAACTGCAGCAGGTGGCCGACAAGAATGCGGAGAGCATCTATCATGAAAATGGCGCAACCACGGCAAAGGCTATCAAAATCATGCTGGTAGTGACGCTGATCGCTGTTGTAATCCTTATTTTGGCCAGTATTTGGAATGCCAGGGAGATCACTGGCCCATTGCAGCATATGATGGTGCTTTGTAACCGGCTGAGTAAGGGGGATTTCCGCATTACGCCCCGTACTGTGAATCGGGGCGATGAATTCGGAGAAATGGCGGATGTACTGAGTGACATGAGGAAGTCAATGAACGAGCTTATGCAGCATGTGGGAAATTCTACGGAACAGATTGCCTCAGCCTCTGAGGAGCTGACAGCAAGTTCTATGCAGTCAGCCCAGGCATCTACCCAGGTAGCCCAGTCAGTGGTGGACGCGGCCAATTCGGTTGAGGTTCAGCAGGGGTCAACGGATGCCAGTACCCAGTCCATTGAGAAAATTGCGGCCTCTGTTGACAGAATCCGCACGGAGGCCGACAAGGTTGCCCAAAATTCGGAGGTTGCATCCCAGAAGGCCGCAGACGGTGACAGCGCAGTGGATAAATCAGTGGTGCAGATCAAGGATGTAGAACATACCGTGGTGTCTTCCGCTGATCTGGTGGAAAAGCTGGGGACCCGTTCCCAGGAAATCGGCACTATTGTGGATACCATCGCCGGGATTGCGGGACAGACGAATCTGCTGGCGCTGAATGCAGCCATTGAGGCTGCCCGGGCCGGCGAGGCTGGCCGCGGCTTTGCCGTAGTGGCAGAGGAAGTCAGGAAGCTGGCCGAGCAATCCCAGGTTGCAGCTCAGCAGATTGCAGAGCTCATCGGCAGCATTCAGAAGGATACGGCTGGGGCTGTGGAATCCATGCACCAGGGACGCTCTGCTGTCGCGGCCGGTGCCCAGTCGGTGGAAGGGCTGCGGGAGGTGTTCAATCACATCCAGAAACTGGTCAAAAATGTATCTGTCCAGGTGGAGACCATGACGCAGGCCATCGATGTGGTGACAGATGATACCGACAATATAACGAACAATGTTATGACGATTGACAAGCAGGGCAAGAAGGTAGCCGAGGAGATGCAGTCCGTATCGGCGGCTACGGAACAGCAGTCCGCTTCGGCCCAGGAGATTGCCTCGGCCAGCGATGCGCTGGCCAAGCTGGCCCAGGAGATGCAGCTTTCACTCAGAAAATTTCAATATTGATAGAGCATGCGAATAAAAAATGGGGCCGTCCCGGCGGATGGCCTTCTTTTTTTACGGAAAATGGGATAAATAAGAAAAAAATAGATTCCCCCTTTCCGAAACATGGTCCTTTGACGTATAATAGAATATAGCTAATTATAGCGTCAAGCGCTATGAGAACTCATAGGAGGGAATTTTGTACATGAAACATACAAAGCCTATTTATACAATTGGTCATCGTAATCCGGATACGGATTCTATCTGCTCAGCCATCGGCTACGCTCATCTGAAGCAGGCTCTGGGCGTGAATGCTATAGCCGCCAGAGCCGGTCAGATCAATGCGGAGACGAAATATGCGCTGGAGCATTTTCGTACGGAAGCACCACTTTTGATTACCGATCTTTATCCTCGGGTCAAGGATGTCACGCTGGATTGCAAGATCGTGGTGAAGGCAACGGACAGCCTGCGTCATCTCGGCTCCGTAATGCGGGAAAATGACCTGAAGTCCGTTCCGGTAGTGGATGCTCAGGATAAGCTGGTGGGTATTGTTACCGTGAGTGATCTGGCTCAGCGCTATTTCAAGGAGCTCAGTATGCAGAACCTGGCTGAGGCCGGTGTCAGCTATCGGGATATCATCAATGTGATCGATGGCGAGGTGCTGGTGAGCGGTGATGAAGGCACAGAGGCCAAGGGCAATGTGCGTATTGCCGCCGGCAGTGCCCACATGATCAAGGAAATCATCCGGGAGGGCGATATCGTCCTGGTGGGCGACCGCACCGATGAGACGCTGCATAACTGCCTGGAGCAGGGAATCTCCTGTCTGGTCATCACCGGCAGCGGACGGGTGCCGGCCGATATCATTGAGGAGGCGGAGAAGGCGCATCGACTGGTGGTCAGCACGCCTTACGACACCTACACCTGTGCCCGTCTCATCAACCAGTGCGTGCCGGTCAGCCGCATTATGCAGACGAATCTGATTTCCTTCAAGCCCTTGGATCTTTTGAGCGACATCAAGGGCCGGATGGCGGACAGCAAGTTCCGGAACTACCCGGTGGTAGAAAATAACCGGCTGGTGGGTCTTGTGAGCCGCGATCAGCTCATCGTGCCGGAGCGGGAACGGGTCATCCTCATGGATCATAATGAGCGGGGCCAGGCCGTTGAAGGCATCGAAGAGGCACAGATTCTGGAGATCATCGACCATCATCGCCTGGGCGGCATCCAGACCAGCGAGCCGATTTTCACCCGTCAGGAGCCGGTGGGCTGCACCTCCACCATCGTAGCGAATATGCATTGGCATCGCGATGTTGAGATTCCCGCATCGGTGGCTGGCCTGCTGCTTTCGGCCATCATCTCCGATACGGTGCTCTTCAAATCCCCGACCTGCACGGAATACGACAAGCAGACGGCTGAGCGGCTGGCGGAGATCGCCGGTGTAGATATCACGGAATACGGCATGGCCATGCTGAAGGCTGGTTCCGGTATCGGTGATATGACGCCGGCAGAGATTGCCAAGAACGATCTCAAGGAATTCCAGATCGGCGACTATCGGGTGATCGTGAGCCAGATTTCCGTCATGGATACGGAAGAGGTCATGGCCCTGAAGGATGAGCTTATCAAGAGCATGGATAATATATGCCAGAAGGAAGGCTTTGATATGAGCCTCGTGATGGTTACAGACATTATCAACGAGAGCACCCAGCTGCTCTATACGGGCTCGCCGAAAACCCTTATCGGCGAGGCTTTCCAACAGGATGCCAGCGGCAATTCCATCTATCTGCCGGGTGTCATGTCGCGTAAGAAGCAGGTCATCCCGCCCCTTTCCGAGGCGGTCAAGCGCATCAAGAACTGATGTCATAAAGCATGCGGGGGCTGTTGCAGAACGTATCTGCAGCAGCCTTTTCTTGCGGAAAAATCATTGGATTGGATTTTGGGAGGATAAACTTGGATATTTTTACAGGATTGAACTCGGCGCAAAAAGCGGCGGTTGAACATTTGGATGGGCCGCTGCTCATCATGGCAGGTGCCGGCTCAGGAAAAACGAAGGTACTTACCTGCCGCATAGCAAATCTTTTGGCCCATGATGTGCCGCCTTACAGCATACTGGCCATAACCTTCACCAATAAGGCCGCGGCGGAAATGCGGGAGCGCGTGGACCGCATGATCGGTGCCCAGGCCAAGGATGTCTGGCTCAGCACCTTCCATTCCTTTTGCGCGCGCTTTCTGCGCCGGGAGATCGAGGCCACGGAAATCTATAAGAAGAATTTTGTCATCTATGATTCCAGCGACTCGCAGAACGTGATCAAGAGCTGCCTGAAGGAGCTCAACCTGGATGACAAGCAGTATGCGCCCAACGCGGTGCAGGGCGCCATCTCCAACGCGAAGAACATGCTTATGGGGCCCCGGGCCTTTGAACAGGAGTCGGATACCTTTTTCCAGAAAAAGATCGCTGAGGTCTATAAGCTCTATGCCCAGAAGCTGCGCACGAACAATGCGCTGGACTTCGATGATCTGCTCATGGTGTCCGTCATACTGCTGGAAGAGCATGAGGATATCCGCACCAAATACCAGCGCCGTTTCCGTTATGTGCTGGTGGATGAGTATCAGGATACCAACGGCGCCCAGTATCAGCTCACGAAGCTGCTGGCGGCAGGCTACAAGAACCTCTGCGTGGTGGGAGACGCGGATCAGTCCATCTACGGCTGGCGCGGCGCGGATATCCGCAACATCATGGATTTTGAAAAGGACTATCCCGATGCCCGGACCATCAAGCTGGAGCAGAACTATCGTTCCACAAAGAATATCCTAGCCGCGGCCAACGCGGTCATCGAGAATAACCGGAACCGCAAGCCCAAGGAGCTTTGGACGGAAAATGCCGAGGGGGAGAAGATCACCTCCTATCTGGCCAATGATGAGCGGGATGAGGCCAACTTCATTGCCACCACCATCACGAAGCAGAAGACCATATTCAACGCCTCCTATGGGGATATGGCGATTCTCTACCGTACCAATGCCCAGTCACGTATACTGGAGGAAGGCTTCATGCGGGCCGGGATTCCCTATACCATGGTGGGCGGCCTGAAGTTCTATGACCGCAAGGAAATCAAGGATACCATCGCCTATCTGCGGGTGGCATTCAATCCGCTGGACAGCGTGAGCCTGCTGCGCATCATCAATACGCCGAAGCGGGGCCTGGGGGAGACCACCATGAACCGGCTCATGGTCTATGCCATCGAGCAGGAAATGAGCCTCTTTGATGTGATCTCCAGTCCGGATATCCTGGCCCAGGTGCCGGGAATCACGGCCCGGGTGAAGAAGCCGCTGGAGCTTTTCTCTGCCTTCATCTTCAATCTCATCGGCTATCAGGACAATATGAGCCTGCCGGATATCATCGAGCATGTACTGCAGGAATCCGGCTACATTGCGGAGCTGGAGCGGGAGAAAAAGCCGGAGAACGAGTCCCGGCTGGAAAACCTCAAGGAATTCGTAGGGGTGGCCAAGGACTTTGAAAAGAGCGGCGAGATACCGAATCTGGAGAACTTCCTGAGCCATATTTCCCTCATTTCCGATATCGACAACGCAGATCTGGACGAGGAACGGGTGACGCTGATGACCCTGCATTCGGCCAAAGGGCTGGAGTTCCCCATCGTGTTCATGGCCGGCATGGAGGAGGGGCTTTTCCCGCATTCCCGCACCCTTATGGATGAGGCGCAGATCGAGGAAGAGCGCCGTACCTGCTATGTGGGCATTACCCGGGCCCAGCGCAAGCTCTATATGACCTATGCCCGCAGCCGTACCATCTATGGCCGCAGTGCCAGCTATGAGCCCTCCCGGTTCCTGTCGGAGATTCCGGAGGAATACATGGAGCGGCTGGTGGTCCGTCAGAATGCCTACGGCTTCGCCAACTCGGCAGTGGTCCAGCAGCGGGGCTACGGAGCTCCCTTCCGGCCCTCCCTGAATCAGATGGGCAGCGGACAGCGCTTTGGCCAGGGACAGCCCCAGTCAGCGGCGGAGGCTCTGGCCTCCCTGCAGCGTCAGGGCACCCAGCCGGCAGCCAGCGGCGTCATCCGTCCGGATACGGATGTGAAGTGGAAGGCCGGCGACAAGGCCCGCCATGGCAAATGGGGCATCGGCACCGTTGTTTCCGTCAAGGGCAGCGGGGAAGAGGTAGAACTGAAAATCGCCTTCCCGGGCGAAGGGGTCAAGGGCCTCATGCAGAAATACGCGCCCATCGAAAAGGTCTGATCCGGCAAGAAGGAGAGGAACCCTATGGATATCAGAGAAACAAAAAAAGAACTGGCGGCTCTGCGCAAGGAAATCCGCTATCATAATAACCGTTACTATAACGATGACAACCCGGAAATCTCCGACTATGAGTACGACCAGCTCATGCTGCGTCTGAAGGCTATAGAAAAGGAATACCCGGAGCTCATCACCAAAAACTCGCCCACCCAGCAGGTAGGCGGTACTGCCAAGCGGGAGGCGGGGGTGCTGGTAAAGCATGATGTGCCCATGCTGTCCTTGCAGGATATCTTTTCCGAGGACGAGGTACTGGATTTTGTCACCACCATGCAGCAGGAGCTGGAAGCCCCGGAATTCGTGGTGGAGGAAAAGATCGATGGCCTCTCCATGGCGCTGCGCTATGAAAATGGTGAGCTGGTGCGGGCCATCACCCGGGGAGACGGAATCCTGCAGGGCGAGGATGTGACGGAAAATGCCCGGGTCATCCGGGATGTGAAGAAAAAGCTCAGGGACCCGCTGGAGTATTTCGAGATCCGCGGGGAAGTCTACATGAGCCGGGAGGCTTTTGCGGCGGTGAATGAACGCCAGGAACTGCTGGGGCTCAAGCCCTTTGCCAACCCCCGCAACTGCGCGGCGGGCACCCTGCGGCAGCTGGACAGCTGCATCACGAAGGAGCGCAATCTTTCGCTGTTCATCTTCAACCTGCAGACCGCCCGGGGCTATGATTTCCAGTCCCACACCGAGGCCTATGACTTCATGAAGAAGCAGGGAATCAAGGTCATTCACAACTATCAGGTCTGTCATACCGCCGCGGGAGTCTGGCAGGCCATCCAGGCCATCGGGGACTCCCGGGGCGACCTGCCCTATGACATCGATGGGGCGGTGGTGAAGCTCAACAGCTTTGCCCAGCGGGAGCAGCTGGGGGCGACCTCCAAGGTGCCGCGCTGGGCTGTGGCCTATAAATATCCGCCGGAGGAAAAGGAAACCCGGCTGCTGTCCATCGAGCTTTCCGTGGGGCGCACCGGGCGCATCACACCGACGGCGGTCTTTGAGCCCGTGCGGCTCTGCGGCACCAGTGTGGAGCGGGCAACCCTGCACAACCAGGACTTCATCGATGGCCTGGACGTGCGTGTCGGCGATCTGATCCGTGTCTACAAATCCGGGGAAATCATCCCGAAGATCCGGGCGGTGGTGAAGGATGCCCGGCCGAAGGGCAGCAAGCCCTTCTGCATCGGCGCTGTCTGTCCGGTCTGCGGAGCCAGGGCGGTGCGGGAGGAAAATACGGCGGACATCCGCTGCACGAATCCCGGCTGTCCGGCCCAGCTGGAAAACCACATCATCAATTTCGTGAGCCGCAGTGCCATGGACATCAAGGGCTTCGGCGCGGCCTATATCCGGAGCCTCATCGAAAAGGGTTTCATCCAGGATATCGCGGATATCTACCGGCTGACTGATCGGCGGGATGAACTCATCTCAAAGGGCATCATCGGCAAGGAAAAGAATACGGACAAGCTGCTGGAGGCCATTGAGAAATCGAAGCAGAACGAGCCCCAGCAGCTGCTGACGGGCCTTGGCATCGCCGGTATCGGCAAGGCGGCGGCCCGGGAGCTCATGCTGCATTTCGGCTCCCTGGACAAGCTGGCCGCCGCCTCCCGGGAGGAAATCCTGGAGGTGCGGGATATCGGCGCCATAAGCGCGGAGGCCATCCAATCCTATTTCGCGGATGAAAAGACCCGGAAGCTCATGGAGCGGCTGAAGGCTGCCGGCATGAACATGGTGCTGCAGGACAGCGGCATCCTGGATGACCGCCTGCAGGACAAGAGCTTTGTGATCACTGGTACACTGCCCACCCTGGACCGCAAGGAGGCTGCGGCTATCATTGAAGCCCACGGCGGCCGGGTAGCGGGCAGCGTCTCCAGGAAGACGGACTATCTGCTGGCCGGCGAGGCTGCGGGCAGCAAGCTGAAAAAGGCCCAGGAGCTGGGCATCCGCATCATCTCTGAAGCGGAGCTTTTGTCCATGACAGCGGAAACCGGAAAGCCGGGGGCAGAGAAATAGCCTAAAGTGCGATATATGTGGTATAATAAAAGCTGTATTTTGTAAATCAAGAGGCTCGCCTCTTCAATAAAAGGCAATGGATGGTGATACCATGAAGGTTACAGAAAAAGATATGGAGAATGTAGCGGTTTTGTCCCGTCTTTCGATTCCGGAAGGGGAAAAGGGCAAATACACCCAGCAGCTCAATGAATTTTTGGACTATGTAGACAATCTCAGCGGTGTTCCTACGGAGAATATTCAGCCGATGGCGCATGTACTGCCCATCAAGAATGTATTCCGCGAGGATGTGGTGAAGCCGTCGCTGGATCGGGAGCTGGCGCTGTCGAACGCACCGCTCAAGGAAGACGGCTATTTCAAGGTACCGAAGATTATCGAGGATTGAGGAGGCAGCATTGTGAGATTATATGAACAGCCAGCGCATGTCCTCCATGACATGCTCGTAAATAAAGAAATCACCTCCGTGGAGCTCACGAAGGATGTTTTGGCCCGCATCGACGAGGTAGAGGGGGATGTGAAGGCCTACCTGACCATCACCCGGGATGAGGCCCTGAAGCAGGCCGCCGCTGTGGATGAAAAAATCGGCCGCGGGGAGAGCATTTCCTTTTTGGAAGGTATCCCCGGAGCCATCAAGGACAATATCTGCACCAAGGGGGTCAAGACCACCTGCGCATCGAAGATACTGGAGCATTTCGTTCCGCCCTATGACGCAACTGTAACGGAAAAGATCCAGGCGGAGCACCCGGTCATCCTGGGCAAGACCAATATGGATGAATTCGCCATGGGCGGCTCTACGGAGAACTCAGCCTATCATCCTACCTGCAATCCCTGGAACACCCAGTGTGTACCGGGGGGAAGCTCGGGCGGCAGTGCGGCTGCGGTAGCCGCCGGCACGGCAATCTGGGCCCTGGGCTCGGATACCGGCGGATCCATCCGCCAGCCGGCTTCCTTCTGCGGCGTTGTAGGCATGAAGCCAACCTATGGCCGGGTATCCCGCTATGGGCTGGTGGCCTATGCCTCCTCTCTGGATCAGATCGGACCCATTGCCCGCGACGTGACGGACTGTGCCCATCTGCTGAACATCATCGCCGGCCATGACGAGCATGATTCCACCTCCAGTGCCGTTGCGGTACCGGATTTCACCAAATCCCTGGTGGCTGATGTCAAGGGCCTCAAGGTGGGCATTCCCAAGGAATTCTTTGTGAAGGGCATGGACGCGGATGTGGAAAAGACCGTCCGTGCGGCCGTGAAACAGCTGGAAGCCCTGGGAGCCGAGATCGTGGATATTTCCTTGCCCCATACGGAATACGCGATTTCCTCCTACTACCTCATTGCTCCGGCAGAGGCCGCAACAAACCTGGAGCGCTATGACGGCGTAAGCTACGGCGAGCGGGTGGATGGCTCCGGCATCGTGGAGATGATGACCAATACCCGCAGCGCGAAGTTCGGGGAAGAGGTCAAACGCCGCATCATGATCGGCAACTACGCCCTGAGCGCCGGCTATTACGATGCCTATTATCTGAAGGCATTGAAGGTACGCCGCCTGGTCAAGGAGGACTACGACAAGGCCTTTGAAAAGGTGGATGTCATCGTCGCTCCCACAGCGCCGACGCCGGCCTTCAAGATCGGCGAAATGATCAGCGATCCTTTGAAAATGTACCTGCAGGATGTCTGCACCGTACCGCTCAATCTGGCGGGACTGCCGGGAATCTCCGTTCCCTGCGGCTACAGCAGCAGCCATATGCCTATCGGCCTGCAGATCATCGGCAAGGCTCTGGATGAGGCCACGGTCCTTCGGGCCGCCTATACCTATGAGCAGAGCCAGACCTTTTCCAAGGAAATGCCAGAGCTGGGGGGTAAAAAAGCATGAGTTATGAAGCAGTCATTGGACTGGAAATCCATAGTGAATTGAAAACGAAAACAAAGATCTTCTGCGGCTGCGCCACAGCTTTCGGCGCGGAGCAGAATACCCATGTATGTCCGGTATGCCTGGGACTTCCCGGCGTACTGCCGGTCATCAATAAACGGGTGGTGGAGTTTGCCATCAAGGCGGGTCTCGCCCTGAACTGCACCATCAACAAATTCAGCAAGTTCGACCGCAAGAACTACTACTATCCGGATCTGCCGAAGAACTTCCAGACCTCCCAGTACGATCTGCCCATCGCCGAGCACGGCTATGTGGATATCGATACGGAAAAGGGCAGGAAGCGCATCCGCATCACCCGTATCCATATGGAGGAGGACGCTGGCAAGCTGGTGCATTCCGGCAATACCATCAAGGATTCGGATTCCTCTAACGTAGACTACAATCGTACCGGTGTGCCGCTCATCGAGATCGTATCGGAGCCGGACATGGCTACGCCCCAGGAAGCACGCGCCTATATGGAAAAGGTGAAGTCCATCCTGGAATACATCGATGTTTCCAACTGCCGCATGGAAGAAGGCAACCTGCGGGCTGACCTCAACGTCTCCCTGCGGCCGGAAGGCACGGAGACCCTGGGCACCAAGGCGGAGATGAAGAACATCAACTCCTTCAAGGCTGTCGAGGACGCGCTGTCCTATGAGATCGAGCGCCAGGAGGAAATCCTGGAGGACGGCGGCCACATCGTGCAGGAAACCCGCACCTGGGACCCGGATAAGGGCATTACCCTGTCCATGCGTACCAAGGAAGAGGCCCACGACTATCGCTACATGCCGGAGCCGGATCTGGTGCCGATCGTGACGACGGACGAGGAAATCGATGCCTACCGGAAGAACCTTCCGGAGCTGCCGGATGCCCGTCAGAAGCGCCTGGAGGATACCTACGGGCTCTCCTCCTACGATGCCGGCATCATCACGGCCTCCCGCCAGATGGCGGAGTATTTCGATGCTGTCATTGCTGACGGTGCCGATGCCAAGCTGGCTGCCAACTGGATGATGGGGGATCTGGCAAAGAACCTCAACGCGGAAGGCAAGACCATCGAGGAATCCCCGGTGGATGCCAAGCGCCTGGGCCAGATGATAGTTCTCATCAGCAAGGGAACCATTTCCTCGAAGATCGCCAAGAAGGTATTCACGGAAATGTGGACCTCCCCGGATGCTCCGGAAAAGATCGTCAAGGACAAGGGCCTGGTGCAGATTACGGATACCAAGGCCATCGAAGCCATTGTCGATGCCGTCATCGCCGCCAACCCCAAGCCCGTAGAGGACTATAAGGCCGGCAACAAGAAGGCCATCGGCGCCCTGGTGGGCCAGGTCATGAAGCAGAGCAAGGGCAAGGCCAACCCTGGTATGGTCAACAAGCTCTTAGCCGCAAAACTGGACGCGTAAATTCATAGTGGCTGTTGTACGTGGCATCAGAACCAACAGGTATACAATACAGTACCCCATGTCCGCCCTTTGAAGGGCGTAGCCAGACGCTTGGCGCTTCAGCGCCTTAGCGGTCGGCTATCCCCTTGTGGGTGGGGACCATGCGCAGCATGGTGGTGGGATGCATGGTGTATGCTTATAGGGTGGCTGGCCTTCGTATGGCAGCCCTTTTTTACAAAAATATTTTTGGGATATTCCCCAGGAAATCCCCGGTATACAGAAAGGCAGGTTCCCTATGCAGTATAAAGCAGTGATTTTTGATTTGGACGGTACGCTCATCAACTCCCTTGACGACTTGGCCGACAGCGCCAATGCCATGCTGGAGGGCTACGGCTATCCCACCTTCCATGTGGAGCGCTACCGCTATTTCGTAGGCAACGGCTCCCGCAAGCTCATCGAACGGGTATTGCCGGAGGAAAAGCGCACGCCGGCATTCATCGACGAGGCACTGGCCAAATACAAGGGAATCTACGGAAAGAACATACTCACCAAGACCCGGCCCTATGCCGGCATTCTGGAAATGCTCGCGGCGCTTCGTCAGCAGGGAATTCCCCTGGGCCTTTGCACCAACAAGCACCAGGAAGCAGCAGCAGCCATTGTTCGGGAGCTTTTTCCCGCCGGGACCTTTCAGCAGGTCATTGGCGACCGTCCGGGCTATCCCCGGAAGCCGGATCCCACCACGGCGCTGGAAATCGCTGCGGCGCTGGGGGCAGAGCCGGCTGAGACGGCCTATCTCGGGGATAGCCTGGTGGATATGCAGACCGCTGTCAACGCCGGCTTCCTGCCGGTGGGAGTGCTCTGGGGTTTCCGGGAAAAGGCGGAGCTCGTCGAGCATGGCGCCGCGGTACTTTTGGAAAAGCCAGCGGAGCTGCTGGAAAAGGTCGACTTTGTCGGCAAAAAATAACGAAGAAGAGATAAAGAGGAATTATGAAAAAAGATATTCCCGTGCAAGCGGGCAAAACCTATGAAGTGAAAATAAATGGCCTGGGCAGCAGTGCGGAGGGTGTCGGCCGCATCGAGGACTTTACCGTATTCGTGCCCTATGCGCTGCCCGAGGAAACCGTTGAGGTCCGTATCGAAGAGGTCAAGAAAAGCTATGCCAAGGGCCGCCTGGTGCGCGTCATCAAGGCCAGCCCGGAGCGAATCGAGCCTAAGTGCGCCATCTATGACAAGTGCGGCGGCTGTCAGCTCCAGCATCTTTCCTATGAAGGTCAGATGCAGGTCAAGCAGCAGCAGGTGGTGGATGCCATCACCCGGATCGGCGGCCTGCAGGTTCCGGTAATGCCGCTCATCGGCGCGGCTGAGCCCTGGAACTATCGCAATAAGATGCAGTTCCCCGTGGGTAAGAACCAGGGGAAGATCAGCATCGGCTGCTATGCCCAGGGGAGCCATGACATCATCGATACCCAGGACTGCAGCATCCAGAAGACCCTCAACAACGACATTGTGAACGCCGTGCGCGAGGTGGCGGAACGCCTGCACCTCACCGCCTACGACGAGCATCGTCACCTGGGCCTTCTGCGCCACGTGGTGGGCCGGGTCGGCAAGAACGGTGAATGCATGATCGTGCTGGTGACCTCGACCCGGGAACTGCGCTGTGCCCGGGAAATCGTGAAGCTGCTCCGCAAGCGCCTGCCCAAGCTGGTCAGCGTACAGCAGAACGTCCAGACCTATCATAATAATGTCATCATGGGCCGGGAGACCAACCTTCTCTGGGGCCGTCCCACCATTACGGATACCATCGGCAGCCTGACCTTTCATATCTCGCCCCGGTCCTTTTTCCAGGTCAACACCCAGCAGGCCGAGGTGCTCTACAACAAGGCCATGGAATTCGCCAACCTGACCGGCCAGGAAACCGTCATTGACGCCTACTGCGGCACCGGCACCATCACCCTCTTTTTAGCCCGCAAGGCCCGTAAGGTCTACGGCATCGAAATCGTGAAGCCGGCCATCAAGGACGCGGAAAAGAACGCCCGGGACAATCGCATCAAGAACGCGGAATTCATCGTAGGCGACGCCACCGATGTCATGCCGCGCCTCTACAACCAGGGCATCCGTGCTGACGTTGTGGTAGTCGACCCTCCAAGAGCCGGCTGCACTCCGGTGGTCCTGGAAACCTTCGCCAACATGAAACCGGATCGCATCGTCTACGTCTCCTGCAACCCGGCCTCCCTGGCCAGGGATATAGCCATCCTGGACAAGCTGGGCTACGCGGCAAAGAAGGTACAGCCAGTGGACATGTTCCCGATGACGAGTCACGTGGAGAGCGTGGCGTTGATACAAAGGAAGAAAGCCTGAAACTCCTTGATTTTCAACTGTTCTACCCACATTACCGGTTCATCAAAAATGAGGAAAATGAGTGTCGAAAAGTGCTTTTTGACTTCATTCCGGTAGAGGTATGGTTAGACCTAGTATGAGTAGACACAAAGAATTGAACATGTGCTTGCAACCAGTATAACGTTGGTAGGCGCTTCATCTTAACTTGATGAAGCGCTTTTTTATTGGGCAAATCCAAGAGGAGGACATCAATATGTTACGTGAAGGAATGGCAGCTCGGATGTATGAAGTTCAATCATCTTTGGCAGGTCTGCAGAAGGACTTGGAGTGGATGGATGCATGTTTCAATCCACGGGAAGCAACTGAGGAAGAACGTACACTGGCAAAATATCTGGAAATCATTGAAAACAGTTCGGTTAGCAGGGCAGTGAATCTTTTACAGATGCTGCATGCGGAAGTCCGGGTAAGCGGTTATCTGTCCAGGCTGTCGTCAGGTCGGTATGGCATTGAGGGAACGGACGTGGAATTGACCAGCGGTTCTACCTGCGAAGTATATGCTCCATATCATGAACTGGGAGACGATGAGGAACTGCTGACTTGGCAGCCTATGCGGGTGGAATACGATTGTGCGGAGTATCATTTCATTGAGAATCCTTACATCAAGCTGGACGGTGTCCTGATTCGTATAAAGAGAATGTGGTAAAAGAAAAAGACCTTGTCAGTTGGCGCTGACAAGGTCTCCAAGTGGAAATCCACTATAGTGTTTGAATTGATATAAACATTATAGCAGATTTTCGCTTGGATTTCTATTGGTTTAAGCGAAAGGATGAAGAAAAATGAAGACATTTTCCTTGATTAACAAAAAAGGCGGCGTAGGAAAAACGACCATCACGGTCAACCTTGCCTATGCTCTGGCAGAAAGCTGTGATTTACGGGTGCTGGTCATCGATAACGATGATCAGGGCAATGATACGCAGTTCTTTGGTATTGAAGAGGGACGGACGCTGGCAGATATCCTGCTGCAGAAGGCGGGCTTGTCAGAGGTGATCCAGCATACCCGTTATCCGAAAATCGATATTGTACCGAGCTCAGAGGCGTTGCTGGATGCCAATGTCGTTATCATCAAAGATGAGGATATCGTCCAGCAGAATATCCTGCGTGAGGCCATGCAGGAAATCGAAGAACAGTATGATATCTGTCTGATCGATAATCCGCCGACCATCAATGCGTCGGTAATCAATGCACTGGTTGCCAGCGATGAGGTCATCATCATTTCATCACCGGACAAGTACAGCATTCGCGGGGCGAAGCAGATGCTGGGCTATATTGAGGGAATCAAGGAATATAATCCGGGCCTGCGCTATCGTGGCTGCCTGCTCAATAAATACAACAGGACCTGGCATGGAATGAATATGGTTCAGGACCTCAATGCGATATCACCTGTGTTCAATCAGCGGATTCGATATACGAAGGACAAACTGGAAGCCTCTGCGGCAAAAGGCGAGTGCATTTTTGAGTATTCACCAAACTGTGGCTTTGCCCAGGATTTGAAGCATTTCCTGACGGAACTGCTGATGGGGGAATGAGCCATGAAAAAGCAGAATGCAAGCCTCATCGCCAAGATGTTGAACAAGAATTCCCAGCCGGAGCAGAAACCGGCAGCAGAAGAAATCCTGATGCTGGATGCCCGTGAGCTGGTGCCGAATCCCAAGAATAAAGAATACAGTCTGGAGGATATCGAGCAGCTGGCTTCAATGATCCAGATGACACATAATATCGAACCGGCTACAGCCCGTAAGCTCGGAGATGGACGGTTCATGCTGACCAGTGGCCATCGCAGGCGGCTGGCCCAGCTTTATCGGTTTGAACAGGGCTGGATCGATAAGCCGATGATGCCGGTTATCCATCGGGAGATTATCAATGATTTTGAGCAGGCAATTTCCAATGATGAAATGGAGACACTGAATATTGTCTTTCCTAATAAGGGGCAGCGGCGTCACCTGACACCATCTGAAGAAGCTGCTGAAATTGCAATGATCCGGCCTATCCTGTACAAGATTTACCAGCATGAAAAGCAGAGTGGGGCGGTAGAAGGGAAGTTCCGCACGTTCTTTGCGGATGTGCTCGATATGTCAGAGGCTACGCTGCATCGTAAAGAAGCCATCAATCATGTATCGGAGGAAATCAAGGGCGAAATCGATGCTGGGACAATCAAGCCAACAGCTGCAGCATCTTTAGCTTCCATGGAGCCAGATCAGCAGAATGCAGTAGTGGAGAAGATCCGGTCCCATGGAGAGGAAGTATCGACGAGTACGGTGCAGAAGGCCAGAAAGGCTGCAGAGAAAGCTGCAACGGCAGAACCGGCTCCGGCTATTACTGCACCTGTTGAAAAAGAGGAGACTGTTAGCTTAATCGCACCGGATCCCATCGAAGTAAACAGCTGGGTACGGAAGAAGGTCTATGATCAGCTTTGTGAGACCAAGGCTTGGCTGGATATGGCAACAGAGGCGAAATCAGAGAAAGAACTTCCTTTGTGGCAGGCCAGGGTCAGACGTTTCCGGGATATCTTGAATTTCCTGGATGGAAAACGGGGTGATAGTAATGAGTAAGCTTTTGATTGCAGATGTTCCTTTGGTCGTACTGCCAAAGCTGGCAGAGAAGATCGGACTGAATGAAGCCATCTTCCTGCAGCAGCTTCATTATCGGCTGGAGCACGCTAAATATGAGATTGATGGTCATCGGTGGGTATATAACACCGTCAATGATTGGAGCAAACAGTTTCCTTTCTGGTCACAGCGTACACTGGCCCGGACAATTTCCAGCCTTGAAAAGCGTAAGCTGGTACTGACCGGCAATTATAATCGCAAAGGATTTGATCGTACCAAGTGGTATACCATCGATTATGATCTGCTGGACCAGTTGGAACTGGAGGATAAAGAACCAATAGAGGACGTGGAAGAATTAGAAAGCGAAAATCCGGACGCTGCCAGCTATCCAAAGGAACAATCTGAGCCGGAATATGTTAGTGGCAGGTCAAATAGGACAGATTGTCCGAATGAGGAAAATCAAGGGGTGATGGAAGGTTTGCTTAGTGGTATCAGCATTATGCCAAATTGTCCGAATGGGGAAATTCGGGAACCGGAGGATAGTTCGCCTGCTGCATCGTGCCAGAGTGGCAGGTCCAATCTGCCAAATTGGCACGATGGAAGCGGACAAGATGACGAAATGGAATCTGCCAACTTGTCGGTACCAATACCAACAGACAACAACAGTAGGGTTCCTCAAAAAACAACTACAACACTTCGTACCAGTCAACTGCCCATGGAGAAAGTTCCTGCATCAGCTGGTTGGGGCATGGAGCGATTGTTGTTGTTGGGCCAGCAATATGGCATATCAGAAGCAACGATACGCAAATATATCCGTTCGTATGGCGAAGCGCTTGTTAGTAAGGAATGTGCTTTGCTCAAGAGATCCATGGAGAAGAAGATCATCAAGAATCCAGCAGGTTGGCTGCATAGTGCCTTGGAAAATCAATACGAGGATACGCTGGCACTCTATGAGCAGGAGCAGCAGGTAAAGAAGGCTGCCAGTGCTGCCAAAGTGAAAGCTATAGAGGAATATTATGCTCAACAGGAGGCGGCCAAAGAAACGGAAGAAATCGATCCGACCAGTCCGTTTTATAAATATCTTTTGGGCCATAAAGGTGGTGAGCAGGATAAGTCATAAGGAACAGGTAGGAAGGTGTTCAAAATGAACACCTTTCAGGAAACTGCAGTGGGAAGCTGATCCATGAAGGATGTGGTATGGTTTGCGGTTAGAACTGATGATTGATGGGAAGATCATGATGAGAACAGCACAGGGAACACGTAAGGGGACAGAACTGATCTGGTATGATGGCAAGCGTCTGCTTTCCATCAAGGCTGGCCCTATGGATGCTTTCCAGATTACGCTGTCAAGCATACCGACGAAAGGGGGTGAAACACATGAGCTTGAAGGTCAATCCAGTGCAGGATGAAGATTATGGGATGGACTTCGATGACGGTGTCCTGACCGAAGAAGAGCGGGAAGAACTTGCAGCAGAAAGCGAAGAGGAAAACGCAAAGCGTTGAGGAGGTGGTCACTATGCCATTACCCAATCATGTACAGGAAAAACGTGACGAGATTGTGGAGCAGGTCATCCAGGATATCCAGGCTGGTAAGCCGTTCTTTTGGGATTGTGAGCATTATGGCAAGCCAGCGCATAATATCGCCCAGGGCAATCTGTATCATGGGCTGAACCGGATGCGCCTGATTATCGCCAGCAAAGAGAATCAGTTTACGGACAGCCGCTGGGGAACCTATCAGCAGGCCCAGACTCGTGGCTGGCAGGTTCGGAAGGGCGAGAAGGGAAGCCATATCGAATGGTGGTCCTTCTCGAAAACGGAAAAAGGCATCGATCCAGCTACTGGCGAAGAAACCAGGAAAGATGTGCGGCTGGACCGGCCCATGGTCAAGAGCTATGTGGTGTTCAATGCCTCGCAGATGGATAACGTACCACCAGAGCATCCAATCACCATCGATGAATCGCAGAAGAATGCTTACATGGAAAACCTCCTGAAGAACTCCGAGGCTAAGATCTTCTTCGATGAGTCCTATCGAAACTACTATCAGCCGATACAAGATGAAATCCACGTGCTGCCAAGGGAAAAGTTCAGGACGCTGGATGCATTCTATGCCACCTGTATTCATGAGATTGCCCATAGTACCGGTCATAAAAGCCGTCTGGATCGGAATCTGATGACCGGTGGAGATCAGGAAGAATACGCGAAGGAGGAGCTTCGCGCAGAACTGACATCCATGTTCATTGCTCAGGACTGGGGACTGGCCTTTGATGAAAAGCACTATCAGAGTCATGAGGCCTATCTGCAGTCCTGGGCCAAGGTGCTGAAGGATGATCCCAATGAACTTTATCGGGCAGCCTCCAAGGCCCAGGAGATGGCAGACTACATCGAAAAGAACATGCTGCTGAAAGGTATGGAGCTTCCACCGGATCGGGTGAAGGATGAGTTGAAACGGACGGCACCACAAAAAGAAGAGAGGCAGAATGAAGAGGTAAAGGGAAAGTCTAGCACTAGGCAAAAGGCAGGAAGAACGGATCCGTCCAAGGAAACAAAGGCGAAGGATATGGCTATGGCCATGTAAATGCGGTCATATTGAAAATGGTGTGTAGCTGGATATCTGGCTGCACATTATTTTCTTGAGTAAATGTCGCAAATAGTATATAATTTAAGCGACAGGAGGCGAAGGCTATGGAGTCATATTTGAAAAGAATTCAAGACAGGATTCAAACGACCTATAATGATGGAATGGGCTTTACAGCCTCGGACTTTACAGATCTTGCAGATTACAAGACCATCAGCAAGACACTGGAGCGGCTTGAAGATGCTGGTGAAATTCGTCGTGTGTTACGTGGTGTCTACGATTGTCCGCATTACAGTGCCCTTTTAGACGAGTATGAGGCACCGTCACCATTAAAAATTGCGCAGGCGATTGCCAGAAATTATAATTGGACGATTATTCCTAGTGGCCAGATCAGCTTAAATCAGCTGGGGCTGTCTACACAAGTGGCTGCTAAGTGGACTTTTATTAGTGATGGTCCGTATAAGTGCTATAATATAGGAAACATTGAAATTCAGTTCAAACACAGTACGAATCGAAATATTACGGGGATGTCTTACAAGACAGCCATGGTAGTACAGGCAATGAAAGAACTGGGCAAGACATATATCCAGGATAACGTGATTAGTAAGTTGAAAAATCTGCTGACCCCGGAAGAAAAGGAGCGGTTGTATCAGGAGACAATGAAGGCAACGGTCTGGATGCGGCCCATCATTAAGGTGATCTGCGAAAAATAAGGAGTTGTATCAGATATGTATAGAATTGCCCAGGCAAGTGACCAAGATCGACAGGCATTGTTCCGCAATACTGCCCAGAAAATGGGGATGAACGAAGCAATCATTGAGAAGGATTTTTGGGTATGCCTGACTTTGGACTATTTATTCCATCATTGCATGTATAAGGACTTATTAATTTTCAAAGGCGGAACAAGTCTGTCTAAGGCATATGGCTTGATACAGAGATTCTCCGAAGATATTGATTTGATTCTTGATTGGCAGGCCTTGGGGTATGGGAAGGATGAACCCTGGGAAGCAAGAAGCAAAACGAAGCAGGATAAGTTCAATAGCGAGGCAAATGAACGTGGGGAAGCTTTCCTGAGAGAAAAGCTTTTGCCGGTATTGCAAAAGGATTTGACAGCTATTCTCGGGCGACCAGCAGACATTGTTATAGATGAAGATCCCCATGTAATCAACTTCAACTATCCGCATATATTCGATACAGTGTCCGTGCTCCAGGCTATTCGTTTGGAAATAGGCGCATTAGCAGCATGGACGCCATCACAGGAAATGAAGATAACTCCCTATGCAGCTGAACAATATCAAAGAGTGTTTCAGCAGGCAGATACCATCATCAAAACGGCGACAGCTGAGCGTACCTTATGGGAAAAATTAACGATTTTGCATCAGGAGGCAAATCGTCCGGAAAATCGGCCAATGCCGAAGAGATATTCCAGGCACTATTATGATTTGTATTGCATAGCGAAATCGCCTTATATGGAAACTGCACTAAAGAATCCGAAACTGTTACAAGATGTAGTCGATTTCAAAATGAAATTCTATCCGCGTGCCTGGGCAAAGTATGAAGAAGTAAAGGAGGGCCATATCAAGCTGGTTCCACCGGAATATAATTTGGATGCATTACGCAGTGATTATAAGAGTATGGAATCTATGATATTTGGTGATTGCCCGAGCTTTGATGAGTTGATGCAATTTATCAAGGAGGTTGAGTCAAAATTAATGAGGCTTCACTACTTTGTGTGGGTAAAAAAGCCATCCGCTAACTAAATAAATTGAAAACCACCTGCATCCGTGGTAATGTAGAAGTTCCTACACCAAAACATTCCGAGGAGGATGCAAGTGGTCTCTACTTCTACATTATGCAAAAATCTTTTAAATGTCAAGAACATCATGATTGAGGATGTAAAACTTTGGACGGACAAAGATGCAGTTCGCCATCTCACAATCAATGTTAAGCCATACAAGAAAGATCAAAATCGTTGCCCTATTTGCGGAGCAAAGTGCCCGGGCTACGACACTGGCCGCATCAGCAGATCTTGGCGAGCCCTTGATTTTGGTGGCGTCATCGTACAGATCGTTGCAGACACCTCGCGCATTGAATGTCCGCACCATGGCGTCCATGTCGCCAGTGTGCCTTGGGCTTATCCCGGCTCTCGCTTTACTAAAGAGTTTGAAACCAGTACCGCTTGGCTGGCAACGCAGCTCAATAAGAGTGCTGTTGCCAAATATATGCGTATCTCATGGGATACCGTCGGCAAAATCATTTCCCGCGTCCGTGAGGACATCGAACCGAATCTTAAGAGCCGTTTGGATGGGCTAAAGGAAATCGGCATTGATGAGACCAGCTACCGTAAGGGACATAAGTACATCACGGTCGTCGTGAACCATGCGACCAATACCGTTGTATGGGCACATAAGGGACACGGCAAAGCCATCCTGACGCTATTCATGGAAGAACTGACGAAGGAGCAGCGAGAATCCATCCGGGTCGTCACTGGCGACGGTGCAAAATGGATTACATCCTGTGTTGAGAAATATCTGCCGAACTGCATCCGTTGTGTCGATGCCTTTCACGTGGTGGAATGGGCGATGAAAGCACTCGACAATGTCCGCCGTCAAAGCTGGCATGAAGCAAAATCTGTTGCCGAAAGTTATGGCAAGCGACGGAAAGGCCATCCCAAAGCAGCTGATGAAGAATATGCAGCAGCTTCCGCCGCCAGGCAGCGATCTCAGGATATCAAGGGATCAGCTTATGCTTTAGGCAAAGCACCTGAGAACCTTACTACGACGCAGGAAGCCAAACTGGAAATGATACAGCTTTCGGATAACCGGCTTTACCGCGCGTATAAGCTGAAAGAAATGCTGCGGCTCCTATTGAAGATGACTAATGTGGATACTGCTGAAGGTGAACTGACACGCTGGGTGAAATGGGCACGGCATTGCCGGATCCCTGAGTTTGTTGAACTGCAACGAAAGATTATGCGGCACAAGGATCATATCCTCAATACCATCCAGTTGCAGGTAAGCAACGCTAGAATCGAGTCCACAAACAACAAGATTAAGCTGATTATTCGACGCTCGTTTGGCTTCCGGAATATCCAGAATATGCTCGACATGGTACTGCTCGTTTGCTCCAACTTAAACATCCCACTGCCGAACCGTCCATAATTCCATATAGAATAAGATCGGGCCGATATTTCAGATTAGTTTTTACCCACACAAGCTAGTGAAGAGCCTTTTTTATTCCGTACTGGGCAGGCAGCAGGTCATGCCGCTGAATATGGCGGTATCGGCGGTGAGCACGCTGGGGTATCTGGGCATCCTCATGGGGCCGGCGCTCATTGGCTTTGTGGCACATCATACCAGCCTCTATGTTTCCTTTGGTTTTTTGGCGGCGCTGGTGGTGCTGCAGATCCTGATTGCCGGGTATGTGTACAGTCGGCGGGAAAAAGGCGAATAACAGAAAAGACAGGCGGCGCGCTGCATATTTTTCGTTGCGCAATCTTGGACAATGACGTTATAATATGTATATAGGATTACTATGGATTTAGAACGAGAAGGAGGGCTGAGTTATGAGTAATCGCATGCCGGTAATTTTTACCGGACATGGATCGCCAATGAATGCCATTGGGGATAACAGAGCCAGAAGCGGTTGGCAGGAGATGGGTAAGAAGCTGGGAAAGCCGGAGGTTATCATTGCTGTTTCCGCGCATTGGGCAACAAAAGGCCGTTTTGTCAGAACCGCAGCGGATAATCCGCAGATCAATGATATGTACGGATTTCCCAAGGAGCTTTATCGGGTCCATTATGAACCGGCGGGGGCGCCTGGCTTTGCCCGGCGGGTTTTGGCTCTGTCCGGAGGGATTGCGCAGGAAAAGAACGACTGGGGGATAGATCATGGCCTGTGGTCTGTTCTGTCCAACATGTATCCGGAGGCGGATGTTCCGGTGGTTTGTGTGAGCACCGATACAGCTGCTGATGCCAAGGCACAATATGAGTTTGGCCAGCTGCTCCGTCCCTTGCGGGAAGAAGGCGCAATGATTCTGGCAAGTGGAAATGTGGTGCATCATTTGGGCCTGGTGAATTGGAGAATGGATAACGGCTACCCCTGGGCGGATGCTTTTGACGAAGCCATAAAAGAGGCCATAGTGTCCGGCAATGCCGCGGTTCCGGTGGAATATGAGAAGCTGCCGGAGCATCAGCAGGCGATTCCTACGGTGGAACATTATTATCCGCTGCTCACAGCCCTGGGGGCGGCAGATGCCGAGGATTCCGCGATAGTATGGAATGAGTATCGGGAACTGGGTTCTATGTCAATGACGTCGTATACTTTTACACGGTGAAAAGATGTTATATTGCTTCACCGGCAAATGAAAGAGAGGCTTCGGAAATTTTTCTGAAGCCTCTCTTTGTTTTGATTCCATGCTGTAAAATGCTCAGGGAGCGGGGGTGATTGCAGCGATGAGCGCTGCCAGGGCGGCCGGCGCTATGGTCATAAGCATGGCTGCATCCAGTCCAATCTGGTCGGCTGCGGCTCCGGAGATGGCGACACCAACGCTGCCGAAGGCGAAAGAAAGGCCCATCATCATGCTGGCTGCCACCCCTTCATGCTGCGGCAGCAGGCGCTGCGCCCAGATGATGGAGCTTGGCTGGGCGCCCATCAGGCAGGCGGCAATCAGGAATAAAGCAATCAGGGTCAGGATATTCAGCTCGCCGGACAGGTAAAAGACAGCCGTCGGTATCGTGGCAAAGGAAAGCATCGAGACGGCTGTATGCTTATGGCCAAAACGATCTCCCAGCCAGCCGCCGGCCAGGCTGCCGGCTACGGAGCCAGCCAGGAAAAAGGACAGCAGACTGCCGGCCATGAGAGAAGATACACCATGTCCCATCAGGAACAGAGGCAGGAACGTAGCGGTTGCCATCTGGGTCCAGGAACGCAGCGCCATGGCGACATTCAGCAGCAGGATGCTGCGGTTGCTTTTGAGCAGACGGCCCATCCAGGCGGCTTTGTTGGTGTGCTGAGGCGTATTTGTGCCAGGCAGCTTCTGCTCCTGCCTGGTATCGAGGTGCTGCAGGCCGCTGTGCCAATAAAGGAAACTCAGCAGCAGAGCAGGCAGGACCAGGACAGGCAGGCTTTCCAGCGGGAAGGCATTCATGAACCATACCACAGCCAGTGGGGCAGCGGCAAAGCCAAAATTTCCGCCGGTGAGGTAATAGGACATCTTTTGCCCCAGCTTGCCGCCGCTTGCAGCGCGGGTCACCAGGGTGGAGCCGAGCGGATGGAACGCAGCTACTGCCAGTCCATTCAGAATGGCAATCAGGAATAACAGCGGCTGCGAATTCGCCCAGCCCACGCCGCAGATGGCCAGTGCCCCCAGGGGAATGACCCATAGTAAAAGAGAACTGAGATTATATTTGTCTTGCCAGTAGCCAAAGGCAAGCTGCAGGACATTTGAGGCAATGGACATAGCCAGTACAAGCATACCGCTGGCGGTCAGGGACATATCGAGCCGTTCCATGAGGGTTGGCAGCAGGACAGGAACGAAATTCGTATAGAAATCTGTCAACATATGCCCGCAGGCCAGTAAAATCACTAATTTTAAAGATGTGTTCAAAAAATCTTCTCCTAACGATTCAGCAATCAGGCAGAGGCCTGCCCTTTTACATCCCGGTCGATTCGGAACTGCGCAGGTACTGCAGGCATGATATCGCCGCCTTTCAAGCATAATTGTAGATGAATTTACAATATAAAGCAATCTATCTATATGTTTTTGATATATGAAAGTAATTTTTGCCGCCCTCTTGTGTGAGCTAAGATAGGCAATGTAATTGTGCTGGGAACGAATATGTTCTTTAAAATGTAAAAAGGTGTTACATATTCATTCTAAAAAATGTATAATATAGATAGTTAATCGTTCTAAAAAATGTAGTTAGGGGGATGGCAATGGAACGGGCACTGATGAAGGAATTGATTGCCTGGAAGGCATCGCCGCGGCGAAAGCCACTGGTCCTTATGGGAGCGCGTCAGGTAGGGAAGACCTGGCTGATGAAGACGTTCGGACAGCGCTGCTATGCCAAGACAGCATATATCAATTTCGATCATAATGAACGTATGCAGCGTGTTTTTGCGCAGGACTTCGATATTGATCGTCTGCTTATGGCGCTCAATGCCGAGACGGGGATATCCATTACGGCCGGGGACACGCTGATTATTTTGGACGAAGTCCAGGAGGCACCCTTGGCGCTTTCTTCATTGAAATATTTTTGTGAGAATGCACCGGGATATCATGTGATCGCGGCGGGTTCTTTGCTGGGGGTGGCAATCCATCGGGGAATCTCTTTTCCGGTAGGGAAAGTTCATACGATGAGGTTATATCCGTTGTCGTTTCCGGAATTCCTGCGGGCTATGGGAGAGGAGAGCCTGGCTGGACTGCTGGATCAGGGGGCGATGGATATGCTGACCATGTTTCGCGATCGCTTTATCACCTGGCTGAAAAATTATTACTTCGTAGGCGGAATGCCGGAGGCTGTCGAGGCCTTTGCGGCTGAGAAGGACTATCAGGAGGTGCGGCGCATCCAGCAGGATCTGGTCACGCTTTATGAAGCGGATTTCAGCAAACATATCGATAGCCGCGAATTGCCGCGTGTGCGCCTGGTCTGGAATTCCATCCCGGCCCAACTGGCAAAGGAGAATAAGAAATTCTTCTTTGGGCAGGTGAAGAAAGGGGCAAGGTCCAAGGCACTGGAATTGGCAATCCAATGGCTGTTGGATTGCGGACTGATAGCCAGGGTAAACCGCGTGACGAAACCGGCGGTGCCGTTGAAGGCCTATCAGGAGGACAATGCCTATAAATTGTTTTTTCTCGATGTTGGTCTGCTCGGGGCAATCAGTGAGCTGGATGCGCGGTCATTGCTGGAAGGGAACCGCGTATTCATTGAGTTCAAAGGGGCGCTGACAGAGCAGTATGTCTGCCAGCAGCTTTTGGCAGAGACGAGCTATACACCGTATTATTTCTCATCAGACAGCAATAAGTATGAGATCGACTTCATGATCCAGCAGGGATCAGATGTCATCCCGCTGGAGGTAAAAGCGGAGCAGAATGTCCATGCCAAGAGTTTGCGCGCGTATTACGACAAATATCACCCGGTCAAAACCCTGCGCCTGTCCATGAATGATTACCGTGAGCAAGACTGGGTAACGAACTGGCCGTTGTTTGCTATCCATTGCCTGCAAGGATAAATGATACCAAAAGGTAAGATATAACCCCATGTGTGGGGATGACAAGAGGAAGATATATAATTTTTATATGTTTTAAACGACCTTCCCAGAGATTTTCCACGCAGTGAGTGGAAAATTTGATATGCGGCTTACTTGAACACATTATCGGGTTTTATTACAGGCAGAGAATGCGAAAGCTAGAGATTGGTATTGTAAGGAAGCAGCTGAGCAGACATGGAGTGTGCGGACGCTGCAACGGAATGTTTCTTCGTAATACTACTACCGTTTGCAAAATCTTCGGTTACGTAAGGAGCTTGAAGAGGTCCGGAAGGAAGTGCTTTTCCTAAAAAAAGCTGCAGCATTCTTCGCGAAGGAGATCGATTAACGGCTTATCGATTTATCCAGACATATCATCCACTATTCGGCTTACGGTGGTTATTTCGCCGGATGAACATCTATCCCAACGCTTATTACAATTATCTTGCGCAACGAAAGGTGGCATATCAGCAACAGAAACAAAAGATATTACAAAAGATCAGGGATATCTATCATGCCTATAATGGCGTGCCAGGATATCGTACGATGCAGGTCTACCTGCGACGTGAAGGAATAGTAATCAGCCGTCCAACCGCGCATCGGTACATGAATCGAGAGCTTGGCCTGCTGGCTGTAGTTCGTCGGCGTAAGCCAAATTATTATAAAGGTCATGCCCATAAAGTATTTCCAAACCTGTTGCAGCAAAATTTTACAGCAGAAGAGATCAACCGTAAGTGGTGCACGGATTTTACCTATTTGTTTTTAAGCAATGGCAGCAAGCGGTATAACTGTACGATTATTGACCTTTATGACCGCAGTGTAGTTGCAAGCATCACTGACAAAAAGATCACCAGCGACCTAGCAATTCGAACCTTGCGAAAGGCTATACAATCGCAGAAGCCAAAATGTCAGCAAATTCTGCTGCATAGTGATCAAGGAAGTCAGTACACATCTCAGGAATTTGTTGATTTCTGTGCATCGCAGGGAATCCAGCAGAGCATGAGCAAGGCTGGATTTCCATATGATAACGCCCCCATGGAACGTTATTATAATACCTTGAAAAATGAGCTTATAGAATTGCATTGCTACCATACAGATGAAGAGCTCACAAGTTCCATTGAAGAATTTGCCTATGGTTGGTACAACCACGGCAGGCCACATTCATATAATGATTATCGAACACCTTATGAAGCTCGATGTCATTCTTAAAAATGTAGGTTGTACTGTTACAAAAATGCTTGACCACAACAAATTCTATATTTATTAAACAATCCCATTCGGAGAAGTGCTCGCAAGATACGCGAAGATAAAGGAATTTGTGCATGAAAAGAGGCTGTCGCACGAAGGACATCTACTTTATAAACATACAGCCAATGCATCCCACCACCATGCTGCGCATGGTCCCCCGCCCTTCAAAGGGCGGACATGGGGTGCGGGTATTGTATACTTATGAAACATGATGTAGCGTGCGACAGCCTCAGACCACAACATTTGACAAAGAGCCAAAAAGAGGCTTTGGAAATTTTTCCAAAGCCTCTGACTTTTTCCAATGGCGGAGTGGAGAGGATTCGAACCTCCGCGGGGTTGCCCCCCTAACGATTTAGCAAACCGTCCTCTTGAGCCGCTTGAGTACCACTCCGTGGCGGAGAGGGTGGGATTCGAACCCACGGTACTTTGCAGTATCACTGGTTTTCAAGACCAGCTCCTTAAACCGCTCGGACACCTCTCCGTAACGCTTAATATTATAGCAAGTTTTGCGGTGGGGTGTCAAATTTTTTGTTTGATGGCAGTTGGCCAGAGGGAATCTCAGTACAGGTCACGTTGACGGAGTACGGTGGTTTTCGCCGCAACGTAGAGAAAAGCGGCGGCGAGAATGGAGGGCAGAGAGTTTACGGCCATGGAGATGGCGCAGTTCACAGCAGACAGATAAGCGATGGGCTCCGGAAGGCCTAGTATGTATACTTTGAAGGCCCAGCGGATCACGGGCTCGGTCAAAACATTGATCAGACAGGCGAAGGCGCCTGCCAGCAGGGTTCGCAGGTACATCTGCCGATGGGAGGATGCGGCTGTGAGCTTCAGCATCTGGTGAGCCATGAAGCCGCAGGCCAGGCCGAAGATGAGCTTGGACAGAAAGGTCGGCGGCGCGGAGGTGGCATAACCTGCCAGCAGGTCGCCGAGGGTCAGGCCGATGGCGCCGGTAAGGCCGCCCCAGCGGGGCCCCAGGAAGAAGGCGGAAAGCAGAATGAAGGCAGCGCCGATATATATTTTTCCAGTCATGCCACCGCCCATGGGAATTTCAATCCGCAGGTAGGTGAAACAGATAAAGGCCAAGGCCGCCAGCATGGAGGCCAGCGTCAGTTTCAGTATTTTTTGATCGCGCATGGCAACACTCTTTTCTATTTGTTTGGAATGGACTACAGGTCCTAATTATACTGAAGGTTTTTCTAAAGGGGAATACTTTGAAAAGAAATTTGTTAAATTGTATCGTAACAATGAAGAAATAATGTATAAATTATTATAGTGAAATTTTAATGAGAAAAAAGTCGTATAAAATCTAAAACGCGTGGAAAAAATATGGATTTTATGCTAGAATGGTCCTGGATACAAAATGTTTGCATCATAGTTTGTATTTGAGGAGTAAATGTTGATGTCAATTACTGTGTTGATTGCTGGAACCTATGTCAAACAACGTGAAGCGCTGCGCCGGCTGCTGACCATGGAGGCGGATATGGAAGTGGCCGGTGAGGCGGGTACGGCGGAGAGCGCTCTCATAGAGGCGCAGGCCCTGGGACCGGATATTCTGCTGCTGGATGTGGATATGGCTGAACTGGACTGGCCCCGACTGGTGAATCTGCTTCCGTTGGTCAGCGGGCGTACCCGGGTGCTTGTGGTGACGATGATCGATAGTGACTGCTATGCCTTGGAGCTTTTCAAGCGGGGGGTCATGGGATATCTGCTCAAGGATAGTGATACAGATATATTGCTGCAGGCAATACGCCAGGTGCATGCGGGCGAAAAGGTGATTTATGCGCCTTTGGCACAGATGACCCTGGGAAATCTCCAGGGATGGCTGGCGGATTATAATATGAAGCGTTTGGATTGAAAAAATTGAAAGCGGTGTCAACGAGTACGGGGATGTACTGTTGGCACCGCTTTTTTGTGGGATTTTTTATTTCGGATGATTTTGGAGGAAATGCTCTATGCGGGCCAGGGCCTCGGATATCTTATCCACGGAGGTGGCATAGGAGCAGCGGATGTAGCCTTCACCGCAGGCGCCGAAGGCATTGCCCGGCACCAGGGCTACATGCTCGGTCATGAGCAGTTTTTCCGCAAATTCCTCGGAAGTGTAGCCGGTGGAACGGATGCTGGGGAAAATGTAGAAGGCTCCCTTGGGCTCAAAGCATTCCAGGCCCATTTTCGTCAGGCCGTCATAGATGAGGCGGCGGCGTTTGTCGTATTCAGCAACCATTTTCTTCATGTATTTTTCCCCATGGCGCAGAGCCTCTACGCCGGCAATCTGGGCGGTGATGGGGGCACAGAGCATGGTGTACTGGTGAATCTTCGTCATGGCGGCAATGATGGTGGGATTGGCCAGGGCGTAACCGATGCGCCAGCCTGTCATGGCGTAGGCCTTGGAAAAGCCGTTGAGCAGGATCGTGCGTTCCTGCATGCCCGGCAGGGCCGCGAAGCAGACATGGTCCTCACCGCCGTAGGTGAGGTCGCCGTAGATTTCATCAGAGATTACGATGAGGTCATGCTTTTCGGCAAAGTCGGCAATGGCGACCAGCTCCCGGCGGCTCATGACAGCGCCGGTGGGATTGTTGGGGTAGCCGATGAGCAGTATCTTTGTCCGGGGGGTGAGATGGGCTTCCAGATCCTCCGGGGTGATACGAAATTCATTTTCGATGCGGGCAGGTACCGGCACGGCCTTGCCGCCGGCCAGAGCGGCACAGGCGCCGTAGGATACGTAGCAGGGTTCGGGAATCAGTACCTCGTCACCGGGGCAGAGAATAGCCCGCATGGCCAGGTCCAGGGCTTCGCTGACCCCGACCGTAACCAGTACGTTTTCTGCCGCGTTGTATTCCAGTCCAAAGCGGCGCTGCTGCAGGCGGACGATTTCCTCCCGGAGCTCCAGCAGGCCGCGGTTGGCCGTGTAGGAAGTGTAGCCCTGCTCCAGACCGTAGACACAGCTTTCCCGGATGGACCAGGGGGTCACGAAGTCCGGTTCGCCTACGCCCAGGGAGACAACATCCTCCATTTCCGCGGCTATGTCGAAGAAGCGGCGGATACCCGATGGAGGAATTGCATTGACGGTGGGGGATATGCGTTCTTTCCAGTTCCTGTTCATGGCGTAACCACCAATCTGCGGTCATGTTCTTTGTTATCGATGATCACGCCGTCTTTTTTGTAGGGTTTGAGCATGAAATGGCTGCGGGTGGCAGTGACGCCCTCGATGGTGGACAGCCGGGTGGCTACGAAGTTGGCCACGTCCTGCAGGGATTTTCCTTCAATAATGACCAGCAGGTCGAAGCTGCCGGACATGAGATAGACGGTGCGGACTTCATCGAAGCGATAGATGCGCTCCGCAATGGCATCAAAGCCCACTTCCCGTTCCGGGGTCAGGTTTACCTCGATGATGGAGGTGACGGTGTTGTCACCAAACTTTTCCCAGTTGATGAGGGTATTGTAGCTCAGGATGATTTTATCCTTTTCCAGCTGGTTGATCTGCTGCTGGACTTCATATTCGCTGCGATGCAGCATGGCGGCCAGTTCGTCAGCCGGGCGGCGGGCGTCATGCTCTAAAAGTTCCAATAATTCTCTCATTTTCTTATTCCTCCTCAAAAGATAGATAATAAAAAACGCCCTCATCCGTAAAGGACGAGGACGCAGCTTCCCGTGGTACCACCTTAATGAGCCCGAAGGCCCGCTCTTATTCCCTTAACGCGGGAGACGGCAGGTTTTTCCTCCCCAAGGAGGCCTGCGGCTCGTGAGCAGCTTTCCATTTTTCTCCCTGGCGGTTCGCAGCGGCCACCGCCTCTCTGAAAAGGATGCCAAATGTACTCTCTCAGTCAACACCATATTGGTTGTATGATGAATTGTTGTTCTAAAATTAGAGTCATTGTATCACAATGGAAAAAGGATTGCAAGACTGTATTTGCCTGGTGAACAAAATTTATTCCTCGACGGGATTTTGCAGCTTTTTTCGGGAAAAAGTGAAAAATCTCCGGTGGAGGTCATTGCATATATTCCGGGATTTGTATAAAATAGTAACGTAAGCGGCCATGCCGCAATAGAAGTTCAGCGTCAGGTGAAGAGGTGCTTTTGATGATCGTTGGCAATATCCAGGAAATCGATTCGGACTTTATCCGCTATCCGGAGCATGTGCGAAAGGCTTTGGATTTTTTGCGCGCCCAGGATTTCAGCAAGATGGCGGACGGCCGCTATCCTATTGAAGGGGAGCACAGCTTTGCCCTGCTTCAGCGCTATACCACCAGACCGGTGGAAAAATGCCGGCCGGAGGCCCATCGGAAGTATATCGATATCCAGTATCTGGTCGAGGGCGAGGAATGCCTGGGATGGTGTCCGGTAAGCCCGGATCTGGCGGTGTCGGAATACTATGATGCACAGAAGGATGTGGAGTTCTATCAAAAGCTGGTGCCGGACAGCAGTATTGTTCTGTCCCAGGGGCTGTTTGCTGTACTTTTCCCCCTGGATGTCCATCGGCCCTGTGCGTCTTTAGACGACCGGAAGCCATCAGCTGTGACTAAGGTAGTCGTAAAAATTGAAGTGGATTTAGTGTAGGTGTTTTCAGGCATATTTGCGGGCATTTTTCGCAGATATGCCTGTTTCATTATATGATAGCTGCTTGCAGCAAAATAAGATTTGGAGGCAAAGATTTCATGACGGTAAGAAGAATTTTCGTAGAAAAACGGCAGGGCTTTTTTGATATTCCCGCCCAGCAGCTTTGCGAGGATCTGGTGGAAAGCTTCGGCTTGACCGGCCTCAAGGCGGTACGTCTGATCAATCGCTATGATATTGAAGGACTCAGCGATGAGGAATATGCCCAGACGAAATCCGTGGTTTTTTCCGAGCCGCCGGTGGATGTGGTCTATGAGGAGAAGCTGCCGGAATTCCCCAATTCCCGTATGTTCGCTGTGGAATATCTGCCGGGGCAGTACGACCAGACCGCAGATTCCGCTGCCCAGTGCGTGCAGCTGGTTACCCAGAAGGAACGCCCGGAGATTGCAACTGCCCGGGTGGTTGTTCTGGTGGGCAGCATCGATGATGAAACCTTTGCTGAAATAAAGGATTACTATATCAATGCGGTGGAGAGCCGGGAGGCCTCCCTGAAAAAGCCGGAAACCCTGAATATGAAGGCGGAGGTTCCGCTGGATGTGGAGATACTGACCCAGTTCAATGAATGGGACGATGCGCAGCTGCAGGCCTTCATGGATGAGCGGGGCTTTGCCATGAGCTTTGCTGATATGAAGTTCTGCCAGCAGTATTTCCGGGATACGGAAAAGCGGGAACCGACCATCACGGAGATCCGGGTCATCGATACCTATTGGTCGGATCATTGCCGTCATACTACCTTCACCACGGCCATTGATCTGGTGGATATTGAGAAGGGCTATTTTTCGCCGGTACTGGAAAAGGCTTATCGCCGTTATCTGGAGGATCGGGAAGAGGTCTACGGCAGCAAGCATCGTGAGGTCACTCTCATGGATATGGCCGTCATCGGCATGAAGGCGCTGCGCAAGCAGGGGCTGCTGGAGGACCTGGACCAGTCCGAGGAGATCAATGCCTGCAGTATCGTAGTGAATGCGGATATCGGCGGCAAAAACGAAGAGTGGCTGGTGATGTTCAAGAACGAGACCCATAACCATCCCACGGAGATCGAACCCTTTGGCGGGGCGGCTACCTGTCTGGGCGGCGCAATCCGCGATCCGCTCTCGGGGCGCTCCTATGTGTACCAGGCTATGCGGGTGACCGGCTCAGCAGATCCCCGGCGCAAGGTATCGGAAACAATCCCCGGCAAGCTGCCCCAGAAGAAAATCACCCTGGGAGCGGCTTCCGGATACAGTTCCTACGGCAATCAGATCGGACTGGCTACAGGCCAGGTAACTGAAATCTATCATGAAGGCTTCATGGCCAAGCGGCTGGAAATCGGCGCGGTCATTGCCGCGGCACCAAAGGTCAATGTGGTACGGGAGGTCCCCAAGCCCGGGGATGTGATCGTGCTGGTGGGCGGCCGTACCGGCCGTGATGGCTGCGGCGGTGCAACGGGCTCATCCAAGGAGCATACGGAGGAATCCCTGGCATCCTGCGGCGCTGAGGTGCAGAAGGGCAATCCGCCTACGGAGCGCAAGATCCAGCGCCTGTTCCGCAATCCGGAGGTCAGCCGCATGATCAAACGGTGCAATGATTTTGGCGCCGGCGGTGTATCCGTGGCAATCGGTGAGCTCACCGACGGGCTCATCATCGACCTGGATAAGGTTCCCAAAAAATACGAAGGACTGGATGGTACCGAGCTGGCTATTTCCGAGTCCCAGGAGCGCATGGCTGTGGTCATTGCGCCGGAGCAGATGGATCGTTTTATCCAGCTGGCTGGGGAGGAGAATCTGGAGGCCTCCATGGTGGCACTGGTTACCACGGATGAACGGCTGACCATGAAATGGCGGGACAAGAGCATTGTGAGCCTGAACCGGTCCTTCCTGGATACCAATGGGGTGCGTCAGCACATTTGTGTGGAGGTTGCAGCTCCGGATGAAAAGCAGCGGTATCTTCAGCAGATGCCGGAGGCGGTCAAGAAATGCGGCCGGGATCTGGAAAAGGCCTGGATCGAAAATCTCAAGGATCTCAATGTCTGCAGCCAAAAAGGCCTGGCCGAGCGCTTCGATTCCACCATTGGCGGCAATACAGTGCTCATGCCCTTCGGGGGCAGCCAGCAGCTGACTCCGGCTGAGGGCATGGTAGCCAAGCTGCCGGTACTGGGAGCAGAGACTACCACAGCCACGGCGATGACCTTTGGCTTCAATCCTTATTTCATGGAATGGAGCCCCTTCCATGGTGCGGTCTACGCTGTGGTGGAGGCAGCGGCCAAGATGGTGGCCCTGGGCGGTCACAGCGACAAGATCCGGCTGACCTTCCAGGAGTATTTTGAAAGCCTGGGCACTGACAGCAAGAAGTGGGGCAAGCCCTTCAGCGCATTGCTGGGCGCCCTTTGGGCCCAGCATGAATTGGGGATTCCGGCCATCGGCGGCAAGGATTCCATGTCCGGCACCTTTATGGACCTCAATGTACCGCCATCTCTGGCTGCTTTTGCCGTTGATGTGATGCGGGCGGATCAGGCTGTATCACCGGAGTTCAAATATGCGGGCAACAAAGTTTATCTCATTCCGGCACCTAAGGACGAATATGATCTGCCGGTATTCAAGCGGCTCAAGGAGAATTTTGCGAAGGTCAGCGACCTCATTGCCCGCAAGAAGGTCTTTGCTGCTATGAGCGTGCGCAACGGCGGTATTGCCGCGGCTGTCACCAAGATGTGCCTGGGCAATGGCATAGGCTTCCGTTTCCGCTCCTTTGTAAAGCGGGAGGAACTCTTCAAGGCGGACTATGGCGCTCTCATCATCGAAACCACCGATGATGTGGATATTGCTTCCGCACTGGCGGGGACCGGCTACGAGGAACTGGGGGAGACCACTACGGTGCGCAGCATCGTCTGCGGGCAGGCCGTGGTGAGCGTGGCTGAGGCTGAGAAGGCCTATACGGCACCGCTGGAAAAGGTTTTCCCGACCCATACGAAGATCAATGATAGGACCGTAGTGTCTTCCCTTTATAACAAGGGCAATGTGGTCACTGCCCAGGCGAAGATCGCCAAGCCCCGGGTGTTCATCCCGGTATTCCCGGGAACCAACTGCGAGTATGATTCCGCCCGGGCCTTTGAGCGGGCTGGCGGCACGACGGAGACCGTCATTGTCAGGAACCTCACGCCGGCAGGGGTTGAGGAATCGGTGGAGGCTATTGTCCAGGGCATCCGGAAAGCACAGATCATCATGCTTCCCGGCGGCTTCAGCGGCGGAGATGAGCCGGATGGCTCCGGCAAATTCATTGCGGCCATGTTCCGCAATCCCCGGATCCGGGAAGAGGTCATGACCCTGCTGCATAAGCGGGATGGCCTTATGCTGGGCATTTGCAACGGGTTCCAGGCGCTCATCAAGCTGGGGCTGGTTCCCTATGGGGAAATCCGTGATCTGGATGAGAATTGTCCGACGCTGACCCATAATCAGATCGGCCGCCATGTATCCTGCATGGTACGCACGAAGGTGGTATCTAATCTTTCTCCCTGGTTCAATAATGTTTCTGTGGGGGACATGCACACCATTGCAGTATCCCATGGAGAAGGCCGCTTTGTAGCGGATCAGGAGCTGGCAGCCAAGCTTCGTATCCACGGACAGATCGCTACGCAGTACGTGGATGCTGTGGGTAATCCATCCCTGAATATTCCCTTCAATCCCAATGGCTCTGTCTGTGCTATTGAGGGCATTACCAGTCCGGATGGACGGGTACTTGGCAAGATGGGACATTCCGAGCGCATCGGCACATCGGTCTGCCTGAATGTACCGGGAACCAAGGATCAGAAGCTCTTTGAAGCAGGTATACGGTATTACAAATAACTTATTGAAAAATAGCGCTGCACATTTGTGCAGCGCTATTTTTCATTGTTTTCGATTAGAAATACTCATGAATAAAGAAAAACTATCATCATTTGGCAGTCATATAAATATAAAGCATCAAAAAATCCAAGATTACTACACAGTAATAAAAAAAAATACGATTTGCAGGAAAAAAAGATAAAATAAGCTTGAAACTTTTTTCCAATACGATTACAATAAGAGTATGCAAATTTATTAACTTTCTAAAAACTGCAAATCTTTTTTTAATATATCATAGAGGAGAGAGGCTTTAGGCATGAGCAGAAAAGTAGACGTCGTTGTGGTTGGCGGCGGCATCACTGGCAATGCAATTCTCTTTCAGCTGGCGAAATACGATTTGCGATGTGTTTTGCTGGAGAAGGAACCTGACATCGCATCGGGAACAACAAAATCCAATAGCGCGATCATTCACGCCGGATTCGATGCGAAGCCTGGAACCATGAAGGCGAGAATGAATGTCAGAGGCAATAAGCTCTACCATGAACTCAAGGATGAGCTGAACCTGGATATCCAGTGGAAAGGATCTCTGGTTGCAGCGACTACTGATGAGGAGATGGACAGCATCCGGGATCTGTTGGAACGGGGCAAGGTCAATGGAGTGGATGGGCTGGAAATCTGGTCGGGAGACAGAGTACGGCAGGATGAGCAGTATTTGAGTCCGGAAATCCAAGGGGCTCTTTGGGCACCCAGCGCTGGAATCTGCTGCCCCTTCGGCACAGCTATTGCCTTTGCGGAAAACGCGGAGCTCAACGGTGCGGAGATCATTCGGGAATGTGAAGTACAGGGATTTGATGTGAAGGATGGGCGGATTACCGCTGTCCGGACGGATGGCGAAACCTTCGAGACACGGTATGTGGTGAATGCAGCCGGTCTTCGGGCAGATGAGATCAGCCGGCTGGCCGGGGACGACAGCTTTACCATCCATCCACGCAAGGGTGAATATGTCCTGTTTGATCGGGAAGCATCAAAAAAAATGACCCAGGGGGTCATCTTCCCCACACCAAGCAAGACATCGAAAGGCATACTGGTATGTACGACTCTTGATGGAAATGTATTCGTCGGGCCGAATGCCCAGGATATGGATGACAAGGATGATACGGCGGTTACCACTGAGGGGATGGATCAGATTCTCAGTGCGGCGAAAAAGCTGCTGCCGGAGATTCCTGTCCGAGCGGCTATTGCGGAGTTCGCCGGCTTACGGGCGATTGCCAGCACCGGGGATTTTGTACTGGGCAGATCAGAGAAGGTCGCAGGACTTATCCAGGCCGCAGGCATACAGTCGCCGGGACTTACCTCGGCACCCGCTATTGGTGAGTATATTGCTGATATCATTGTGGAGGAAACAGGAGCGGCCCCACGGCAGAATTATCATAAGGGACGCCCGCCCCGGTATATTTTCCGCAACATGGACAGCGCCCAGCGGGCCAAGGTCATCACCAAGGATGAAAGATACGGCCGTATCATCTGCCGCTGCGAAACCGTCACCGAGGGGGAAATCGTGGATGCTATCCACCGCCCCTGCGGAGCGCGCACCGTAGATGGCGTCAAGCGCCGTACCCGGGCAGGCATGGGCCGGTGCCAGGGGGGCTTCTGCGGACCAAGGGTCACGCAGATCCTGGCCAGAGAATTGCAGATCCCGATTACGGAGGTCCGCAAGGAAGCCAGAGATTCCTATATGTTCTATGACAAGGATTGGGAAACGACGAGCGGGGGTAAGGCATAATGGGCGAAATCTATGATATCATCATCGTAGGCGGCGGCCCGGCAGGGCTTTCCGCTGCGTATAGTGCCTGGGAAAACGGAGCCGAAAGGATTTTGATACTAGAACGGGACCGGGAGGTTGGCGGTATCCTGCAGCAGTGTATCCACAATGGCTTTGGACTGCATCATTTCAAAGAGGAGCTTACAGGCCCGGGCTATGCCCGCCGCTGTTGGAAGCTCATTGAGGATAAAAAAGCGGTGACCGTCATGGTGGATACCATGGTTTTGGAGGTCCGGGAGGATAAAACGGTTTTAGCCGTTAATCCTAAATGGGGCGTTATGGAGCTTCGGGCAAAGGCGGTCATCCTGACCATGGGATGCCGGGAACGTACCCGGGGGGCCATCCGCATTCCGGGCTATCGGCCGGCGGGCATCTATACCGCTGGTGCAGCCCAGCGCATGGTCAACATGGAAGGCTATCTGCCGGGGAAAAAGATCGTTATCCTGGGCAGCGGCGATATCGGGCTCATCATGGCTCGGCGCATGTCGCTGGAGGGCTGCAAGGTGCAGGCTGTTTTGGAGATCTGCCCCTATTCCAATGGCCTGACCCGCAATATGGTACAGTGCCTGCAGGATTATGATATTCCGCTGTATCTGTCCCATACCATTGTAAACATCAAGGGCCGGGGCCGGGTAGCTGGCATTACCGCTGCCAAGGTGGACGAAAAGATGCAGCCGATTCCGGGAACGGAGTTCGATATCGATTGCGATACCCTGCTTTTATCGGTGGGGTTGATTCCGGAAAATGAGCTTTCCCGGGAACTGGGCCTGGAACTGCATCCGCTGACAGGCGGACCGGTGGTGGATCAGCACAGGGAAACCAGTATTTCTGGCATCTTTGCTGCCGGCAATGTGGTCCATGTCCATGATCTGGTGGATTTCGTTTCTGATGAAGCCGGCATCGCGGGGAAGTTTGCGGCATTGCTGGCCAAGGACCAGCTGCCGGAGCTGCGGGATGACATTCCCATCCAGGCCGGTGATGGTGTTCGTACCTGCGTACCTCAGCACATTCGCCGGGGGGCCAGGGGGGAGACGGTCCGGTTGTTCATGCGGGTTCGCAGACCAATGCGCAAGGTGCGGCTGGAAATCCGGGACAGTGAAACCCTGCTGGTAAGCCGGATGCTTCCGGTGGCCAAACCCAGTGAGATGATCGCTGTGGACCTGCCGGCAGAAAAGGCCGAAGCTGTTCATGGGGGCCTGGAAGTCACTGTTCGCGAGGAGGTCTGAGCATGGCTGTGGAGAAAAGAGTACTGAATTGCATCAATTGCCCTATGGGGTGTGAAATTACCGCAGAAATAAAAGATGGAATTATCGAAAAAATAGCAGGAAATAATTGTCAACGTGGCGAAGTATATACCAGAGAAGAAATTACCGCGCCAAAAAGGATGCTAACATCAACTGTTCGTATCCGGGACGGAGTTCTTCCATTGCTGCCGGTTGTTTCGGTACGTGCATTGCCTAAAGAAAAGGTAATGGAATGTGCTGCGTTCCTGCGGCAGGTTATCGTCAAGGCTCCTGTGCGGGCCGGTGATGTTGTTGCAGCCAATATTCTCGGTCTAGGTGTCGATATTGCAGCCAGCCGGGATATGGATAGCCGTCATGCTCAAAAAGTCTGACAGAATTTTTGGAGCGGACCGGCAGAACTTATAAAGGGAGGTGTTTATTGTATGCGTCATATCGTATTGTTATGCTCCGCCGGCGTTTCCACCAGTGTGCTGGTGAAGAAGATGGAGGCGGAGGCAGCACGTTTGGGTTATGAGTGCACGATTACAGCATATCCGCTGGCTCAGACCTCTGAGGGAGTAGCGAATGCAGATGTTTTGCTGCTGGCTCCACAGGCTGGTCATTCACTGGCTGAGCTGCAGGTGAAATATCCGAACGTTCCGTCTACGGTCATTCCGCAGAAGCTGTATGGGACCCTGGATGCAGTTGAAATCCTGGATCTGGCTCAGAAGACGGCGAAGGATTACTAAGCGGCAGCGATGGGGATCGGTGCCGGTATTGAACAGTTAGAGAAGAGGGATTCTACAGACGTATTTCAAAATATGTCTGATAAATCAAAATAAAAGGGGGATTTATACAAATGGCTAAAAAGTATGTAATGGCGTTGGATGCAGGTACTACGAGCAACAGAGCAATTATCTTTGATGAGAACTCCAAAATCGTCGGCGTTTCCCAGAAGGAATTCACCCAGTACTTCCCAAATCCGGGCTGGGTTGAGCATGATGCGGAAGAGATCTGGAGCAGCATGTCCACAGTCATGAAGGAAGCCCTTGAGCAGTCCGGCCTCGCTGCCAGCGATATCGCTGCAATCGGTATCACCAACCAGCGTGAAACCGCTGTTGTCTGGGATAAGAACACGGGCCGTCCGGTTTACAACGCAATCGTATGGCAGTCCCGTCAGACCGCTGGCATCTGCGAAGGCCTGAAGAAGAGAGGCCTGGTTGATGAGTTCAAGCAGAAGACCGGCCTTATCATTGATGCATATTTCTCCGGCACGAAAGTAAACTGGATCCTCGACAATGTTGAAGGCGCAAGAGCTAAAGCTGAAGCTGGCGATTTGATTTTTGGTACCATCGACTGCTGGCTCATCTGGAAGCTCACGGGCGGCAAAGCGCATGTAACGGACTACTCCAACGCTTCACGTACTCTTATGTATAATATCAGAGAGCTGCACTGGGATGACCAGCTTCTCTCTTACCTCACAGTTCCGAAATCCATGCTTCCGGAAGTTCGTCCTTCCAGCGGCGTTTATGGCTACACGATTCCGTCCATCCTGGGCGCATCCATTCCTGTTGCCGGTGCAGCAGGCGACCAGCAGGCTGCCCTCTTCGGCCAGAACTGCTTCGAGCCGGGCATGGCAAAGAACACCTATGGAACTGGCTGCTTCATGCTCATGAACACGGGCACGGAGATCAAGACTTCCAACAACGGCCTGGTTACTACCATTGCCTGGGGTCTCGACGGCAAAGTAGAGTATGCACTCGAAGGTTCCATCTTCGTAGCAGGCTCCGCAATCCAGTGGCTGCGTGACGGCATCCGCCTCGTAGATTCCGCTCCGGATTCCGAGTGGGTAGCAAAGAAAGTTAAGGACACGGCTGGTGTCTATGTTGTACCGGCATTCGTAGGTCTCGGTGCTCCGTACTGGGATATGAACGCACGCGGCACGATCATCGGTATCACCCGCGGTACGACGAAGGCTCATATCGTTCGTGCAACTCTGGATTCCCTGGCATATCAGACGAAGGATGTTCTGGGCGCTATGGAAGCTGATTCCGGCATCACGCTGGCAGCACTGAAGGTTGATGGCGGCGCAGTTGCCAACAATCTGCTGATGCAGTTCCAGGCAGACCTGCTGGGCGTTCCTGTTGATCGTCCGCAGATCATCGAGACTACGGCTCTGGGCGCAGCATATCTTGCTGGTCTGGCTGTCGGTGTATGGACTTCGAAAGAAGAGCTCAAGAGCAGCTGGAAGCTGGATGTTCGCTTCGAACCATCCATGCCGAAAGAAGAAGCAGACAAGCTCTACAAAGGCTGGCGTAAGGCTGTTAAACATTCGATGCATTGGCTCGACGAAGAGTAATCGGGGTTTAGCAGGATAACTTCATGAATTTCATCATTCCAGGGGCGGTGTCTGTGTAGGGGATAGGCACTGCCCAGGGAATGTGGGATTAAAGCAATATTACTATATTATTAGACGAAAGAGGGATTAAGAATGGACAATTTATTAGGCGAGTTCATGGGTATGCTGGTACTGACTACCTTTGGTTGCGGCGTATGCGCAAACCTCACACTCAAAGGCTCCAAGGGCGTTGGCGGCGGCTGGATCTGCATAACCGCAGGATGGGGTTTTGCAGTATTGATGGGTGTTTACACTTCCGTAGCACTGGGTGCTCCGCAGGCTGATATCAACCCGTCCGTAACTCTGGCAAAGACGCTGGCTGGCGTATACACCTGGCCGCAGTTCGCAGCAACGGCTGTGATCCAGGTTCTTGGCGGTATGTGCGGTGGTATCATCACCTGGCTCGCATATCTCCCCCATTGGGCTGAGACTGAAGATCAGGCTGCAAAGCTTGGTATCTTCTGCACGGCTCCGGCTATCCGCAACACGGCAGCAAACTTCCTCTGCGAGTTCATCGCAACTTTCTTCCTTATGTTCATGATCTGGATGATCTTCTCCAAGAATGTCGGCGGCGCGGCTGGTCTGGCTCCTGGCTTTGGACCTTACCTGGTAGCAATGCTGATCTGGGCTCTGGGTCTTAGCCTTGGTGGTCCTACCGGATACGCAATGAGCGCAGCCCGTGACCTTGGACCGAGACTTGCTCATGCAATCTGCCCGATTGCCGGCAAAGGCGGCTGTGACTGGGGCTATGCCTGGGTACCTGTATTCGCACCGCTCTGCGGCGGCGCATTCGCTTTTGTTGTAGCTAAGGCTCTTGGTGTTCTTGGCTGATAAAGGCATCGTTATTCTATGAATGATCGGGACCTCCCTGCTCACGGCAGGGAGGTCCTTTTTAAATGTTTTTTTAGGAATGAGAGAGAATTTTTTTGTTTGCAGGGCTGTTAGAAAAATAGGATTGACCCTATGAACAGGTTGGGAACCACAGTTTATCATGCCCATTTCCTCATAAAACAATTAGGATTATTGTTCTGTTTTTATTATAAATTATTTTCACGTATTTAGTAAAATGATTTGGTATTTGCCAAAAAAATACAATTGTTTTATAGTGAAATAATTGTTTCACCTTGTATTTCCTCTGAAATGTTGTTATACTTTAATCAAGTCAGAATATTATCTGAATCTTTATAAGAAGTCAGGAGGGGTTATTTTATGAAAAAAATTATCAATTCGGTGGATTCTGTTGAGGAACAGATGATTCAGGGCCTGGTGAAATCAGCACCTAAAAAGCTTCGTAAGCTGGATTGCGGGACCATCGTGGTTCGTGCCGACAAGAAGGCAGCGAATAAGGTGGCACTGGTCAGCGGCGGCGGCAGCGGTCATGAGCCGGCTCATGGCGGCTTTGTCGGCGAAGGCATGCTGGATGCAGCAGTAGCAGGTGCGGTGTTCACTTCTCCTACACCGGATCAGATTTTTGAGGGAATCAAAGCGGTTGCGACGGATCAGGGCGTTCTTTGCGTAGTAAAGAACTACACCGGCGATGTCATGAATTTTGAAATGGCCATTGAAATGGCAGCGGATGAAGGAATCAAGGCGGATCATGTGGTCGTGAATGATGATGTAGCCGTCAAGGACAGCCTCTATACCACGGGCCGTCGGGGCGTGGCTGGTACGATTCTCGTACATAAGATCGCTGGCGCCAAGGCTGAGGAAGGTGCGGCGCTGGAAGAGGTAAAGGCTGTGGCTGAAAAGGTCATTGCCAATGTACGTACCATGGGCATGGCCATTGAGCCCTGCACAGTTCCGGCTGCCGGCAAGCCAGGTTTTGAGCTGGCTGATGATGAGATGGAGATCGGCATAGGCATCCATGGCGAGCCGGGTACCCATCGGGAAAAGCTGGCTGCGGCAGATAAGATTGCGGAAGCTCTGCTGGAAAAAATCCTGGCTGATATCGATTACAAAGGCCATGAAGTGGCAGTCATCATCAATGGCATGGGCGCAACGCCGCTTATGGAGCTCTATATCGTGAACAATTTCGTTCAGGATTATCTGGCAGCTCATGATGTGAAGGTCTATGACACGATGGTTGGAAACTATATGACTTCTATTGAGATGGCTGGTTTTTCCATCACGCTGCTCCGTCTGGACGACGAGCTCAAGAAGCTCTATGATGCCAAGGCAGATACACCGGCATTGAAACGCTGAGATAAAGTTTTGTGATGGGGGCTGGTTCAAACGATAGATAATAAAAAGTTGATCGAGATTTTGCAGGCAGTAGCCAAGCGGATTGAGGCGGAGAAGGATTTCCTCACCCAGCTGGATAATGAAATCGGCGATGGTGACCATGGGATCAATATGGCTCGGGGCTTCCAGGCGGTGGAGCAGAAACTGCCGACCCTGGCCGACAAGGATATCGGAGCCATCCTGAAGGGCGTTGGCATGCAGCTGGTTTCCACCGTTGGCGGTGCTTCCGGTCCATTGTATGGAACGGCTTTCATGAAGGCAGGTGCCGCCTGCAAGGATAAAATGGAGCTGGATGGTGCCGGTTTTGCGGCCGCACTTGATGCAGCTATTGGCGGCATCAAGATGAGAGGCAAGGCCCATGAAGGCGAAAAGACCATGCTGGATGCTCTCTGTCCGGCTTATGCGGCTCTGCAGGAAGGGCTGGCTGCCGGCAGCGATACAAAGGCGGCTTTGGAGGCTGCGGTTGCTGCAGCTGAAAAGGGTGTGGAGTATACCAAGACTATCATTGCCACGAAGGGGCGGGCCAGCTATCTGGGTGAACGCAGCATCGGGCATCAGGATCCAGGTGCTACTTCATCGCTGTATATGCTCCAGACCATTTTAGCAAATCTGTAAAATTTGATGTGATTTGATGAGGGGCACCACTTGGCTGCCCCTGATCTTTTATTGGAGGTATTTATGGTAGGAATTGTAATTGTATCCCATAGCCAGAAGCTGGCAGAAGGAACGGCAGAATTGGCTCAGATGATGGCGGCGAAAGCGGTGATTGCCCCGGCAGGCGGTCTGGATGATGGTTCTACAGGCACCAGTTTTGAAAAAATCTATCAGGCGGTGGATGATGTCTATTCCGATGATGGCGTGGCAGTGCTTATGGATATGGGCAGTGCGGTCATGACCACGGAGATGGTCATCGAGGCTATGGATGACCGCAAGATACAGATGATGGATTGCCCGCTGGTGGAGGGCGCTGTCCTGGCTGCGGTGGAAACAGCAATGGGGACTACACTGGAGGAACTGGCTGAAAAGCTGGAAACTACCCGTACAATGAAAAAAATTATGGAATAAGTCCTGGCAAACTGTTGCGGCGGAGGTGATTTTGCATGGAATATGAGATGCTCAGAGCGCTGCGCCCTATTCGATGCTTTTTGCTGGATATGGACGGAACTATTTTTTTGGGGAATAAGCTGCTGCCGAAGGCGGATGAGTTCATTGAGTATTTGAAGACCTCTGGCAGGGGCTTCCTGTTTTTGACCAATAATTCCTCAAAGGATAAAACCGCTTACGTGGAAAAGCTTTCCCGGCTGGGCATCCGCTGTGCGGCGGATGATATCCTGACCTCGGGAGAGGCCACCTGCATCTATCTGAAGGGGCGCGGAATCCAGCGGGTTTATCTGCTGGGCACGCCTGAACTGGAGGCGGAGTTTCGCCGGTGGGGCTTTGAGCTGACAGCGGAGAAGCCGGATGTGGTGGTCATCGGTTTTGATAAGACGCTGACCTATGCGAAGCTGGTGACGGCCTGCGAGCTGCTGCGGCAGGGGGTACCCTATGTGGCTACCCATCCGGATATCAACTGTCCCATGGAGCACACCTATATTCCTGACTGCGGGGCAATGATCGAGCTCATTGCCGCCTCTACGGGCTGTCGTCCCAAGGTCATTGGCAAGCCCAATCGGGAAATCATTGAAAGCGCTTTCAAGAAACGCCCGGGATTTTCCCTGCTGGAATTTGCCATGGTAGGGGATCGGCTGTATACGGATGTGGCCACGGGGAACCATGCGGGAATCTGTTCCATCCTGGTGCTGTCCGGGGAATCCACCCGGCAGGATGTGGAGACCTCAGATGTGAAGCCTCATATCATAGCGGAAAATGTGGCCCAGATCTTAGAGGCACTGAAAATACTGGATCACAAGGAATAACTCGGAACAAGATGTCCCCCGCCTCTGCAGGTGGTGGGCGCGAACGGAGATAATAGGCGGTGAGTTGATATCTCCCGCCTCGTTGCGACGCGAAGCTAGTCCCCTTGTGGGAAACGCTGATTGGAAGGATGCCGCATTGCGGAATCTTGAACAATGGCGTTATAAACAGAAAAGGCAGGCCAAACGGCCTGCCTTTTCTGTGGATTTGAGATAGAGAAAAGAATAAAATTTTTATGTAAAGCATCATACTGGTGGGAGCTGTGTAGGTGCAGCCATAGCCAGGTGCGTTATTTTCGTTCCGAAATACCAGTCGGCCAGGAAGGCCAGGACGAAAAATAAAACGGTTACAAAGGCAGCCCAGCCCGCATTGGGGAATTCTTTCAGGAATCCAGTGACGGGACCTGCCTGGTTTTTTATGGCTGGAGAGGCCGCCGGCGAAGCAGCGGCATCTGCAGCTTGGTATACAGCAGGTGAACCTGCTGTTGGCAGCGTTTTAGCTGAAGCAGTCGCGGGAACGGCATCGATATCCTCACGGATGCCGCGGAATTCCTCATCGGCCAATTCCAGCAGACTGGCCAGCCGGCTGAATCGGCGGCGTATCTGAGGCGATGTGCCGGAGGGATTCTTGTATTCCAGGTCGTGTTCAATTTCGGCCCAGGCATGCTGCAGGATAGAGCGTATCTGTACCTCCACCTTGCAGATCTTTTCATAGGCCCCGCGGCAGATGCCCTTGGCATTTACCGGAAGATTTACGATGAGGTGCAGGGATGTGTAGCCAAACTGATCCGGAGCCAGTTTTTTGCGCTTGTCCACGGAGTTCTCTTCATCTATAGAGAAATTTTTGCGGATGAAAGCGGCAATCTTATTCACCTCGTCCTCATAGTAGGTGATGATGCGGACACCGCAAAGGTCGGTGATATCCTCCAGCTGGTGGTATTTATTGTTGTGCCGGGTGATTTTGTTCGCCAGACTCAGCTGATCCTTGGTCCGCCCGCTGATGGAGTGGATATGCAGAGCCTGGCTCTGCAGCAGCAGGGACAGCATAGATTGGAACTGGCCGGTGATTGCTTCATAGGAGGCCAGATTGTTGTTGTATTGCGCTAGCAAACTTGTCATTATGCCGGACACCTCTTTCCTTCGTTCTGTGTTTATACTAGCAGATCATTATGAAAATAGTCTGATATGTTAAAATCCTATATTTTTGGTCGGGATTGTTGCGGAATCTTGAACAATGGCGTTATAACTCGGAATGAGATGCCATCCACCTCTGCAGGTGGCGGGCGCGAACGGAGATAACCGGCGGTGAGTTGATATCTCCCGCCTCGTTGAAACGCTGATTGGAAGGATTCCGCATTGCGGAATCCTGAACAATGGCGTTATAATTATAAAAGCAGTCAGCCGGTGTGTGCGGCTGTTTTAGAGAGTAAAGAGGAGTGAGCATCATAGAGTTCAAGCCGTTAGCCAAAGAAGATAAGCCGGTTTTGGATGCATTTTTCCAGGCCAGGTATTATGAGAATTCCCATTTCAATTTTACGAATTTATATATGTGGCGCAATCCCTACCATATCATGTGGGCGGTGGAGGATGGTGTCCTTTATTTTCGTGCTGAGTGGCAGGGCGAGCTGTTTGCGCTGCAGCCCTTTGGCCCCAAAGAGAAAATGCCTGGGGCAATCCAGCGGCTGCTGGATTGGTTCAAGGAAATCGGCCGGCCCTTTTCTATTTCCGGCATAGAGAAATCTTTTGCCCAGGAGATGGAACGGTTTGAAGGGGCGGACTTTCTGGTGGAGTCGGACAGGGACAATGCGGATTACGTGTACCGGAGCGAGGATCTTATCCAGCTGGCGGGCCGCAAATTCCATTCGAAGAAGAATCATTTGAACAGCTTCCGTAAGAACTACGCCGAGGCTGAATACCTGCCCATCACCGAGGAGATTGTGACCCAATGCAAGCTCAATATCAATGGCTGGTACAAGCTGCGGGCCCATGAGCAGCCGGATGATCTCTTTATAGCTGCGGAGCGGGAGGCTATTATTGAGGTGCTGAACAATTTTGAAGATTTTGGGCTCAAGGGCGGAGCTATCTTAGTGGATAAGCGGGTAGTGGCCTTTACCTTCGGCGAGCAGCTGAACAGCGATACGGCGGTGATCCATGTGGAAAAGGCGGACCCGGAGGTGCGGGGAGCCTACCCGGCAATCAATCAGGCCTTCGTAGCTCATGCCTGGGCGGAGATGACCTATATCAACCGTGAGGAGGATATGGGCATCGAGGGCCTCCGCAAGGCCAAGGAATCCTATCGGCCGGTGAAGATGATTGAGAAATTCACTGCTGTGCTGAAATAACGAAAGCCCCCTTCGGACTATGCCGGAGGGGGCTTTCGTTATGCGGTCTTCCTTGATTCCTTTACGCTGCATTGTACCGGAATCAAGAGGTGATCTTTTTGTAGTACACCGGGTTGGACGGTTCTGTTAAGCAAACGCCGGCAACCACGCCACCGACTGCAGCGCCGCAGGCGGCACCGACAAGAGCTGATCCGGATATAGAAAGCAGACCCATGCTGGCAGCGCAGGCGGCACCGATGCCTGCAAAGACAGCCCCTCCGGTTGCAATGCCGGCGACTACGACTGCGGCACAGACGGCTACTGCGGCAACGGCTTTCCAGAAGCCGCCCCAGCTCCAACCGCCGGTTACCATATCGAGCTCATCTTCTGCGAGCTCACGGTCTTCCCTCAGATGAGCGGCTTCTTCTTTGAGATGAGCCATGAGCTTGTTGCAGAACTGCTCGTATTCGTCAAAGGTCATTTTGCAGTATTTCTTGAGTGCTTCATAGGCCTCCTTAAGGTTGGAGGATTGTTCCAAAGCTGCCATAGCATCAGCATCGCGATGGAGCATTTCCATGGCCTCGGCAAAGGCTTTCTGTTTTTTATCATCTTTGAAATCAACGGTGATGGCAAGGTCCTTATCTTTTGTTGTCATTTTAATACGCCTCCTAAGCAATCTGTTGTTTGTTTTATATCCTTTATACGCAGGAGCAGAGGATTTATTACATAAAATAAATATTTTAGAAAAGGGAATACAGAAAAAACATTTTTAATAAACATGTGTATTTACTGGAAAAACAATTAACAAAAAACCTTGCAGAAATTTTGTATTTGTGATAATATGTAAACCATCATATAAAGCAAACCAATGAGGGAGAGATAAAATCTTTTGCGCGCGTACAGAGAGCCATGGGGGCTGGGAACATGGCCGTAAGCGGATGGATAAATGGACTCCTGAGGGTCGTGTGAAAAGCCTGGGCTTAGTAGCATGGGACGCAGGCCAGCGTTAGAGGGCAGGGGTGTGAGGCGCACCCTGGGGAAAGAGGCTGCTATGGCAGCAAGCAAGGTGGTACCGCAGATGAGAGCATCTGTCCTTTGATCAGGACAGGTGCTTTTTTTATTTGGAATGGGAGTGTGGAGAATATGGCAAAGAAGCTTTTGATGGGAAATGAAGCGATTGCGCTGGGGGCTATCCGGGCCGGGGTGGATGTGGTATCCGGCTATCCGGGGACCCCATCCACGGAGGTGTTGGAGACGATTGCCAAACATCGTCGCCCGGATACCTATGTGGAATGGTCCATCAATGAAAAGGCCGCAATGGAAGTGGCGGCCGGAGCGGCTTATACAGGCGCCCGGGCGTTGGTTACCATGAAGCAGGTGGGGCTGAATGTGGCCAGTGATCCCCTTATGAGCCTGGCCTATATCGGCGTGAAGGGCGGCATGGTGGTGCTGGTGGCAGATGATCCGGGGCCGATTTCTTCCCAGACGGAGCAGGATACCCGGCATTTTGCCCAGTATGCCCATTTGCCGGTTTTTGATCCCGCATCTCTGGAGGATGCCTATCTGCTCATCGGAGAGGCCTTTGCCTATTCGGAAAAATACCATACGCCGGTGATTTTCCGGCCTACCACTCAGATCTGCCATGCCTGTGCCAGCATTGAGGTGGAGGATGGCTATGAGGAGCATGAGATTGAGGGCTTCGTAAAGGATAAGAAATGGGTCATTTTCCCCCGGCTTTCCTATGAGAACCATATCCGCATCATCCGGCAGGAGAAGGTCCTGGGGGATGTTTTCTCGGATTTTGCTTATAATCGGCTGCAGAGGCGGTCCGATACGGAGCTGGGAATCCTGTCCGGGGGCGTGTCCTCCGCCTATGTGCGGGAGGTACTGGCGGATACCCGGGACGCGGTACGGACGCTGGAGATTGCCACTCCCCATCCCTTCCCGGAGAAGCTGGCCCTGGAGTTTCTGAGCGGACTGACGGATGTGCTGGTGGTGGAGGAACTGGATCCGGTACTGGAGGATGCGCTGCTGCTCCTTTGCGGTCGGCATCACCTGGCGGTGCAGATCCATGGCCGCCATACGGAAGAAACCAATATTGCGGGGGCCAATCATTATGAAAATGTCCGGGCGGCAGTGGACGTTTTCATGGGCCGGGAGCCGGCAGCTCCTGCCAGGCCGGTGCTGCCACCGCTGCCGGTACGTCCGCCGGTGCTCTGTGCGGGTTGTCCTCATCGGGGATCCTTTTACGCAGTGAAGACGGCTATGAAGCGGCAGAAGCAGAAGGCGGTATTCACCGGAGATATTGGCTGCTATACGCTGGGGAATGCCAAGCCGCTGGATATGGTGGACACCTGCCTGTGCATGGGGGCGGATATCACCATGGCTCAGGGGCTCCATCGGGTGGAGCCGGACAGCAAGCATATCGCCTTTATTGGCGATTCCACCTTTTTCCATACGGGGATCCCCGGGGTCATCAATGCGGTATACAATGAGACGGATATCACCGTCATCATCCTGGACAATTCCACCACTGCCATGACCGGGCATCAGCCCCATCCGGGCACTGGGCGGACCATGATGGGGAATATGACGGAAAAGGTCCATATCGACAAGGTGCTGGCGGGCTGCAATGTGAAATGCATTAAAAAGGCCAATCCGCTGCATCTGGAGGAGGCGGTGACTGCTGTCACCGAGGCGGTGGCTTTCCCTGGCGTATCCGTCGTCATCTTTGAGGAGCCCTGCATCGCGCTTTTCAAATCCCGGCCCAAGCTGGCTGTGGCACCGGATGTCTGCATTGGCTGCAGGCGCTGCATCAACGAGATCGGCTGTCCGGCCATATCCGTGACGGCGGAGGGCAAGGCGCTGATCGATGGGAATCTCTGTTATGGCTGTGATTTGTGCAGCCAGATCTGCCCGGTGGGGGCTATTGGAGGGATGGAAAAATGAAAATGGATTGCTTGCTGGCCGGCGTGGGCGGTCAGGGAACGGTACTGGCTTCCCGGCTCATTGCCCAGACGGCTATGGATGCCCTGGGTCTGGCCGCTCACACCTCGGAGACCATCGGCATGGCACAGCGGGGCGGCTCTGTCACCAGTCAGGTGCGCATCGGCAATGGACCCTGTGCACCGGCGATTCCCCTGGGGGGCGCGGAGCTCATCCTGGGTTTTGAACCGGCGGAGGCTCTGCGCAATTTTCCTTATTTAAAAAAAGAGGGAACGGTGCTGGTCAATTGCCGGCCCATCCAGCCGGTGACATCATCGCTGGGCGGCGGCTATGGTCTGGAGGCTATTCTGTCCTATCTGAAGCAGCAGGCCGGGCGCTGCATCCTGGTGGATGGAGATCGCCTCTGCCGGGCCGCTGGCTCGGGCAAGGTGCTGAATGTCATTTTGCTGGGGACAGCTGTGCGGGAAGGGCTGCTGCCCTTTTCCCGGGAACAGCTGCTGACCACGCTGGAGGCCCATGTACCAAAGAAATTCACGGAACTCAATCGACGGGCATTTGAGGTTGGTTACGATTATGAAAAGGCAGGCGGAAACCTATGATGAAACAGGAGCAATTCGAGAAATTCCAGAGGGCTTTCCAATATGCGGCGAAGAACAGTCCTTTCTATCGGGATGTTTATGAGGCCGCCGGCATCGAGCCGGGGGACCTGAAGACACCGGAGGACATCCAGAAGCTGCCCACCACGGACAAATACGATCTGCGGCGGGCTTATCCGCTGGGCATCCAGGCGGTGCCGGATGAAGAGGTGGTACGCATCCATTCCTCTTCAGGCACCACAGGGCAGCCGGTCATCATTCCCTATACAGAGCAGGATGTGGAGACCTGGGGGATGATGATGGCCCGCTGCATGAAGGTGGCCGGGGTCACCCGTCAGGACCGGGTGCAGATCACACCGGGCTATGGGCTTTGGACTGCGGGCATCGGGTTCCAGCGCGGCGCGGAGATGCTGGGGGCCATGGCAATCCCCACCGGGCCGGGCAATACAGAAAAGCAGCTGCAGATGATGATGGACCTGCATACCACGATCCTCTGCGCTACTTCATCCTACGCCCTGCTGCTGGCAGAGGAGATCACCCATCGGGGCATCCGGGACAAGATCCATCTGCAGCATGCCATTATCGGTTCGGAGCGCTGGGGAGATAAGATGCGCAGCCGCATCATCGGTGAACTGGGGGTGGATATTTTCGATATCTACGGTCTTACCGAGGTCTATGGACCGGGGATTTCCGTGAGCTGCAGCGAGCATCAGGGGCTGCATTACTGGGATGACCAGCTTTATTTTGAAATCCTGGATCCGGATACGGGCAAGGTGCTGCCGGAGGGTGAGCTGGGAGAGCTGACCATCACGACGCTGACGAAGCAGGGGGCACCGCTGGTGCGCTACCGCACCCATGATCTCACCCGCCTGCTGCCAGGGAAATGCCCCTGCGGGCTGAAATATCCCCGCCATGATATCATCCTGGGGCGTACGGACGATATGATCAAGATCAAGGCGGTGAATATCTATCCGGGGCAGATCGAGGATGTGCTGAAGGAGGTGCCCGGCGTGAGCAGTGAATACCAGGTGGTATTGGATCGGGGGGCTGACTACAAGGATTTCATGCTCCTCCGGGTAGAGCGGGAGCCGGGGACGGATCCCGCTGCCGTGGAACTGGCGGTGAAGAAGCGCTTCAAGGTGCGCATCGGCATTGCCATTGAGGTGGAGGCTGTTCCGCTGGGGGCATTGCCTCGCAGCGAAAAAAAGACGAAACGGGTCGTGGACAAAAGATATTGCTGATGGAAAACTCCTGGGGATTTCCCCGGGAGTTTTTTATTTAGGAGAAGCGTTTACAGCCTTGTCGGACTATAGACATAATGGTAAAATTAAGTAGATACCTATCGGAATATAGTAGAGATTATGGCAGCTGCCTGGAGGTATTTTTATGTATTACGAGCTTTTACATATTTTAGTATTCACGCAGGATCAGGATTTTTTGCGGATTTTGCAGGCGGTTCCAGCCCAAGCGCAGTTCGAGCATGTGTTCCTGCCGGCGCTGCCGGCATTTTCAGCATTGGACTGTGTAGATGCCGATGTAATCATCATGGATATTCCGGCAAAGCAGATACCCCCGGATATCCGTATGCGCTGTGGGTCGGCTCATCCGCAGCTGATTTACTGCGAGCGAGGGGCTGAACAGCGTCTGGAGGATTCCCGTCTGCTGGCGGTAATGGATGCACTGTGGGAAGCTCCCTACAGCGAGGAAAGGCTTACCTGTTTTTTTCAGTTGCTGCTGAGGGGAATCAGGCAGCGCAAGGAACTCTGGCTGGCGAAGAACCTGCTGGATACTACGATTGACAGTGTGCCGGATCTCGTATGGTTCAAAAATGTCAAAGGCGCCCATTTGAAGGTGAATCAGAGTTTTTGCGATATGGTTGGAAAGACTAAACAGCAGTGCTATAATCGAGGGCATTATTATATCTGGGATATAGATGCTGAAGAATATGCCCAGGGAGAGTATGTCTGCCTGGAATCCGAAGATATTGTAATGCAGAAGAAAAAAACCTGCGTATTTGATGAAAAGGTAAAAAAGCAGAATGGGGAAATGGTGCAGTTTACCACTTACAAATCACCCATCTTTGATGAAGACGGGGCGCTGATCGGTACGATGGGTATTGCCAGGGATGTTACGGATTGGAAGAATATGACGGCAGAGATCGGCATTATACTGAACAGCCTGGCATCGGCTGCTATGCTGGTGGATCGGGAGGGCCATATCTTCATGGCAAATACCATGGTCCGTAAGGTGTTTGGATGTGATCCGAAGGCATTGGCCGGTCAGGATTATGCAAGATGGAAAATGCTCGAGCTCCAGCAGGAACAGCCATTGCAGCAGGGTGAACATCGTCTGTTGGAATATAATTCTCAGGGAGAGCATTTATTCCTGAGTATGAGGGAAGAGCCGCTGCTGGATGTATTTCAACAGCCGGTGGGATGTTTTGTGATTTTTCAGGATGTAACAGAGCATAAAAAGCATCTGGAGCTGCTGGAGAACTATCAGAAAGAGCTGGAGTCCAATGTCCGCATGAAGACCAGGACTATTAATGACATACAGCGGCGTATCTTTAGCAGCTTTGCGTATCTGGTCACCAGCCGGGACAGCGCCACAGGGGATCATATCCGCAATACCAGCCGGTATGTGGACATCCTGCTGGATGAGCTGTGCCGGGAGGGGACCATTCCTGCACTCAATGATGGCGATTTTTGTCAGAATATTTCCCGGGCGGTGCCGCTGCATGATATCGGCAAGATTGCCATACCTGATGCAGTACTGAAGAAGCAGGGGAAATACACGGCAGAGGAATACGCCCTGATGCGCCGTCATGCGGAGCTGGGAGGACGGATCCTGGCCAAAACGCTGGCACCGCTGGAGGATTTCCAGTACTACAAGGTGGCGGCGGATATGGCGGTCTATCATCATGAGCGCTGGGATGGTCAGGGGTATCCCCGGGGGCTGCAGGGAGAGAACATCCCTGTGCCGGCGCGTATCATGGCTGTTGCCGATGTATTCGATTCCCTTATATCAAATCGTCCATTCCATCAGGCATTGACCATTGAACAGGCCTATGTCATCATCAAGGCCAATGCGGGGACCCAGTTTGATCCGGTGGTAGCGGCGGCCTTTATCATGGCCCGGCCGCAGATTGAGCGATCGGTGCGGGAGAATGTTTATCGAATCAAGTGAATGCCGTCAATCGGCTGCAGGAGGGATAGCTCTTATGGACGCACAGCTTATCGCCAGCTATCGAAAAATATTTGATTATACGCCGGTAGCTTTTGCTATTTTACAATTGATCCCAGCAGAGGATGGAAAAAATGAGGATTTCAGGATACTTTATATGAATGAGGCCTGTGCAAAACTCAGCGGCCAGAATTTGACGGATGTGGAGGGAAAGAATTTTTTGGGGCAGTTTCCTGAAGCAGCACATTCCTGGCTGGAGGTCCTTCGCCGGGCGACTGGCGGGGAGAAGACAGTACGGCGGGTGTACAGCAATATGCTGCAGCGGTATATGCATATCGAATGCTATCCCATTGAGCCCGGTGTGTGCGGCAGCCTGCAGCTGGATGTGACGGAAGAGATCAGGCGGCGGCAGGAGCTGGAGGTTTTGAAGGAATCCTATGAAGCGGCCATTGCTTCCTCCGGACTGCGCTATTGGGAATATGATCTGCGCCATGACCGGGCTATCCATAGTGAGCAGTCCCAGCGGGAGCTGAGGATTCCCAAATACATGGAGAACTACCCTCAGTCCTGGCTGGATATGAATATATTGCTGCCGGAATACTGGGCCAATTATCTGGATGTTCATAAAAAGCTGAAGGCAGGGCTTAAATCAGCGGCCTTTGAGGAGCAGATCTGGTCGCCGAATTTTGAGACGCCCCGCTGGGAAAAGATCATCTATCGGACTATTTTTGATGAAAAGGGGGAGCCTCTGAAAGCTATTGGCACAGCGGTGGATGTGACGGAGCAAAAGGAGCTGGAGGCAGCTTTCCGGGATTTTCAGCAGGATCAGTCCATGCTGGCAGCTTCCCGGCTGGAGGCCTACAAGCTGAATGTGACCAGGGACGGCATTGTCTCCATCAAGACGGGGACAGTGGTGCCCGGGCGGGAGAAGCAGCGGCTGTCCATGACGGAATTCTTCCATGAATCCAGTCAGAATATCAAGGATCCGGTAGAACGGGCTGGCTATTGCCGGATCTATGACCGGGCCCGCATGCTTGCGGAATATGCCCGGGGGCGCAAGAGCAGCAGCTTTGCAGGCTGGTATGATGCGCCGGGAAAGGCGCGCCGCTATCTGCGCATTACCCTGAACATGATGCAGCATCCTGTGACCCGGGATATCATTGGCATGACCTGCGCTGATGATATCACGGAGCAGAAGCTGAATGAGATCACCCTGGAATGCGCGGTGCAAAGTGTATTTGAACTGGTTCTGCGCATTGATGCCCGGACCGGAAAATTCCGGATATGCCAGCAGACCCTGCCGCTGCGTCTTTCCGCTGCCGAACGGGATGGCAGCTTTGAGGAGGCAACCCGGCTGGTGTTCAAGGACTTGATTCGGGATCCGGAGGAATATAAAAAGAAGCTGCAGGAACTGCGGCTGTGGAATGTGATCCGCAGCCTGAATGAACTGCGGCTGTGGAATGTGATCCGCAGCCTGAATGAAGCTGGAACCTTTACTACCTATTATGATGCCCTGGTATTTGGGCAGCAACGCAGAAAAAGGCTGCAGTTTTCCTATATCGATAAGGAAAACATGCTGATCTGTATGGCCTGTACTGATGTTACGGGCTCAACAGGGGATTGAAGCAGGGCGGAGCGGTGAGTGCTCCGCTCTTTCTTATTGCGCCGGAGGGATTCCGCGCTGCGGAATCCTGGACAATGGCGTTATAACTTGATTGTTCAAGGTTTTCCCAAGGAAAACCTACCGCTTAAAGTTTCAACACGGCGTCCTTCTGTGTTATAATATCTATGAGGATGTGATGAATTGCGTTTACGGGGAAATCTATTTTTAATGACAGCGGCTTTTATCTGGGGGACGACCTTTGTGGCCCAACAGGTGGGGATGGACGCCTTAGGGCCCTTTTCTTATGCCGCGGCCCGGTATGTGCTGGGGCTTTTGGCAGTGCTGGTGATTTGGCGCGGCTTTCGTGGACAGCGGCAGGCTGCCCGCCGGGCGGGAACCTATAAAAGCGGCTGGCTGGCCGGCATAGGGGCGGGCTGCATTATGTTCACTGCTTCTTCCCTGCAGCAGGTAGCCATGCAGTACACCACTGCGGGAAAGACATCTTTTATTACCTGTCTTTATATCATATTTGTTCCATTGTTCGCGGTGCTGCTCAGAAAGCGGATCCGGCCGGAGAACTGGCTGGGGGCGGTGCTGGCCCTTACAGGGCTCTACTTCCTCTGCGTGAAGGAGGATCTGACCCTGAGCTATGGCGATACACTGGTTTTTATCAGTGCTTTTTTCTGGACCTTCCATATTCTGTTTATTGACCGCTATGCGGCCATGGTGGATGCCATTGAGATGTCTGCTATGCAGATCGCCGTATGTGCGGTTTTCAGCTCTGTGGCGGCTGCGGGCTGGGAGAACTTCACCTGGGCCGGCGTGCAGCAGGAGGCTTTTCCCATCTTTTATGCCGGGGTGATGTCTGCGGGAGTGGCCTTTACGCTGCAGATTATCGGGCAGAAATACGCAGAGCCATCCCACGCGGCGGTGATCATGAGTCTGGAAGCGGTATTCGGAGCCCTGGCCAGCTGGCTGCTGCTGCATGAGATCATGCAGCCGTTGGAAATCTTTGGCTGCCTGCTCATGATCGCCGGGATGCTCATTACCCAGATCGGCGGGCGCTTGTTTCGGAAGACAGTGCAAAATCCATGATTTCCCCATGCTGTAATTTACGGGCGGAAGAATGTTCTTTTTCGTTGCATTTCATGAAAAAAAGGGGTATAATGATTTCGTATTCAGGTATTTATACTGGAAACGATGAAAAGGAAGTGTTTTTCTTGAAGCTGGACGGTGTGAAGATTCTTCTTATATGCTTGTCGGTCATGTTCTTTACGGCAATGTAAGCGGGTTGGTTTTGGAATGGATGCCTTGACAGGATCAGTAGGGACTGGTTCTGTCTTTTTTTCGTTTTTTCCCGAAAAATAGCAGGAATGCAGCGAATTAACGCGAAGTAATAAAAGATATATATAAGCCTGAAAGAACAGGAAGGGAGCAAGGCTTCTATGGCAGAAAAAGAGCTGGCTATCAAGAAGGCCATCGTGACCATAAAGATCATTGGCGTAGGCGGCGGCGGCAACAGTGTGCTGCTTCGTATGGCCAAGAAAAAGGTTTTGGATATAGATCTCATTGCGGTGAATACGGACGCGAAACAACTGGCTATCATGCAGCAGGCTGGAGTGATTCCGCTGCAGATTGGTGAGAGTCTCACCAAGGGGCGCGGTACCGGAGGAAGCCTGGAACTGGGAGAGAGTGCAGCCCAGGCTGATGAGGAAAAGATCCGCAGCGCGATGAAGGGGGCGGATCTGGTTTTTGTGACCGCCGGTATGGGGGGCGGCGCCGGCACAGGCGCCGCCCCGGTGGTGGCTAAGATTGCCCGGGATTTGGGAATCCTGACCATAGGTGTGGTCACGGTCCCGTTTTCCTTTGAGGGGGCGCGCAAGAAGCGGCTGGCCAATGAGGGCATTGTGAAGATGCAGGCAAATATGGATGCGCTCATCGCCGTCCATAACGATAATCTCATGAAGCTGCCGGAGAATCGGCGCATGTCCCTGGTGCAGGCCTTTGAGGCGGCGGATGAAATCCTGCGGCAGGCTATCCGCTGCATTGCGGAGATGATTCTGACCACCGGTGTCATCAACGTGGATTTTGCGGATGTCACTTCGATTTTCCGGCAGAGCGAGAGCAGCGATGCGCTGCTGGGTATCGGTGAAAGCAGTGATGGTGCTGTCCGGGCGGTCCAGCTGGCAGTGGAAAGCCCGCTGGTGGATAAATCTTTGGAAGGGGCCCGGGGCATTATTTTGAATATCAGCGGTGATGAAACCCTGAGCCTTTACGAGGTCAACGAGGCAACGAAGTACATCTATGAGCATACGAATCCGGATGTGAATATCATTCTGGGAACGGTGATCGATGAGGAACTGGGGGATCGGGTGCGGGCCACCATCATTGCCACGGATTTCGTGGACGGCATGGTCATCAAAGCACCACGGCCTCAGGAGCCGGCAGCGAAGGTATCGGAATTTTCTCTGGATACTCCCGATTTTATGAATGCCCGGGGGGCGGAGATTCCCAGGTTCAAGTTTTCCGGCAGCATGGAAATGCCATCTTTTCATTGTAAGGATGAGGATAAGAAATGACTGTGGCTGCAGTGGATTATTGTAAAAAATAGTTTGCTGCGGCTTTTTCTTTTGCTATACTAAAATAGTAGGAAATAAAAGCGAAGGAATGATGGTGTTATGCTGGGAAAATTTTCACGTACGGAATTGCTGCTGGGGGCTGCGGGTATGGAGCGGCTGGGCAAAAGCTGTGTGGCTGTATTCGGTATCGGGGGCGTGGGCTCCTTTGTGGCGGAAGCCCTGGTGCGCAGCGGGGTGGGGCATCTGGTGCTCATCGATGATGACCGGGTATGCGAGACCAATATCAATCGTCAGCTCCATGCCACAACGAAGACAGTAGGGCGTCTGAAGACAGAGGTGATGCGGGAGCGGCTGCTGGAGATCAATCCAGCGGCAGTGGTGGATGTGATTGCTGATTTCTACCTGCCGGAAAAGGCCCAGGAATTTTTCTGTTTTCCTTACGATTATATCGTGGATGCCATCGATACGGTTACGGGAAAAATCGATCTGGTATTGCAGGCGCAGCAGCGGGGCATTCCCATCATCAGCAGCATGGGGGCGGGAAATAAGCTGCATCCGGAGCTGTTTGAGGTAGCGGATATCTATGAGACCAGTGTCTGCCCGCTGGCCCGGGTCATGCGCAGGGAGCTCAGGCAGCGGGGAGTGAAGTCGCTGCAGGTGGTATATTCCCGGGAAAAGCCACTGATGCCTGGAAATCAAGGCTGCGGCAGTGAGTGCATCTGCCCGCCGGGCAGTCCCAGGACCTGTGCCCAGCGCCGGTCAGTGCCGGGAAGCATTTCCTTTGTTCCCTCAGCAGCCGGCCTCATTGCTGCAGGGGTGGTTGTCCGTGGCCTTTCTACGGACGTTCTTTCAGGCAGTCATAAGTAGGTCGAGAAATTTTGCACTGGTCCATGGCTTGAGAAGAATTTTGAATAATGACGTTATAACACGGTATATTAGATAAGCACGTTATTGCATCATGGGAGGGAGAAGGTATGAGATCCTGTTATTTTGCCAGGCTTACAGCCTTGAGTGTGATTTTGGTTTTCTTTATTGCGGCCGTGGCTGGCTGCGGGAACAAGTCTGTGGAAAATAAGAGCCTGGATATCGCCACTGGCGGTACAGCGGGCAGTTATTATCCAATCGGTCGTGCAATGGCGGAGATCATCAATCAGGAGATTCCTGGCATGAAGGCCAGTGCGCAGAGCACCGGGGCTACAGTGGCAAATATCAACACGCTGAGGGATAGCGCTGTGGATCTGGCTATCGTGCAGAATGATATTACCTATTATGCGGCCAATGGGATAGAGATGTTCAAGGATAAAAAGGTGGATAATATCCGGGGGATGGCGTCACTCTATCCGGAAACCTGTCAGATCATCACCCTGGAGTCCTCGGGAATCAAGAGCATAGCAGGGCTCAGGGGCAAGAGGGTCGCTGTCGGTGCGGCGGGCAGCGGCGTGGAGGCAAATGCCCGCCAGATCATGGAAGCCTATGGGGTGACCTATAATGATATAGAGGTTCAGTACCTCTCCTTTGGTGAGGCTGCCAGGGCCTTGAAAAATGGCAATATAGATGCAGCTTTCCTCACAGCAGGTTACCCGACTGCGGCAGTGCAGGATATTGCCGCTAACAACAAGGTGCGGCTGCTGTCTATAGATGAGGACAAGGCGGACGATCTTATTGCCAAGTATCCTTTTTATACGAAGACAAAGATACCGGCGGGTACTTATACCGATTTCAATCAGGATGTACTGGCGGTGTCGGTGATGGCTATACTGGTGGCGACGGATAAAATGGAGGATCAGCGGGGCTATGATATCGTCCAGGCGCTGTTTTCCCATCTGGATCAGCTGAAGGCTTCCCATGCGGTGGGCAGGCTCATTACCAGGGATGGTGCCATGAGGGGAATGCCTATTCCGATGAATGCCGGCGCGGAGAAATACTTCAAGGAATGATCGTCAGGGAAGGGAGGGGGAGCGGATGCTGGCAGGCATCCGCTTTTGCCTTATGATGGGAACAAAGAGATTTTATTGGATTTTAGGGGCCTGCTGTCTGCTGCTTGTATGGCTCTGGCAGCTGCCCTGTCTGTTCGTGGAAGGCAGCGATGGCTTTATCGCCGTGATCCCGGCACGGGCAGGACAGCCTTTTTCCATACATTTCATCCATTCGGTGCAAAGGACGCCCGTAGAGGAAAATCTGCAGATCAATGGAGCACGGAATGGGTTTGACCTCCTGTCTACAAAATACCAGTCTTTTGGGGTGGGACTTCCCTTTTTATCCAGTGAGGGGGATTTTCAGCAGCAGGGGGATTATTTCGTGCTGGGAAATATGGATCGCCATTTCTCATCGCTGAAGCTGCGCACGGGGACAGGGACAGAGCTGTCCCTGGATGTAGCGGGAAAGCGCTATCCGCTGTACAGTCTGCTGCCGTCAGGCAGTGAGGTGCGGCTTTATATAGCGCCATGGTATCAGCGCATTGTTGGATATTTTATCCGTTTTGCCTAAAGAAGTTACAGGCTTTTTACGATATAGGTATATAAGCCTGTATTTTTATATCTTTTTTATCAGTTGCTATTGAATAAACCTGTTTTTTTGTATAAGATGAAGGGTAGAGCCTGTGATGTTGCTAAAAATAAGGAGGCGTTTTATGGGCCAGCCATTGAAAATCCCATCAAATTCCATATTGCGGCGCTTTAAATTCTATTTTGATCTGCTGAAGAAAACCTCGGATTCCTATCTGTTTACCACCGATATGCAAAATGGTACAGTGCTGTTATCACCCAATCTGGTAGCGGATTTTTCTCTTCCGGGAGAAACTCTGCCGGATTTCGACAAGGTATGGATGCCTCGTATCCACCCGGAGGATCGGTCGGAATATGAGAAATCCATGAAGGCGCTCATTGTGGAAAAGAGTCTTCACGAGCATGATCTGGAATATCGGGTGAAGGATAATAAGGGAGATTATTGCTGGATACGCTGCCGCGGGCGGATCTCCAATGATGCCAGTGGCAGGCCGTCACTGTTTGCCGGAACCATGGTCCGGCTGGGGCAGCGGACCAAGGTGGATTCCATTACCGGCCTTTTCAATAAATATCAGTTTGAACAGGCGGTGAAGTCGGCTCTGGGCCGTTATCATGAAACGGGTACTGGCGGTGCCCTTATGGTATTCGGCCTGGACAACTTCAAGATCGTGAATGAAACCTATAATAGGTCTTTTGGGGATCAGGTATTGAAAATGCTGGCCCGGCGCATAGAGAATATATTGCCGCCCATGCTCACTTTGTACAAGCTGGACGGTGACGAGTTTGGGCTGGTCTATCCTGGCGGTACGGAGGAGCAGTTGTCGGAAATCTTTTCCAGCGTGCAGAAATGCATGATGCGTCCCCAGGAAATCGATGGTAAGATGTTCTTCTGCACCATCTCAGCGGGTACGGTATTTTATCCCCAGGCGGGGAAGGATTATCTGGTGCTCCATAAGCACGCGGAGGCGGCACTGGATTTGGCCAAGCAGAGCGGCAAGAACAAGAATTGCCTGTTTTCCAAGGCCCAGTACAATCGCTGGGTGCGCTCCATCAGTATGCGGGATGATCTGAGGGACAGCGTGGAGCAAGGCTGCCGGGGCTTCAGCCTCTTTTTTCAGCCGCAGGTCAGCGCCCGGGGGCAGAAGCTCATCGGGGCGGAAGCACTGCTGCGCTGGATGAATCCCAAGGGCCGCATGGTGGCCCCCATGGAGTTCATTCCTATCCTGGAAGATACGAAGATGATCATCCCCGTGGGAAAATGGGTATTCGAGGAAGCGGTGAAGATCTGCAAGGAATGGCAGAAGAAGGTTCCCAAGTTCTGCGTAAGCGTCAACGTTTCCTATGAGCAGATCAAGGACGGGACCTTTAAGGAATTTGTGGGGCAGTGTGCGGCCAAGTACGATATAGCGCCCCAATCGGTGGTGCTGGAGCTTACGGAAAGCAGCATCGTAGCGGACTGGTCCTTTGTGAACCGTCAGTTCGATGATTTCCGCCAGCAGGGCTTCCGCATTGCCATGGATGATTTTGGCACCGGGTATTCTTCCCTGGTCTATTTGAAAAATCTTTCCTGTGATATCGTGAAGATTGACCGGGAATTCGTGAAAAATATTCTGAACAATGATTTTGACCGTCATATCGTGGAGTATACCGTGGAACTCTGCCACAGCGTTGGCATGAGGACCTGCATAGAGGGCGTGGAAGAGGTGGAGGAATACGACCTGCTCACCAATATCTGCAAGGCGGATTCCATTCAGGGCTATCTGTTTGGACATCCGGAATCCGTGCCCGTGTTTGAAAAGCAGTTTTTAGAACAAGGATAGGTGTTTATGGGAAGAAATAAGGAAGACATGCCGGAAGTGGATCTTCTGGGACAGAAAAATGTGAAGTACGGCTATGAATATACGCCGGAGATCCTGCAGACCTTTGAGAATAAGCATCCGGACAATGATTACTGGGTGAAGTTCAATTGCCCGGAATTTACCAGCCTGTGCCCGATTACGGGGCAGCCGGATTTTGCGACGATGTATATTTCCTATGTGCCGGATATCCGCATGGTGGAGAGTAAATCGCTGAAGCTGTATCTGGTCAGCTTCCGCAATCACGGGGATTTTCATGAGGATGTGGTGAATATCATCATGAAGGATCTCATCAAAGCAATGGATCCCCGCTATATCGAGGTGTGGGGGAAGTTCCTGCCCCGGGGCGGTATTTCCATTGATCCTTATGCCAATTACGGCCGGAAGGGAACCCGTTATGAAGAACTGGCCTGGGAGCGCTTCCGCCAGCATGATCTGGTGGGAATGGAACGGGTAGATAACCGCTGAGTCCACCGAAAGGATCCAACGGACAGGATGGAGTGGTTTTTGTGAATAATCTTTTACGCAATGTATTGATACGCCGCAGTATTTATACCTTTGATCCCCGGCCGCTGCGGGATGATGAGCTCATGGAAATACTGGAGGAAGGCAAGCTGCTTTCGGATGCGGCCTCCAATCACATCTGGCATTTCACCGTTATCCAGAACAGAGGTATCATCCATAAGATTGCGGAGGGAACGCGGCAGCAGTTTTCCCGGGAACTGGAGATGCTGGTGAAAAGTGAGGAGCAGCGGGAGGATCAGCGTTTTTTGCAGCAGATTCCTGTACTGCTGGTGATTTCAGGCTGCACGGATAAAAAATATTCGGCGGATGCGGCCAATACGGTTTTTGGCGGCATGATGCTGGCAGCGGAAAAATACAGTATCGGCTCCTGCTGGCTCAGTGCAATTCCCGGTTTCCTGTGTTCAGAGCAGGGGGAGGATATCCAGAATCTCATCAGCATACCGGAAGGCTATGAACCGCTATGCGCGGGGGCTTTTGGTTATCGGGAGAGCGAGCGGATAACAGAGATTACCTCAATGGACAACATTGTAAATATCGTGAAATAAAGAAAAGCGGTCCTGCGGGGATCGCTTTTCTTCATGGAGGAGAGATGGGAATGCTTCAGGTATATACGGGAAAGGGCAAGGGAAAGACCACCGCAGCCATTGGGCTGGCTATCCGTTCCCTGGGAGCCGGGCATCGGGTCTATATCATGCAGTTCATGAAAAGCCTGGCTTACAGCGAGCAGAAAATCCTGCAGGGGTTTGCCCCGCAGCTGGAGCTGCATACCACGGGAAAGCCCTGTTTCCTGGCCAGAGAAGGGATGCTGTCCCCTGAGGAGCTGAAAGCCTGGGGCGATCAGGTGGTGGTATTTCCTCCCGGGCAGCCGCCGAAGGACTATGTGCGTCTCATGGAGCAGGGGTTTGGGGCCGCATCCCGGGCGGCCTGCTCTGGGATTTATGACCTGGTGATACTGGACGAAATCAATACGGCGTTCTTTTTCGGCCTGCTGGAGCAGGCTCCCTTTGAGGCAATGAGGAAAGCACTGCCGGAAGGGACAGAGCTGGTCTGTACCGGTCGCGGGGCCCCCGAATGGCTGCTGGCACAGGCGGATCTGATTACGGAAATGCAGGAGGTCCGGCATTATTATCAGCAGGGCGTCCCGGCCCGGCGGGGAATTGAAAATTAAAACACGACAGCACAAAATAAAATACTAATATACGGCAAAAACACTTAATTATTTTAAATATCATACTGAATGATAGAGGATTTTTAATGCGCATGGCGAATTCTTCGGAAAGAATATATCCGGAGGAGGACGATCGTTGTGCCGATGTATAAGAGGTCCATGTTTGTTCTTTTGGCTTTGGCCCTTTTGGCTGCAGCCGGGCTTTTTTACGGGTATTCCCAGCAGGGGACGGAGCTGCCGCTGGACGAGGGCAGGGCCGATGGGCCTGCGGCGAAGATCACGGTTTATGTATCCGGGGCGGTGAACCGGCCCGGCCTGGTGGAGCTTTCCCAGGGAGCCAGGGCGGCAGATGCCGTCAATGTCTGCGGCGGCCTGCTGCCCACTGCGGATGAGAAGGCCGTGAACATGGCTCAGGTGCTGAAGGATGGCGCGCAGCTCCAGGTGCCGGTGAAGGGGGCTGCGGGGGCCGGGGGCAGCGGCAAGGACAGCTCTGGCAGGGTGTCCATCAATACAGCAGATGAGAAAGCCCTGGATACATTGCCAGGTATCGGTCCGGCTATGGCCAGGCGCATTGTGGAATACCGACAGTCCAATGGGGGCTTCCAGTCCCTGGAGGATCTGAAAAAGGTCAAGGGCATCGGTGCAGCCAAGTTCGAGAAGCTTAAGGATAAGGTGTGCCTATGAAGGCGGGGCAGTATCCGCTTGAATTTCTGAATCTTCTGCTTACATTTCTCTGTGTTGGAATACTGGCAGGGGAGCGGCTGCCGCTGGCCGTTTCCTGGCAGCTGGCGGCAATGGCCGCCGGGGCTGGTGCAGCCGCCTTTTTCCTGCGGCGGGGACTGGCGAAGGGGACAGTTTTCCTTTTGCTGGTCTTTTTTCTGCTGGGAAGCTGCCGCATGGCAATGGAAAGCCAGCTGCCTGCCCGGGATGTGGGTCATCTGGCTGGCCAGGAGGTCAGGCTCATTGCCATGGCAGTGGAGGCACCCCGGCAGGTGGAAAATACCGATGGGAGCCGGAGCTGGCGCTGCATCGCTGAAGTGGAGCAGGGAGGGGAGACAGGAAGCCCGATGCAAAGGCTGCAGGGGCGGATCTATATTTCCTGGCAGTTGGCCAGCGAGGCGCCTGATGTACGGATTGGCGACCGCCTGCGGGCAGCCGGCCGGCTGCGGCAGATCCATGGCTATCAGAATCCGGGAACCATCGATATGGTACGGGCGGCCCGGGCCAGGGGAATCACGGCCCGGCTGTCGGTGAACCGGGAGGGGCTGCGGGCAGAACCACAGGAAAGGCTGCTCTGGCGACGATGGCTGGAGCAGCTCCGGTCCGGGTATGAGGAACAGATGACCGCTGTGATGCCTCCGGCCGATGCCGCCGCGGTTTTTGCCATGCTCTTTGGCGGCTATGCGGGAATCCGGCCAGAGCTGCTGGAGGCCTTCACCACCACGGGGATTGTCCATATCCTGTCTGTATCCGGCTCCCATATCACCCTTTTGGCCGGGACGGCTGTCTGGCTGGCCGGGCTGCTTGGAATGGGGCGTTTGGCCCGTACGGCTTTTGTGCTGCTGCTCATTGCCGCCTACAGCCTGCTGGCAGGCTGTGTGCCGCCGGTGATCCGCTCAGCGGTGATGGGGGGCCTGGCCTTTGCGGCCCTGACCATGGGCCGGGAAAGGGACGCCCGGAAGCTGCTGACTATCACAGGGCTGGCCATGCTGCTTTTCTCGCCTTATCTGCTTTATGATACCAGCTTTCAGCTATCCTTTTTGGCTACCGCCGGGCTTCTGTATCTGTCACCGGCACTGGCTGTCTGGCTGGAAAAATATCTGCCGCCCTGGATTGCCGGAAGCCTGGCGGTCACCATCGGTGCCCAGCTCAGCGTGCTGCCGCTGCTGGCCTGGTATTTCCACCGGGTATCCGTCAGTGCCCTGCTGGCCAATATGCTGGCTGTACCCCTGGTGGAGGCCATCATTGTACTGGGACTCTTTGCCGGGATCGCCGGCTGGCTGCTGCCTTTTCTCTCGCAGCTGATCTTCATGGGAGACAGCCTTTTGCTGGGGCTAGTCTACGAAATCACCCGGCTGCTGGCCCGGCTGCCGGGAAGCCAGCTTTACCTGCCGGCCATGGGACTGCCCCTGGCACTGGGCTGGTATCTGCTGCTGGCTCTGCTCTGGAATGGGGAGAAGAGCCGGGGATTGTACCAAAGATATCTGGTGCCTCATGCCAGGACCATTTTGGCCGGCAGTGCGATTATGCTGGTGCTGGCGGGGGGAGCCAGAGTCCTCAGCCCGGGGGAGATGGCAGTGCATTTCATCGATGTGGGGCAGGGGGATGGAGCCCTCATAGTCACGCCCCATGGACATGCCTTCATGGTGGATGCGGGAGGAACCCGGGATAATGCCTATGATGTGGGAGGCCGGGTGGAGGTTCCCTATCTGCTTCATTATGGGATACGGCAGCTGGAGGGAATCTTTCTGACCCATGCCCATGAGGATCATGCGGCGGGGGCCGGCGGTATCGTGAGGCGGCTGCCGGTGGGACGGATCTACACAGCCAGCGAAGGGCCGGGGGCCTATATGAAGGTCATGCAGCTCGCTCCCGCACAGCTGGAGGGCCGCAGTCTGCAGCCGCTGCAGGAGGGGCAGGTGCTGGAAATCGATGGCGTGCGCATCGAGGTGCTGTCAGCACCGCAGCTGTCGGCAGGGAAAAGCGGGGCCACCGGCAATGAGGTTTCCAATGTATTGCGGGTGAGCTATGGCCGGGTTTCCTTTTTATTCACCGGGGATATGGTCCGGGAACAGGAGACGGCTCTGCTGGCGGAGCAGAAGAGCCTGCGGAGCACGGTGCTGAAGGTGGCCCATCATGGCTCCCATACCTCCAGTACCCAGGCCTTTCTGCAGGCGGTGCAGCCCCGTTGGGCGGTGGTGAGTGTGGGGGCGGACAACAGCTTCGGACATCCTCATCCCGAGGTCCTGCAGCGCCTGCAGGACATTGGTGCCGGCCTGCTGCGCACGGATCGGATGGGCGCCATCGTTTTTCGTACGGACGGACAGCGGATGAGGGTGGAAAAATTTGTGGAGAAGGAATAGAATAAAAGAGCAGATATATAGCTGAACAGCAGAGCGGGCAGGTGATTTTTTGCAGAAAAGTATTCATATCTTATGCTGGTGTTTCTGTTTCCTGGTATTCATGCCCCTGGCCCAGGCCAGGGATTTTAACGTGCGGCTGGATACAGCGGGACTGGAACAGGCACCGCGGCCCCAGGATGATTTCTACCTTTCCGTGAACTACCAATGGCTGAGGGATACCCCCATACCGCCGGAGGAAAAGCGGGTGGAGACCTTTTCCTCCATGGATGAAAAGGTCAGGCAGCAGCTGGCGGATATCACCCGGGATGCGGTCCGCAGGAATCAGGAGGGGACAGCTGACCGGGACGAAAATAATATTGCGGCTCTGTATGCCTGTTTCCAGGATGGGAAGCAGCGGGAGACTGTGCAGCTGGGCCAACTGGCAGCGGCCCTTCATCAGGTGGAGCAGGCAGCCACCGTGCAGGAATACGCGGATACCATGGCTGCTCTGTCCCATGAGCTGGGAACACGGGGCCTGGTTGGAAGCTTTGCTATCCAACGGGAGCCGCTGGAGAATAAAACCTGCGTAGTCTGGCTGCAATCGCCGGATATAGGGCTGCGGCGGGATTTCCTGCTGGATAAGTCCAATGGAGCTTATTTCGATGCCTATCGCGGCTACATCCGCGATCTGCTGGTGCTTTATGGACATACGCCGGCGGCAGCGGAGACAGAGGCCGGGCAGATCTTTGAGCTGCAAAGGGATCTGGCCGGACATTCCCTGGCTCCGGGAGAATTAGCGGATACGGATAATATCCTGCAGCCGCTGAATTTGGCGGGAGTCCAGCGGTTATACCGGGCTGTGGACGCCAAAGCCATGCTGACGGCAGGAGGGATTGGATCTCAGAATGGCGTACAGGCCTGGTATGCCAGCAATCCTACCGCTTTGCGGCGGGTGAATGAACTGCTGACGCCGGAGCGTCTGCCCCAGTTCAAGGCTTATGGCATCTTTAAGCTGCTCAGTGATTATGCCCCCTATCTCACGGCAGATTATGGTTCTGCGGCCAGCCGCTATCGGCTGGCCATGAGCGGGGCGGCTCAGGATAAATCCCGGGAACGTCAGATGCTGGAAGGCAATGAGGCCTTGCTGACCGGGGCCTATGGCCGTCTCTATGCGTCCCGGTACAGCAGCCGAGGGGACTGTGATGAAGTGAAGGGCTATATCCAGCGTATCCTGGCCGGCTATCGGGGGAAAATCCAGGAAATGCAGGGGTTGAGCAGCAAGGCCAGGAGCATGGCTCTGCGGAAGCTGGATACCATGCAGCTTCGGGTTGGCTATCCGGAGGAATGGCCTGCTTATCTGGATACCTGCCAGCTGCTGTCACCCCAGGCTGGCGGCTGCCTGATCGATGATGTGCTGGCACTGCAGCGCCAGCAGCGGGCGGCAGAACTGGCCCTGCTGGGTCAGCCCATCCGCCGGGGAATTTGGCGTGAGGCTGTGCCTCAGACAGTCAATGCCTTTTATAATCCAGAGGATAACAGCATCAGCTTTCCGGCAGGAATCCTGCAGGCGCCCCTCTATGATAAAAAGGCCGATCCTATGGACAATCTGGGCGGGCTGGGAATGATCATCGCCCATGAAATCACCCATGCCTTTGACAGCAGCGGGTCACAGTACGATGAGCAGGGCCGGATCCGCAGCTGGTGGACCCGGAAGGACTGGGAGGCCTTTGGCCGGCGGCAGGATAAGATCGTGCGTTTTTATGAGCATTATCGTTTTCCCGATGGCAGCCGGCAGAATGGACAGCTGACTCTGGTGGAGAATATGGCGGATCTGGGAGCGCTGGACTGTCTCACAGACCTGGCCGGCAGCGGCAAGGAGGCGCTGCGCCGCCTTTACATCAGCTATGCCCGTACCTGGAGGGACAAGATGACCGAGGCTGAATTCCGCAATCGCCGCAGTGACATTCATGCGGTATCCGCGGTTCGGGTCAACGCGGTGCTGAGTTCCACGGACGGTTTCTATGAGGCCTTCTCTCTGGAGCCGTCGGATGCCATGTATATTGCCCCGGCAGACCGCATGCGGTTTTGGTGAGGCCCTGGGCGGTTCGGCAGCGGAGGGCTTTTCGTGACAAATTCTCATCGGTAGTATATGATAAGGAAAGGAAGCGAAGGGAGCGGCGATATGAAATATGGAGAGCTTATGGCTCTGCTCAAGAAGGAAGGCCCCAGGCAGGTCTATCTGCTGAGCGGCGAGGAGAGCTATTACATAGATAAGGCCAGGGATCGTATACTGGCGGCCCTGTTCCCGGAGGGGAGCGAGGCGATGCAGGACGCGCTGCAGAAGCTGGGCGCGGATACGGATGTGGATACCCTGATCGGGCAGATCGAATCTGCCCCTTTTTTTGCGGATAAGAATGTGATCCTTTGTCCGGGCGGCCGGTTTTTCAAGGAGAAAAAGGGCGCTGAGGATGAGAAGAAGCCGGCCAGGGGCGGGAAAAAAGCCACTCCGGAGGAGCGGCTCATAGCGGTGCTGTCCAGCATGCCGCCTTACAGCTATGTGATCTTTGATCTTCGGGAAAAGGCGGATAAGCGGCGCAAGCTCTATAAGACGGTGGACAAATATGGGGCAGTGCTGGAATCCGAGGCGGTGCGGGCCTGGACCATCGGAGACTGGCTGCGGGACAAGCTGCTGGAGATAGGGAAGGAACTGGACCGGGAGGCCTATGCCTATTTCACAGGGGCTGTGGGCATGATGCAGCAGATTTCCCTGTCCTATCTGGACAAGGAGTTTGATAAGCTGGCGCTCTACACAACGGAGCGGCGGCTGACCAGGAAGGATCTGCTGCAGGTGTTTTCCAGCATACCGGAGGTTTCCGGTTTTGCCATGGTGGATGCGGTGAATGCCAAGGATGTGAAAAGGGCGCTGCAGCTGCTGCAGCGCCAGATCGATGACGGGGTATATATGCCCTTGATCCTGGGGCTTCTGGTCCGTCAGGTGCGTCAGCTGTGGCAGATCAAGACACTTATGGCCAAGGGACTGCGGGGGCGGCAGCTGGCAGGTCCGTTGGAGCTCAATCCCTTCATTGCGGAGAAGGCGTCCAAGGCCAGCCATGGTTTTACCGAGGCACAGCTGAAGAAGGCTTTTTTGGACCTGGCGGAAGCGGATTATCGGCTGAAGACGGGCCAAGGGGGACCGGAGCTTTTGGAAAGTGTCATCATCGACCTCTGCCGGAAACAATGAAAAAAGGGGGAGCGGCTGCTCCCCCTTACGTAATAAAGCCTGTCCAATGGACAGGCTTTTATCTCATCGATGTAAAATTATTTAGCGAGGGCGTTGACCTTGCGAGCTAAACGAGACTTTTTGCGGCTGGCAGCGTTCTTGTGATATACATGATTCGCAGCGGCCTGATCAATAGTCTTGCAAGCAACCGTAAGGAGGGATTTCGCTTCGTCAGCGTTTCCAGCTTCAACAGCGTCCAGAACTCTGCGGGAAGCCGTTCTAACCTTGGACTTCTCAGCGAGGTTTTTCGCATGGCGCTTAGCGTCAGATTTTACACTCAGAATAGATGCTTTGATATTTGGCAAATAGTTCACCCCCTTAACAGTTCAGTACCTAAGTATTCTAGCATGGAGCCGGAAAAAATGCAATACTTATTTCCAGCAGAATGTATTTCTTGCTCCGGGCTACCGGAGAATGCTATAATGAAAAATAGTATTCGCAAGTAGATCGCAGGAGGAAGATTTTATAGATGCAGACAAAAAATATTCGCAATTTCTCAATTATCGCCCATATAGATCATGGTAAGTCGACGATCGCTGACCGTCTCATTGAATATACCGGGACACTGTCACAGCGGGAGATGGAAGCCCAGGTACTGGACAACATGGATCTGGAGCGGGAGCGGGGCATCACCATCAAGGCCCAGACGGTGCGTCTGGATTACAAGGGCAAGGATGGCCAGATCTATGAGCTGAACCTCATCGATACCCCGGGCCATGTGGATTTTACCTATGAGGTATCCCGCAGCCTGGCTGCCTGCGAGGGCGCCCTGCTGGTGGTGGATGCGGCCCAGGGGGTGGAGGCCCAGACCCTGGCCAACGTGTATATGGCCCTGGAGCATGACCTGGAGATCATCCCGGTCATCAATAAGATCGATCTGCCCAGTGCGGAGCCGGAGCGGGTGAAGCAGGAGATCGAGGATGTGATCGGCCTGGATACCTCGGATGCGGTCATGGCCTCGGCCAAGACCGGCATCGGTATCGAAGAGATTCTGGACGCCATCGTGGCCAAGGTGCCAGCGCCTGCCGGGGAGGATGAAAAACCGCTGCGGGCTCTGATATTTGATTCCTATTTTGATTCCTATAAGGGAGTCATCGCCCATATCCGCATCATGGACGGCCATATCAAAAAGGGCATGCAGCTGAAGATGATGGCCACGGGCAAGGTATTCGAGGTCACGGATGTAGGCTGCTTCCGGCCGGCACCGGTGGATCTGGGAGAACTGGGCGCGGGGCAGGTCGGCTTTGTGGCCGGCAGCCTGAAGAACGTGAAGGATGTGCGGGTGGGCGATACCATCACCAGCATGGAGAATCCCGCCGCGGAACCGCTGCCGGGCTATCGGGGCGTCACGCCCATGGTCTATTGCGGCCTTTATCCCGTGGACAGTGCGGATTATGATAATCTGAAGGATGCCCTGGAAAAGCTGCAGCTCAATGATGCGGCGCTGGTCTTTGAGCCGGAGACCTCCATTGCCCTGGGCTTTGGCTATCGCTGCGGCTTCCTGGGACTGTTGCACATGGACGTGATTCAGGAGCGGCTGGAGCGGGAGTATAATCTGAAGCTCATCACCACGGCTCCCAGCGTTATCTACCATGTGCATAAGACAAATGGCGAGGTCCTGCAGGTGGATAATCCCTCCAAGCTGCCGCCGGCAGCGGAGATCGATTTCATCGAAGAGCCCTATGTAAAGGCCACGGTCATCGTGCCGAACGATTATGTGGGCGCGGTGATGGAGATTTCCCAGAACAAGCGGGGCGAGTTCAAAAATATGGATTACCTGGATGTGAACCGGGTCATGATCATTTATCATATACCGCTCAGTGAGATCATCTATGATTATTTCGACAAGCTGAAGTCCTCCACCCGGGGCTATGCCTCCCTGGATTATGAGCTGGCGGACTACAAGGCAGCCAAGCTGGTGAAGCTGGATATCCTGCTGAACGGGGAGCCGGTGGATGCGCTGTCCACCATTGTCCATACGGATAATGCGGCCTCCCGGGGCCGGCAGCTGGCTGCCAAGCTCAAGGAAATCATCCCCCAGCAGATGTTCGAGATCCCCATCCAGGCGGCGGTGGGCAGCAAGATCATTGCCCGGGAAAATGTGCGGGCGATGCGCAAGGATGTTTTGGCAAAATGCTACGGCGGCGATATTTCCCGTAAACGCAAGCTGCTGGAAAAGCAAAAGGAAGGCAAAAAGCGGATGAAGTCCGTGGGCAGCGTAGAGGTGCCCCAGGAGGCCTTCATGGCCATCCTGAAGATCGAATGATGGACTGGGGTGTTTACGTCCATATCCCTTTTTGCCGGCAGAAATGCTTTTATTGCGACTTCCCTTCCTTTGCGGGGAGGGAGGCTCTTATGGCGGAGTATACCCAGGCCCTGTGCCGCGAAATCGCGGTGCAGGGTTCTCTTTTACGGGAAAAGGGAATGGGAATGCCGGCGACCATCTATATCGGCGGCGGTACGCCCACGGTGCTGCCGGTGAAACTGCTGGAAACCATTCTGGCCGCCCTGCAGGCGGCTTTTGGGGAGGCTGCGGAATTCACCATCGAGGCGAATCCGGGTACGGTGGAGCCGGGGCTTTTTCCGCGGCTGCGTTCCTGGGGGGTGAATCGCCTGAGCCTGGGGGTGCAGAGCTTCGATGACGGTCTGCTGCGCCGCATCGGCCGCATCCATCGGGCATCGGATGTCCGGCAGGCCGTGGCGGCGGCCCGAAGGGCGGGCTTTGCCAATATCAGCCTGGATCTCATGTACGGTTTGCCCGGCCAGTCCATGGAGCAGCTGGCGGCCAGCGTGGAGCAGGCTCTGGCCCTGCAGCCCCAGCATATCTCCATTTACGGGCTGCAGGTGGAGGAGGGGACGGTCTTTGCCCGGCAGCAGGAGGCCGGCCGGCTGGAGCTGCCGGACGAGCAGCAGACCGAGGCCATGTACGATTATATGACCTCCGTGCTTCCCTCCGCCGGCTATGAGCGCTATGAGATATCCAATTTTGCCCGGCCGGGTTTTGCGAGCCGTCATAATACCGGCTATTGGCGGGATGTTCCCTACCTGGGGCTGGGAGCGGCCGCCCATAGCTATTGGGAGGGGCAGCGGCTGGAAAACCCGGCGGAGCTGTCCGCCTATATGGACCGCATTGCCGCCGGCCGGCCGGCGGGGCAGCTGGAGGAACCCGCCACCCGGGAAATCCAGATGGGGGAATTCTGCTTTTTGGCCCTGCGCACGGCCCGGGGCATCGACAAGGCCGCCTTCGCGGTGAAGTTCGGCCGGCTCATTGACAGCGTGTATCACCGCCCCATCGAGGAGATGAAGGGCCGGGGCCTGCTGGCAGAGGATGAAAGCTGCCTGCATCTCACGCCCCTGGGCATGAAATACGGCAATATCGTTTTTGAAGCCTTTTTATTGTAGCGGGAGGAATGTGCAATGATCATTGAATTGGATGGCGAGGCTGCCGGTAATCTGTCGAAAACGGAGCGGAACGTGGTGAATTTCATCAACAGCCATGAGAAGGAGCTCTCCAAGATGTCCATTGTGGATATTGCCTTTGAGACCTTTACTTCTCCCTCCACTGTATCCCGGGCCATACGCAAATGCGGCATCAACGGCTTCAACGAGCTGCGGTATCGGCTCATGCAGCCCAGTGAGGACAAAGCCCTTGCCAGCATCAACGAGATCATGAACAAGTCCCTCATCGAGGCGGAGGTGGTGCTGGAGCGCATTTCCCTGGAAAACATCCTGGCCATCGTGCGGCGCATCCAGCAGGCCCGGCAGTCCCGGATCTATGTGTTTTCCCGGGGGCTCACCACCTATGTGGCCAAGGAATTCAGCCTGAAGCTGGCCCTTTTGGATTACAACGTGATGGAGACCGATGATCCCAATATCATGTGCAGCGTGACAAAAAATCTGCGGCCCAATGCGCTGGTCATTGTCTTTTCCCTCAATGGCAGGACCAGGGAGCTCGTTGAGGCGGCGCAGAATGCCAATCTTGCCGGCGCAGAGGTCATCACCTGCTGCTGTTCGGACCAGAGCCCGCTGCTGGAGTATTCTGCCAAATATCTCATTGGCTACAAGCACAGCCATGTGGCTATCAAGGAGTATGAGGTGACCTCACGGCTGCCGCTGGCCATGATGTCGCGTATCATCATCGATTACCTGGTGGAGCAGGAAAAAGCGGAGAACTGAACTACTGGCGGAAAATGAGAACCGGATGAAAATCAATTTGCAAAATGCGAAAAGATTTTCATCCGGTTTTATTTTATGATAGAGATAATCAAGCTTGAAGAAAAGGGAAGGCCGGTCATATAGGCGGGCGTTTCCAGGGAATTATTGTAATAAATATGGGGGAATTTTATGCGCAAGCTTTTATCGACACGTCAGATGCTTTTAGAGGCTCAGAAGGGGCATTATGCGGTTCCAGCCTTTAATATCCACAATATGGAAACCATGCAGGTGGTGGCGGCTACCGCGGCAGAACTCCATTCGCCGCTGATCCTGGCAGCTACGCCGTCCACGGTGGCTTATGCCGGAGCGGATTATCTGGTGGCTATGGCGGCAGTGGCCGCAGCTCGGACGGATATCCCCATCGCCCTCCATCTCGATCATCACGAAAAATTTTCCGATATCCAGTCATCCATTGATGCGGGAGTATCCTCCTGCATGATCGATGCCTCCAAGGAACCCTTTGAGGTGAACATCCAAAGGACCCAGGAGGTTCTGGCCTATGCTCATCGTTATGATGTAACGGTGGAGGCTGAACTGGGAAAGCTGGTGGGCATGGAGGATGATCTGGTGGTGGATGAGAAGGACAGCATGTACACGAATCCAAAGGATGCGGTGCGCTTCATCGAGGCCACCGGCATCGACTCCCTGGCGGTGGCCATCGGTACGGCCCATGGACTGTACAAGGGCCGGCCAAAGCTGGATTTTGACCGGCTGCAGGAAATCCGTCAGGTGGTGGATATTCCGCTGGTGCTCCACGGGGCTTCGGATGTGCCGGATGAACTGGTGCAGAAGGCCATCCGGCTTGGCATCTGCAAGGTGAATATCGCTACGGATCTGAAGATTCCTTTTTCCGGGGCCATCAAGGCCTATTTCCAGCAGCACCCGGAGGCTTCGGATCCCCGCAAGTATCTGAATCCGGCCAAAGAGGCTATGGAAGCTGTAGTGCGGCATAAGATCGCTGTCTGCGGCAGTGCAGGAAAATATTGAAGCAGGTGAAACCAAATGATCTATACTCTGACAACGAATCCAGCCATTGATATGAACATCACCGGTCATGATATCCGGCCGGACTGCGTAAACCGCACGGGCGATGTGGTGTATTCCCCCAATGGGAAGGGGGTCAACGTGAGCCTGGTGCTGCAGCATTTCGGCATTCCATCCCGGGTACTGGGATTTTTCGGCGGATTTACCGGGCGCTATATCATCGATGCCCTGCAGCAGCGGCAGATGGATTGCCGGCCTGTCTGGGTGGAGGATACGACGCGCATCAACATCTTTGTGAATGATGGGGATCGGGAATATAAATTCGTCAATGCGGGTTCCCAGGTACCGGAGGAAAAGCAGCAGGAGCTTTTACACCAGCTGCAGTCGCTGCCGGATATCACCAGTCTGGTCATCAGCGGCAGCCTTCCCCAGGGCATAGAGGAAAGCTTTTACGACCGCATCCTGAGCGCCTGTGCTTCACGGCAGGTCCAGGTGGTCCTGGATATCAGCTCCCCGCGGCTGAGGGAGCTGCTGAAGTATCGTCCCCTGCTCATCAAGCCCAACGATGATGAGGTGCAAAAGATATTCGGTTTTTCGACAGCAGACGAAGGGGAGGTCCGGTCAGCTATGCAGGCGCTGCATTCCATGGGAGCACAGAATGTGCTTCTGACCATGGGAGAAAAAGGGGCCTGGTTCAGTGACGGCAGGGTGCTCTATCATTGCAGTGCCCAGCCGGTGCAGCTGCTGAGCTCAGCCTGTGCCGGTGATGCGGCGCTGGCTGCGTTCCTGAGCATCTGGCTGGAAAGCGGCGATGTGGTGCAGGCCCTGAAGAAATCAGCGGCAACCGGGGCAAATGTTGCGGAAAGCAATGCCCTGGGAGATTTTGCCAAAGTCGAGGAATATGAGAAAAACATCAAGGTAAGAAAGGTGGAAGCATAGAATGAAAAAGTTATTGGGTGTAACAGGTTGTCCTACCGGCATAGCCCATACCTTTATGGCAGCGGAGGCGCTGAAGAAGGCGGCGGAGGCGGCCGGCGCCGAGATGAAGGTGGAGACCAACGGAGCCATCGGAGTAGAAAACGCGCTGACGGCTGAGGATATCGCCGGGGCAGACTGCATTATCGTCGCCTGTGACAAAAAGGTGGATATGGAGCGGTTCAATGGCAAGCCGGTGCTGGAGGTGTCCGTAAGCCATGGCATACAGCATGCTGCCGAGCTGGTGGCAGAAGCCATCTCCGGCAAGGTTCCGGTACGCGGCGGAAAGGCACCGGATGGCGTGGATGCCATGTTCCAGATTGATGCCAAGCCGGGAGCGGCCCATGAGATTTACAAGCATCTCATGAACGGTGTTTCCCACATGATTCCCTTTGTGGTCGCCGGCGGCGTGCTGGTGGCGGTATCCTTCCTCTGGGGCATTTACTCCTTTGATCCCAATTCTGAGCAGTACAATCCCACCGCGGCCCTGCTGAAGCAGATCGGCGGCTTCTCCATGGGGCTCATGGTTCCGGTGCTCACCGCATATATTGCTTCTTCCATAGCGGATCGGCCGGGGCTTGTATCCGGCTTCGTTGCCGGTACCATCGCGGCGGCTACCGGCTCCGGGTTCATCGGCGGTATCCTGGGCGGCTTCATGGCCGGCTATCTCTGCCGCTTTTTGGTCAAATCCCTTTCGGGCCTGCCCAGAGAGTTTGAGGGGCTGAAGTCGATTTTCCTCGTGCCGCTGGTCAGTGTGGCGGTTATCGGCGGCATCATGTGCCTGCTGGCTGGGCCGGTGGCCTCAGTGAATACGGCTATGATGGATTTCCTTTCCAATCTGCAGAATTCCAACCCCGTTATCCTGGGCATCGTCATCGGCTGCATGTGCGCCTTTGATATGGGCGGCCCGGTGAACAAGGCAGCCTATGTCACGGGCACGCTGCTCTTAGGGCAGGGCAATTACTTCTTCATGGCCGGTGTATCGGCAGCCTGCATCACGCCGCCGATCCTCATCGCGCTGGCGACGACGATCTTCAAGGGAAAATTCACGAAGGACGAACGGGCAGCGGGCATGGTGAACTACATCCTCGGCTGCACCCATATCACTGAGGGGGCTATTCCCTTCGCGGCAAAATCTCCGCTGACGGTATTGCCGATTCTCATGCTGGGCTCTTCTATTTCCGCAGTGCTCACCTATCTCATGAAGATCCAGGTACCCGCACCCCATGGCGGCTTCCTGATCCTGGCTTTGGTGGATCAGCCTCTGGCCTGGGTGCTCTGCATCCTCATCGGTTCGGCTGTCGGTGCAGTCATCTATGGCATCACGCGTCAGAAGCCGGCTGAAGAATAAAGGAGGCTGTTATGGCAAAGCTTTTTCAAGAAGATACGATTTCCACGGATCTGCAGGCAAAGGACAGGGAGCAGGTCATTGATGAAATGATTGCTCTGCTGGATCGGGCGGGAGTTCTGCGGGATGCTGCTGCTTATAAGGAAGCCATCTATGCGCGGGAGGAACTGTCCTCCACAGGCATCGGCTTCGGCATCGCCATTCCCCATGCCAAGTGTCCGGCGGTCCGTGAGGCCAGGGTCGCGGTGGGAATTTCCCGGCAGGGCATCGATTATGGCGGTGAAAGTACGGAGAAGGTACGGCTGGTATTCATGATCGCCGTGCAGGATACGGATGATGATCTCCATCTGCGTACCCTGGCCAGCCTTTCCCGCCGCCTTATCGACCCGGTATTCCGCAACCGTTTATCCGGCTGCCGCGAGCCAGAAGAGGTATTGCAGCTTTTACAGGAAATTCAATAAGGATTCAATGAGGCTGCCGCACGTTACATCATATTTCATAAGTATACAATACCCGCACCCATGTCCGCCCTTTGAAGGGCGGGGGACCATGCGCAGCATGGTGGTGGGATGCATTGGCTGTATATTTATGGAGTAGATGTCCTTCGTGCGGCAGCCGTATTTTTTGTCAGGGGAAGGAAAATTCCCATCAGCCATCATAAAATCAAAAATAAATGGAATAAAAATAAATTGACTTATTGACTTTTTACTTAAAGAGCGGTATATTCTTATTAGACGTTAGCACTCACTTATTCGGAGTGCTAACAAAAGGAGGTGTGAGAATGCTCGATGAGCGTAAGCAGCGGATTCTGCAGGCGATCATCAATGATTATATTTCCTCGGCGGAGCCGGTGGGCTCCCGTACTATTGCGCGGAAATATGATCTGGGTGTGAGTCCGGCAACCATTCGCAATGAGATGGCGGATCTGGAGATGCTGGGATATCTTGAGCAGCTCCACACCTCCTCTGGACGCATTCCTTCATCGAAGGGGTATCGCTTCTATGTGGATGATCTTCTTCCGCCCCATCCCATGACCGACCATGAAAAAGAGGTCATTGACCGGTGGTATCGGGCCCGGGTTCGGCGGGTCGAGGAGGTTTTCCAGGAGACGGCGAAAATCATTTCCCGCATCACGAAGAACATATCCCTGGTGCTGGCACCGCAGATTACCAAGGCTGCCTTCCGCTGCCTGCAGTTCCTGCCGCTGGACAGCCACCGGGTGATTGCCGTGATCATGACCGATGCCGGCTTCGTGGAGAACAAGATCATCGAGATGCCGGCCGGCGCGGAATTCAAGGATTTCCAGCGCATGGCCCAGGTCATCAACGACAGCCTGGCGGGGCAGTCCCTGGATGCGATCCAAAAGGGCAGCCTGCAGCATATAAAGGATGAAATCATGGACGAGGCACTTTATGAATCGGCCATGGAGGTCATCCGGCGGGCCTTGGATTTCGAGAAGCGCGAGCGGCTGTACCTTGGGGGTACGACCCAGCTTCTGGAGCAGCCGGAGTTCCACGATGTGGAGCGGGTGAAGGAAATCCTCCTCATGCTGGAGGAAGAGCAGCTCATGAAGGACATCCTGCATGCCCATCTGGGCGAAGGGCTCAGCGTAACCATTGGGCACGAGAATCAGTACAGCGGCATTCAGGATTGCAGCATCATTACTGCAACCTACCATCTGGATGGCGAGCTTTTGGGAACCATTGCGGTTCTGGGGCCGACGCGCATGGAATACGGCAAGTCCATGGCACTGCTCAACTACATGAACAGCAATCTGACAGAGATCATCAAGCGTTTCCGCTGGTAGGGAGGGAAATCACAGAGCAGTCGTGGTTTCTCAGAATAAAGAGGTGAGGTGTTCAAATGCCATTTGAAAAAGATAAGATGAAGAAAAAAGACGAAGAAATCCTGGAAGAGATGCAGAAGGAAATCAACGAATCCGATACGGCTGCTGAGGCTGGGGAGGAAGTTCCCGCCGAGGATGCACAGCCGGAGGCTGCCGCTGAGCTTTCCCAGCAGGTGGAAAAGCTGGAGGCCGAGAAGCAGGAGAGCGAGGAACGTCTCAAGCGCCTGCAGGCGGATTTTGAGAACTTCCGCCGCCGCACCCGGCAGGAGAAGGAAGAACTGGCGGCTGTTGTGACCCAGGGCCTTCTTACCGATATGCTTCCGCTGCTGGACAATTTTCAGCGGGCCATGGCCGCTGAGGCCAAGGACATCGAGAGCTTCAAGCAGGGCGTGGAAATGATCTACAAGCAGTTCCAGGACGCACTGGCCAAGAATGGCCTGGAAGCCATCGATACCACCGGTGCGAAGTTCGATCCGAATTTCCATCAGGCAGTCATGCGGGTGCAGGATCCGGATAAAGAGGATGATACCATTGCCGCTGAGCTGCAGAAGGGCTATATGGCCAAGGGCCGCGTCCTTCGTCCGAGCATGGTACAGGTTGTGGCCAATTAGCCGCAGTCCGGATAATCCCAGGTAACTCTTTTATTAAAATTTATATAGATAGATTTGTTCTGAAATTAAGGAGGAAATTCAAATGTCAAAAGTAATTGGTATTGACTTAGGTACGACAAATTCTGTTGTATCCGTTATGGAAGGCGGAGAGCCTACCGTTATCACGAATCCGGAGGGCAGCCGTCTTACTCCGTCAGTTGTCGGTTTCACGAAGGATGGCGAGCGTCTGGTAGGGCAGCTGGCAAAGCGCCAGTCCGTATCCAACCCGGATCGCACGATTTCTTCTATCAAACGCCATATGGGCGAGAAGGATTACAAAGTTTCCATCGATGGCAAGGATTATACGCCGCCTGAGGTTTCCGCTATGATCCTGCAGAAGCTGAAGGCTGATGCTGAGGCTTATCTGGGCGAGACTGTTACCCAGGCTGTAGTTACTGTACCGGCATATTTCAACGACAGCCAGCGTCAGGCAACGAAGGACGCCGGCAAGATCGCCGGACTCGATGTGCTGCGCATCATCAACGAGCCGACGGCAGCAGCGCTGGCTTATGGCATGGACAAGGGCGAGGAGCATACCATCCTGGTGTTCGACCTTGGCGGCGGTACTTTCGATGTATCTATCCTGGAACTGGGCGATGGTGTATTTGAAGTAAAGGCTACCAATGGTGATACCCATCTTGGCGGCGATGATTTCGATAAATGCGTCATGGACTGGATGGTTGCTGAGTTCAAGAAGGAAAACGGCATCGACCTGTCCGCTGACAAGATGAGCGCCCAGCGCCTCATCGAAGCTGCTGAGAAAGCGAAGATCGAGCTTTCCAGCATGGTTTCCACCAATATCAACCTGCCGTTCATCACGGCAGATGCCTCAGGCCCGAAGCATCTGGATCTCACCCTTACCCGGGCGAAGTTCGACGAGCTCACTGCTGAGCTGGTTGAGCGCACTATGGAGCCTACGCGCAAGGCTATGGCGGATGCTGAGCTTTCTGGCAGCGATATCGACAAGATCATTCTGGTGGGCGGTTCTTCCCGTATCCCGGCGGTACAGGAAGCCATCAAGAAATTCTTCGGCAAAGAGCCCCATCGCGGCGTAAATCCGGATGAGTGCGTATCCGTAGGTGCAGCTATCCAGGGCGGCGTGCTGGTTGGCGAAGTCAAGGATGTACTGCTTCTGGATGTAACTCCGCTTTCCCTTGGTATCGAGACCCTGGGCGGCGTGTGCACGAAGATCATCGAGCGCAACACCACGATTCCGACATCCAAGAGCCAGGTATTCTCCACGGCGGCAGATAACCAGCCCTCCGTTGATATCCATGTGCTCCAGGGCGAGCGTGAAATGGCTTCCGGCAACAAGACGCTGGGCCGCTTCGAGCTTTCCGATATTCCGCCGGCACCCCGTGGAGTTCCGCGTATCGAGGTCAAATTCGACATCGATGCCAACGGTATCGTCCATGTATCCGCCAAGGATCTTGGCACGGGCAAGGAACAGAAGATCACAATCCAGTCCGACAGCGGCATGAGCAAGGACGATATTGACCGTATGGTCAAGGAAGCCGAGGCTCATGCAGCAGAGGATAAGGCACAGAAGGAATCCATCGAAGTCCGCAACAACGCGGATTCCCTGGTATACCAGTCCGAAAAGACCATCAAGGATCTTGGCGACAAGGCTGACAAGGCCCAGGTCGAAAAGGTCAAGGCTGCGGCTGAGAAGGTCAAGGAAGCTCTGAAGGGCACGGACAATGAAGCCATCAAGAAGGCAACAGAAGAACTGCAGAAGCCTCTCTATGAGATGAGTGCAGCGGCTTATCAGTCCGCACAGCAGGCTGCCGGTGCGCAGGGGGCTCCTGGCGCTGGTGCCCAGGAACAGGCCCAGGGCGGCGAAAAGAAGAACGATGACGATGTGGTTGACGCCGAGTATACGGAAGTCAAAGACGATAAGAAATAATTGAGGTTGAAAAGCCTTGCCAGGGGGCTGCTGCTGACTGCGGCAGCCTTTTGGATTAAGCTTTAGAATTAGGTGGTGCAACGTGAGCGAAAAACGCGATTACTATGAAGTGCTTGGGATAGATAAAAGCGCTTCCGAGGCAGATATAAAGAAAGCCTTTAAAAAGCTGGCCCGTAAATACCATCCGGACCTCAACCGGGATAATCCCAAGGCGGCAGAAGAAAAGTTCAAGGAGGTCAATGAGGCCTATGAGGTGCTTTCCAATCCCCAGAAAAAGGCCCAGTATGATCAGTTCGGTCATGCGGCCTTTGATGGCGGCGCCGGTGGCGGAGCCGGCGGCTTCGGCGGCTTTGGCGGAGGCGGTTTCGGCGGCTTCGGCGGAGGTGCTGAGGGCGGCTTTGGCGATATCTTTGATATGTTTTTTGGCGGTGGCGGAAGATCCCGCCGTCCAGGTCCGGAGCGGGGCAGTGACCTGCGCTATGATCTGGAGGTTTCCTTTGAGGAGGCGGCCTTTGGCAAGGAAGTGGAGCTGAAGGTACCTCGTACCGAAAAATGTGAGGAATGCCATGGCACTGGCGCTGCACCGGGAACTCAGCCGGAGGAGTGTCCTCAGTGCCACGGTACCGGGCAGATGCAGTATGCCCAGAATACACCCTTTGGGCGCATCGTGAATTCCCGTACCTGTGACAGCTGCCACGGTACCGGCAAGATTGTGAAGAAGCCTTGCCATTCCTGCGGCGGCAAGGGCACGAAGCGCATGAACCGCAAGATCAACGTGAAGATTCCGGCCGGCGTGGACCAGGGGTCCCGCATCCGGGTGACCGGCGGCGGTGAAGCCGGCGTGCGCGGTGGCGAGAACGGGGATCTTTACGTGTATATCTTCGTGAAACCCCATAAGCTGTTCAAGCGGGATGGCAATGAGGTCATCTGCGATGTACCTGTTTCCTTTGTTCAGGCGGCGCTTGGCGATACGGTGGAGGTGCCTACACTGGATGGCAAGGTGGATCTGAAGATCCCCTCCGGCATCCAGTCCGGTACAGTGCTGCGCATCAAGGGGAAGGGCATTCCCTATCTCCGCAGCACTGGCCGCGGAGATCAGCATGTGCGGGTAAAGGTGCTTACACCGCAGAAGCTTTCCTCCAAGCAGAAGGAGCTTTTGAAGGAATTCGGCGAGCTCAGCGGGGAGAATGTGAATCCGGAGCAGAAGAGCTGGAAGGACAGCGTAAAGAAGTTCTTTCATTGAGCTAGCGGGCGTGAACGGAAATAACAGGCGGCGCGTTAACAGCTGCTGCCTCGTTGCGACGCGAAGCTAGTCCCTTGCGGGAAACGCTGATTGGAAGGATTTTGCGTTGCAAAATCATGAACAATAGCGTTATAATTGAATCACACAAAATTGACAAGCCGAGGCGCAGTTTGCTCTCGGCCTTGTTTATCCCTGGGGGGCTGTACCCCGGCGAAGGCAGAAAAGGAGAGATGTTTTTTGAAATGGGCCGAAGTCAGTATCACAACATCACATGAGGCAACGGAGTTCATTGCGGAGATTTTCCATGATCTTGGAGCTTCTGGCGTGGTCATCGAGGATCCGGAGCTGGTCAACAGCTATATCCATTCCGGCCAATGGGATTATACGGACATTCCTGAGGCTGAGAATACCGAGGTCGTCACGGTCAAGGCCTATCTGCCGGTGGACGAGGAACTGGATGAGAAGCTGCGCAGCTTTGAGCGCGAGGTGAATGCCCTGGCCGGCCACAATGTGGATAAGGGACCGGGGGCTATTTCCTGCAATGAGATCCAGGATGAGGACTGGGCCGAGAACTGGAAGCAGTATTTCCATACGGAAAAAGTGGGAGATATTACAGTGATCAAGCCTACCTGGGAGGAATATGAGGCCAGTCCTGATGATGTGGTCATCGAGCTGGATCCCGGCGAGGCTTTTGGTACGGGGAACCATCCCACCACAGCCATGTGCATCCGCGAGCTGGAAACCCTGGTAAAAGGCGGCATGACCGTATTCGATGTGGGGACGGGATCGGGAATCCTATCCATTGCTGCAGCCAAGCTGGGAGCAGGGAAGATCACGGCGGTGGACTATGACAGGACAGCGCTGAAGGTCGCGAAGGAGAATATTGAACAGAACCATGCGGAGGATGTCATCACCCTGGGACAGAGCGATATTTTGAAGCAGGTGGAGGGCCGGGCGGACCTGGTGATCGCCAATATCATCGCGGATATCATCATCCGTCTGTTCGATGAGCTGGAAGACCATCTGAATCCGGGCGGCACGCTGCTGGCCAGCGGCATCATAGCGGACCGCATCGGCGATGTGACCGGGGCGGCACTGGCCCATGGCTTTACCATCGACAAGGTGGTGGAGATGAGCGGCTGGGCGGCTATGGTCATCCACACCGGAGGGAAAAAATGAGACGGCTGTTCGTTCCCGGGGAACTGGCTGCGACTATGAGGATCACAGGGCCGGATGCCCATCATCTCATGCATGTGCTGCGGGCCAGATGCGGGCAGCAGCTCACCGTGGTGGACGAGGCCGGGGCCGCGGCCCGCACCGAGATCACCGGCTTTACCGCGGACCGTGTGGAGCTTCGGCTGCTGGAACGGCTTACGGAGCAGGCTGAGTCACCGGTGGAGCTGGTGCTGGCCCAGTGCCTGCCCAAGGGTGACAAGATGGATTTCATTGTGCAGAAGGCTGTGGAACTGGGGGCCACCCGGGTGATTCCCCTGAAAAGTGCCAACTGCGTGGTGAAATACGACGGAAAAAAGCAGGCAGCCCGTCAGGAGAAGTGGCAGCGCATTGCCGATGAGGCACTGAAGCAGTGCGGCCGCAGCCGTCATCTGGAGGTCGCTCCTGTCATGGCGCTGGACGAATGGCTGCCGCTGCAGGCGGCGGATGCGGCGGGGGCGGTGTTCATGTGCTATGAAGGCGAGGCCCAGCGTCCGCTGCGGTCTTATCTGCAGGACATGGACTGCCGGCGCTATACGGCACTCATCGGCCCGGAGGGCGGTTTTTCACCAGCGGAGGCTGAAGCGGCCATCCAGGCCGGGGTGCAGACCGTATCCCTGGGGCCGCGCATCCTGCGGGCGGAGACCGCGGCGCTTGCGGCGCTGACGGTGCTGCAGTATGAAAAGGGAGATCTGGGGAATTGATTCGGATTCCCGCGGAAGGAGTATTAATAGTTTGCCAAAGGTTGCATTAACGACATTGGGCTGCAAGGTCAATCAGTTTGAGACGGAAGTGATGGAGGGCCTTTTTAAGAAAAAGGGCTATGAAGTCGTTTCCTTTACCGAAGCAGCAGATTTTTACATCATAAATACCTGTTCGGTGACGAGTCTGGGGGAACGCAAATCCCGTCAGCTCATCCGCCGGGCCCGGCGGCAGAATGAAAGGGCTATCATCGCGGTGACAGGCTGCTATTCTCAGCTGGCACCGGAGGAGATCAAGGCCATCGAGGGGGTGCGGGTGGTACTGGGCACCAAGGAGCGGGGCCATATCGTGGAGTATGTGGAGCAGGCCGCCCGGGAGGACGGCATACTGGATGAGGTCACTGACATCATGCAGGCGGATGCCTTCGAGGATATCCCTCTCTTTGATATGCCGGAGCGCACCCGGGCTTTCCTGAAAATCCAGGAGGGCTGTACGAATTTCTGCTCCTACTGCATCATTCCCTATGCCCGGGGGCCGCTGCGTTCCCGCCATCCGGAAAGTGTGCTGCGGGAGGCACAGAAGCTGGTGTCGGCCGGTTTCAAGGAAATCGTGCTGACCGGTATCCATCTGGGAGCCTATGGGCGTGATCTGTCAGCGGATATAACGCTGGCGGACGCGGCCAGGGCGGTGCTCACGCTGCCGCAGCTGAAGAGGCTGCGCCTGGGGTCCCTGGAGTCCATCGAACTGTCGCCGGAGCTTTTTGCGCTGATCCGTTCCGATGACCGCTTTGCCAAGCATCTTCATCTGCCCCTGCAGGCAGGCTCCGATGCCATCCTCAAGGCCATGAACCGTCATTATGATACGGCGGAGTTCGCCCGGCTCATTGAGAATGTGGAAGCCTCAGTGCCTGGCGTGGCCGTTTCCACCGATATCATCGTGGGCTTTCCCGGGGAGACGGAGGAGCTTTTCCAGCAGAGCCTGGATTTCGCGGCGCGGATGAATTTCGCCCGCATGCATGTATTCCCCTATTCCCGGCGCAAGGGGACCCCGGCAGCCTCTATGCCGGATCAGGTGCCGCCGGAGGTCAAGAAGGACCGGGTGCACCGTATGCAGCAGCTGGCGGATCAGAAGGCCGCTCAGTTCCATGCCGGTTTCATCGGCCGCAAGGTGGAGGTCCTCTTTGAGACCGCCCATGAGGGGATATGGGACGGCCTCACCGGCAACTATATCCGGGTCTACACCGATGATCCGGTGACCGGCGGGGATATCTGCCGCCTGCAGCTGGAACGGCTGTACAGGGATGGTGTGTGGGGCCGCCTGGCATAAAAGTTTTACTTGCAGAAGGTATTTGCCGAAAAATGACGAATAAATAAAGATAGCTCTTTAAAAGGGCTCTTTCGGTGAGGGGAGGTGCACAAGAATGGCAGAGAACTGTATTTTTTGTAAGATTGGCCGCAAGGAGATCCCGGCGAATTTCGTCTATGAGGATGATACCGTAGCAGTCTTCAAGGATTTAGAACCACAGGCCCCCGTGCATGTACTCGTTATACCGAAGAAGCACATTGAAAGCCTGCTGGCTGTTACCCAGGAGGATCAGCAGCTCATTGCTCATATTACCTGCGAGGTGATTCCTCAGCTGGCAAGGGAGCTGGGCATCGCTGAAAAAGGCTTCCGGGTGGTGGCTAACACCGGGGATGAAGGCGGACAGAGCGTCAAGCATCTTCACTTCCATCTGCTGGGCGGGCGGTCCATGCAGTGGCCTCCGGGCTGATAATTGTTGACACACGCTTTACCTATCGTGTATAATGTTTAGGTGTAGTTGTGAATACACTCCCAAGTCAAGTGGAGGGGGGGAAAAATAAATGGCAAACGAAGTCAAAGTTGGCAAAAACGAAACAATCGATAGTGCTCTCCGCAGATTCAAGCGTACCTGCCAGAAAGCTGGTACTCTGGCTGAAGTTAGAAAACGTGAACATTACGAGAAACCGAGCGTTAAACGTAAGAAAAAGTCTGAAGCAGCCCGCAAACGCAAATTCCGGGCTTAATAGAGTAGCGCCTGCGAAGTTCCTTCGTAGGCGCTATTTTAGACTACAGAACCATTATGCAATGGCTCTTTTATGGAGGTAAGTTGAATGTCACTTAAAGAACAGCTGACAGAAGACATGAAGACAGCCATGAAGGCGAAAGAAGAAGGAAAGCAGCGTCTCGCTGTGATCCGCATGGTTCGTTCGGCAATCCGCCAGCAGGAAATCGATGGAAATGGCAAACAGGCTCTGGATGACGAAGGCGTCATTGCCATTATCAGCAAGGAAGTCAAGATGCGCAAGGATTCCCTGGAGGAATTCAAGAAGGGCGACCGTCAGGACCTGGTTGCGCAGACGGAGGCTGAAATCGCTGTGCTGATGCCTTATCTGCCGCAGCAGCTTTCCGAGGAGGAGATCCGGGCATTTGTCCAGGAGGCCGTGGAAAAAAGCGGTGCTTCCTCCCAGAAGGATATGGGCAAGGTCATGGGCCTGCTGATGCCAAAGGTCAAAGGCCGCGCAGATGGCAAGCTGGTCAACAGCATTGTACGCGAAATGTTAAACGCATAAGACAGGCAGGCTGCTGACAATAGAAGATGCGCGTTCATTCATGATATGATTTCAATGGATGGGCGCGCATTTTGTGTAAAGCCGCTGTACAAAAGAAGTGCCTGGCAAATTGCGGGAGAAAAGGACGTGCATCCATTGAAATGGAACTGGGTTGATATTGCAAAGGGAATAACGATTTTGATTGTTGCCGGCTACCACGCAACGCTGGGGACGATGAACGATTTCGTTACGACCTGGATCATGCCGCTGTTTTTCGTCATGTCAGGCTACCTGCTGAATATTGAGAAATGGACAGCACCGGGCATGCCGTTTGTGAGGAATCGTTTTCAGCGCATCATGGTGCCCTACTTTGTGAGCTACGCGATTTATTTTTTTATATGGCTGGCGGAGGGCTGGCTGGGGATATTGCAGCTGAAGCCGCGGCTGACTGAGGACGTGCTGCTGGGAATTTTTTATGGCAACGGGAATACGGACTGGATGCTGGTGACGCCGATGTGGTTCCTGCCCTGTCTGTTTGTGGCCGAGGTGCTGTATCTGGAAGTGGTCCTGAAATACTTCAAGGGGGATGGAGTCCGGGCGGTTCTGGTGGCGCTGCTGGCAGCCGGCGGCTATTTCATCAGCCAGTCCATGTCCCTGCCCTGGGGCGGCGATATTGCCATGATGGTCCAGCCCTTTTTGTTTTTTGGCTCTATGCTGCGCAAATACAAGGTTATGCCCAAGGGCTGGAAATGGAGCCTGCCCTGTGCAGCTGTGGTCCTGGCGGCCTTTATAGCCAACGGGGTCATCGATGTGAATGGCCGGCTGTATAAAAATGCGGTGATTTTTTTCCTGGGAGGCATGGCGGGGTCCCTGCTCACCTTCCAGCTGTCCGATTATCTGGATCGCCTCCGGCCGGCGAGATGGCTGGCTGACTTTTTGATACTGTGCGGCAAATGGACCCTGTTCCTGTTGATTGTCCATGGCATTGTGGAGGTCCGCATCGCGCAGATCTGGCTGTATTTGGCAGGAATCCCTGTCACGGAGGAACTGCGCGGTTTTCCGGCCTATGCGCTTCCCTATGCTGTGCTGGCGGTCCCGGTGAGCATTGCCATTCCGCTGCTGCTGGTGAAGCTGTTCCGGAATACCTGGTTCCTGCGGCTTTTCCGTGCTAAGAGCGCGGTTACCGGCGCTGGAAAATCCTGAACAATGGCGTTATAACTCGGAACAAGATGCCTTCATTTTTGCAGGCTGTGGGCGCGAACAGAAATAACAGGCGGTGGGTTGATATCTCCCGCCTCGTTGAAACGCTGATTGGAAGGATTTCGCTTTGCGAAATCATGAACAATGGCGTTATAATAAAAAGAACTATGGTTGAAGGAGGCTGCCTATGAAGGCTTTATTGGCACAGATGCATCAGTGGATGGCGGATTATATGAAGTCCTTTTACAATGAGGACGAAAAGATACAGGCGGCAATCCTGCTGAAGGAGGAGCATACCGGTTATGTGACAGAGATCAGCCGGGATCTGGCGGCTCATTTGCAGCTCAGCGGGCATGACTGCCAGCTGGCGGAAATGATGGGGCTTTTCCATGATATCGGCCGCTTCCGGCAGTTTACCCTTTACCAGACCTTCAACGATGCCCAGTCAGAGGATCATGCGGCGCTGAGTGTGAAGGTGCTCCATGAGCTGCCGGTGGCGGCGGAGCTGTCTCCTGAGGATCAGGCACTGCTCTTCTTTGCTGTTGCCAATCACAATAAGAAGGAGATTGCACCCACCAGGGATAAGCGCAAGCTGTTTTTTGCCCGGCTGCTGCGGGATGCGGACAAACTGGATATTTACCGGGTGCTGTCGCCTTTTCTGGCACCGTCGGATGGCGGCGGTTTTGCACCAGGATTTCTGGCTAAGTTCATCGCGGGGGAGCAGGTGGATTACACCCGCATAGAGACCCAGGATGACCGCAAGCTGGTACGGCTTATGTGGGTCTATGATGTGAATTTCAGCTGGACGCTGCAGCGGATCCAGCAGCGGGGCTATATTGACCGCATCATCGCCTGCCTGCCGGATATTCCCGAGGTCGCGGAGGGGGCAGCCCGGCTGCGGACCTATACTGCGGAGAAATGTGCGGCAGCGGATACTGTGGATTTTTGAGGCATTTGGTCAGCAGGAATATGGAGCCTGCTGGTAGAATATGTTAGGATTAATAAAAATGAAAAACAGAGCCAGCCGGATACCGGAGGGGCTTTGCAGGAATAAAGGAGTAGAGATATGGCTGAAAAGGTAAGCATGGCATCGAACTTCATTCAGAATGCCATCGATGAGGATTTGAAAAATGGAAAATACGGTGAGGGCATCCATACCCGGTTCCCTCCAGAGCCCAATGGCTATCTGCATATTGGCCACGCCAAGTCCATCTGCCTGAATTTCGGGCTGGCCCAGCAGTATGATGGGCTCTGCAATCTTCGCTTTGATGATACAAATCCCATCAAGGAGGATGTGGAGTATGTAGATTCCATCCAGGCGGATGTGAAATGGCTGGGCTTCAGCTGGGATGACCGTAAATTCTATGCATCAGACTATTTTGGCAAGCTCTATGATTACGCGGTGGAGCTCATCCGCCGCGGCAAGGCATATGTCTGCGATCTCACAGCGGAGCAGATCCGGGAATACCGCGGAACCCTTACGGAGCCGGGGAGGGAAAGCCCCTATCGCAGCCGCAGCGTGGAGGAGAACCTGGCTCTTTTCGAGCAGATGAAAAATGGTGAATTCGCGGATGGAACCCATGTACTGCGGGCCAGAATCGATATGGCTTCGCCGAATATCACCATGCGGGATCCGGTCATCTACCGCATTGCCCATACGGAGCATCATCGCACCGGCGATGCCTGGTGCATCTATCCCATGTATGATTTTGCCCATCCACTGTCGGATGCCATCGAGGGCATCACCCATTCCGTGTGTACCCTGGAGTTTGAGGATCATCGGCCCCTTTATGACTGGCTGCTGGAATCCCTGGGCTTCGATGTGAACACCCGTCCCCGGCAGATCGAATTTGCCCGGCTGAATCTCACCAATACTGTCACCAGCAAGCGCAAGCTGCGCCAGCTGGTGGAAGGCGGCTATGTAAAGGGCTGGGATGATCCCCGCATGCCCACCATTTCCGGACTGCGCCGCCGGGGCTATACGCCGGCAGCCATCCGGGATTTCTGCGAGCGCATCGGCGTTGCCAAGAGCAACAGCCTGGTGGATGTTGCCATGCTGGAGCATTGCGTGCGTGAGGACCTGAATGTGAATGCGGATCGTGTCATGGCAGTGCTGCATCCGCTGAAGGTGGTCATCACCAATTATCCGGAGGACAAGACGGAGTACCTGCTGGCGGAGAACCATCCCTTCAAGGGCGGTCACCGCTATATGCCTTTTGGCCGGGAACTCTGCATCGAGCAGGAGGATTTCATGGAGGAGGCTCCAAAGAAATTCTTCCGTCTGAAGCCGGGGGGCGAGGTACGCCTGAAGCATGCCTATATCATCAAATGCGAAGAGGTCATCAAGGATGCAGCCGGCCGGGTTACCGAGCTGCACTGTACCTATGATCCGGATTCCAAGACCGGCGGAGCTACGGCTGGCCGCAAGGTAAAGGGAACCCTGCACTGGGTGGCAGCGAAGACTGCACTGCCCGCAGAGGTCCGCCTCTATGATTACCTCATCGAGACCGATGAAAATGGCGAGGTGCCGGATAACTTCCTGGAGGCCATCAATCCGGAATCCCTGCAGGTGCTGGAGGGAGCCATGGTGGAACCCAGCCTGCGCTGGACGGCAGAAGGAACCCATTATCAATTTCTGCGCCAGGGATATTTCTGCGTAGATCCGGATACCACTCCGGAGAAGCTGGTGTTCAACCGGGTGGTCGGGCTGCGTGATTCCTGGGCTAAGGCAAAGAAGGGATAATATGGCAAAGATACCAAAGAATTTATCAGACAAGGATATGTTCCAGAATTATAAAGAGGAGGAAACACTGGAGTCGGTGTTCCTCTCGGCTGAGGCGGCTGACGACCGCAAGCGTCGGGAAGCCCGCCGGCCGGCAGAGGATCTGAGCATTGCCTATCTCACGCCGGACATCATTGAAAAGCTGGGCAAACTGCTGCTGGAGCTTAAGATGGATCTTTATAAGGATGGAATCAAGGAATATAAAATCCGCGTGAAGCGGGATAAATCCAGAATCATTCTGGAACCGGAACTGAGGGAAGCAGCGCAGAAGTGAATTTCGCTGCGGAGCGCTTGTGTAATGGCGTGAGAATTGCATAAATGGCGGCCTTTATTTTGAAAGGAGTGGAGCTCATGGAGACGGGTACAACGATTGCGATTGTGGTTTTTGTGGCGGCGTATGCACTCATTATTTCAGAAAAGGTACACCGCACCATTGTGGGATTGGCTGGGGCTATGCTCATGATCCTGCTGGGAATACTTTCCCAGCAGCAGGCAATCAGTCATATCGATTTCAATACTCTGGGCCTGCTCATCGGCATGATGATCATTGTGAACATTACCAGTGAAACGGGGCTGTTCAATTTCCTGGCGGTCTGGGCGGCCAAGAAGGTCCAGGCCAAGCCCATTGCTTTGCTGGTGGCGTTATCCATCATCACCATGATATGTTCGGCTCTGCTGGATAATGTGACGACGGTACTGCTCACGGTTCCCATCACCTTCAGCATCACTTCTCAGCTCAAGGTGGATGTGAAGCCTTTTTTGATTTCCCAGATCCTGGCTTCGAACATTGGCGGAACGGCAACCCTTATCGGGGATCCGCCGAATATTATGATCGGCAGTGCGGTAGGGTTGGATTTCATGGCATTCATTTCCAATCTTACGGGCATCTGCATCGTGATTTTCGCTGTCACTGAGCTGCTGCTCGTTCTCATTTACAATAAGGGGCTCCATACCACGGAGGAACTGCGGGGCCAGGTCATGCACCTGCAGGCGGACAAGCAGATCACCAATCCGGTGCTGCTGAAAAAATGCCTGTTTGTATTGGCGGTCACGATTTTTCTGTTTGTGACCCACAGTCTGCTGCATCTGGAAACGGCTACGGCTGCACTGACAGGCGCCAGCCTGCTGCTGCTCATCAGTTATTCCCGGGATGAATCCATGATTACCAAGGTGCTGAGCAAGGTGGAATGGCTGGCTATCTTCTTTTTCGCCGGCCTGTTCATCCTGGTGGGGGCCCTGGTGGAGACCGGTGTGATCAGCATGCTGGCCGCCGAGGCGGTGAAGCTCACCAACGGCAATCTGAATGCGACGGCCATGCTCATCCTGTGGATGAGTGCAATAGCCTCGGCCTTCATTGACAATATTCCCTTTGTGGCTACGCTCATCCCCCTCATCAAGGATATGGGGGCCATGGGGATTACGAACCTGGATCCTCTCTGGTGGTCTCTTTCCCTGGGAGCCTGTCTGGGCGGCAACGGCACTCTCATCGGGGCCAGTGCCAACGTGGTGGTGGCTTCCATGGCGGCCCAGCGGGGACAGCAGATTTCTTTTCTCGGTTTTATGAAAATAGCCTTCCCGCTCATGCTGATTTCCATTGTGATCAGCAGTGCCTATATCTGGCTGCGTTACCTTTGATGCTTGACGCGGCCGCAGCGGATAGGATATAATACAAAATAGTGCATAGCTTTGCTATGCAGCAAAATCCCATGAAGCAGAATAGTAGGGGCTTCTCCTGAGGACAGAAAGCCGGCGGTGGATGCGAGCCGGACCAGGATACCTTGAACTCGCTGCGGAGGAGCGGCCGGTGCGGTGTCTTTTGCGGACGCTGGGCGGGCTGACGCTGATCCCGTTAAGATCAAGAGAGGACAGCAATGCTGTCAATCAGGGTGGTACCGCGATATCATCGTCCCTGGCTGTAAAAAGCCAGGGCTTTTTTTATTGTTGAAACGGCTGGGAAGACAACAGCTGAACTTTGAGGAGGAAACAGGATGGAAAGATATGCACCGCAGGAAATTGAGAAGAAATGGCAGGCAAAGTGGCAGGAGGAGCATGCCTATACCACGGAAATGGATCGCACGAAGCCGGAATACTACGTGCTGGAGATGTTCCCCTATCCATCGGGCAATCTCCATATGGGACATGTGCGCAATTACTCCATCGGTGATGTGCTGGCCCGCTACAAGACCATGGCAGGCTATAATGTACTGCATCCCATGGGCTTTGATGCCTTTGGCATGCCGGCGGAAAACGCGGCTATCAAGCATGGCGTGAAGCCCTCGGACTGGACCTATTCCAATATTGAGAATATGAAGCGCCAGCAGCGGGAGATGGGGCTTTCCTATGATTGGGACCGGGAGGTGGAGACCTGCCGTCCGGAGTATTATCGCTGGACCCAGTGGCTGTTCGAGCTCTTCTATAAAAAGGGCCTGGCCTACAAGAAAAAGGCATCGGTGAACTGGTGCGATACCTGCGGGACCGTACTGGCCAACGAGCAGGTCATCGACGGCAAGTGCTGGCGCTGTGATTCCGATGTGGTGAAGAAGGACCTTTCCCAGTGGTTCCTGAAGATTACGGACTATGCTGATGTACTGTTGGAGGATCTGAAGGAGCTCAAGGGCTGGCCGGAACGGGTCAAGACCATGCAGGAGAATTGGATCGGCCGCAGTGAGGGCCTGGAATTCAATATCGATGTGCCGGAACTGGGGGAGAAGCTGGCAGTTTATACCACCCGTCCGGATACGGCCTATGGAATCACTTTCGTAGCCCTGGCCGCAGAGCATCCCATTGTGGAAAAGCTGCTGCAGAACAATCCGAAGGCAGCGGATATCCGGGCGTTCTGCACAAAGGCCCGCAATCAGTCAGATCTGGAGCGCACCTCCAGCGAATCGGAAAAGGAAGGCATCTTCACCGGCGTTTATGCAGTCAATCCCTTCAACGGCAACAAGGTGGAGCTCTGGGTGACCAATTATGTGCTGGCTGAGTATGGCACCGGGGCCGTCATGGGCGTTCCCTCCGGCGATCAGCGCGACTGGATGTTTGCCAAGAAATACAATCTGCCTATTATCCTGACTCTGCAGCCCAAGGATACAGAGCTGAAGCTGGAGGATATGACCGCGGCTTATACGGATAAGGATGGTGTGCTGGTGAATTCCGGCAAATTCACGGGCATGGAGATGCACAAGGCCATGTCAGCCATCATTGATGAGGCGGAAGCCCAGGGCTTCGGCAAGCGCCAGGTCAACTACCGACTGCGTGACTGGCTCATTTCCCGCCAGCGTTATTGGGGTGCGCCCATTCCGGTCATCTACTGCCCTCACTGCGGTGAGGTGCTGGTACCGGAGGAGGAACTGCCGGTACGGCTGCCGGAGGATGTGAAATTCGAGCAGGGGGCGGTATCTCCGCTGGCGCAGTCCGCGTCCTTCGTGAACTGCACCTGCCCGAAATGCGGCGGCCCGGCAAAACGGGAAACAGATACCATGGATACTTTTATCTGCTCCTCCTGGTATTATCTGCGCTATACGGATCCCCACAATGCAGAGAAGCCCTTTGCCCGGGACAAGGTGAATTATTGGGCGCCTGTGGATCAGTATATCGGCGGCATTGAGCATGCAATCCTGCATTTGCTCTATTCCCGGTTCTTTACCAAGGTGCTGAAGGATGCAGGGCTGGTGGATTTCAACGAGCCATTCAGAAATCTGCTGACACAGGGCATGGTCATCAAGGATGGCTCCAAGATGAGCAAGTCCAAGGGCAATGTGGTATCCCCGGAGGAAATCATTGGGAAATACGGTGCGGATACAGCCCGGCTCTTCATTCTCTTTGCGGCTCCGGTGGAGCGCGACCTGGAATGGAGCGATCAGGGGGTAGAGGGAGCCTATCGTTTCCTGAACCGCGTATGGCGCATTGTGGGTCATTTTGAGGATAAGATCAAGGCTGCTTCGGACACCTATGATGTGAGCACCCTTACCAGCGAGGAAAAGGAACTGCGCCGCATCCTCCATGTGACATTGCAGAAGGTTACGGATGATCTGGGCGACCGGTTCATGTTCAATACGGCGATAAGCTCTATCATGGAGCTGGTGAATGCCTTCTATGGCTTCCAGGAGTCCACTACGGTGAATGGCGGCCTGGTGCGGGAGGTATCGCTGAACATCATCAAGATGCTGGCGCCTTTTGCACCTCATATGACAGAGGAGCTTTGGAGCCGCATCGTTGGCAATGGCAGCGTCCATAAGCAGCGCTGGCCCCAGTATGATGCATCGGCCATGGTGCAGGCAGAGGTGGAGATCGTGCTGCAGATCAACGGCAAGGTCCGTGACAAGCTGGTTGTGGCCGCGGATCTGAGGCGTGAGGAAATGCAGCAGGCCGCCCTGGCCCAGCCGCGGGTACAGGAGCTCACCGCAGGCAAGACCATCGTAAAGACCATCTGCGTACCAGGAAAATTAGTGAATATCGTTGTGAAATAAAGCAGCAATGCTGCCGCTGTCAGGTGCCTGGATGGGCCTTTGACGGCGGCAGTATTTTTATGCGGGAGAGATGGATTTCTGTTTTACTCATTTCATTGGGTACTTTTTCCGTCAGAAAAATAAATATTACCGTCAGCAGGATTTTTATGGATGAATGTCAAAATTAACATTGTTATGTAGGTCATAAGGATATGTTCGCAAAATGAGCCAGGAGGAGCGATACCAGTGTTAAAGCAGTATGCCATAGAGGATTTAAAGGCCGGCATGGTGGTGGGACATCCCATCTATGCAGAGGATGCAACGATTTTGATTGGGGAGGGAACGCCCCTCACAAATAAATTGATTTTTTCCTTGCTGGAACGTCCTATTTTTTCTGTATATATTCATGAGCCGGATCCGGTAGAGCCGGCTGCAGCGGTACAACCAGGGGAGACGGCGCAGCCATCTGCGGAGTCATCGGCAGCGGCGCAGCCGGAATATCTGTTGGATGAGCATTATGTGCGCTGTTACCTGGACGTATTCGAGGAACTGCGGGTACTCTTTGCCCGGGCGCTGAAGAGCGGCGAGGTGGATATGGAGGTCGTGGGAAATCTGGCTGCCAGTGGCTTGCTTATGCAGCTGTGCGATGGAGCGAAGGCAGTCACGCAGATCCATAACATGGTGCGGGATGGGGAGTATCTGCTGCATCACAGCATCCATGTTTCTATTTTGGCGGGGCTCATGGGAAAATGGCTGCGGATGCCCCGTGCGCAGCGGCAGAAGCTGATTATTTCCGGGCTTATCCATGACGTGGGCAAGCTGCGGATTTCCAATGATATACTGAATAAAGCGGGTCGGTTGACCAGTACGGAGCTGAAGCTGGTCCGCCGTCATGCGGAGCTGGGCTATGAAATGCTGCGGTATGGTCAGCTTCGGGAGGAGACGGATATCCTCATGGGAGTGCTGCAGCATCATGAGCGCAATGATGGCTCGGGCTATCCGCATGGAACCAAGGCGGCAGAAATCAATGATTTTGGCCGTATTCTGGCTATTGCCGATATATATGATGCCATGGCCGCGAATCGGGTCTATGCAAAGAAGAAAAATCCCTTTGAGGTTTTTGGCGTGCTTTCTGATGATATCATGAATGGGCGGTTGGATACGGAGTATGGGGTTTTGTTCATCCGCAAAATATGTCATGCGTTGAATGGCAGCTGGCTTAAGCTGTCCAATGGCAAGCGGGCCAAGATTGTCTATATTGATGACAGCCGTATGAGCGCACTGCCTGTTGTGCAGACGCCGGATGGGGAGTTCCTTGATTTGAACAATACTTCCGGGGTAAAGATTACGGCACTGCTGAATTCACAGGAACTCCATGATGAAAGCTGAGATTATCCAATAACATACAGCATTACCGGGTCCAGGGGCGGCTAGTGCAGAGAAACTGAGGGGAGTCTTTAAGGCTCCCCTTTTTTATAGCCAAAAGGTCATGGGTGTGATATAATGAAAAGGTCTAGGAAGATGGTCCGTGCATAAGGAGTTCCAGAATGACTTATTTAACAGAAACATTGAGCATAGACATGTATGCTTTTTTTATGCTGCTCTTCATTTATATCATGTCCCGGCGCCGTGGCGACAGGATCTCCCATCAGCGGAAGATCTTTCACCGTATGGTTGCTGCGGCAATGCTGCTGCTGGCAGCTAATGCAGGGACCTGTTTTACTGCGGCCTGCAACCTGGTCCTGCTGGAACAACTGGTCTGGTTTTTTGCTTATCTGCTGTATATCCCCATATTATGGATGGCCTTCCGGTATTTCCGCTGTAATATCTTTTCCGTAAAAGGACAGGGACAGGGGTGGTTATGGGGCATGGGAAGCCTGTGCCTGATGGATGGCCTGCTGACCCTGTCAACGCCATGGACCGGCTGGTATTACCTCTTTGATGGACAGGGAATCTATCATCGTGGTCCGTGGTTTGCGCTGCATCTGCTGCTCCTTTCCCTGGGTATCCTTGTCCTGGCAGTGATGGCGCTGCGCTTTCATCGCCGGCTTGATGCATCCCGGTTCTATTCGCTGCTGTTTTTTCTGGTTCCGCCGGGGCTCTGTGCCGGGCTGCTGCTGCTGACAGGAGCTAATCTGGTTGCCGGGGGCATTGCTTTTTCCCTTATGGTCATTTTTGTGACGATCCAGAGCCGGGATCTGATTACAGACTTCCTTACCGGTGCCTGCAATCGCCGTCAGCTGGAATGGATCCTGCAGGAGCGTATCCGCAATGCGGAGCAGCAGGGATTTGCCGCCATCATGGTGGATATCGATTCCTTTAAGCGGATCAATGATGAATACGGGCATGATGCCGGAGATGATGCGCTGCGCAATACGGCGGATATCCTGCGCCGCTGCGTGCGGCTTCGGGACGTGGTCGCCCGGTATGGGGGCGATGAATTCTGGGTGGTCATCAGCGGGCAGCTGCAGGCGGCTGAGCTGATGGGCATTGTGCATCGTATTGAGGCTGAGCTGCGCTATTTCAACGAATTTTCCGCGAAGCCTTATCATTTGAGCCTGAGTATGGGCTATGGCGTTTATGATCCAGCATCCGGGATGGATGCGCAGCAGTTTCAAAAGCATATTGACGGGCTTATGTACAGTCAAAAAAAAGCCCATCATCAGGAGTGCCGCCGCCAGGAGGATCGGGTGCAGAAAAATTGACATGGCGGAAGATGCTGTGCTATAATTTAGAGCTGTATAAAGGCAATGACAAAGAGGAGTACGCATGGTCTGACAGCCAAGAGAGAGAACCGCTGGTGGGAGGTTCTTCTGGAGATCTGCGGAAGGTAGCTTTGGAGCCGCCAGGCTGAACGGAGTAGGCCTGGACGCGGATGCGGCGTTAGGCGCAGAGCCGTGCGGCAGGCACGGGAACTTAGGTGGTACCACGAAAGCAGGTCCTTTCGTCCTTTGCGGGCGGGAGGGCTTTTATTTTGCATTTTATTAGGAGGCAATTCAATGGAAGAGAACAACATTCCGAAGGTCTATGACCCCAAATCCTTTGAGAAGAAATGGTATGAATACTGGGAGGAAAATAAGCTGTTCCACGCCGAGGTGGATAAGAGCAAGAAACCTTACAGCATCGTGATTCCGCCCCCGAATGTCACCGGGCAGCTGCATATGGGGCATGCACTGGACAATACCCTGCAGGATATCCTCATCCGCTGGCGCCGTATGCAGGGCTATAACACTCTCTGGATGCCAGGCTGCGATCACGCCGGCATCGCCACCCAGGCCAAGGTGGAGGGCGCACTGCGGGAAGAAGGCAAGACCCGCTATGACCTGGGCCGGGAGAAGTTCCTGGAACGGGTATGGGATTGGAAGGAAACCTATGGCAGCCGTATCATGTATCAGCTGCGTTCCCTGGGGGCTTCCTGCGACTGGGACCGGGAGCGGTTCACCATGGATGAAGGCTGTTCCAAGGCTGTGCGTGAGGTGTTTGTGAGCCTTTATGAAAAGGGGCTCATCTATCAGGGGACCCGTATCACGAATTGGTGTCCGCGGTGTAATACGGCATTGTCTGATATTGAGGTGGAGCATGAAAATGAGAACGGCCACCTCTGGCATCTGCGCTATCAGGTCGAGGGCACGGATCAGTACGTGCAGATTGCCACGACCCGGCCGGAAACCATGTTCGGCGATACCGGTGTGGCGGTGCATCCGGATGATGCCCGCTATAGGGATCTTGTGGGAAAAATGCTCATCCTGCCGGTGGTGAACCGCCGCATTCCGCTCTTTGCGGATGCCTATGTGGATCCGAAGTTCGGCACTGGCGCTGTCAAGGTCACGCCGGCCCATGATCCCAATGATTTTGAGATGGGTGAGCGCCACAGTCTCGAGCAGATCAAGGTCATCGAAAATGATGGCACCATGTCCAAGAATACCGGAAAATATGCGGGCATGGATCGCTACGAATGCCGCAAGGCCCTGGTCAGGGAACTGGAGGAAACCGGCGTATTGGTCAAGGTGGAAGAGCATGAGCATGCAGTAGGGCATTGCTCCCGCTGCCATACCACCGTGGAGCCGCTGGTGTCCAAGCAGTGGTTCGTAAAAATGGAATCCCTGGCCAAGCCGGCCATCGAGGCGGTGAAGAGCGGCAGGATCCAGTTCGTTCCGGAACGGTTCACGAAGATCTACTGCAATTGGCTGGAAAATATCCGCGACTGGTGCATTTCCCGTCAGCTCTGGTGGGGGCATCGCATTCCGGCCTGGTACTGCGAGGACTGCGGCGAGACCATCGTCTCCCGGGAGGATGTGACCAGCTGCCCCAAATGCGGCAGCCGGCATCTGCGCCGGGATGAGGACGTGCTGGACACCTGGTTCAGCTCCGGTCTCTGGCCTTTTGAGACCATGGGCTGGCCGGAAAATACGGAGGAGCTGAAGCAGTTCTATCCTACCAGCACACTGGTGACCGGCTATGACATCATTTTCTTCTGGGTGGCCCGCATGGTCATGATGGGGCTGGAATTCGGCAAGGACATCCCCTTCAGGCATGTGTTCATCCATGGGCTGGTGCGCGACAGCCAGGGCCGCAAGATGAGCAAGTCCCTGGGCAATGGCATAGATCCGGTGGAGGTCGTGGAGAAATACGGTGCGGATACCCTGCGGTTCATGCTCATTACGGGCAATACGCCGGGCAATGATATGCGCTTCTACTGGGAGCGGGTGGAATCAGCCCGCAACTTTGCCAATAAGCTTTGGAATGCTTCCCGGTTCATGCTCATGAATCTGGAGGGTTTTGATAAGAGCTTCGTGCCCGCAGCCGAGGATTATACCCTGGCGGATCGCTGGATCCTGAGCCGTTATGCCAAGACGGCCCGGGATGTGACGGAGAATCTGGAAAAATTCGAGCTTGGTGAGGCCGGCCGCATGATCTATGAATTCATCTGGAATGAGTTCTGTGACTGGTATATCGAACTGGCCAAAGCCCGCCTCTACGATAAGGAGAATCAGCGGCCGCGCCAGACGGCTCAGTATGTGCTGGGCTATGTACTGGAGCACACCCTGCGGCTGCTGCATCCCTTCATGCCCTTTATCACAGAGGAAATCTGGCAGCATATACCTCATGAGGGCAAGAGCGTCATGACGGCTGCCTGGCCGACGGCGGAGACGGCACTTATGGATGATGCCAGTGAGAATCATATGACGGCGATCATGGAGACCATCAAGACGGTGCGGAATCTGCGGGCTGAGGTAAATGCGGCACCTGGCAGGAAGAGCGAGGTCATTCTGCATTTTACAGATGCCAGGCTGCAGCAGGTCTTTGCGGCCAATGAGGGTTATTTGACGGTGCTGGCGGCAGCAGAGCCTGTCACGGTGCAGCCTGCTGAGGCTGAAAAGCCGGAAAATGCCATGGCCGGCGTGGTCAATGGGGTGGAGATCTATCTGCCACTGAAGGGACTCATCGATGTGGAAAAGGAGACGGCCCGCCTGAACAAGGAACTGGAAAATCTCAATAAGGAAGTCAAACGGCTGGAAGGCAAGCTTTCCAATCCGGGCTTCCTGGCCAAGGCACCGGAGGCTGTGGTGGCCAAGGAAAAGGAAAAGCAGCAGGGCTATGAGGAGAAGCGGACGGCAGTACAGGAACGCCTGGCTTATCTGGCAAAGCTTTGATTGAGATTGAGGGAAAAGAAATGAATTTTGCGCAGGCATTACAGTATCTGGAGGATCTCAACGTGTTCGGCAGTCAGCTGGGCCTGACCCGTATCCAGCAGCTCATGGAGCTGCTGGGCCGGCCCCAGGTGCAGTACCGGACCATCCATGTGACGGGAACGAATGGCAAGGGCTCTGTTACGGCCATGCTGGCCGGTATCCTGACCCAGTCGGGCATCCGTACGGGCATGTATGTGTCCCCGCATCTGCTATCCTATACGGAGCGCATGCAGATTGATGGGCAGACCATCAGTGAACAGGATTTTGCGGACAGCATTGCTGCGGCCCGGGCTGCAGCGGATAAAATGGTGGCGGGCGGGGCAGAGCAGCCCACCCAGTTTGAGATCCTCACCGCGGCGGCCTTCTGGTATTTCAAGCAGCAGTCCGTGGAATATGCGGTGATTGAGGTGGGCCTGGGCGGGCTGCTGGACTCCACCAACGTGATCACTCCGGAGGTATCCGTGATCACCAATGTGACCATGGAGCATGCGGATCGCTGCGGCGGTACGCTGGCGGGCATAGCCCATCACAAGGCGGGGATCATCAAGGCTGGCGTTCCCGTGGTCACCGCGGCCGCCGGGGAGCCTTTGAAGATCCTGCAGGCAGCCGCAGCGGAAAAAAACACCGATATCTTCATTGCGGGACAGGATTTTTCCTCTTCCTTTGTGAGCTTCGATGGGCAGGCTCAGCATCTGGAGTTCAGCTCCGGGCTGCTGGGAGCAGTGAAGGAGCCCTATGATCTGCAGATGCTGGGAGCCCATCAGATTGAAAACAGCGCGCTGGCCGTGATGACAGCCCAGCTGCTGCATAATACGGATGAACGCATCACGCCGGAAACCATTGCCTTGGCCCTGGCTATCACCAGCTGGCCGGGACGCTTTGAGCGAATGGATCAGGGCGGCCAGCGCATCATCATCGATGGGGCCCATAATCCTGATGGCATGCGGGCACTTCGCCAGAGCCTGGATCTTTATTACCCGGCCCAGGAACGGGTGATCCTGCTGGGAATCCTGAAGGATAAGGATATCCATACCATGCTGGAAACACTGCTGCGGCCCAATGATACGGTGGTGGTTACGGCGCCGAATTCCGAGCGGGCCTCAGATCCCGCCGTGGTAGCCAGGCAGATCCGCACCCAGCATGTGGAGGTGCAGCCTGACCCCGCCGAGGCCCTTTCCCGGGCCCTGGAGCTGGCCAATGGTGAACGGCTGCTCTGTGCGGCCGGGTCCCTGTATCTCATCGGGGGCATCCGGCAGCAGCTGCTGAATAAAAAAGAATAGAAAACAGGAAAACCAGTTATAAAGATAGAATATATCCTTGTAATTGGTTTTCTTTTTGTACAGCAATCGGGAAAGGTGAGATGATGTGAGTATAATGAAATCAAAGGGCACGCTGGATTTTTTGGCAGCGGGCGTTTTTTATGCGATATTGGCGGAGAGCTTTTTCATTGCGCTGTCGCCGGCGGCGGCGGAGATTGCCCTGCTGGTGGGCGTTGTTTTTTACGTTTTGCGCTTGCGGCTGGACAAGACCGTGCATTTCCGGCGGCTGCCGTTTGACTGGCCGGTGGTGATTTTTGCCCTCTGCGGTGCGGCTTCCATTGCCGTGTCCCCCAATCCCGCTTTCAGTTTCTACAATTATTACAATCTGGTGGGGGTGTATCTGCTGACCTATCTGCTGGTGGGGCAGAACGTTACCCGGCCGGAGCAGGTGCGCTGGATTGCGGGGGCCCTGGCGGCAGCCGCTGCCTGCGTGGTTCTCTATGGTTATTATCAATATATATTCGGCATTGATACCAGCGCCATGAAATGGGTGGATGGGGATGCCTTCCCGGAACTGAAGAAACGTGTTTTTTCCACCTGGGAGAATCCCAATATCCTGGCGGGGTATCTGGATGCGGCCATTTGCCTGGCCTTTGGCGTATTCCTGCAGGTCAGGGAGAAACGGCAGCGGCTGTTTTTGGGTGCCGGCATGGTGCTGCTGGCCCTTTGCCTGGCCATGACCTACGCCCGGGGCGCCTGCCTCACCATAGCGGTGGTGCTGGCAGGCTACGGCGTGCTGAAAAATCGGAAGATCCTGCTGGCGGTGGTGCTGCTGGGGGCAGCCATTCTGGCAATGGACTCAGCGCTGGCCGAGCGGCTGGTGTCGGTATTCACGAAGATGGATACCTCATCGGAAATGCGCCTGGCCTTCTGGGAGAGCACACTGGCCATGATCATGGATCATCCGCTGCTGGGCATTGGCTGGGGAGCCTACTGGATGGTCTATCCGGAGTATGACTTTTACATCAATGACGCAGCAATCCGCATTGTCCATGCCCATAATATCTATCTGAACTATGCGGCGGAAATCGGCATTGCCGGAGCCCTGGCCTATTTTACCTGGTTCTTCGGCACCATGGGAATGGCGCTGCGCTCGAAGAATTATCGGTCATCCGAGCTGCTCAACGGCCTGCTGCTGGGCATTGGACTGGCACTGGTGTCCGTGGCTCTGAACGGCATCACTGACGATGTATTGTTCAATATTCCGTCTTCCATGCTGCTCTGGTTCCTGTGTGCATTGGCAGCGGTCATTGAAAAGAAGATGTAACGGAGGTTTCACATTGAAAGAACAGGCAGCAATATCCAAGGCGACCATTGATCGTCTGCCCCTTTATTTTCGTACACTGCGCCTGGCGCAGGATGAAGGCATAGATATCATATCCTCGGAGGAACTGGGGCGGCGGCTCAGCATTACAGCGGAGCAGATCCGCAAGGACCTGGCTTCCTTTGGACAGTTTGGCAAAAAGGGCGTGGGCTACTATGTGAATGAGCTCAAGCGCAATGTGGGGGAGATCCTGGGGCTGGACAATCACTGGAATATCGCGGTGATCGGCATTGGCCATCTGGGCGCAGCTCTGGCCAATTATCAGAATTTCATATCCCTGGGGTTCAATCTGGTGGCACTTTTCGATCAGGATCCCGCCGTGATCGGTCGGACTGTAAACCATGTGCGGGTGGACGACATCGCCCGGCTGGCGGAAATCGTACGGCAGCGACGGATTCATATCGGCATCATCGCCGTGCCGGCGGCCTTTGCCCAGGGGGTAGCGGATCAGCTGGTAGCGGCTGGTGTGCGGGGCATATGGAATTTTGCCCCCATAAAAATGGCTGTTCCTGACTCTATGCATATTGTCAACGAGGACCTGTCCGTGGGACTCAGCAGTTTGTCCTATCATATTACACGTAAATAAGCTGTATCTATGGGAAAAACCCCTTGGAATAAAGAGACCATTCCAAAAAGCTATAAGCTTTTTTCTGGATTTCTGATTTGGGTGGAAGCCGTGAAAATATCTATCTTGACGGCGTTTCCTTGGAGTGGTATTCTTGTTCATGAGGTATAATAATTGATACATATTACTATAATAACCTATGCTTATAGGAGATAATAGCCAACAGTTATTATTGGTATCCGTTGTCCCTCTTTTGTAGGGTTGGCATAGTACCACTGTATCAGAAAAATACAGTCCCCTAGCAGGACTGGTGAGGGAGGATTTTCAATGATTGATATTCTCAATCGCGTACGCAACAAGGAATTGCAGGCAAAGATCGTTACGGCTGAAGAGGCCGCAGCCTATATCAAGCCAGGCATGAATGTTGGTACGAGCGGATTCACCCCGTCCGGGTATCCGAAGGCTGTTCCTTTGGCGCTGGCTGAGCGCATGAAAAAGGACCCCTTTAAAATCAATTTGTGGACTGGTGCATCCACTGGCCAGGAGCTTGACGGCGCAATGGCAGAGGCCCATGGCATTGCTTTCCGCATGCCGTACCAGACAAATAAGACCCTGCGGGCAGAGATCAATGCCGGCGAGGTGGATTACTGTGACCTGCATCTGAGCGAATCAGCCCAGCTGGCTCGTTATGGATATCTTGGCGGCAAGATCGATGTAGCTATTGTGGAGGCTTGTGCCATCACAGAAGAAGGCAATATCATCCCGACGACTTCCATGGGCAATTCGGCGTCCTATGTGCAATCTGCTGATGTGGTCATCGTTGAGGTAAATGTAACCCAGCCGCTGGAACTGGAAGGCATGCATGATATCTATGTGCCGCTGGATCCACCGCATCGTCTGCCGATTCCGCTGGTAAAGGCCAATGACCGCATCGGTACGCCGTACATTCCCTGCACGCCGGACAAGATCAAGTTCATTGTTCCGTGCGATATCAAGGATCATACGCGTCCCTTTGGTGAGATTGATGAGAATTCCAAGAAGATGTCTCATTATTTTGTTGAGTTCCTGCAGCAGGAGATCAAAGCCGGCCGTATGCCGAAGAACCTTCTGCCGCTGCAGTCCGGCGTGGGCAATGTTGCCAATGCTGTAATCAGCGGTTTCGTTGATTCGGATCTCAAGGATCTCTCGGTTTATACCGAGGTCATCCAGGATGGCATGTTTGACCTTATCGATGCCGGCAAGCTGAGCTTCGCATCCGGTACGGCGCTGTCGCCTTCACCGGAAGGCCTGGATCGCTTCTACAAGAATATCAAGGAATACCGTAAGCGCATTGTGCTGCGGCCTCAGGAGGTTGCCAACAGCCCGGAGGTTGCCCGCCGCATCGGTATCATTGCCATGAATACGGCCATTGAGGCAGATATCTACGGCAATGTGAATTCTACCCACATCATGGGTACCAAGATGATGAATGGTATCGGCGGTTCCGGCGACTTTGCCCGCAACGCGTACCTCACGACCTTCTTCACGGCCTCCACAGCCAAGAACGGTCTGATTTCCTCCATAGTGCCGATGGTTTCCCATGTGGACCATACGGAGCACGATGTGGATATCATCGTCACCGAGCAGGGCCTGGCAGATCTCCGCGGTCTGTCCCCGAAGAAGCGCGCCAAAGAAGTCATTGAGAAGTGCGCGCATCCGGATTTCAAGCCTATGCTCCAGGATTATTTTGAGAGAGCTGACGCTGCGACTAAACATGCCCAGACACCGCATATCATCAAGGAAGCGCTGTCCTGGCATGAAAGATTTATAGAGACTGGTACAATGAAGAAATAAGAGGATTTTCGCAATTCTCGTAGAAAGTATCAGCAGAATGACTTTATGAAGAAGGAAAAATAGGAGGTTTATTTCTACTATGAGCAATGAAAAAATCCAAGCTGAATTGGCTGCCTATGAAGCCAGTGTACAGAAGGCAATTGCACGTTTCCCGGAACGCCCGCATCTTCCTGAGCAGCGTCTCTACACGCCGCTGGATATCAAGGATACGGACTATGCAGAGGAGATCAGCTTCCCTGGTGTATATCCCTATACCCGCGGCGTACAGCCGACCATGTATCGTGGCCGTTTCTGGACGATGCGCATGTATGCAGGTTTCTCCACAGCTGAGGAATCCAACAAGCGTTACCGCTATCTGATCGAATCCGGCGCTACGGGCCTTTCCTGCGCATTTGACCTTCCGACGCAGATCGGCTATGACTCCGATGATGATATCTCCGAGGGCGAGGTAGGCAAGGTTGGTGTTGCCATCGACTCCCTGGCTGATATGGAAATCCTCTTCGACAAGATCGATCTCGGCAAGGTTTCCACCTCCATGACCATCAATGCACCGGCCTCCGTACTGCTGGCTATGTACATTGCTGTTGCTGAGAAGCAGGGCGTCACTCCGGATCAGCTCAAGGGCACGATCCAGAACGATATCCTGAAGGAGTATGCAGCCCGCGGTACGTATATCTTCCCGCCGCGTCCTTCCATGCGTCTCATCACGAACATCTTTGAATTCTGTTCCAAGAATGTACCGAAATGGAATACAATTTCCATCTCCGGCTATCATATCCGCGAGGCAGGTTCCACGGCTTCCCAGGAAATCGCTTTCACCATCGCTGATGGTATCGCTTATGTTGAAGCAGCTATCAAGGCCGGCCTCAACGTGGATGATTTCGCTGGCCGCCTTTCCTTCTTCTGGAATGCGCATAACAACGTTCTCGAAGAGGTCGCAAAGTTCCGTGCTTCCCGCCGCGTATGGGCTAAGGTCATGAAAGAACGCTTCCATGCCCAGAAGCCGAAATCCATGATGCTGCGTGTTCATACCCAGACAGCAGGCTCCATGCTTACTGCTCAGCAGCCGAACAACAACATCGTCCGTGTTGCACTCCAGACAGCAGCTGCTGTCATGGGCGGCACCCAGTCCCTCCATACGAATTCCCGCGACGAAGCGCTGGCTCTGCCGACTGAGGAATCCGTAATGATCGCTCTGCGTACGCAGCAGATCGTTGCTTACGAGAGCGGCCTGGCTGATGTCATCGATCCGCTGGCAGGCTCCTACTATGTTGAGGCTCTGACCAACAAGATCGAGGCTGAGGCTTGGGATTACATCAAGAAGATCGACGAGATCGGCGGCGCTGTTGCAGCCATCGAGAAGGGCTACATCCAGAAGGAAATTCAGGACAGTGCTTACAAATGGCAGATGGATGTTGAGTCCGGTGCCAAGACCATCGTCGGCGTCAATAAATTCCAGATTGAAGAAGAAGCTCCGAAGAATCTGCTGCGCGTAGATGCTTCTGTGGGTGAAAAGCAGAAGGCTAAGCTGGCTGAGATGAAGGCTAAGCGTGACAATGCTGCTGTTGAGGCTGCACTGGCTGAGCTTGAAAAGGCCTGCAGCGATGAGAACGAAAACCTCATGCCGCACATCCTCAAGGCCGTCAGAACCTATGCAACGCTGGGCGAAATCTGCGGCGTAATGCGTAAGGTATTCGGCGAATATGAAGCTCATGTAAGTCTTTAATGCAAAGTAGATTTGGAGGGATTCGAAAATGGAAAAACGTATCAGAGTATTAGTAGCAAAACCTGGCCTCGATGGTCATGACCGCGGTGCAAAGGTTGTAGCCCGCGCCCTGCGTGATGCAGGCTTCGAGGTTATCTATACGGGCCTTCGTCAGACTCCGGAGCAGATTGCTGAAGCAGCATTGCAGGAGGATGTTGACGTAGTAGCGATGAGCATCCTGTCGGGCGCTCATCCCCATCTTTTCCCGAAAGTCGTTGACCTCGTAAGAGGCAAGGGCATGAAGGACACGCTGATCATCGGCGGCGGCGTTATTCCGGAAGGCGATATCCCGGCTCTTAAAGAGGCCGGCATCGCTGAGGTATTCACGCCGGGAACTCCTACCACGGCAATCGTGGATTTCATCAAGAACAACGTAAAATAATGGTATAGGCAATGCCCTCTTGGATTTTTCTTAGAGGGCAAGCCTTTTTCATGGCAAAGGGTGGTGCAGGAAATGGACATTGCACAGGAACTTTTAAACGGAAACCGGTTAGCCTTATCGCGCGCGATTACCGCAATTGAGAATGAATACGATGAAGCCACGGAAATCATGAAAGCGCTTTATCCGCATACCGGCCACGCTTTTGTCCTGGGAATCACGGGCCCTCCGGGTGCGGGGAAAAGCACTCTGACCGATAAACTTGCGAGGGAATATCGCGAGCAGGGAAAAACCGTAGGCATTATAGCAGTTGACCCGACCAGCCCGTTTTCCGGCGGTGCCATTTTAGGTGACCGCATCCGTATGAATGGACTGACCCTCGATGAGGGCGTATTCATCCGGAGCATGGGAACACGCGGCAGTCTTGGCGGGCTGTCCCATAAGACGGCCGATGCCGTCAAGGCACTGGATGCTTTTGGCAAGGATATCATCTTTGTCGAGACCGTTGGTGTCGGACAGTCAGAGGTCGATATCGTCAAAGCGGCGGATACGACCATGGTAGTGCTGATCCCAGGCATGGGTGATGATATCCAGGCCATCAAGGCGGGCATACTCGAAATCGGAGATGTCTTCGCTATCAACAAGGCGGATCACGACGGGGCTGATAAGCTGGTGACAGAAATCAACATGATGCTGGATCTCGATGGCGTAATGAAGGAATGGCGTCCGCCAATCCAGAAGGTCATCGCTAACCAGAATATCGGTGTGACGGAAATCATCAGTCTCATTGAAAAGCACCATGAGCACATCAAGGCAAATGGGCAGCTGACTCAAAGGCGTACAGAACGTACAAAGAATGAAATGCTTGATATTTTGAACAGCGGAATTGGTTCCTACATCACACGAAATATCGTTGATAATGGTAAGCTTGATGGACTGGTAAAGGACATCAAGGCCCATAAAACAGATCCTTATACGGTGGTTGGAAATATCATGCGCAGCATGTTGAAATAAACGGAAAGAAATCATAGGAGGTAATAAAATGTTTAAAATTTTAGGCGTAGACCATATTGGGGTAGCTGTAAGCGATCTTAAGGAAACCCAGAACTTCTGGACCACGGCTCTTGGCCTTGATTGCACTGGTGAAGAAGTCGTATCGGAGCAGAAGGTAAAGACCAGCTTCAATCCCACCGGCAATGGCAGTGAGATCGAGCTTCTTGAGGCTACGGAAGAGGACAGCCCGATTGCAAAATTCATCGCTAAAAATGGCGGCCGCGGCGGCATCCAGCATATCGCTCTGCGGGTGGATGACATCGAAGCAGCCATCGCTGATCTTCAGGAAAAAGGCGTTCGCATGATCGACACGAAGCCGCGCTATGGTGCCGGCGGTGCGAGCATTGCCTTCGTACATCCGAAATCTTCCTATGGTGTACTTGTTGAGCTTTGCCAGCACAAGTAATTATTACGTGGTCTTAAAACCTACTTGTAAAAATTTTTACATTGAGGTAAAATAATGGTGTAAGTTCATTACAAGCTATTTAGGAGGTAGAAAATGGCTACTGTTCAGGAAAAAATTGATCTTATGAACGCCAAAAAAGAGCATATTCTGCAGGCTGGCGGCGAAAAGCGCGTCGAGAAGCAGCATGCGAAGGGCAAAATGACGGCCCGTGAACGCATTGAAATGCTCTTTGATGAAGGAACCTTTGTAGAACTGGATCAGTTCGTAAAGCATCGCTGCACGAACTTCGGTCAGGAAAAGAAGGATCTTCCGGCAGAGGGTGTTGTTACCGGGTATGGTACGGTGGACGGCCGCCTTGTTTATGCCTACGCACAGGATTTTACCGTTGAAGGCGGTTCCCTGGGTGAGATGCATGCCAAGAAGATCTGGAAGGTTCTCGATCTTGCAATGAAGATGGGGGCACCGGTTATCGGCATCAACGATTCGGGCGGAGCCCGTATCCAGGAAGCTGTCGATGCACTTTCCGGTTACGGCGGGATTTTCTATAGAAATACAGCGGCATCCGGCGTGATTCCGCAGATCTCGGTCATCATGGGACCCTGTGCCGGCGGCGCAGTTTACTCCCCGGCTATCACGGACTTCATCTACATGGTGAAGAATACCAGCCAGATGTTCATCACTGGCCCGGCAGTCATCAAATCCGTTACTGCTGAAGAAGTTACCGCTGAGGCTCTTGGCGGTGCTATGACCCATAACTCCACTTCCGGTGTAGCACATTTCGCTGCTGAGAACGAAGAGGACTGCATCAAGCAGATCCGTTATCTGCTCGGCTTCCTGCCCAGCAACAACATGGAGGATGCTCCGCTGGTAGCAACAGAGGATGATCCTTCCCGCATGGATGAAAGCCTGGATACGGTTGTTCCGGATAATCCGAATGCACCTTATGATATGAAGGATGTCATCCGTTCCATCGTCGATGATGGTGAGTTCTATGAGGTGCATGAGCATTTCGCCAAGAATGTCATCACCTGCTTTGCCCGCTTTGATGGCCGTTCTGTTGGTATCATTGCAAATCAGCCGGCAGTCATGGCTGGCTGCCTGGATATCGATGCTTCGGATAAAGCTGCCCGCTTCATCCGTTTCTGCGATGCCTTCAACATTCCGCTGGTGAACCTGGTGGATGTACCGGGCTTCCTGCCTGGCGTGAACCAGGAATATGGCGGAATCATCCGTCATGGTGCCAAGATGCTTTACGCATACAGCGAGGCTACCGTGCCGAAGGTTACCCTGATCACCCGTAAGGCTTATGGCGGATCCTACATCGCTATGTGCTGCCGCGAGCTGGGCGCTGACCAGGTCATGGCCTGGCCGTCTGCTGAGATCGCTGTTATGGGACCGGCTGGTGCCGCTAACATCATCTTCCGCAAGGATCCGGATGTGGCCCAGAAAACTGCTGAATATGTGGAAGAATTTGCAACTCCGTACAAGGCAGCCGAGCGCGGCTATGTTGATATGATCATCGAGCCGTCTGAATCCAGACCGCGTATCATCACGGCGCTGAATGCTCTGGCTAGCAAGCGCGAAACGAGTCCGGCAAAGAAGCATGGAAATATTCCATTGTAATGGGGGACTTTCTAATGACAATTGATGCAAAGGAAATCAGCCCGGAAGTCGTTGCAGCCATTTCCGCTGCAGTTCAGATGATGGTTGGCAAAAAGGTTGTAGCGGTACGCATCCAGCGCAGTGAAGGCTGGGTTATGCTGGGCCGTCACAGCGTTCTTGCTTGATTTCATATTTTATCCGAAAAATTATGATGCTTTGGAGGAATTCAAATGAAAAAGTTCAATATCAAAGTCAACGGCGCTGCTTATGAAGTAGAGGTCGAAGAAGTAAAGGCAGCTCCGAAGGCTGCTGCTCCTGCTCCGAAGGCTGCTCCGGCACCGGCTCCGGCACCGAAGGCTGCTCCGGCTCCTGCTCCGGCGAAGGCTGCTGTAGCTGCTGCTGCTGGCGAGAGCACGGTTACGGCTCCGATGCCTGGCAAGATCATCAAGCTCGTAGCTTCCGAAGGTCAGGCTGTACAGCCCGGCGATGTTCTGCTCATTCTTGAAGCCATGAAGATGCAGAATGAAATCACGGCAGAGGCTGCCGGCACGGTCAAGGCTTTCAATGTAGCTGCAGGCCAGAGCGTCAAAGTTGGCGATTCCCTCGTCATCCTTGGCTGATTCCTTTTGGGAATAACGAATACAGAAGAGGTGCTTCCTTCCGGGGAGGCGCCTCTTTTTTATGGAAATATCCGCCAGGCCATGATAAAATGAAAGGGAATAAAGCAGAGGGGGAGTTTTTGTGGCAAAAAGCATTACGGAAGTATTAGGCATAGAATATCCGATTATCCAGGGTGCGATGGCCTGGATTTCAGATGCGGGCATGGCCGCCGCGGTATCTAATGCGGGGGGTGCCGGTATCATTTCCGCCGGCGGACGTACGACGGATTATGTGCGGGAGGAGATCCGCAAGGCGAAGAAGCTCACCGCGAAGCCCTTTGGGGTGAATGTGATGCTCATGGCACCCAACCGGGATGAGATCGTACAGGTCATCTGTGAAGAAAAGCCGGCCTTTGTGACCCTGGGCGCGGGCAATCCGGTGCCATATTTCGAGGCTTTCCATGCTGCCGGCATCAAGGTGCTGCCTGTGGTTCCCAATGTAAAACTGGCCAAGCGGGTGGAAAAGGCTGGGGCCGATGCCATGGTGGCTGAGGGTATGGAAGCGGGCGGCCATATCGGTATGCTCACCACTATGGCGCTGATGACCCAGGTGATCCCGGAAGTGCAGATTCCGGTGGTGATGGCTGGCGGCTTTGCTGACGGAAGAGGCCTGGCAGCAGCACTGCTCATGGGGGCAGCCGGGGTACAGATCGGAACAAGGTTCCTGGTAGCCGCGGAATGCCCGGTCCATGACAATATGAAGCAGAAGCTCATCGAGGCGGTGGATACGGATACCATCGTCACAGGCCAGACCATCGGCGGCGCTGTACGGGGCATCAGAAACAAGTTCTCCCAGGAGTTCGTAGAGCTGGAGCATTCCGGCAGGGCGGACAAGGAGACATTGCTGAAGCTGGCAACCGGCACCAACAAGCTGGCCGCAGTGGATGGTGATGTGGAAAACGGCATGATGCAGGCAGGCCAGAGCCTGCTGCCGCTGCAAAAAATCGAACCGGTGGCCGACATCATCAATTCGCTGGTACAGGAAGCCCGCCAGACCCTGCAGCAGGCAGTTACTCTGAAAATCTAAGCACAGCAAAAATCCCGATCGCAGGATCGGGATTTTTTTATTGGATGATATGTAATGTTGATATTATGTTATGGTGCTATTATGAGTATATAAATTGCTTATTTTGGTGATGTGATATATAATAGGGGAAACAGGTAAATTATTTTCAAGGAGGCCTTTATCATGAAGGATAAAAATTGTGGATATTGTATGGAGAATGAGCTTTTGGATCCCTTTGGCATTTTTATATGCGAGCTGCCGGCCAGTGTGCTGGTGCTTTTTAAGGAACAGAGCCATCTGGGACGCTGCATTGTGGCGGCCAAGGATCATAAAAGTGAGATCGTGGACATGACGCCGGAGGAGACCAGCGCCTTTTATGGGGATGTGCGCCGTGTAGCGGCCGCTGTCCGTAAGGCGTTCCAGCCGGACAAAATCAATTATGGCTCCTATGGGGATACCAGCGGGCATTGCCATGTACATATCGTGCCCAAATACAGGGACGGCTTTGAATGGGGCGGGACTTTTGCGATGAATCCGGATAAAAAATATCTTTCTGATGCGGAATATAAGGACGTCATTGCTAAAATCAAGGCCGCTCTTTAAAGAAATATCGTTCCTTAAAAAAGGGCAGAAAAAAACTGCTGCGCCAATAGCTTGGGCAGCAGTTTTTTTCGATTTTATTCGGCAGCAGAAGCGACCTTGTTCAGGCCTTCCATGAGAGCGTCGATATCGATGCCGTGGGCAGAAGCACCCTGTTCGATATTTTCAAAACGGGCAGCGGCGCAGCCGAGGCAGCCCATGCCGGCATTCATGAACACTTCGGCTGTGTCCGGATATTTCTGGACAACTTCCATGATGCTCATTTCTTTTGTGATTGTCATAGTAAAAAACCTCCTAGTTATCTATTGGTTTGCTGACAAAAGCATTATATCATATTTTCCCGGGATTGGGACTGGTTTTTTCATTCTTTTAGCGGTACAATAAAAGCCGTGTATGGTAATGCCTGTTGTCTATAGGGGATGGCGGCTTTTTTTCTGGGCTTTATTGCAGGAAGGTTGTTATTTTTATGGGATTGATTGCTTTTTCTCTCGGAGATGCCGCGGGATATTTATATGGATGTATTGTGATGCTTGCTGTATTGGCAGGCTTGCTGGCTGCATGGATTGCAGTGCGGCTGCGGGGGGAGGATTTTTCCGTGGTGGTAGATTTCCTGCTCTGGGGCCTTCCAGCAGGGCTTCTGCTGGCACGGCTGGGCTATGTGGCGGGGCATTGGCAGCTGTACAGCGGCCAATGGCTGGATATCCTGCGGTTCTGGCAGGGCGGGATTTCCCTTTATGGCGGCGCTCTGGGTTTTTTGCTTGCCATCTGGCTGTATTGCAGCTGGAAAAGGCTTTCCTTCTGGCATTGGCTGGATATGCTGGCACCGGCGATGGTTCTGGGCTTAGCCATCAATGAGTTGGGGGTGTTTTTTACCCAGATGACGGTGGGAGCACCGCTGCCTTCGGATCTGCCCAATGACCATACCCTGGTGGAATATATCGACTATCGTTTTCGGCCCTCCGGCTTTGAAGATTATCAGTATTTCAAGCCGGTGGCCCTTTATCAGGCCGGCCTGCAGTTTTTGACACTGCTGGCCGCGGTACTGATTTCGCTGTTGGATAAAAACAGGCATCGTCTGGCTGCCGGGAGTGTTTTTCTGCTCAGCGGGGCGGCGGTGGCCTTTATCCGCTTTGGCTGCGACTTCTGGTATCTGTCCACTCAGCCCATCCATACGCTGCATTTCGGTCAGTGGCTGGCGGTGCTGCTGGGAGCGGGCTGCCTGCTGCTTTTTGGCCTGCGGCAGCATCGCAGCCGCAGATCCTGGTATAGGGGAGGGAGATGGTGATATGAAAATACAGGGGTTTCACGCGAAGAAAAAAATTGGCTGGAAAAAGAAGCTGCTGCTGGTGCTGTTTATCTGCTGCCTGCCCTTTATACTGGTGAGTCCGCGGAATATGACAGCCCAGATGCTGAAGGACAGCGAGAACGGAACGAAGGTCATGGTGCTGAATTATCATAAGGTGGACAACATGAACATTTCCCTGTCCGTGCTGCCCAAGGATTTTGATGTGCAGATGGCCTATCTTTCAGAGAATGGCTATACCACCATCACGCCAGGCGAGCTCTATGACAGCTTGTCCAATGGGGCTGAGCTGCCGGAAAAACCGGTGCTCATCACCTTTGATGATGGCTACGAGGACAATTACCAGAATGCCTATCCAATTTTGCGGAAATATGGCTTCAAGGCCACTGTCTTCGTGATCACCGGTTTCCTGGACAAGCAGAAGAATTATCTGACCTGGCAGCAGGCAGCGGAGATGGAGCAGAATGGCATCTCGATTGAATCCCATACGGTGAATCACAAGTCCATGACGGAGCTCACCGATGACCAGCTGCGGGATGAACTGGTGAATTCCAAAAAGGATATTGAGAAGCGGCTGAACAAAAAGGTGGATTTTGTAGCCTATCCCACCGGAACCTATAATCTCCATATTGCGAACCTGGTTAAGGACGCAGGCTATAAGGCCGCCTTCACCATCAAATACGGCAATGTGGATAAGGCCAGCAATGTCTATGCCCTGGAGCGGGTACCTGTATTCCATACAGAAAACACCTTCAAGTCCTTCCTGGAACGGGTGCGGTATGTACCGCTGTTCGAGCGGCTGGGCTGGATCAAGAGCTAAATTGGCTCAAAAGCTTCAGTTTGATGGAAAAAATAAGTCAATAGCACTAAAAGCCCTTTCATTCCTGGAATGAAGGGGCTTTCTTTTTCTCCCGGAGAAATTTCCGGGGAATTTTTTTATTTTTGTAGCAGGAATTTTATGTTTTTCTTAGAATAGGATAAAAAGTGGTTGAAAGTGGTGGATTGTGGGAAGAAAAACGCAAAGGTGGTGAAGAAGGATGCTGATGGGCGAATATGCACATACAATTGATGCCAAGGGCAGGGTCATACTGCCGGCAGATTTTCGTGCGGAGCTCGGAGAATCTTTCGTTATCACCAAGGGATTGGACAACTGCCTGTTTTTATATGGGCAGGAAGAGTGGGCAGCCTTGTCAGCCAAGCTGAGGGAGCTTCCTTTAGCCAAATCCCAGGCACGTGCCTTTGTACGTTTTTTCTTTTCTGGAGCACGTCAGCTGGAATGTGATCGGCAGGGACGTTTTTTAGTACCGGGAAACCTGCGGCAGTATGCATTGCTGGAAAAAGATGTGGTGCTCATCGGTGTTTCCAACCGCATTGAGGTATGGAGCAGGGATGAATGGCAGAAATACAGTGAAGATATCAATCCGTCGGTTTCGGAGATCGCCGAGACTCTGGCCGATCTGGGTATATGAATAGGGGAAATATATATGGAATTCCACCATATCAGCGTATTGCTGGAGGAGACAATTAAAGGGCTGGTCACGGATCCCCGGGGAACCTATGTGGACTGCACTCTGGGCGGGGCAGGCCATTCCTCGCGCATTGCGGCTCTTTTATGTCCCGAGGGCCGTCTCATCGGTATCGATCAGGACCGGGAGGCCATCGCTGCGGCAAAGGAACGGCTGGCCGGGGCGGCCTGCCGGGTGGACATTGTCCATGATAATTTCCGGAATCTGGATGCCATATTGCAGGCACAGGGAGCAGCTGCCGTGGATGGTGTGCTCTTTGACCTGGGGGTGTCATCCCACCAGCTGGATACAGCGGAGCGGGGGTTTTCCTACATGCAGGATGCACCGCTGGATATGCGGATGGATCCGGAAAAAGCCTTTTCCGCCTACGATGTGGTGAATACCTATGAAGAGGCGGAGCTGAGCCGGATATTCAAGGAATATGGCGAGGAGCGCTGGGCAAAGCGCATAGTGAAGTTCATTGTGCAGGCCCGGTCAGATAAGCCGGTGGAGACCACCGGGGAACTGGTGGAACTCATCAAAAAGGCTGTTCCGGCGGCGGTACGCAATGCTGCGGGCGGTCATCCGGCAAAGAGGATATTCCAGGCGATACGCATCGAAGTGAATGATGAACTGGGAATACTGGAGCAGGCTTTCCGTACGGCTGTAACCCATTTGAAGCCCGGCGGCCGCATCGCCATCATCACCTTCCATTCCCTGGAGGACCGCATTGCCAAGCAGACGCTGAAGAAGATGGCCCAGGGCTGTATCTGCCCGCCCCACCTGCCCGTATGCATATGCCATCATAAACCGGAAATCCGGCTGCTGGGCAAACCGCTGGTGGCGGCACCGGAAGAATTGGAAATGAATTCACGATCGAAGAGCGCCAAGCTGCGCATCGCAGAAAAATTAGCAGGAGGAGGGGACGAATATGCTGGCCAAGCGACTGGAAAATGAAGAAATCTATGAAATACCGGAAGTACCAGCTGGGACGGAAGCCGTGCCGAAGCCGCGGCTTCATACGCATCACTGCCTGAATACCCATCTGCGTTCCCGCTGTCTGCTGCTGGTCCTGCTGCTGGCTGTCATGGGCATGGTTCTTACTACCTGCAGCAGCATTGGTGCGAGCCGCGGCTATGAACTGGTACAGGCACAGCAGGCGGCAGTGCGGCTGGAGCAGGAGAATGAGCAGCTGAAGATAGAGATTGCCCGCCTGAAGTCGCCGCAACGCATCCAGTCCATAGCGGCCAAGGATTTGGGTATGGTGATTCCCAAACAGGTTTACTTTGCCTCAGACAAGCATCAATAGTGCATTTTACGATATCATAGGATAGTTTTATAGGGGCTGTTGCAGACTTTTGCCGCAGCCTTTTTTATTTACAGCATCCTGTCAGAATTTCGCGTTGCGAAATCCTGAACAATGGCGTTATAATATAGTACGGTTTAGCTTTCGCCTGCAGAGGGCGGCAGAGGAGGAGAAAAAGGAATGCAGAAGACACTTGGCGAGCTGGCGGCACTGGTGAAGGGAGCCCGGCTCATTGGGGATAAAGATACGGTCATTCGGGATATCGCCCATGATTCCCGCAAGGTCGGTCCGGGAACTCTTTTTGTATGCATGGTCGGCGTGCATGTGGATGGACATAAGTTCATTCCTCAGGCTGTGGAAAAAGGGGCTGTGGCCATTCTGACGGAAAAGGAAATCACAGCACCGGCAGGTGCTGCGGTACTGCGGGTGGAGAATCTCAAGGAAGCCTTGGAGACCATGGTTCCCTACTTCCATGATTATCCGGCGCGGCGCATGCGCCTCATAGGCATCACGGGCACCAACGGCAAGACGACTACCAGCTATATGACCCGGGCAATCCTGCGGGCGGCGGGCCATAAGGTGGGGCTTATCGGCACTATCCAGATCATGATCGAGGATGAAGTGCTGCCCATCCACAATACCACTCCGGATGTGGTGGAGCTGCAGCATACCCTGGCGCTTATGGCGGACCGGGGGATGGACTATGTGGTCATGGAGGTTTCCTCTCACGCACTGGATCAGAACCGGGTGGCAGGCTGTGAATTTGATACCGCCGTGTTTACGAATCTGACCCAGGATCATCTGGACTACCATAAGACACTGGAAAATTACAAGCTGGCCAAGGCCCGGCTCTTTGACCTGCTCAGCGACAGCAGCAATCAGAAGCAGAATAAGACGGCGGTGGTGAACATCGATGATGGGGCGGGCAGTACCATGCTGGAGCATGCGGCCTGCAGCCATATCACCTATGCGATTCATAAGGCCGCGGATCTGCAGGCACAGGATATCCATGTGCATGCAGGCGGCGCGGATTTTACCATTGCCGGGGCTTTTGGCACCATGCCGCTGCAGCTGAAGATCACGGGAATCTTCAATGTATATAATGTGATGTCTGCTGTGGGGGCGGCGCTGGCTGAGCATATCGATCCCGCCTGTATCCGGCAGACACTGCAGGAATTCCGGAGTGTTCCGGGACGCTTTGAACTGGTGGATGAGGGACAGAATTTTTCGGTCATTGTGGATTATGCCCATACGCCGGACGGCCTGGAGAATATCCTGCACACGGCCCGGCAGATTGCCAAGAAACGGATCATTACGGTATTTGGCTGCGGCGGCGACCGGGATCGTACGAAGCGGCCCATCATGGGGCATATTGCTGCGGAGCTGTCCGACGTGGTTATAGCCACCTCTGACAATCCCCGCACCGAGGACCCGGAATTCATCCTTTCCCAGGTGGAGGCCGGAGTCCGGGAGACTCTGGGCAGCAAGCAGCATGAGAAAATCACCGATCGCCGTACGGCTATTTTCCGGGCGGTGGAGCTGGCAGAGCCGGAGGATATCGTAGTCATTGCGGGCAAGGGCCATGAGGACTATCAGATTCTGAAGGACCGGACCATACATTTCGATGATAAGGAAGTTGCCCGCGAGGCAATCAGGGGGAAAAAATAATGGCAGCATTCAGCTTAGCGGATATACAGAAGGCTGCGGGAGCAGCTGTACTGCACCAGGCGGGAGAGCAGTTTTCCCAGGTGGTGACAGATACCCGCAAAATCGAGCCGGGAGTGCTTTTCCTGGCCTTGAAGGGAGAACGCTTCAACGGTGAGGACTTTGCCCGGGAGGCTGCGGAAAAAGGGGCGGCCGGCGTGCTGGTGAGCAGCAGCTGTCCAGGGGAAAAGACAGCCGGAATTGAGGCTACGGTATTTCAGGTACCAGCGGATACGCTTACCGCCTATCAGCAGCTGGCTCTTTTCTGGCGCCAGCGCTTTACGCTGCCGCTCATTGCCATCACCGGTTCCAATGGCAAGACAACTACGAAGGATCTGACCGCGGCGGTGCTGTCCTCCCGGTGGAAGGTGCTGAAAACCCAGGCCAATTTCAATAATGAAATCGGTCTGCCGCTGACCCTGCTGCAGCTGACGGACAGTCATCAGGCCGCGGTCATCGAGATCGGCATGCGGGGCTTCCATCAGATCGAAGCCCTGGCCAAAATCGCGCTGCCTTCCATTGGCATTGTCACCAACGTGGGGGAAACCCATATGGAGCTTTTAGGCTCCCTGGAGAATATCGCCAAGGCCAAGGCTGAGATGGTGGAGGCTATTCCTGCAGGAGGAACGGTCATCCTGAATAACGATAACGCCTATGTGGCGTCCATGGCCGCCAAAGCCCAAAAGGGCGTGCGGGTGCTTACCTTCGGGGTGGAAAAGCCGGCGGATGTCCGGGGCGGTGATATCCGGACAGAGGGTCGGCAGACCCGCTTTACCGCGGCATTCGACGGGGAAACCCATGAGTTCCTGCTGCCCATGGTGGGACGGCACAATGTGGACAATGCGCTGGCGGCTATCACCGCGGGCTATGCCTTGGGCTTCACTGCCCAGGAGATGCAGGCGGGACTGGAGCGGCTTGAGGTCACGAAGATGCGCTTTGAATACAAAAAGGTGGGCGAATATACGGTCATCAATGATGCCTATAACGCCAGCCCTATGTCCATGGCGGCCGCGCTGAAGACGCTGGCTGAAGTGGCGCCGGGCCGCAAGATTGCGGTACTGGGCGACATGCTGGAGCTGGGGAGTGTATCGGCTGCGGCCCATGAGCAGGTAGGCCGGGAGGCTGCGGCCATCGGCGCGGATGCGCTGATTACCCGGGGAACGCTGGGCGGCTCCATCGCTGATGGGGCTGAGGCGGCAGGTCTGCAGGCCGTATATCGCTGCGCTTCCCATGAAGAAGCCGGCCAGAAGCTCCATGAGCTGCTGCAGCCGGGAGATACCATCCTCTTCAAGGGCTCGCGGGGCATGCAGATGGAAAAGATCATTGATTTGTTGTGATTTCAGGGAGCCTGCTGCGGGCAGTGCTCCTTCAGCTATAGGGGGACGTATTTTATATGCCGAATAGTAGTATGTTGATTGCGGCTGTGGTGGCCGCCGGCCTTGTGCTTTTATCGGGACCGTTCTTTATTCCGGAGCTTCATAAGCTCAAGTTTGGCCAGAGCATTCGCGAGGAGGGGCCGAAAAGCCATCAGGCGAAGAGCGGTACGCCTACCATGGGCGGTATCATGATTATTCTGGCCATCCTCATTGCCACCTGTATCGCGGCCCATGTTTCCACAAAGGTGCTGCTGGCACTGTTCGTGATGCTGGGGCATTTTGTCATCGGCTTCATCGATGATTATATCAAGGTGGTGCTCAAGCGGAATCTGGGGCTCAAGGCCAGACAGAAGCTGCTGGGACAGATCATCATGGCTGTGGTGGTCACCTATATCGGCGTGGAAGAGCTGGGACTCAAAACGGACCTATGGGTGCCCTTTTTGGCCAGTTCGGTGGATTTGGGCTTCCTCTACTATGTGCTGGTGTTTTTTGTACTTGTCGGCACTACGAATGCGGTCAATCTTACGGACGGTCTGGACGGCCTGGCAGCAGGGACCGTGGCTGTCGCTGCGGTGGCCTATATGTTCGTGTGCGTTCATTTTGGCGAGTCTGATCTCGCCGTCTTCTGTGTGGCGATAGCTGCCGCCTGTGTGGCCTTCCTGCGCTTCAATGCCCATCCGGCAAAGGTGTTCATGGGAGATACCGGGTCCCTGGCCTTAGGCGGGGCCCTGGCAGGCGTGGCTATCCTCACCAAGACGGAGGTTCTCCTGGTGGTTATCGGCGGGGTCTTCGTGCTGGAGGCACTCTCCGTCATCATTCAGGTGATTTCCTTCAAGACCACGGGGAAGCGGGTATTCCTCATGAGTCCGATCCATCATCATTTTGAACTCAAGGGATGGTCGGAAAACAAGGTTGTGGGTGTTTTTTGGTCAGTGGGGATCCTTTTCAGTGCACTGGCTTTATGGATATTGAAAATGAACTGAAGCAAGGGGACGATAGCATGGATTTTGTCAATAAGAAAATGCTGGTCATCGGTGCCGGCGTAAGCGGCTTTGCGGCTGCAAAGCTGGCTGTCCGTCTGGGGGCTTCAGTGACCCTCAGTGATGCAAAGAAGGAAGCGGATATCAAATACGATCTGCAGCCCCTGCGGGATTGCGGCGTGCAGCTGCAATGCGGCGAACAGGATAATGCATTGCTGGATGGCGTGGATACAGTGCTGGTATCGCCAGCGGTGCCGGTGGCTGTTCCGCTGGTGCAGGAGGCCATGAAGCGGGGCATCGAGGTCATCAGTGAGATCGAGCTGGCCTGGCGGCTGGCCAAAGCACCAATCTACGCGGTGACAGGCACTAACGGCAAAACCACCACGGTGACTCTTTTGGGGCTGCTGCTGGAAACCCTGCATAAAAAGGTGGGCGTCGGCGGCAATATCGGCATTCCGCTCTGCGACGAGGTCATGCGGGTGGGCAGCGAGGGCTGCGTGGCAGCGGAAATCTCCAGCTACCAGCTGGAGGCTTCCCATGATTTCCATCCCCGGATCGCCGCGGTGCTGAACGTGACACCGGATCATGTGGTGCGCCACGGATCCCTGGAGGTTTATCAGCAGATGAAGGAAAAGCTGTTTGCCCACCAGACGAAGGACGACTATCTGGTGCTCAATTATGATGATGTTCATACCCGTTCCATGGCGGAGCGGGCGCCCAGCACGATTTTCTTCTTCAGTCGGCAGCAGGAGCTTCCGGAGGGGGCTTTTGTGCAGGACGGGGTGCTCACCATCCGCTGGCAGGGCAGGACCACGAAGCTCTGCGGTGTGGATGAGCTGAAAATCAAGGGCGGCCATAATGTGGAGAATGCGCTGGCAGCGGCTTCCGTGGCCTATCTGGCCGGTTCTCCGGCCGCGGGGATGATCCGGGTATTGAAGAGCTTTGGCGGCGTAGAGCATCGTATCGAGCCGGTGGCGACCATTGAGGGTGTCCCTTACTATAATGATTCCAAGGCTACGAATACGGACTCGGCCATCAAAGCACTGGAAAGCTTTGACGGACATCTGGTGTTCATAGCCGGTGGAGATGACAAGCATACGGATTTGTCGGATTTCATGGCACTGGTGAAGGAGCGCACCGATGAACTCATTCTGGTGGGGGACGCCGCGGCCCGTTTCAAGGAGGCAGCCCTGGCAGCCGGCTACCCGCCGGAGCATATCCATGAGACAGGTTATTCCATGGAGGAGACGGTGAAGCTGGCCCATGCGCTGGCCAAGCCGCCCCAGACGGTACTGCTTTCCCCTGCCTGTGCCAGCTTTGACATGTATGACGGCTATGAGGAGCGGGGCCGTGATTTCAAGCGCCTGGTGAAGGCGCTGCAGTAATGAACAGAGGAGTTTTAGTGTGAAGATCATCGTATCAGGCGGCGGCACCGGCGGCCATATCTATCCGGCAGTGACGCTGATCCGAACCATACAGCAGAAGGTCAAAGACCTGGAGGTGCTTTATGTGGGCACCCGGGCCGGGCTGGAAGCGGATATCATCCCCAAGGAGGGCTTTCCTTTTGCCACCGTGGATATCCGGGGCTTTGAGCGGCATCTCACCCTGGTGAATTTCAAGCGGGCCGGCAAGGCCATGTGCGGCGTGGTGAAGGCAGCCCGTATCGTGAAGAAATTCCGACCGGATGCAGTCATAGGAACAGGCGGCTATGTGTGCGGACCTATTCTGATGGCCGCAAGCCTGCTCCATGTGCCCACGCTGATTCAGGAGCAGAACGTGATTCCCGGCATTACGAACAAGATCCTGGCGAAATTCGTCACGAGGATTGCCGCAGGGTCCCGGGAGGCAGCGGTCCATTTTCCGGCGGACAAGGTGACCTTCACCGGCAATCCCATTCGCTCGGAGGTGCTTTCTGCCCGGCGGGAGGCCGGCTATGAGGCTTTTGGCTTCGATCCGGGGAAAAGGACGGTGCTGGTTTCCGGGGGCAGCCGCGGAGCGCGCAGCATCAACCGGGCTATGGTGGGAGTGCTCAGGTACTATGCGGGGAATCCTGAGGTACAGATCCTGCATGTGACTGGAAAAACGGAGTATGAGGACATCCGGCAGCGCATTGCTGCGGCTGGCATTGATTTATCGGCGGCGAAGAACCTCCTGGTGAAGCCCTATCTGTACAATATGCCCCAGGCCATGGCCATGGCTGACCTGGCGGTGTTCCGGGCGGGAGCCACGGGCATTGCCGAGCTCACAGCCCGGGGAATCCCGGCCATCCTGGTTCCCTATCCCTATGCGGCGGAGAACCATCAGGAGTTCAATGCCCGGGAACTGGAAAATGCGGGGGCGGCCCGCATGATATTGAATCGGGAGCTCAGCGCTGAGCGGCTGCTGTCCGTGATGGCCGAGCTTTTGAGTGAGCCGGAGAAGCTGGCGGCCATGTCGGCGGCCAGCCGGGAACTGGGCAGGCCCCAGGCTGCGGATACCATTGCGGAAATGATATTGGCGATGGCGCAAAATAAGGAAAGAAAATAAGAGGGGGAAGTATTCTTGCTGAAGGATATACATAAGATTCATTTCGTAGGTATTGGCGGCGCGGGCATGAGTGCCCTGGCCAAGATTTTAGTGGAGAAGGGCTACGAGGTATCCGGTTCGGATCTCCATGGCTCGGAGCTGGTGGAAAAGCTTAAGGAGCTGGGGGCAAAGGTCTATGAGGGACAGGCCGCTGAGCATGTCCACGGGGTGGACGCTATCGTGGTTTCTACAGCCATCCGGGATACCAATCCGGAGGTGGTGGAGGCGAAAAGGCAGGGCATTCAGAAGCTGCACCGCTCCGATATCAACGCGGCGCTGTTGAATGCGGCCAAGGGCATCGCCGTTGCAGGGGCCCATGGCAAGACCACTACCACCTCCATGCTGGGAGTGGCGCTGGATCATGCAGGCGTATCCCCCACCATCATCATCGGCGGCGAGGTGGATTATCTGGGCAGCAACGCAAAGCTGGGCCAGGGCGAATACCTGGTATCCGAAGCGGATGAAAGCGATGGTTCCTTCCTGAAGCTGCGTCCCCATATCGCGGTGGTAACCAACGTGGAGAACGATCATATGGACCATTACGGTACCATGGACAATATCCGCAAGGCCTTTACCCAGTTCATCGAGAACGTGGACAAGAAGTCCGGCTATGCGGTACTTTGTTTTGAAAATGAAAATATCCGCAATATCGCAAAGCAGATCGACCGGAAGTACCTTTCCTATGCCATCGAGCAGCCGGCGGATTATCAGGCGGCACAGATCGAGACCAACGGCGCGGGCATTTCCTTTGATGTGATGCATGAGGGGAAGAATCTGGGCCGGGTGGCGCTGAATATCCCGGGCCGCCATAATGTGCTCAATGCCATGGCCGCGATTGTCACCGGACTTTCCATCGGGGTGAGCCTGGAAAAAATGGCCGCGGGACTGGCCTGCTTCCATGGCGCGAAGCGCCGCTTCCAGACGAAATACCGGGGCCAGGGCATCTGGATCGTAGATGACTACGCCCATCATCCCACGGAGATCGCCACCACGCTGAAGGCCGCGAAGCAGACGAATCCCAAGCGTTTGATCTGCGCCTTTCAGCCCCATCGCTATACCCGTACCCAGCTTTTGCACAAGGAATACGGCAGCTGCTTCCAGGGCGCTGATCTGCTGGTGCTCACGGATGTCTATTCCGCCGGTGAGGATCCCATCGAGGGAATCAGCGGCGAGACGGTGCTGGCTGAGGTCACGAAGCAGACGGGCCAGGATGTGGTCTATATTCCGAAGCGGGAAGATATGGCGGCCTACCTCAAGTCAGCAGCCCGGGAGGGTGATCTCATCATGACCATGGGGGCCGGCGACATCTATAAAACAGGCGAGGAGCTTGCTGAATTACTGCAGAAATAACAGGCGGTAAGGTGGTATCCGCCGCCTCGCTGCGAAATTTGAAGCTTGACAGGAGAGAAGTAAAAATGAATCAGAAGAAAATCGTGGTAGTCATGGGCGGAACCTCTACGGAGGCATCGGTTTCCCGCCAGACGGGCACAGCTATATTGAATGCACTGAAATCCAAGGGCTACAATGCGGTGGGCATGGAGCTGGAGCCGCAGAATTTTGCGGCGCAGATCAAGGACAGCAACTGCGATATGGTATTCAACGCACTGCATGGCAAGTTCGGCGAGGATGGCTTGCTCCAGGGAACGCTGGATATGCTGGGGATCCCCTACACGGGCTCCGGAGTACTGGCCGCAGCCATCACCATGGACAAGGCCGCTTCCAAGCGGGTTTTCCTGGGAGCAGGCATTTCTACACCCCGGTCCAGAACCTATCATCGCTTCGAGATGGAATGCAGCCTGCAGGAGATTCGGCAGGAATTTTCGCTGCCCGTAGTGGTAAAGGCCGCTTCCCAGGGTTCCAGCATTGGCGTGGTCATTGTGGAGAAGCCGGAAGACCTGAAGGCGGCTTTGGAGGAAGCCTTTAAATACGATGATGAGGTCCTGGTGGAGGAATTCATCCAGGGCAAGGAGCTCACCGTGGCTGTCTGGGGCAATGAGGAAAAGAAGGAAGCCTTCCCCATTATCGAGATCACTACTGCCTCCGGACGCTATGACTATGACAGTAAATACACCAAGGGTGCGTCTACCCATATCATCCCGGCCCGGGTATCTGATGAGCTTACGAAGAAGATACAGCAGCTGGCTATCGACACCTTCACAGCCTGCAGCTGCCGCGGCGTAGCCCGGGTGGATATGATGCTGAGCGAGGCCGGCGTGCCCTATGTCATTGAAGTGAATTCCGTACCAGGCATGACGGAGCTTTCCCTGGTGCCAGACGCCGGTCGGGCCATGGGCATCGAATTCCCTGAACTCTGTGAGCGCATCCTGCTCATGGCGGGTTTCGAGAAATAAGCATATTCAATACAAAATTTTAAAGGGGAGGAAACCTTATGGAAGAGCCGCGCAGAAAAAGCCGGGTCGTTTCCCGGCATACGATGACGGTATTGCTGCTGCTGCTGCTTTTGGCAGTATTGTTCCTGGCCGCGGCCTGGTCGCCGTTTTTCCGTCTTCGCCAAATCAATATTGTGGGCAATTCCTATGTTTCTACCCAGGATATCTGCCGGATCGCAGGAGTGTATCCGGATGAGAACCTGTTCCAGCTGCAGACGGATGCCATAGTCAAGAATCTCATGAAGGATCTGCGCATTGAGCAGGCCAGTGCCCGCCGGGTATTTCCGGGACAGCTGGACATCCAGGTAACGGAGCGGGTGCCGATGGTGACAGTGGCCTGTGAGTATGGGTATCTGGACCTGGACCGCCAGGGGGTGGTCATCGATGCCTACAAAACCCTGAAGCAGATGCAGATTCCCATGCTTACCGGAGTCACGCTGCAGGGCCTTTACATCGGAGACTCCGTTCAGAATGATACCATATTGCGGGTGCTGCAGTATCTGGATCAGCTGGATTCCGCCTCACAGCATCAGCTTTCCGAGGTGAATATCGCCCAGCCGGACCATGTGGTGGCTTATACCACCAGCGCTGTGCAGCTGCGCATCGGAACGATGGAGCGGCTGGAGGAAAAGGCAGCTATCACCAGAAATTTCCTGGCGGAGCTCAAGACAGCGAAGCATCCCATCGAATACATCGATATAAACTTCACCTCGCCGTTCATCAAATTCAAATGAATTCTTGCCTGACCCGCTGGTTTTCAGCGGGCTTTTTTGCGGAAAGATGGTTTCCCGTTTGTGAAAATTATTTTTTCATTCTTTTATCAGGGAAAGTGTGGTATATTAACCGTATTATGCTTAAAAGTCAGGAGGGCTGCAAATGGTGCATTTCAAACGGGGCCGGCTGTCTATAGCCTGCGTCTGTATGGTTTTGGGCTTCATGCTGGCGGTGCAGTTCCGCAGCACACAGGATATCAAGGCTTCGGTACCCTATCAGCGGGTTGAGGATCTTTCTGCCCGGCTGCAGCAGAGCGAGAAGGACAAGGATGCGCTGCAGGCGGAACTGGAGGACATCAAGAGCCGGGCGGGGGAGGAACAGAACAATAAGATCGGTGAGGACCTGCGTTCGGCGGCCGGGCTCACTGCGCTGGAGGGGCCAGGTGTTGTCGTTACCATCGAAGACAGCAAGAAGTCCGCGAAAGCGGATGAGGATCTGAATCTTTATCTGGTCCATGATGAGGACCTGCTGAAAGTGGTCAATGAACTGCGGGCCGCAGGGGCGGAGGCTGTTTCCATCAATGGGCAGCGGATGACAGCCACATCGGAATTGCGCTGCGCCGGGCCCACTCTTTCCGTCAACAATGTGCGTTCGGCACCGCCTTATGAAATACGGGCCATCGGCGATATCAAGACACTGGAAAATGCGCTGAAAATGCGGGGCGGCGTGGCGGAAACCCTGAAGGTATGGGGCATCAGTATGGACATCCGCACCAGTGAGAACGTGCTGGTACCTGCTTATAAGGGAAGTACCAAGCTGAAATACGGAAAAGTGACCGACAGACAGGAGGAGACGCCATGATTTTAGCTGTACTCGGCCTATTGCTGGGAATACTCATCGGCACTCTCTGTCCCTGGAGCATCCCCCTGGCGTATGCGAAATTCTTTTCTGTAGCCCTGCTGGCTTCGCTGGATTCTGTATTCGGCGGGCTGCGGGCGGCATCAGAAAATAACTTTGATGATGTGATTTTTATATCCGGCTTCTTTACCAATGCGCTGCTTGCGGCACTGCTGGTCTATATCGGGGACCGTCTGGGCATTGACCTCTATTATGTGGCGCTGCTGGCCTTTGGCTTGCGCATATTCAATAATCTGGCCATAATCCGCCGTTATTTCCTAAAAAAGCATTGATTTTTCTTTCAGTGGAAGTTATTTTGAAAAAATTTCGGGCCGAAAGAGGATTTTCGAAATTTTTTATGGAATATAAAGAGAAGAAATGGTAAAATTGAAGAGATGTAGTGGCTTTTAAATCCTGCGAACGGTAAAAGAGACCTTTCCCGGCCGCCGGAACAACGAATAAATGACGTCATGGGGGTTGTTTGAGTGATAGAATTGGATGATATGGGACTGGATCAGTTTGCGAAGATCAAGGTAATTGGTGTAGGCGGCGGCGGAAGCAACGCTGTGAATCGGATGATTTCCTCCGGGCTCAAGGGCGTGGAGTTCATTGCTGTGAATACGGATGCCCAGGCATTGCTGCACGCTATGGCACCAAAACGCATGCAGATCGGTGAGAAGCTGACCCGTGGCCTGGGAGCAGGCGCCCAGCCGGATATTGGCGAGAAGGCGGCCCAGGAGAGCAGGGATGAGATTCTGGAGGCTCTGCGGGGCGCGGATATGGTATTCATCACGGCTGGTATGGGCGGCGGCACGGGAACAGGCGCTGCGCCTGTAGTCGCTGAGTGTGCCCGGGAGGTCGGCGCGCTGACCGTTGGCGTTGTGACCAAGCCTTTTACCTTTGAAGGCCGTATGCGCCATAAAAAGGCTGAGCTGGGTATCGAAAATCTCAAGAAGCATGTGGATACGATCATCACGATCCCCAATGACCGCTTGCTGCAGGTCGTAGACAAGAAAACCTCTATCATGGATGCCTTCCGTATTGCTGATGATGTGCTGCGTCAGGGCGTCAAGGGCATTTCGGATCTCATTGCTGTACCGGGACTCATCAACCTGGATTTTGCAGATGTGAAATCCATTATGAGCAATGCAGGTTCGGCACTTATGGGTATCGGTGAAGGCTCTGGCGAAAATGCGGCTGTGATGGCTGCCAAGGCTGCCATTGATTCACCGCTGCTGGAGACTTCTATTCAGGGCGCCCGCGGCGTGCTGCTGAATATTACCGGTTCCGCTGAGAACCTCAGCATGTTTGAGGTCAATGAGGCTTCTGTCACCATTCAGGAAGCGGCCAATGTGGATGCCAATATCATCTTCGGCGCGTCGCTGGATGATTCCCTGGGAGATACCGTGAGGGTTACGGTCATTGCCACTGGTTTCGATGAAGACCAGGCGGCGGTTGGCCGTCAGGAGACCGTTGCTGCGGCACCGGCTGCCAAGCCCATGGCTGATCAGGGCATGCCCAAGCCGGACTTCTTCAAGGTCAACAACATCGATATTCCGGTATGGATGAAAAAGAACAACGAATGATGCTGTAATCTATGGCTCCTTTCAGCGCGGCCGAAGGTTGGTATGCGCTGGGAGGAGTTTGTTTTTTTTGTGCACCTGCTTTTCTGGTGGAAAATATGGGACAATGATGTTATAACTCGGAACAAGATGTCCCACCCCTTTGCAGGCAGCGGGCGCAAACGGGCATAACAGGCGGTGAGTTGATATCGTCCGCCTCGTTGCGACGCGAAGCTAGTCCCTTGCGGAAAACGCTGATTGGAATAATTTCGCCTTGCGAAATCCTGAACAGTTGCGTTATAATAAGCCCAAGTATGTTTTGATTTTTGGAGGATGCTCGCTATGAAGCGATATACATCACTTTTCCTGACTGCCTTCGCGCTGGTGCTGCTGGCAGCTGCCAGCTCTGTGTACCTGTCGGGGTATGCGGATCGGACAGAGCAGGACAAGACCCTGCCGGTATTGACAGTCTATACTACCCTGCCGGCTGAGCATGCGGCGCTTTTGTCCGCTGAGTATGAGAAAACCAACAAGGTGCGGGTGAATTTTGTTCCCCTGTCTCCTGAGGATATGCTGTCCAGGCTGAAGGATGAGGCCGGCAAAGCCAAGGGGGATATGCTGCTGGCGGACAGCCAGGTGCTGCGCCGGGCTGCAGCCAATGGTTACCTTGAACCCTATGTGTCGGAGACCGCGGACTCGGTGTCGATGGAATTTCGGGATGGGGCAGGACTGTGGAACGGCGTCTGGTATGATCCCGTGGTATTTTGTGCCAATACGGATTATCTCCGTTCGCTTCCCCGTATACCGGAAACCTGGAGCGATTTAGCCGGTTATCATGGTGTCCGTATCGGCATTACGGATTTTCTGGCATCGGACGCGTCCGCTAACCTTTACTTTTCCCTGCTGGCCCAGTATGGGGAGCCCACGGTGTTCCAGCTGCTGCGGCAGATGCATCCAAAGGTAGTGCAGTACGCAAAGTACCTGTCCACACCGGTCCGTATGGCTGGTATGGACGAAGTGGATGTGTCCATTGCGGTACAGAGCGAGACAATGCGCTATATCAATGAAGGCTACCCGCTGAAGATCATTTATCCGGTGGATGGTACAGCTTATATGCTTACCGGTACCGGCATTTTGAAGAATGCTCCCCAGGGAGCGGCAGCCCGGAATTTTGCGGACTGGCTGCTGGGGGATGAGGCACAGCTGGTATTGCAGCGGAATAATTTTTATTTCGTTCCGGTGAATCCGGCGGCCCTGGCTTATAAGACCTTTGCCGGGAAGAATATCGTGCTGTTCACCCAGCCTGTGGATTTTTCCGCGCAGCAGCGTCATGAGCTGCTGGATCGCTGGGTCAAGAATATACGTATCAAGTAAAAGAATAGAGGGGAGACACTTTCCCCTCTTTACTTATTTGCGAATTTAGGAGGAATTACATTGAAAGCAGGCTTTATTAGTCTCGGATGTGCCAAGAACCTCGTGGATACAGAGGTCATGCTGGGCATATTGCGGGAAAATGATATTGAACTCACTGCGGATCCGGCAGATGCGGACATCCTTATTGTCAACACCTGCTGCTTCATTAAATCAGCCAAGGAGGAGTCCATCACCACTGTACTGAATATGGCAGAGTACAAGGACAAGGAGCATGGCCGCTGCCGCTCCCTGATCATAGCCGGCTGCCTGGGACAGCGTTACAAGCAGGAACTGCTGGATGAACTGCCGGAGGCTGATGCCATCGTAGGTACCGGTGCCTGGAACCGTATCATGGAGGCGGTGGAAGAAACGCTGAAGGGCAATCGGGTGGTACTGGCTGGAGAGTCAGAGACAATCTATGACGAAAAGACGCCGCGCATCACCACGACGCCGGCTTATTCTGCCTATGTGAAGATTGCCGAGGGCTGCGATAATCGCTGTGCCTTCTGTGCTATCCCCATGGTGCGCGGCCATTATCGCAGCCGTACCATTGAGGACATCTGCAAGGAAATACAGCACCTCACGGACCGGGGTGTTAATGAGATCAATCTCATTGCGCAGGATACCACGAACTACGGCCATGATCTCTATGGTCAGCCCAGCCTGGCCCGCCTGCTGCGGGAAATCTGCAGGATCGACAAGGTCAAATGGGTGCGCAGCCTGTATTGCTACCCGAAGTTTTTCACCGATGAGCTCATCGATGTGATCGCCTCAGAGGATAAGATCTGCAAATACGTGGATCTGCCGCTGCAGCATGCCCATGATTCCGTGCTGCGCAGTATGCATCGTCCGGATACCCGGGAGGAAATCGAGGTCCTGCTGACCAAAATCCGGGACCGTATTCCTGGCGTCACCATCCGGTCCACCTTCATTGTGGGCTTCCCGGGAGAGACGGATGCCCAGTATCATACGCTGCGCAGCTTTTTGGAAAAACAGCGCTTTGATAAGGTAGGGGTGTTCACCTATTCCCGGGAAGAGGATACGCCGGCCTATGACATGCCTAACCAGGTCACGGAGGATGTGATGCAGGAACGCTATCATGATCTCATGAGCCTCCAGTGCAAGATTTCCGAGGAGATGAACCAGTCCCTGGAGGGCAAGGTGCTGGAAGTCCTGGTGGAAGGCCGGGATGAGGAGCAGGAAAACATCGCTTATGGACGTTCCTATCGGGCCGCGCCTGAGGTGGACGGCCAGGTCTATATAGAGGGCGATACCTCCAGCCAGCCGGGGGATATGGTGAAGGTCCGCATCCTGCAGGGCTTTACCTATGACCTTGTGGGAGAAAAGCTGGAGGAAGAATAAGGGATAAAGAGGCGCAGGGCAATGATTGTAGAGCTTGTAACCACTGGAAGCGAGCTGCTTCTGGGGCAGATCATAAACACAAATTCGTCCTATATGGCCAGGGAACTCAATTCCATGGGCTTTGATGTGGTATATCAGACCACTGTGGGCGATAACCGCCAGCGCATGCGGGAGGTTTTGGAGCATGCGCTGACCAGGGCTGATATTGTCATCACCACTGGGGGGCTTGGCCCTACCCAAGGGGATATCACCAAGGAAGTGAGCGCTGCGGTCTTTGGCCGCAGCCTGCAGCTGGATGAGGCGTGTGCCCGGCATTTGCGGGAGCAGTTCGCCCACTGGCAGCGTCCCATGGCGGAAAACAACCTGCGTCAGGCCATGATACCGGAACAGGCCCATATATTTAAGAACTATGCAGGGACGGCTCCCGGCATTGCCATGGAGCAGGGAGGCCGGCTGCTGGTGAATCTGCCCGGGCCGCCTTCCGAAATGAAGGATATGTTTGACCGCAGTCTGCGGCCCTATCTGGAGCAGAAATACGGCTTTGCCGCTGTGATCCTGTCCCGGGTGCTCAATACTGCGGGCATTGGGGAATCAGCCCTGGAGATGGAAGTCCGGGATCTGATCCTGGCTCAGAAAAATCCGACGCTGGCACTGCTGGCCCGTCCCAGCGGCGTCATCCTGCGCATCACAGCCAAGGCAGCAGATTCCCAGGCGGCGCAGCAGCTCATAGGGGTTATGGAACAGGAAATCCGTTCCCGGGTGGGAAAATACATCTATGCCGTGGATGATGCAGACCTGGAGGATGTGGTGGGGCAGCTGCTTTTAGAGCGGCAGTTCACCATCGCCTGTGCGGAATCCTGTACGGGCGGGCTGCTGACCAGCCGGCTTACGGATGTGCCCGGGAGCTCAGCCTATGTGATGGGCTCGGTGGTATCCTATACCAATGAGGTCAAGGAATCCCTGCTGGGGGTAGAGGCAGAGGTGCTGCGCCGGGTAGGGGCAGTTTCAGAGGAAACCGCCTGCCAGATGGCCCAGGGGGTGCGTCAGCGCATCGGCACGGATATCGGTGTGGGTATTACCGGCATCGCGGGGCCGGGGGGCGGTACGCCGGAAAAACCAGTGGGGCTGGTCTATATTGCCGTGGCTGGGAAAAATGGCACCGTGGTCAAAAAGAATATCTTCAGCGGCACACGCCGCCAGGTTAAATACCGTACAACACAGACAGCGCTGGACATGGTCCGGCATTTCATATTGGATATATAATTTAGGAGGAACCGTAGATTTTGAAAAAAGAAATAAAAACCTTTGGGAATATAGAGCTTAGCCGTAAGATTTTAAACGCTGTACATGATATGGGCTTTGAGGAGCCATCGCCGATCCAGGCCCAGACGATTCCGCTGGTGCTGGAAGGCCATGACGTAATCGGCCAGGCCCAGACGGGAACAGGCAAGACCGCAGCTTTTGGTATTCCTACCATTGAGAAGATCATCGATGCCAGCCATCGCATCCAGGCTCTGGTGCTAACACCGACCCGGGAGCTGGCCATCCAGATCGCGGAGGAATTCAATAAAATCGGCCGGTACAAGCATGTACGCACGCTGCCCATCTACGGCGGTCAGGCCATTGACCGTCAGATCCGCGCACTGCGCAACGGGGTGCAGATCGTGGTGGGGACGCCGGGACGGCTGCTGGATCATATCCGCCGTGGCACCATCAAGCTGGGAGAGGTGCATACCCTGGTGCTGGATGAGGCGGATGAAATGCTGGATATGGGCTTCATCGAGGACATCGAGTCCATCCTGTCCAATATTCCCAATGAGGAACGGCAGACCATGCTGTTTTCTGCTACAATGCCGGCACCTATTGCCAAGCTCTCCGGGCGCTATATGAAGAATCCCCAGACCGTGCGCATCAGCCGGGAAAATCTTACGGTTCCCCTCATCGATCAGGTGTACTATGAAACCAGGGAAAAGCTGGAGGGACTCTGCCGGGTGCTGGACGTGGAGGAGACGGGCAAGCTCATCATTTTCAGCCGCACCAAGCGGGGTGTGGATGATCTGGTAGCATCCCTGCAGTCCCGCGGCTATCTGGCCGATGGCCTGCATGGAGATCTGAGCCAGTCCCAGCGGGACCGGGTCATGAAGAAGTTCCGCACGGGCAAGATCGATGTACTGGTGGCGACGGATGTGGCTGCCCGGGGCATCGATATCGATGATATCACCCATGTGATCAATTACGACATTCCCCAGGACCATGAGGCCTATGTGCACCGGATCGGCCGCACGGGCCGTGCCGGGAAAAAGGGTGTGGCCATCACCTTCATTGAGCCCAAGGAATACCGTCAGCTGCGGCTCATCGAGCGGCTGGCCCGCACGAAGATCGTTCGTCGGGAACTGCCTTCTTCGGCGGATATCCTGGAACGCCAGCAGGACCTGGTAAAGGAACAGCTGATAAAGACGCTGGAAAACAACCATTATGCGGATTATCATACCATCATTTCCGATGTGGCTGCTGAGGGCGGCTATGACATGGTGGATGTGGCTGCTGCAGCCCTGAAGCTCTCGGTAGAAGGCTTCAAGGAAAAGGAAGAGGAAGGCAATGGCCGCTTTGCTGATACCGGCGGAGCTCCGGGCATGGTCCGGCTCTTCCTGAATATCGGCCGCAGCCAGAAGATACGCCCCCAGGATATCGTAGAGGCCTTCACCTCGGAGGCGGATATTCCGGGGAATGTCATCGGCGTTATCAACATCTATGACCGGTTTACCTTTGTGGAGGTGCCGGAGGAACTGGCTGAACGGGTCATGTCCGTCATGCACCGCAATACGGTCAAGGGCTGCCGTGTGAGCGTGGAGCCGGCCCGCAAGAGCGGCCGCTGACAATATTCACTGGCTTTTCAGAAAGATATCGTATAAAATAGAAAGAGTGCTAAATTAAAATTGAGGGGGATACTTCAATGAATTGGAAAAAATATGTTGCGGCATCGGCAGCTGCCTGCGCCGCAGTATTCGCAGCAGCGGCCTGGTCACCGGTGAGTGCATCGGCAGCCGCCGCGGCGGCATCGGCAGCACCAGCGGCCGCTGCAGCCCAAACAGCACCGGCAGGCGCTACCCAGGTGAAATCCACGGCCTACCGCTACACCAGTGGAACCTATGGTTATTCCATCACCTGCCCGACAAAGCCTGTGGGAGTCGTTCCCATGAGCATGTTTTATGAAGGTGAGAAGGGAGATGTCATCATTTTTGAGAATGATGGCTATGCCCTGAAAAAGGCCTGGCTGGTAGTTCCAGATGCTTATTCCGACAAGGATATTCCGGATCTCAGAAAGCTGACAGAGGCCCAGACCAAGGAGCTCATCAAGAGATTTACCGAAAAGGGCGGCTGCGAGTTCGTACGCATTGCTGAGATGAATGATAACCGGGGCCTTTATACCGTTACGGCCAAGGAAATAGAAATCGATACCGATGGCGATGGCAAGCCGGATACCACGGCCAAGTCTGATAACCAGATGGTCAAGACCTACTTCAAGGGTGAATACGGCGGCAATTTCATGGTGGGGCTCATCAATAATCCGGATCTGACCCGCGAGTCTGTGGCCGAATATGAAGCTGGCCTGCTGAGCTTCCAGCAGTGGCCGACTACGGCGGCCAATGGTTCCACGCAGAATGCGAAGAACACTAAGAACAGCAAGAAAAAGAAATAAAGGCAGAGTGAAAGTCCAATGGGGAGAAGGCTTCTTTCCATTGGATTTTCTTTTTATTGCATTTTTTGACTTTTTGATGTATTATAATACATAGATTCGTTTAGCACTCAACTGACAGGAGTGCTAACAAAAACAAAAGAAAAAGGAGTCTGTTTTCAATGGCAAAAGAAATGCATGAATTTCAAGCGGAAACCAAACAATTGCTGGACCTTATGATCCATTCGATTTATACCAATCATGAGATATTCCTCCGGGAGCTCATATCCAATGCCTCGGATGCCATCGATAAGATGCATTTTGAATCCCTGACCCATCGGGAGCTTTTGGAAGGGGATGAGGACTATGAGATTTTCCTCGTTCCGGATAAGGAAAGCCATACACTGACCATTTCTGATAATGGTATCGGCATGAACCGGGAAGAGGTCATCGATAACCTCGGCACCATTGCAAAATCCGGCACAAAGGCTTTTTTGGAGCAGCTCCAGAAAGCAAAGGAAAACAATTCTGAGATCACGGATAAGGAAATGATCGGCCAGTTCGGCGTAGGCTTCTATTCTGCCTTCATGGTAGCAGAAAAGGTCACCGTCGTTACCCGCAAGGCAGGCGAGAGCCAGGCCGTGCGCTGGGAATCTACTGGAGACGGCTCCTACAGCATTGAGGACTGCGAGAAGGAAAAACGCGGCACCACAATCACAATCACGCTGGCCAAGGATTTCTATGGTGACAAGGCGGAGGAAAACTTCGCGGAAAATTACAAGCTGGAAAGCCTGGTCAAAAAATATTCTGATTATGTCCGCTATCCCATCAAGATGAATTTCGAGATCGAGGAAACTCCGAAGGATGAGGACGGCAAGCCCATTGAAGGGGCTGAGAAAATCAAACGCACGGAGCTCCGCACCCTGAATTCCATGCAGCCCCTTTGGACGAAGAATAAATCCGAGATCAAGCCTGAGGAATACAATGAGTTCTTCAAGAATCAGTTCCATGAATGGGAAGATCCCATGGAGGTATTCCATACGAAGGCTGAAGGCACTGTGGAATACAATTCCCTGCTGTTCATTCCTGCCCATGCACCCTTCAATCTCTATCATACGGATTATGAGCCAGGGCTGCAGCTTTACTCCCGTCACGTATTCATCATGGATAAATGCAAGGATCTGCTGCCGGATTATCTGCGCTTCGTAAAGGGCCTGGTGGATTCGCCGGATCTGTCCCTGAACATTTCCCGCGAACTGCTGCAGCAGAGCCGCGAGCTCAAGATCATCGGGCGGAATCTGGAAAAGAATATCCTGAAGACGCTGGAACGCACCATGAAGAACAATCGGGAGAAATATGAGAAATTCTGGGGCGAGTTCGGCAAGTCGCTGAAGATTGGCATCTATAACAGCATCTATTCCGGAGACGATACGGTTTCCAAGCTGAAGGATCTGCTGCTTTTCGATTCCTCCAAAGAAGGAAAACTCACTTCGCTGAAGGAATATGTGGATCGCATGCCGGAAAGCCAGAAGAAGATTTACTATGCGACAGGCAAGGATAAGGAAATGATCGAGCATCTGCCGCAGATGGAACTGCTGCGGGATAAGGGCATTGAAGTGCTTTATCTGCTGGATCCGGTAGATGAGTTCGCCATTGAGACAATCCGGGAGTATGCGGACAAGAAGTTCCATTCCATCAGCCGCGGTGATCTGGAACTGGATGATGCTGAGTCCCAGGAGGTCAAGAAGGAAACTGAGGATATTGCGAAGAAGAATGACGACCTCATGAAGGACATCAAGGAAGCTCTGGGAGACAAGGTCGCCGATGTAAAGGTCAGCACCCGCCTGAAGTCCAGCGCGGTCTGCCTGGTGGCAGATGAACAGGGCCCGAGCCTGGCGATGGAACAGGCCTTTGCTGAGGCTGCAAATCCCATGTTCAAGGCCAAGAGAATATTGGAGATCAATCCCCATCACGATCTCTTCACCCGTCTGCAGTCTCTGCATGACGCAGGGAAGGAGAGCGCGGATTTCAAGGATTATTGCGATCTGCTCTACACCCAGGCCCTGCTCATCGAGGGCATCCTGCCAGAGGATCCGATTGCCTTCGCCAACAAGGTAGCTCAGCTTATGGCAAAATGATATAATTGATACCGGAAAACCCAGTACAGGCTAAATGCTTATGCTGGGTTTTCTTACGGGTAAATGTCTGTTTTATTAACATAAACAAATAAATTTGATTAATGTTAAAATAAAATAATACCCGCCAATTCATTGATTTTTCAGAAGGATTTTGCTATAATTTAACTCGTAAAGGGCTTTGGCTCTTTTTTATTGAGCCGGGCGTCAGGACGGGCATTTTAGTTGTTGAGAGGGATGCTTCGTCGAAATAAAAGGAGGCTATTTTTATTATGAAAGTAACAGTTGTTGGTGCAGGTAACGTCGGTGCTACAGTAGCTAACGTTCTTGCTACGAAGAAGTTTGCAAGTGAAGTTGTTCTGCTGGACATCAAGGAAGGCGTTTCCGAAGGCAAGGCAATGGATATGATGCAGACTGCACATATGCTGAACTTCGATACGACTATCACTGGTGTTACGAATGACTATGCAGCTACGGCTGGCTCCAAGGTTATTGTTGTAACTTCTGGTATTCCTCGTAAGCCGGGCATGTCCCGCGAAGATCTCATCGGCACGAACGCTAAGATCGTAAAGAGCGTTGTCGATCAGGCTTTGAAATATTCTCCGGATGCTATTTTCGTCATCATCTCCAACCCGATGGATGCTATGACTTATCTGACTCTGAAAGATTCCAAGCTTCCCCGTGAGCGCGTTATCGGCCAGGGCGGCATGCTGGACAGCAGCCGTTTCAGATATTATCTTGCTGAGGCCCTTAAGGCAGCTGGTATCCCGGCTACCCCGACAGACGTTGATGGCATGGTCATCGGCGGCCACAGTGACAAGACGATGGTTCCGCTCGCAAGCTATGCTACTTTCCGCGGCATTCCTGTAAGCCAGTACCTGAGCCAGGAAGCTATCGACGATGCAGTTGCCAAGACGAAGGTCGGCGGCGCTACTCTCACGAAGCTTCTGGGAACTTCTGCCTGGTATGCTCCGGGCGCAGCAGCAGCAGCTCTCGTAGAGGCTATTGCTACAGATGCCAAGAAAATGATTCCTTGCTGCGTATATCTTGATGGCGAATACGGCGAAAAGGATCTCTGCATTGGTGTACCGGTTCTGCTGGGTGCCAAGGGCGTTGAGAAGATCATCGACGTTAAGCTTGAAGGCGCAGAAAAAGAGAAATTCGCTGAAAGCGTTGCAGCAGCTCGTCATACGAACTCCCTGCTCGGCGATGCCCTCAAATAATAGAATAGCTTTTCTAAGGCTCCTGCTTCGGCAGGGGCCTTTTTATATGGAATAGGAAGATAAATAATAGTAAATATTAATTAATAATTATTATTGACAAATAAATTACTGTACTGTATAATACAAACATAGTCACTTAAGGGGGAATTAAATATGAAAAACAACAAGCTTGCAAACAGCGAGAATAGAAGCTGGACCAGCACACCTGGCTGGAGCGGTTATGTATATCACGAGGATCATGAGAGTCATCAGAAGCAGGGAACATGGACCTGTACGCCAGGCTGGTGCGGTTATGTATATCATGATGAAAAGTAATCTGGTTGAGGGTGCGGCCACTATGGCTGTGCTGCAATAAAGCGAGCAATTTACTTTGTAAATTTGAAGGAGGATTTCAAAATGGCTGAGGATAACAAGAAGAATTGGACGACGACTCCGGGGTGGAGCGGTTATGTTGAGGAAAAAGAGCATGGTGCTGATAACGGCAAGAAACCATCGGATGAGAAAAAGGATGGAAGCTGGACCTGCACGCCAGGCTGGTGCGGTTATGTAAACCACGACGAGAAGAAATAGACTCTTGGAGGGATCGCCAGATCGGCGATCCCTTTTATTGTAATCCAATCACAGACAAATAGCTGGGAAATATGTATAACTCGGAATAAGATCTCTCCCCCATCTGCAGTTGGTGGGCGCGAACGGAGACAACAGGCGGCGAGTTGATATCTCCCGCCTCGTTGAAACGCTGATTGGAAGGATTTCGCTTTGCGAAATCTTGAACAATGGCGTTATAATATAAATAAATAGAGTGGAGGCGATGGTATGACAGCAAGGATTATAATCATTGGATCAGGACCGGCAGGAGTGTCGGCGGCCCTTTATGTGCATCGGGCTGGCATGCAGGCTCTGGTGATCTCCAGGGGCAGCGGTTCTCTGGCCAAGGCGGAACGGATTGAGAATTACTACGGCTTTGCCGAGCCGCTGACAGGGGCGCAGCTGGAGGCTGCCGGTATCGCGGGAGCGAAGAAGCTGGGAATAGAATTCCTGGAGGACGAGGTGGTCTGGCTGGGGATGAATGACAGCTTCACAGGTTTTGTGGTTAAAACAGCGACGGCCTCCTATGAGGCGGACAGTGTGATCCTGGCTGCCGGAGCGGCCCGCAAAGCTCCCCGGCTCCCGGGGATCAAGGAGCTGGAGGGACGCGGAGTGAGCTACTGTGCCACCTGCGATGCTTTTTTCTATCGGGGCAAGACCGCGGCGGTATTGGGCAATGGCGAGTACGCGCTGCATGAAGCGGAGACGCTGCTGCCGCATGCGGCCAAGGTGCTGCTTTTCACCGATGGCCGGGAGGCGGAGTTCCCGGTGCCGGAAAATATTGTGCTTCATAAGGAGCCGGTGAAGGGGATTGCCGGCGAGACCCGGGTCAATGGGCTGGAGCTGGCCAATGGCACGGTCATTCCAGCGGATGGTGTTTTTGTGGCTTATGGAACCGCTGGCAGCACTGAGCTGGGGCGAAAAATCGGCGCGGCTATCCAGGATGGACATCTTCAGGTAGATGCTGCCATGGCGACCAATGTGCCTGGCCTTTTTGCGGCAGGCGACTGTACCGGAGGCTTGCTGCAGGTGGCCAAGGCAGTCTATGAGGGGGCAGCTGCCGGGCTGTCGGCTATCAAGTATCTGCGGAGCAAAAATAAATAATAGGTGGGCGTGAATATGCAGAGAAGTGAAGCGACGGATCTTTTTATCCGCCATTTTTCCTTTTGGCCGAAACTCACAGCGGAGGAGAAAACGGAGCTCTGTGAGCACACGGGGCCGGTCCGTTATGCCCAGGGACAGCATATCTACCAGGGCGGTCAGGACTGCCTGGGGGTATTGCTGATCAAAAAAGGGCAGCTGCGGGCTTATACCCTGTCAGAGGACGGGCGGGAGGTCACTCTCTATCGCCTCTTTCCCGGGGATGTGGCTATACTGACGGTGTCCTGCGCGCTGCAGGCCGTAACCTTTGAGGTGTTTGTGGATGCCGAGGAGGATACGGAGGTGCTGCAGCTGGATTCAGCGGCCTTCCGTTCCCTTTCCGAGAAGAACATCTACGTGAAATGCTTTGGCTATGAGCGGGCTTCCTCCCGCTTATCGGAGATGCTCTGGACTCTCCAGCAGATCCTGTTTTTGAGTGCGGATAAGCGGCTGGCCATCTTTTTGCTGCAGGAGAGCGGCAAGCGCCAGAGCCGGGAACTTCATCTGACCCATGAGCAGATTGCCCGCTATATGGGCAGTGCCCGGGAGGTGGTGAGCCGGCTGCTGAAGTATTTTGCCCAGGAGGGAATGGTAGAACTGGGACGGGGATCGCTGCAGATCCTGCAGCCAAAGAAGCTGGCTGTGCTGGCTGAGACATGAATAAAATGATCCCAATAAAAAAGGAGAGGGCCGCAGCCTTCTCCTTTTTTATTGGGATTATTTAAAGAGGTTCAGAATGGATTCCTTGGGCTGTACACCCAGGGAAGAGTTCAGCAGTTTGCCGTCCCTGAAGCTGATGAGTGTAGGGATGCTCATGATATCATACTTCTGGGCCAGCTCCGGCTGTTCGTCCACATTGACCTTGCAGACCTTGATGGAAGGGGTTTCTTCGGCAATCTCATCGACTACCGGGGAGAGCATACGACAGGGGCCGCACCAGCTTGCCCAAAAATCGATGAGGACGGGTTTGTCTGACTGCAGGACCTCCTGCGCAAAGTTTTCTTTTGTAACTACTGTAACTGCCATGGAAATCGCTCCTTTATTTTCTTGATGGTTCCATTATAGCTTATCCCCTGTTCCGCTTCTGTAACTGAATCACACAGCAGCAGGTTATTTTCACAGGATAGGAAACCAGGCAGCCCTGGGTGGACTGCCTGGTTCCTTAGAGGATGGTTCATATATTAAGTAGGATGGGAGCTTATTTATTGAAATAGCGCTGGAGCAGGCCCTTGAAGCCGCAGCCATGACGAGCCTCGTCCTTGGCCATTTCATGTACTGTGTCGTGGATGGCATCGAGGTTCTGCTGTTTTGCCATGACGGCCAGTTCCTTTTTGCCAGCGCAGGCGCCATGCTCTGCGTCGACACGCATTTCCAGATTTTTCTTCGTGCTGGAGGTGACAACCTCACCCAGCAGTTCAGCAAATTTTGCAGCATGCTCAGCTTCTTCAAAAGCATAGCGCTTGAAGGCCTCGGCGATTTCCGGATATCCTTCGCGGTCAGCGACCCGGCTCATAGCCAGATACATGCCAACCTCGGAGCATTCACCGTTGAAGTTCTGACGCAGGCCCTCAACGATCTTCGGGTCCACACCCTCGACGATGCCCACGCGATGCTCGTCGGCGAATACCAGATCACCGCTCTGCTCCACGAACTTGGAAGCAGGTGCCTTACAGATGGGGCAAACATCGGGAGCCTTTTCGCCTTCATATACATAACCACAGATGCTGCAAACAAATTTCTTCATAAACTGATTCCTCCAATATTTTTATTCTCACCGGCAGGTCCGGTGCTTACTTGCTATGGTTTTATTATAGGCAGTTTCCAGCTGAAAGGGAATTGGTAAATTTGTTGATTTTGCAGGATTATTTTTGAATAGCGCTTATTTTCGGCAGTTTTCAACTCTGAACGCAGTTTTTTAAAAATGTTATTAACGGATAACTGTTATTGAATAGGGAAAGGCTGGCTTTGAAACTGAAAACAATGACGTTATAGCGGTTTTATGGTATAATTGGAAATCATATCTACAGAGTATATGGAATGGATTGTCATAGAATTAGGAGGAAGGAAATGCTGCAATGCAGAACGAATTCCCCGGCGGAGACAGGGGCACTGGCGTTCCGCCTGGGAGAAAAGATCCCTTCCGGGACGGTGCTGTGCCTTGAGGGAGATCTGGGAGCGGGGAAAACCCTGTTTGTGCAGAATCTTGCCAGGGCTCTGGGGGTCACGGAGGAGGTCACCAGCCCTACTTTCAATTTAATGAATGTCTATAAGGGCAGGCTGACGATATATCATTTTGACCTTTATCGCCTGGAGACAGAGCAGGAGCTGGAGGAAATCGGGTTTTATGAGTACACGGACGATCCGGCGGGACTGGTGGTCATTGAATGGCCGGATAAATTTCCCGATTCGCTGCCGGAAGATCATATCTATATAAAGATAGAACGGACCACCGGGGCGGAGCAGGAGCGCTGCTTCACCTTTTCCCTGAGGGGGACACGGGATGGATCATTGTATAAGGAGCTGGATGGGATTTGCCAATTTTAGCCTTAGATACTTCAACGCTGGTTTCCAGTGTGGCGGTGGCGGCACCGGAAAAACTGCTGGCTGAGCTGACACTGGAGACGCGTCTCACACATTCGGAAACGCTGATGCCGCATATTCAGCAGGTGCTGGCCATGGCGGATCTGGACAAGAAAGATTTGGAGGCTGTTGCTGTGAGCATCGGTCCCGGTTCCTTTACGGGGCTGCGCATCGGGCTGGCATCGGCCAAGGGAATGGCCTATGCACTGGATATTCCGCTGATCGGGGTGCCTACCATGGAGGCCCTGGCCTGTCAGTGCCCGGTTCCGGGCATCTATGCAGTGCCCCTGGTCGATGCCCAGAAGGGCAATGCGTACATGGCTGTTTACGCCTGGGAGGACGGGCAGCTGGTGGAAAAACAGCCGGTGGAGGTGCTGTCCATCGATGAATGCCTGGCCCGCTGCGGGACACTGGATCGGCCGGTGCTGCTGCTGGGGGATGCGGCGGTCAAAAAGGTGGCTGGCCGCAAGGAACTGCCCCGGGGCGTTCAGATTGCCCTGCCGCATATCGTGATGCCCCGGGCTGCCGGGACGGCCCTGCTGGGGCTTCGCCGGCTGGCAGCGGGGCAGGTCGGTTCCGTCATGGACATGGAGCCGGTCTATATCCGCCGCTCAGAGGCGGAGGTGCTCTGGGAAAAGCGCCATAAGGAGCAGTCATGATTCATTTTCGGCAGATGACGCCGGAGGATGCCGCCGGTGTGGAGCTGGTGGAAAAGGCATCCTTTGCCGTGCCCTGGTCCCGGGAGGCCTTTTGGCAGGAAGCGGCCAGTGAGCGGGCCTTTTACCTGCTGGTGCTGGAGGATGAAAGGATCATCGGCTATGCGGGCACCTGGATCATCTTGGATGAGGCCCAGATCACCAATGTAGCCATCGCACCGGAATATCGGGGCCAGGGCATCGGCAGTCAGCTCATGAAGGAGCTCATCTGCCAGGTCAAGGCCAGGGGGGCTACGGCGATGACCCTGGAGGTCCGGCCGTCCAATGCGCCGGCCATTGCGCTGTACACCAGCTTCGGTTTTCGGGATACAGGACGCCGGCCAGGATATTATCAGGACAATGGCGAGGATGCCATCATCATGTGGAATACGAAATTGTAAGAACGTGGAGGACTATTTTGGAAGAAGAAATTTTGACGCTGGCCATCGAGTCGAGCTGCGATGAGACATCGGCTGCAGTTTTGCGCGGCGGCCGCTGCGTTTTATCAAATATCATTTCGACGCAGATCCCGGTCCATCAGAAATTTGGCGGGGTGGTACCGGAAATCGCTTCCCGCAAGCATATCGTGAATATCATGCCGGTGATTGATGAGGCCCTGCGGACGGCAGGAACAGCCCTCAGCGATATCGGGCAGGTGGCGGTGACCTACGGGCCAGGCCTGGTGGGAGCGCTGCTGGTAGGTGTATCGGCGGCGAAATCCCTGGCCTTTTCCCTGGGGGTTCCCCTGATTGGGGTCAACCACCTGGAGGGGCATATTTTTGCGAATTTCCTCAGTGCGCCGGAGCTGGAACCGCCCTTTATGGCGCTGGTGGTTTCGGGAGGCCATACCTCCCTGGTGCATGTAAAGGGCTATAATCACTTTTCCCTCATGGGTCAGACCCGGGATGATGCGGCTGGCGAGGCCTTTGACAAGGTGGCCAGGGTCATGGGGCTGCCCTATCCCGGAGGACCTCAGATTGATCGGCTGGCGAAGGAGGGCAATCCGCAGGCCATTGATTTTCCCCGGGCTCTGCAGGAAAAGGGGAATTATGAATTCAGCTTCAGCGGCTTGAAGTCGGCGGTGCTGAATTACCTCAACAGCATGAAGCTGAAGGGGCAGGAGGTAAATAAAGCCGATGTGGCGGCTTCCTTCCAGGATGCGGTCATCGAGGTGCTCATCGCCAAGGCCATGGAGGCGCTGGAGCAGACGAAAATGGATACTCTGGTGCTGGCCGGCGGCGTAGCGGCCAACAGCGAGCTGGAAAGCCGGCTGCGGGCGGCCGCGGAGGCCCGGGGCGTGAAGTTCTATTATCCCAGCCGGATCCTCTGTACCGACAATGCGGCCATGATCGGCTGCCGCGGTTATTATCAGGGGCTGGCCAAGCGGTATTCCAATCTTTACCTGAACGCAGTTCCGGGGCTGAAGCTGCAGGATATCACCGAATAGCATAGTGTGCCATTCAAAGGAGAATGGAGAAAGAGGTCTGTTTTTTGACGGATTTTCTTTCTTCTGTTCTCCTTTTGTTTTTGCATACAATATTTTTCTGCAGGAACCGCGCTGAAAAACAGGAATTTTTAGGGAAAAGGATGAAGATAACAGAATGGGGGTAATGAGGATGAAATCTTTGGCAGAATATTGTCGGTCTTATACGAACCTGACCGCCATGCAGTGTGAGCTTCTGAAGCGCATGAGTGTATGCTTCCCTTTTGTAGCAGACCTTACCCATGCCCATGTGGTGGTTTACGCAGCAGCCGCAGAGCAGGGAAAATTCATTGTGCTGTCCCACGATAAACCGCATACGATTTTCAGCCCGGTGGAGCTGGCGGCACCGGGAACAATGGTTTCCATGATCGAGGAGCCGCTGATCAGCTATACGCTGCGCACAGGCAAGCCCGTCCATGGCAAGCGGGAATGGACCCTGGGCAGCAGCCTGGACATGCATACCTTTGCCATCCACGATAACGGCAGCGTGATCGCGGTGGTGAGCTTTGAATCCAGCGGCGAGGACAGCCGCATCAACGGCTATGGCCAGCTGCTGGAAACGGCCCGGCTCGTTCTCATCAACGCCCGGAAGAAGCTGGAACGGGATATGTACCGCAGTATTTCCTCCAGCGATGGCATAATTATCACCGACAAGAACAACCGCATCATTTTCGCCAACCTGGCGGCGGTCCGCATTTACAAGGTGCTGGGAGCGGCCAATCTCATCGGATGCCATCTTTTTGACCGGCAGCTTACCATGCATATCACCAAGGAGACCATCGCCAGCAACCGGCCCTATGAGAAGGAGCTGCAGGCGGGCGGTCTGGTGCTGCTGCAGCGCAATATCCCCATTACGGAGGGGGGCGTGCTCCAGCGGCGGGTGGTGCTGCTTTCCGATGTGACGGAGGTGCGGCAGAAGGATAAGGAGATCCTCATTAAATCCGCGGTGATCCAGGAAATCCATCACCGGGTGAAAAACAATCTGCAGACCATTGCCAGCCTTCTGCGGCTCCAGGCCCGACGATCCAGGTCACCGGAGGTCAAGGCTGCGCTGAAGGAGAGCGTGAACCGCATATTGAGCATCTCCGTGGTCCATGAGTTCCTTTCCCAGCAGGATGGGGAGCATATCGATGTGGTGGAGATCACCCGGAATATCCTGGAGCTGGTAGCCCCCAATATGGTGGATTCGGAATTCAAGCTGGAAACCAGGTTCACGGGGCCGGATATCATACTGCCATCCCGGCAGGCCAGCAATCTGGCACTCATTATCAATGAGCTCATATTGAATTCATTGGAGCATGCCTTTGGACAGCAGACAAGGGGCCTTATCGGGCTGGATACCCGGGTGGGAGAGCAGAATTATTTTTTGGATCTTTATGATGACGGTTCAGGGGTTCCGGCGGACTTTGATATACGCCGGGCCAAGTCCCTGGGCCTGCAGATTGTGCGTACGCTGATTGTGGACGATATGGGAGGGACCTTTACCCTGATCAATGACCGGGGAACCCATGCCAGGATCACGATTCCGCGCAAATTGGAGGAGGAAGCAGAAGGATGAAGCCATTGAAGATTGTAATTGCCGATAATGAGTCCATCATACGGATGGATTTGAAGGAGCTTTTGGAGGAAGCGGGCCATGAAGTGGTGGGAGAGGCCATTGACGGCTATCATGCGGTGGAACTCACCCGGAAGTATCAGCCGGATCTGGTGATCATGGATATCAAGATGCCGGAAATGGATGGCATCGCGGCTTCCAAGATCATTTCGGAGGAAAAGCTGGCTCCGGTGCTGCTGCTCACGGCCTTCAGTCAGCCGGAGATCGTGGAACGGGCCAAGGAATCCGGGGTGCTGGCCTATCTGGTCAAGCCGGTACGGGAAAATAATCTTTTCCCTGCCATGGAGATCGCGCTGTCCCGCTTCCAGGAGATGCAGCAGCTGGAGGGGGAACTGGACAAGCTCAAGGGCTCCCTGGAGATGCGCAAGACACTGGACCGGGCCAAGGGCATTCTGATGGACGCCTATAATCTGTCGGAATCGGAGGCCTATCGCCGCATTCAGCAGTACAGCATGGCCAAGCGCAAGACCATCAAAGAGGTGGCGGAGGCCATCGTGCGGTCAGCCTTGAAAAACAGATGACAGAAAACATTTTTTCCATAAAAAATCCATGCAGGTGATTTCCCACTGTGCTATAATGAAGTTTGTTTTGCAATACAAAGGGGAATAATAAGTAGGGGGATTTTTTTGTGGATATAAGTATTATGGAATTGATCAAGACTGTCATCCTGGGTATCGTAGAGGGGCTTACCGAGTGGCTGCCTATCAGCAGTACCGGGCATATGATACTGGTGGATGAGTTCATCAAGCTGGATGTGTCCAAGGCCTTTATGGATATGTTCCTGGTGGTGATCCAGCTGGGGGCTATCCTGGCGGTAGTGGTGCTGAACTTTGAAAAGCTCAACCCTTTTTCCTCCTGGAAATCCAAGAGTGAAAAAAGGGCCACCGTCAGCCTCTGGATGAAGGTCATCGTGGCCTGCCTGCCGGCGGCAGTGATCGGGCTGCTCTTCAACAAGTACATGGAGGAGCATTTCATGACGGCGCCGGTGGTGGCGACCACTCTGATTTTCTACGGCATCATGTTCATCGTGGTGGAGAACTACAACAAGCACCGGAGCCCGCGGGTCACGGATCTGGATCGGCTGGATTATAAAACGGCCTTTATCATCGGCCTGTTCCAGGTGCTGTCCCTGGTGCCGGGCACTTCCCGGTCCGGAGCTACCATCCTGGGCGGTATCCTTTTCGGTACCTCCCGCTATGTAGCGGCGGAATTCACTTTTTTCCTGGCTATTCCGGTCATGTTCGGAGCAAGCCTGCTGAAAATGGTGAAATTCGGCTGGCATTATACCGGGGCGGAGATCCTCATCATGGTGGTGGGCATGGCCACGGCCTTTGTGGTATCCATCGCTTCCATCAAGTTCCTGCTGCGCTATATCAAGAACAATGATTTCAAGGCCTTCGGCTGGTACCGCATCGTGCTTGGCATCATTGTCATCGCTTATCTGCTGCTGGTGGGCGATCCTACACAGTCTTAACGGTAATGGAGGGGAAAGGTAAATGAAGTTCATTTCCTGGAATGTCAATGGTTTGCGGGCCTGCCTTACCAAAGGGTTCATGGAGTCCTTCAAGGCGCTGGATGCGGATGTTTTCTGCCTGCAGGAAACGAAGATGCAGCCGGAGCAGGCCATATTGGAGCTTAACGGCTATACCCAGTACTGGAACAGTGCGGAAAAGAAGGGCTATTCCGGTACGGCGGTGTTCTGCCGTCAGAAGCCGCTGCAGGTGACCTATGGTTTGGGAATCGAGGAGCATGACCATGAGGGGCGGGTCATCACCCTGGAGTATCCGGAGTTTTACTGCGTAACGGTGTATACGCCGAATTCCAAGCGAGCGCTGGAGCGGCTGGAATACCGGCTGGTCTGGGAGAAGGCCTTCCGGGATTATCTGCGGGAGCTGGACGGGAAAAAGCCGGTGATTATCTGTGGTGATCTCAATGTGGCCCATGAGGAAATCGATTTGAAGAATCCCCAGTCCAACCATAAGAACGCCGGCTTTACGGATGAGGAGCGGGGCGCCTTTACGGAGCTGCTGGATGCCGGCTTTACGGATACCTTCCGGGCACTGTATCCGGACCGGGCGGGGATCTATACCTGGTGGTCCTACATCCGCAAAGCCCGCAGCACCAACGCGGGCTGGCGCATCGACTATTTCCTGGTCTCGGACCGGCTCCGGGAGCAGATCAAGGATGCGACCATCCATAATGAGATCCTGGGCAGTGACCACTGTCCCGTGGGATTGGAATTGAAATGAGTACAGAGGACTGCCGCGGATTTTGCGGCAGTCCTTTCGCGTCTGTGTTACAATAGAGGAATACAGGGGGAGGAAATGGAATGAAGATGATTGCAGGCCTGGGGAATCCGGGCTCGGAATATGCGAAGACAAAGCACAATGTGGGCTTCATGTTCCTGGACGCGCTGGCGGAAAAGCTGGGAGCGGATAACTGGAAAACCAAATACGATGCACTGGTGGCTGAAGGGCGCATCGGCACGGAGAAGGTGCTGCTGGTGAAGCCGCTGACCTATATGAATGAGAGCGGCCGGGCAGTGGGGCCGCTGCTGAGCTGGTACAAGCTGGCACCGGAGGATCTCATCGTGGTGCATGATGACATGGATATCCCTGCGGGGACGATCCGCATCCGCCGGAAGGGGAGCGCGGGCGGCCATAACGGCATGAAGTCCATCCTCTATCATGTGGGGGACGAAAACTTCCCGCGGCTGCGTATCGGCATCGGCCGGCCGCTGCCGGGCTGGACTGTGGTAAACCATGTGCTGGCGCCCTTTTCCGCGGAGGATGCGCCGAAGATCCGGGAAGCAATAGAATATCTGCTGCCGGCTCTGGAATGCGTAGTCACCGATGGAGTGGACCTGGCCATGAACCGTTACAATCCGAAGAAGCAGAAGAAGAAACCGGCGGAGAAAAAGGAAGCGGTGGAAGCAGCACCGCTGCAGGAGGAAAAATGAGCGAAGAAATCAGAGCACTCTATGCGGATGATGAAGGGGAAATCTTTGATGCACCGGGCTTTGCGGGGCTTGGACGAACAGGCAGGGACAATGTGCCTCTGACACCGGCGGAGCTCATACCGCTGCCGGATAGTGCGGATCTCATGTTCCTGCCGGACCGGCTGGCGCTGGGAATGACCCGGGATGGCGAGGTGCTGCCCATCACTGGGCGGGCGGTGGCCGCGATTCTGCCGGCAGGCTATACCCGGCTCTACATGCCGGCCTATGAGCGGTCAGAAGAAGCGGAGCAGCTTCCCCTTTACGGCTATACGGCGGTGGTCCTCTACAAGGATGCCCTTTATGCGGCCGCGCTCTATACGGATGAAAACGCCAAATGGGATCCCGCCCATTACAATACCCATGATCTGAAGAAGCTGGTGAAGCGGACGGTCAAGGAGCTGAAGGGCAACCGCATCGCGGAGCATCTGGGGAACTGTTCCCTGGAATGGCACTGCTGCACGGCCCAGAATCTTTTCTACCGCCGCTGGGAGGCCGGGATTCCCGCTTCTCCGGTGTGCAATGCCAATTGCTTCGGCTGCATTTCCCTCCAGCCCGCAGAATGCTGTGAGTCACCCCAGAGCCGCATCAAGTTCCGGCCCACGCCGGAGGAGATCGCTGAGGTGGGCATCTACCATCTGCAGACGGCACCGGAGGGCATCATCAGTTTCGGCCAGGGCTGCGAAGGGGAGCCGTCGCTGGCTGCGGACAATATCGCAGCGGGCATCGGCATCATCCGCAAGGCTACGGATAAGGGACAGATCAATATCAATACCAACGCAGGCTATACGGAGGGCATCCGGAAAATCGTGGATGCGGGGCTGGACACCATGCGGGTAAGCATCATCAGCGCCTTGCCTGAGAGCTATGATGCCTATTATCGCAGCAGCTATGCGCTGGCCGATGTGAAGGCCTCCATCCGGTATGCGCTGGACAAGGGCATCTATGTATCGCTGAACATGCTGTATTTCCCCGGCTTCAATGATCGCCAGGAGGAGCTGGAAGCCTGGAAGGACTTTTTCCGGGAGCTTCCGGTGCAGATGATCCAGGTGCGCAATCTCAACATCGATCCGGATGCCTTCATGGATATCATGCCCCCGGCCCAGGGAACTGCAGTGGGCACGAAGAAATTCCTGCAGGCGCTGCATGACAGCTATCCGGAGCTGGTCATCGGCAGCTTCAGCCATTATGTTGAGGAGTAATTTATCCGTCCGCCGCAGTACAGAAACGGATATCCAGGGAAATAGATGACTTGTGGTAATTTTCGGAAAAATTACATTGCGAAATTCTGAACAATGGCGTTATAATAAAAGCAACAAGAATACAGGGGGCGATTTTATGTTCAGAGTATTACCCTTCAATATCAAGAGCAATGTGGAAAGAGGCCGGGATTTTCTGGGGAATATCGTCGAGTCCCTGGTGGATCAGCCGCTGCATCCGCTGGAGAGAGCAGGAGGGCTGCTTTTTCCCTTCCGGGTGGATGTGATTGAGCTGGAGGACCGTTATGAGATCCATGCGGAGCTGCCGGGGTTCCTGAAGGAGGAGATCACCCTGACCTATGAGGAGCAGCAGTATCTGACCATCCAGGCAGAGCGTTCCGAGCCCCAGATGGCCGGCCGTTATATTGCCCATGAGCGGCGCAGCGGAAAATTCGAGCGTTCCTTCCAGGTGGATGGCATCGATGAGACCGGGATAGAGGCGTCCTTTACCAATGAGAATGGGGTATTGCGGGTCATTCTGCCTAAGCATAAGGAAGAGACCGCGAAAACCGTAATCACCATTGGCTGAGAACAGGTGGTGCAGTCATAGCGGCTGCACCACTTTTTTTGGAAAATTTTTTCATTGTAAGAGGGTTTTCCCCCTCCCGGGTTGAATTTATATATAATGGAAAGAGTAAAAATATAGGCAGTTCGGAGGGTTTTTTATGGTTGATGAGAGAGATTGGTCAGAATTCAAAAGAAAACTCAAGGCAAAGACAGAAATAGATCTGGATCTTTACAAGGCGCCCCAGATGCAGCGCCGTATCGGCAACCTGGCCCAGCGCAATGGCTATACGTCCTATGCGGCTTACTTTGATCATGTGAGCCAGGATAAGGATGATTTTGCATCTTTTATTGAATACCTTACCATTAACGTATCGGAGTTTTTCCGTACGCCGGATAAATTCTCCAAACTGGAGACGGATGTGATCCCGGATCTTTTGACTCGCAGCCCCAAGCTGAATATCTGGAGCGCCGGCTGTTCCATCGGGGCGGAGCCCTATTCCCTGGCTATGATCATGAAGGAAATGACCCCGGGGAAGCAGCATCGCATCCTGGCTACCGATCTGGATATTGAGATTCTTGCCAAGGCGCGCCAGGGCGTTTATACGGACAATGAGCTCAAGGCTATTTCCGCAGCCCGCAAGGCTAAGTATTTCGATACTGTGGATGGCGGTAAATTCGCTGTGAAACAGGAGATCAAGAACTGCATCGAATTCAAGCGCCACAATCTGCTGAAGGACTCCTTTGAAACGGGCTTTGATCTGATCCTTTGCCGTAATGTGGTCATTTATTTCACGGAAGAAGCCAAGGATCAGCTCTACGCGAACTTCTTCCGGGCATTGAAGCCTGGCGGAGTGCTTTTTGTCGGGGCTACGGAGGCTATATTGAATTTCCGTAAGCTGGGCTATACGAGTTTTCAGCCCTTCTTTTATCAGAAGCCGCTGCCTTGAGCAGCGTTATGAATAAGAAAGGGCGGAGGTTATTTTATGTATGCAAATCAGCAGGTCGAGCAGATTGGTCGGGATACGCTGGTTGAGCTGCAGACAGAGCGCTTGAAGAAAACGCTGCACTGGGCATTGGAAAAAAGCCAGTTTTATAAGCGTAAATTCAGCAAGGCGGGGGTTTCGCCGGAGAGATTTTCCTCTCTGGAGGATGTCCGGCGGCTGCCCTTTACCTATGGGGACGAGCTCATCCGCACATCGCCCTATGATTTCCTCACCATGCCGCTGAGCAGTGTGCTTCGTGTGGCCCAGGTGGGCCAGCCCAATTCATTGCTGAAGATGTATTCCAATGGGGACATTGCCCATCACGTTGAAATGATGACCCGGGTGCTGGTAGCCGCAGGGGTTACTCAGGCATCGGTAGCCGGAATCCTCGGTGATCTGTCTGACAGCCGGCTCATGGATATTCAGTACGCCATGGAACTCATCGGCACCACGGTGGTGCTGCTGGGCACCGATATGCGGCGGGCCGCAGCCCTCATGGAGCAGTCCGGACTCAGTGTACTGATAAGCGATCCGCGGCTCATCATGCAGTTTGTGGTGAATCAGCAGGCCGCCCAGGATGAGCAGCAGACGGCGGCCCTGACCAAGGTGATATGCCTGGAGGAATCCATGCAGAATCCCATGCGGGGCTATATAGAAAAGCGGATCGGGGCCAAGGTGTACAACCTCTTCGGTTCTGCCGGACTGGGCTGCGCGGGCATGATGTTTCCCTGCCAGGAGCGGCTGGGGCATCATATCCAGGAGGATTATTTCTATCCGGAGATCATAGAGTTCGGCAGCAGCCAGCCCATTGAGACGGCCGGTCAGGTGGGGGAGCTGGTGTTCACCACACTGGCGGCGGAGGCCATGCCGCTGATCCGCTATCGAACCGGACAGGCGGTCATGCGCATCGATGAGCCCTGCAGCTGTGGGCGGACCCTGATGCGGATTGCGACACCGATGGAATACGTGGGAAATATAGGATAACAAGAGGGGCGGCAGGTATTGCAGCCCCTTTTTTATATGTGGAGGGAGGAGAAACTATTGCGATTCATTCATACGGCGGATTGGCATCTGGGCCGCAATTTCCGCGGAGTACAGCTCACCGAGGATCAGGCCTGGCTGCTGCAGGATTTTTTGCGCATGGTTACAGACAGCCGGGCGGAAGCCGTGATCATCGCGGGGGATATCTATGACCGGGCTGTGCCGCCTACAGAGGCGGTGGAGCTTTTCGATGAGGTGCTCACCAAGCTGCTGCTGGAAAAAAGGGTAAAGGTGTTCTGCGTGGCGGGAAACCATGACAGTGCCCAGCGGGTGGGCTTTGGCAGCCGGCTGCTGGCCGGCCAGGGGCTTTTCCTGCGGGGGAGGCTCACGGACGATCAGCGGCCGGTGGTGCTGGAGGACAATGATGGACCGGTGTATTTTTCTTTGCTGCCCTATATGGACCCCGCTGCGGTACGGGCGGCTTACGGCCTGCAGGAAATCATGGACTTTGATACGGCCACGGGCCGGGTCATCGCGGCGGCCCGACAGCAGATTCCCGAAGGAGCCCGCAGCGTAGCGGTTTCCCATGCCTTCATCGCCGGCGGGCAGGTGTCTGAATCAGAGCGTCCTCTCTCGGTCGGCGGTTCCAGCAATGTGGGAGCCGGACATTTCCGGGGGTATGGCTATACGGCCTTAGGCCATCTGCACAATCCGCAGCAGGCCGGCGCAGCCAATATCCGCTACAGCGGCTCTCTGATGAAGTATTCCTTTGATGAAGCCGCCCAGCAGAAGAGCCTGGCGCTGGTGGAACTGGATGGGTCTGGCAAGGCCTCCGTTGAGTTGCTGCCGCTGCGCCCCCGGCGGGATGTCTGCCGGGTACAGGGCTATATGGCAGACATACTCCAGGATCGGGAGAAGTTCCCCATATCCGCTGACTATATGGAGGTGGATCTGCTGGATACCGATGCCATTCTGGACGCCTATGGCAAGCTGAAGGATATCTATCCCAACCTGCTGCTCATCGATCGGCCAAATCTGCTGCGGGGCGGCGAGCAGCAGCTTCAGGAAAGCTCCTGCCGCAATCGTTCCTCGCTGAGCCTGTTTGCTGATTTTTTCCAGGAAATGACAGCGGAGGAGCTGACTGCGCAGCAGAAAAAGCTGCTGGCAGAGAGCATTGACAGGGTGCTGCAGGGAGAAAGGGAGGATGAGCCATGCGGCCAATAAAATTGACGATTTCGGCCTTCGGCCCCTATGAAAGGGAAACGGTCATAGATTTTACGGAGCTGGGAACATGTTCCTTTTTCCTCATCCATGGCGCCACCGGAGCCGGCAAGACCACGCTGCTGGATGCCATCTGCTATGCTTTTTACGGGGATGCCAGTGTGGAGGGGCGTACCGGCAGCATGCTGCGCAGCCAGCAGGCCGGTCCTGAGCAGGAAACCTTCGTAGAGTTCATTTTCAGCATTGGGGAGCGTAAATATCGCCTGCGCCGCAATCCGGACTACCTGCGCAAGAGCAAGCGGCAGACCAAGGATGGCAGCGGGCTTACGGCGGAGCATGCCGATGCAGAGCTATGGCGGCTGGACGGGGAACAGGAATGCCTGGTTACCGGTCCGGCGAAGGTGACGGCTAAGATGACCGAGCTTTTGGGCTTTGCCAGCGAGCAGTTCCGGCAGGTGGTACTGCTTCCCCAGGGAGAATTCCGGCGGCTGCTCATGGCGGATTCCCAGGAGCGGCAGGACATTATGGAGGTCCTGTTCCGTACGGAGCTTTACCGCAAGATTGAGGACAGCCTGAAGGCCAGGGCCCAGCGAATCCACAGCCAGTATCAGGAAATCCGGCAGGAGCAGGACTTCCTGCTGAAGGACACGGGAGCCCAGTCAGTGGAATCATTCCAGCAGGGATTGGCGGAGCTGGGGGAAAAGCTGACGGCGGCCCGGGAGCGGACCGGGCAGCAGCAGCAGGCATTGGCGGCAGCCCAGCAGCAGGAACGGCAGGGACGGGAGACAGCCGGCCGCTTTGCGGCTCTGGATGCAGCCCGGAAGCAGCTGGATGAGGATGAAAAGAAGCTGGCAACGGTGGCTTCCTATCGGGAGCAGCTGGAAAAAGCTCAGCAGGCCGCCGGGCTGGCGGATGTGGAGGCGCTGGCCCTGCAAGGGGAGAAGGCGGCTGCTGAAAAGGAAAAAGCGGCCAGGGAGCAGGAGCTCCGCAGCCAAAAGCTGCAGGGCCAGCTGGCGGAAGCCCGGCGCCTTTGGGAACAGGCGGAGGCCCGGGAGCCGGAGCGCCAGGAACGCCAGCAGGAGCTGGCACGTCTGACAGAATACACCGTCCAGTCGGAGGGCATCGGGAAGGTCCGTCAGCAGGCGGCCAGGCTGGCGGAACAGGTCCGCCGGCAGCGGCAGGAGCAGGAGGCTGCTGCGGCCAGGCTGCAGCAGGAACAGCAGCAGCTGACTGCCCTGCAGCAGCAGGAAAAACAGCAGGCGGCATTGGCGGCGGGACGGCCCACGGCCATTTTGCGGCTGGAGAAGCTGGAGCGTCAGCAGCGGCTGTTGGCGGAGCTGCTCCAGAGTCAGCAGGCTGCCCAGGCAGCCAAGGAAGCTCAGGAAGCCGCCGCCGGCAGCTCCCGGAAAGCGGAAACGGCTTATGAACAGCAGCGGCTGGAGGCTGAACGGCTGCAGCATCTTTTCAGTGAGGGCCAGGCGGCCCTGCTGGCCCGGGAGCTGGAGGACGGGAAAGCCTGTCCGGTATGCGGGTCGCAGCAGCACCCGCAGCCGGCAGTGTCGGCGGATCTGGTCCCGGATGAGGCAGAGCTCCGTCGGGCCCAGGCTCATCTGCGCCAAATGGATCAGGCGCGGCAGAAAGCCTCCAAGGGGCTGCAGCAGGCCCAGTCGGCATTGGCTGCTGCCCGGCAGAGCCAGACGGAAAAGCAGCAATCCCTGGGGGAGACTGCACTGGATGCGGGACAGCTGCAGGCAGCTGTGGCGGCAGCCCAGGCAGAGCTGAAGGAAGCCAGTCAGGCGGAGAAAAAGCAGCAGCAGCTGGCTGCTGCCATCACCGCACTGGAGACCGGTCTGGCAGGCAGTCAGAAATCCGCTGAGGCGGCTGCTGCTGCCCTGTCCAGGGCGGAGCAGGACCAGGCCCAGGCGGCAGGGATGCTGCAGGCTCAGCTGGGGGCACTTCCTGAAGAATATCAGCAGCCTGACCGGCTGGCCGCGGCCCTGGAGCAGAGCCGGCAGCAGCTGGCGGCTCTGCAGGCGGAACAGCAGCGGACAGAAAAGAAGTTCCACGAACTGGATACAGCGGCGGCGGCCCAGGCGGCAGAGCTTTCTTCAGCGCAGGCTGCCGCCGGGGAAAGCACCCGGCAGGCCCGGCAGGCGTCGCAGGCCTTTGCTGACCGCCGTGAGCAGGCGGGCTTTGCATCCCTGGAGGAATATCGCCAGGCGCTGGCGGGAAAGTTTGCCACCGCTGCCGGACGGCTGGCTGTAGGACAGCATATCCGCAGCTTCGAGGATGCCCATACAGCGGCTCAGACCGCCTGGCAGAAGGCTGCGGCGGATACGGAGCATTTGCAGCGGCCCAATCTGCAGCTGCTTGCCGCAGCCCTTTCTGCGGCGGAGAAGAACGTCAATGAAAGCTATGCGGCGGAGAAGAAGCTGGAGGCTGATCTCAGCCGGGGCCAGCAGCAGCAGCGGCGGCTGGCATCGCTGGCGGAAAAGAGCACTGCCCTGGAGGAGGAATATGGGACCGCTGGCCGGCTGGCGGCGGTGGCCGGCGGCGATAACGCCTACCGTACCAGCTTCCAGCGCTATGTGCTGCGTTCCCTGCTCCGGGATGTGGTGGATGCGGCCAATGCGCGGCTGCGCCTTATGACCCGGGGTCAGTATGAGATCCATCAGACATTGGAGGTACGGGATCAGCGCAAAAGGGCCGGTCTGGACCTGGTGATATTTGATTCCTACACGGGTTACGAGCGGCAGATGGCCACCCTTTCCGGCGGGGAATCCTTTCTGGCCTCGCTGTCCCTGGCACTGGGGCTGGCTGATGTGGTACAAAGCTATGCCGGCGGTATCCGCCTGGATACGATCTTCATCGATGAGGGCTTCGGTACCCTGGATGCGGAAACTCTGGATATGGCTATCAAAGCGCTGCTGGAACTGCAAAAAGGCGGCCGGCTGGTGGGAATCATTTCCCATGTGGAGGAGCTGAAGGAACGCATCGACGCACGGCTGGAAATAACGAAAAGCCGGGATGGCGGCAGCCAGGCCCGGTTCATCACAGGCTGAGGAAAGCAGGAGGAAAAACATGCTGGAATTCATAATCGGCCGGGCTGGATCCGGAAAAACAGAAGAATGCCTGCGGGCTATGCGGGAGGAGATGCAGCGCCAGCCCCTGGGGCCGGCGCTTATACTGCTGCTGCCGGAGCATATGACCTACAAGGTGGAACGGCAGCTGGCATCCTCCATGGGGCCGGCCGGCGGATTCATGCGCGGCTATGTCTTTGGCTTTCGCCGCTTTGCCCGTCAGGTGCTGCTGGATACTGGCGGAGCAGCCCGGCCGCGGATTACGGAAATCGGGCGGCGTCTGCTTTTGAAGCGGGTGCTCCATGAGCGGGAAAAGGAACTGAAATTTTTTCAGCGGGCAGCGGCGCAGCGCGGCTTCAGCGCTTCCCTGGCCGAGGCGGTGGATGAGTTCAAGAGCTATGGAGTAAATCCCCAGCGCCTTTCTGAGGCAGCGGCGCAGGTGACCAATCCTCGGCTGCAGGACAAGCTGCAGGATCTTTCCCTGCTTTATGAAGGCTTTGGGGAAAGCATGGCCGGGCGCTACAATGACGGAGGCGATATGCTGGATGCTCTGGCCCGGCGGCTGCCGGAGGCAGAACTGGTGCAGGGGGCTGAAGTCTGGGTGGACGGCTTTATTTTTTTCAATCCCCAGGAGAAAAATATTCTGCGGGAGCTGCTGCGCTATGCCGGCAATGTCCATGTGACGCTGGCGCTGGATGAGGGAGGCTGTCCGGCGGAAAATCAGCGGAGCACCGGCATCTTCCATCGGGCCTATGAGACCATGGGCGAGCTGCAGCGCATGGCTGAGGAGCTGGGCCAGTCCTGGCAGGTCCGCGCACTGCCAGGGGGGAAGCGGTTCCGGGCAGCGGGGCTGGGCGCTCTGGAGCAGGGCCTGTTCCGTTTTGTGCCCCAGACGGCGGCTGCCGGCGGCATCCGGCTGGTGGAGGCGGCTACCCGGCGGCTGGAGGCTGAAGCCGCCGCCGCGGATATCCTGCGTCTCTGCCGGGAGAAGGGCTGTCATTGGCGGGACATCGGTATTCTGGTACGGGATGCCGATGCCTATGGCAATATGCTGGAGATGGTGCTGCAGGATTATAAGATTCCCTTTTTCAGTGACAGCAAGCGGCCAGGAGTACATCACCCGCTGGCGGAGCTGCTGCGCTCTGCGCTGGAGGTGCTTCATGGCTGGCGTTATGATGCGGTTTTCCGCTGCGTGAAGACGGATTTCTTTCCGCTGACCCGGGGCCAGGCGGATCTTTTGGAAAATTACGTGCTGGAGTTCGGCATCCGCGGTTTCCGTTGGCGGCTGGAGGAAGACTGGCCTTATCGCCGCAGCAGCCAGACGGAGGCCTCGGAGGAAGAACTGCTGGAGCTGGAGCGCGTCAATCTGGTGCGCCGGGCGGTAGCCAATCCGCTGTCCAGCCTGGAACAGGCAGTGCAGCAGGCAGCGAATGTCCGGGAAATCACCCGGGCCCTCTATGACTTCCTGCAGGAGCTGGCTGTTCCGGATACCCTGGCGAAGTGGGCCCGGGAAGCCGAGCAGGCCGGGCGGCTGGTGGAGTCCCGGGAGCATCGCCAGATTTGGGATGATGTGATGGAGCTCATGGATCAGCTGGTGGAAACCAGCGGCGATGAGACCATGGAGCTGAAGGAATATGAGGGAATCCTGGGAGAGGGGCTGGATGCACTGGAGATCAGCCTCATTCCGCCGGGGCTGGACTATGTGACCATTGCCTCCTTTGATCAAAACAGCCTGGATAATGTGCGGGCCATCTATATCCTGGGAGCCAATGAGGGGACCATGCCCCGGCGCAGTCAGGAAAAAGGCCTGCTTTCCGATGCGGAACGGCTGTATCTGGCAGATGCGGGGCTGGAGCTTTCCTCAGGGTCCCTGGAGGGGAGCTTTGGGGAAAAATATCTGCTTTACCGGGGCTTTACCGAGGCCCGGGATTATCTCTGGGTATCCTATGCGCTGGCGGATGCTTCGGGAGAAGGCATGGAACCATCACCGCTGCTCCAGCGCATCCGGAGGCTGTTCCCGGAGGAAGCCGTGCTTTCCATTCCGCTGGAGAGCATGGAACGCTCCGATGAGCTGCAGGCGGCAGAGGGGCGCCAGGCTGTATCAGCGCTGGCATCGGCGCTGCGGGGGTTCCGGGAACGGCACAGACTCGATGCCCTTTGGCGCCAGGTCTATAACTGGGGCCTGGAGCAGCAAGAACTGCGCCCGGCTCTGCGCATGGTCACCCGGGGACTTTTTGCCAAAGCCCGGGAGGACCGGCTGCCGGAGGAACTGGCCCGTCGGCTCTATACGAAGAATCGCCGGCTCCAGGGAAGCGTGACCCGTTTTGAGCGGTTCCAGGGCTGCCCCTTCAGCCATTTTGCCCAGTATGGTCTGCGGCTTAAAGAACGCAGGATTTATCAGTTCCAGGCACTGGACCGGGGCAACCTGCTCCATGATGTGCTGCGGGCCTTCGGAGAAGAACTGAAGGCCGCAGGGCGCAGCTGGCGTGAGGTCACTGCGGAGGAAGCCGCTGCAATATGTGCCCGGCTGGTAAAAGAGCTGGCGCCCCGGCTGCAGAATGAGATCCTGCTGAGCTCGGCCCAGTACAAGGATTTTCTGCAGCGGCTGCAGGTGACGGCCCAGAGCTCTATCCGCCGCATGATTGCCATGGATATGGTAAGCCGGTTCCATCCGGCGGTCTTTGAGCGCTCCTTCGGCCACGGGCCGGGAGCCATGCCGCCGCTGACCTATGAGCTGGCGGGGGATTGCCGGCTGGAGATCATGGGGACCATCGACCGTATCGATTTGGCGGAAAATGGCCAGTATTTCCTCATCATCGATTATAAGACGGGCAATGCCTATATCAATCTGCTGGAGGTCTACTACGGCCTGCGGCTGCAGCTGCTGACCTACCTGCTGGCAGCCAGGAATCTGCTGGCCCGCAGCGAGACTGAGCCAATGCTGCCGGCGGGCATGCTGTACTGTTTCCTGAAGCATCCGATGATTTCCGTCAATCATCGGCCGGATGCCAAGGAGGCCAGGGAGCGGCTGGAAAAGGAACTCACTATGCCTGGCTGGGTGCTGGCGGACAAGGCCGTGATCCAGGCGGTGGACAGCTCCGGTGTATTCATTCCCATCACCTTCAAGAAGGATGGGGAACTGGATAAGCGCTCCCGGGCCAGTGTAAAGACAGAGGAAGAATTTGAACTGCTGCTGGAGTATGTTTCCTATGTCCTGCAGGATACGGGCGAGCATATCCTATCCGGAGAAATTGCCGCCAGCCCTTACCTGCAGGAAAAAAGCAACGCCTGTACCTACTGTCTTTATCATGCAGTCTGCGGCTTTGATCTGCAGCTGCCCGGCTTCGCCTATCGCCGGCTGCAGGAGCAGGAGGATGATGTGCTGCTGCAGGAAATGCAGAAGGCTGGCAAGGAGGAAAATTCATGAGGTGGTCAACGGAGCAATGGACAGCCATTGCCACAAGTCAAAAGAATCTGCTGGTGTCCGCTGCTGCGGGCTCTGGTAAAACAGCGGTACTGGTCAATCGCATCCTGCGCCACCTGCTGGCCAGGGAGGAGGGGGCCGAGCCCTGGGATGTGGACCGGCTGCTGGTGGTCACCTTTACCCGGGCCGCGGCCGCGGAAATGAGGGCCCGCATGGAAAAAGAGCTGCAGCGGGCCATTGCGGAGGATCCGGGAAATGAGCGGCTGGAACGGCAGCTGGTGCTGCTATCCAATGCCTCCATATCCACCCTGCATTCCTTCTGCCAGCAGATTATCCGACAGAACTTTGCCGCCATCGATCTGGATCCAAAATTCCGTCTGGCCAATGAGCAGGAATTGGTGCTCATGCGTCAGGATGTGATAGAGGAGCTGTTTGAAGCAAAATATGAGGCGGAGGATCCGGGGTTTCTGCGTTTCGTGCGGGAGTATGGCTCGGAACGGGGGGATGATGTTCTCTATGAGGTGATCCAGTCCCTCTATACCTATGCCCAGAGCGAAACCTTCCCGGAGCGCTGGCTGGCCTCGCTGCCGGCAGGGTTCCAGGTGACCGGGGATACCCGTCTCCAGGATACGCCCTGGATGGCAGTGATCCGGGAAGCGGTGGAAAGCGGACTGGGCCAGTGCCGGGAAGCGCTGGAGGAATTCCAGGCAATCGTGGCTCAGCTGGGGGCGGCAGAACAGCCCTTTTATGAAGAGATGGCCGCTATGGCCCGCAGTTCCCTGGAACGGGTGGCCGCCGGCCTGGATCAGGGCTGGGATGAAGCGCGGCGCGCTTTTGCCGCCATGGATTTCAAGACCTTCCGGGGCCAGCCGAAGACCGTGGAGGAAGAGGATAAGACCCGGCTGAGCGAACTTCATAATACCCGCGTAAAGAAGGCCCTGGAAAAGCTGCGGGACAAATTCTTCCAGGATGAGGAGGCCGTGCTGCTGGCCGATCTGCAGGCCGTTGCCCCGGTGATGGAGACCGTCGCGGCGCTGACCAGGGAGTTCGGACAGGCTTTTGCGGCGGCCAAGCGGGAGAAGAATATCCTGGATTTCAATGATCTGGAGCATTTTACCCTGGCAATTCTCCGGGATAATGAGGCCCCGGAGGGAGAACTGCGCGCTTCTGATGCTGCCAGGGCCCTGCAGGAGCACTTCCAGGAAATCATGGTGGATGAATATCAGGATACCAATGGCGTGCAGGAGGCCATTCTGTCCCTCATCGTCCATCCGGACCGGGCCAATCTGTTTGCCGTGGGCGATGTGAAGCAGAGCATTTACCGCTTCCGCCTGGCGGATCCCTCGTTGTTCCTGGCGAAATATCATGCCTATCCTCAAATGGGAGAAGGCTATCAGCGGGTGGACCTGGCCAAGAATTTCCGCAGCCGGGCCTCGGTGCTGGGAGCTATTAATTTTCTCTTTGCCCAGCTCATGGTACCGGGTTCCATGGAGCTTTCCTACGATAAAGCGGCTGCGCTGTACCCGGGCGCGGATTATCCGCCGCTGGATCCGGAACTGTCCCTGGATGGTCCCGCGGAACTGGCTGTCATTGACCGCAGTGCAGTGGAGGAATCGGAGGCAGCCGATGAGGAGACGGAGGAACTGCAGGGCTTTGCCCTGGAAGCTCAGTACATTGCCCGGCGCCTGCGGGAACTGGCGGAGGGAAAGTATCAGGTGTTCGATAAAGACACCGGAGGCTGCCGGCCGCTGCGCTGGCGGGATATGGTGATTTTGCTGCGTTCGCGGAAGAATAAGGCAGATGTGCTGCTGGAGACCCTGCGGTCTGCGGATATTCCGGCCTATGCCTCGGTGAATGCCGGTTATTTTGCTGAAACAGAGATCCAGGTGATGCTGGCGCTGCTGTCTGTCATCGATAATGCCCGTCAGGACATTCCCCTGGCGGCGGTGCTTTATTCCCCCATTGGCGGACTTACGGCTGCTGAGCTGGCGGAACTGCGGCTGACAGCATCCCAGGGGGATCTTTTCACTGCCCTGCTCCAGGCCAATGCGCCGGAGGCGGAATGCGGCCCGGAGCTTCAGGCCAAGGCAGCCCGATTCCTGCGGCAGCTTACCGGCTGGCGGAACCTTGCCCGGCGCAGCAGCGTGCCGGAGCTTATCTGGCAGCTTTACCGGGATACCGGCTATTATGATTATGTGGGCGGCATGCCCGGCGGTTTGCTGCGCCAGGCTAACCTGCGCATGCTCTGTGACCGGGCGGCGGATTATGAAAAGACCAATTTCCGCGGACTGTTCCGCTTTTTGCGCTTCATTGAAAAAATGCAGAAGCTGGAAACAGACCTGGCAGTGGCGCGTACCCTCAGTGAAAATGAGGATGTGGTGCGCATCATGACAGTCCATGAAAGCAAGGGCCTGGAATTCCCCGTGGTGGTACTGGCGGATATCGGCAAGCAGTTCAATCTGCAGGATATTTATGCGCCGCTGCTCATCCATCGTGAGCTGGGGCTGGGACCCCGCCGGGTGGACCTGGAACAGTCTGTGCGCTATCCGACCTTTGCCCGGCAGGCCATTGCCCTGCGCATGACCCAGGAGAACAAGGCAGAGGAGATGCGGGTGCTGTATGTGGCGCTGACCCGGGCCCGGGAAAAACTGATCCTGGTGGGCTCAGTCGCCAAGGATCTGGAAAAGAAGGCGGCGGAATGGTGCCGGTTCCGGAATTATCCCGGAACAGCCCTGCCGGATTATGCTCCTTTGGAGGCCAAAAGCTATCTGGACTGGATTGCCATGGCCGTTGCCCGGCATCCGGATGGGGAACTGCTCCGGAAACTGGCTGGCGCCGACCCCGGCGCGTCACCGCTGGAGTATGCCCAGGATACCCGTTGGGATCTGCGGGTGATTCCGGCGGGAGACCTGCAGGCAGAGGCGGCTGCACCGGAGGCGAAGGATGATATGCTCGTCCGGATTGCCCGTCTGGAGCCGCTGACGGAGGTAGAGGAAAATGCCGCGGTGCGGGACAGACTGGAATGGCATTACGATTTCCGCGGGGTTCAGGAGGTTCCCGCCAAGCTGTCGGTCACGGAGCTCAAGCAGCGCTTTTCGGCGGAGACAGCAGACGTCCAGGCAGAACCGCTGGTCCGCAGTGATGCGGCGCTGTTTTCCCGGCCCGCTTTCCTGCGGGAGGGCCGGAAGCTGGCAGGCAATGAATACGGTACCATCATGCATAATGTCATGGAGCATCTGGATCTGCAGCGGACCGCGGACTATGGAGAGATAAAGGGGCAGCTGGCCTCCATGGTGGAGCGGGAAATCCTGCTGCCGGAACAGCGGGATGTGGTCTACATCAAGGCAGTAGAGACCTTCTGCCATTCGACGCTGGGGCAGCGGATGAAAAATGCCTGCCGGATATGGCGGGAACTTCCCTTCAGCCGCATGCTGCCAGCCCGGCGTTTCTACCCCTCGGTGGAGGATGAACAGGAGCAGATTTTCAGCCAGGGCATCATTGACGTACTGTTTGAGGAGGCTGACGGTGACTTGGTGCTGCTGGATTATAAGACGGATAAGAATACCGATCCTGTGCGGATCCGGGAACGCTATCATCTGCAGCTGGAGCTGTACAGTGAGGCAGTGGAAGCCCTGCTGGGCAGGAAAATCAAGGAACGGTACCTTTACCTGCTGCATGATGGTACAGTGGTGCAGGTGTGAAGCCGCGATTCCCGGTTCTGCAGGAAGGGGGAAATAGAGGATTTTTCCGGATTTCGTCGAATTGTAGAAGAGTTCTGACCCGACTGGGCAGAAACAAATTTTTAAGGGGTGTTCGTATGAAATTCAGGAAATGTTTATGCAAGGGACTCATGCTGGGTATGCTGGCAGCGTCACTGGGGGGCGGAATGGAGACAACTTCAGCGGCCGCAGCGGCAGCGCCGCAGGAAATCAGTATCACTGCCATCGATGGACTGCGGATCGGCAATGCCCAGGATACCGAGGCAAAAACGGGAGTTACGGCCCTGGTTTTCCCCAGGGGAGCCCGGGCAGGTGTGGATATCAGCGGGGGCGGTCCTGCCTCCCGGGAGACACCGGTCTTATCGCCAACGACCGCGGCAACGCCGGTGAATGCCATTGTATTGGCAGGCGGTTCGGCCTATGGGCTGGAGGCCGGCAGCGGGGCGATGCGCTATCTGGAGGAACAGGGAATAGGCTATGATACGGGATTTGCGCTGGTGCCGATTGTCTGCCAGAGTGATATCTATGATCTTTCCTATGGCAGTGCCTCGGTGCGCCCGGATGGTGCCATGGGCTATGCGGCCTGCCGGGATGCCATGGAGCGGAATCGCCCGCAGCAGGGTTCCGTGGGCGCGGGTACCGGGGCTACCGTTGGCAAAATTTGTGGTATGGAGCGTTCCATGAAGTCAGGACTGGGAATCTATGCCGTGCAGCTGGGGAATTTGAAGCTGGCCGCAGTGGTGTGCGTGAATGCCCTGGGGGACGTCTATGACTACCGCAATGGACAGAAGATTGCGGGCCTTCTGCAGGCTGATCGGAAGGGCTTTGCGGATACCCGGCAGGAGCTGTATAAGATTGCCAGTCCGGTGGATATGTTTCAGCGAAACAATACCACCATCGGTGCAATCATCACCAATGGGGATTTCAATAAGGCGGAGCTCACTAAGATTGCGTCAATGACCAGAAATGCCTATGCGCGCTGCATCAATCCGGTGGGGACCCTGGCTGACGGGGATACGATATACGCGGCCTCCTGCGGACAGGTGAAGGCGGATCTCAACATGGCCGGTACACTGGCGGCTGATGTGATGGCCGAGGCCATTCGCCGGGCCATAGAGAACTCAAAGATGCCGGATGGTGATTACCTGGCAGCCTGCCGCAAGCCGGGGAAATAACCGTTTATTGCCATAGGGACCGGCAGGAAGAAGCCGGTTTTGTGCCGGAGCAGCATTGTGAAGGAGGAAGTTGCTATTACATTTAACCAAAAAGTACTTGACCTGAAGTGAACTCCAGGATGTACAATGTATAATGTAGTAGGTTAATCCTGTATTTATTGGAGGGCTTAAGGTGGAAAAAGCAAAGGTCTATTTTACGGATTTCCGTGCAGGCATAGGTACGAATCTTCTGCAGAAACTGCAGCGGCTATGTCTGGCCGCGGGAATCAAAAACATCGACATGGATGGCAAATTTGTCGCCATCAAGATGCACTTTGGGGAGTTGGGCAATCTCTCCTTTTTGCGGCCGAACTATGCCAAGGCCGTGGCGGATCTGGTCAAGGACCAGGGAGGAAGACCCTTCCTGACGGACTGCAACACGCTCTATCCAGGCAGCCGCAAGCATGCCCTGGAGCATATGGATTGCGCCAACCTCAATGGCTTCAATCCTACAACCACAGGCTGCCAGATCATCATTGGCGATGGCCTGCGGGGAACGGATGATGTAACTGTACCGGTGAAGAACGGCGAATATGTGAAGGAAGCAAAGATCGGCCGGGCAATCATGGATGCGGATGTATTCATCAGCCTGGCCCATTTCAAGGGCCACGAGATGACCGGTTTTGGCGGCGCTATCAAGAATATCGGCATGGGCTGCGGCAGCCGGGCTGGTAAAATGGAGCAGCATTCCTCAGGAAAGGTCGTTGTCGATGAAGAGCTTTGCCGCGGCTGTCGCCGCTGCGCAAAGGAGTGCGGCTCGGATGCCATTACCTATGTGGATAACAAGGCGCATATCGATCCGGAAATCTGCAAGGGCTGCGGCCGCTGTATCGGTGCCTGCTCCTATGATGCGCTTTCCAATTCCCAGTGGGACGCCGGAGATCTGCTGGATCGGAAGATGGCGGAATACGCTCAGGCGGTATGCCAGGATCGGCCGACCTTCCATATCAATCTGGCGATGGATATCTCACCAAACTGTGACTGTCACGGGGAAAATGATGCCGCAATCCTGCCGAACATCGGCATGTTTGCCTCCTTTGATCCCGTAGCGGTTGACCAGGCCAGTGCCGATGCCTGCCAGCAGCAGGAGCCGATGCCGAACAGCCAGCTTTCTGATAACCTGGCCAAACCGGATTGGCACCATCATCACGATCATTTCCTGGACAGCAATCCCAATGTACATTGGAAGGAAACCCTGGAGCACGCCGAGAAAATCGGATTGGGCACCAGAGAATATGAACTGATCAGGCTGAAGTAAAACAGAAGCCGTGCTGCAGCAGTAAAATACTGCAGCGCGGCTTTTTTGCTGCCCGCTAAAAGGCAGCGATAGGCAGAGGTATTTCTATCATACTTAAATATGCCACAGTTATTGACATATGACAATAACTGTGGCATACTAATAATTGACATATGTCAATTACTCATCTGTGATAAAAGGAGACGATAAATATGAAAGTTGCGGTTACCTATGCAAATGGCAATATTTTTCAGCATTTTGGAAAGTCGGAGGCTTTTAAGGTTTATGTGTGCGAGGGAAATCAAGTGGCGTCCAGTGAGGTAATCGGTACGGATGGTCAGGGACATGGTGCTCTGGCGGGCCTGCTGCGGGGCAGAAGCATCGATGCGCTCATTTGCGGCGGCATCGGCGGCGGTGCCCAGCAGGCATTGGCCGATGCGGGCATCAAACTGTACGGCGGGGTCAAGGGCAGCTGTGATGAGGCTGTGGCTGCTCTGCTGGCAGGAAAGCTCAGCTATGACCCGGCGGTGGCCTGCGATCATCATGGCAGTCAGCATGGCAATGGACAGCATGGCTGCGGCAGTCATTGCCATTCCTGAGGAATAGGCTGCTCAGTCCACCGTCTCCGGCGCATACAGCGGCAGGGCGGTATTCTTCCGATAGTCCTTGGGGGTCTGATGGAACAGCTCGCGGAAGGCGCGGGAAAAAGTGGAGTAATCCCGGAACCCGCAATCGAAGCAGATCTTCGTCAGGGGAAGATCGCTGCGCAGCAGGCTGCGGGCCTTCAGCAGGCGTTTGCTGGTGATGTACTGATGGATGCTGTAGCCGGTTTCTGCCTTGAATTTCCGCATCATATGGTATTTGCTGAGGAAGAACTGGGCAGCCAGGGCATCGATGGAGAGATCATCGAAAAGATGCTCATTGATATAGGTTAACAGCGGCAGTATTTTTTTATCGTAGACAGCGGGATGGAGCTCATCGATTTCATGATCCAGCAGGGCACGGTTGAGCAGGATCATGAATTCCAGAAAGAGCATTTCTGTATAGAGTTCATGGGCAAAGCCCTGCTGGTGTGCGGTGGTTTCGAGCTTTTCCATATGGAAAAGCAGATCATGGCTTTTTCCGGGGGGCAGATGCATGACACTGGAGGTGGCGCTGGCCTGCTGGAAGCAGGCGGAGAGATCCTCCTCCTGCCGGGCATAATGCTGCAGGAACCGGGGCGATACATAGATGACGATGCGTTCGTAGGGTACGCCTGGCTGGGGGACCGGACGATGGATTTCGCCGGCGCTCACGAACAGGATATCGCGGGGGGCGAGCGGATAGGTTTTTCCCTCAATGATGTAGTCGGCCCTGCCATTCAGGAACAATATGATTTTGTGGAAATCATGGTAATGGAAGGGAATGGGCTTCATGGCGGTATCCTTCAGGCGGAAGACCCGGAATTCCTGGCGCAGATAGCCCTTCTTTTCATAGTCTGGCATGATGATCAGCTCCTCATGCACCATTATAGAGCATTTTTTGCAATTTATAAAGCATATGAAGCAATTTGATGATAAATATTGCTTCATATGCTTTTTTATTGACAAAGAGTAAGAAAATAATTATAATTAATGTATAAACAAATGAATAGTTGTTCATATGTTAGGAGTGAAGGATATGAAAAAGATTGTAAAGCTGCGGGATCTGGAATGCGCAAACTGCGCGGCAAAGATGGAGACAGGGATCCGCGCATTGCCCGGTGTGGAAAGCGCTGCGGTGAACTTCATGGCGGAAAAGCTGACAGTAGAGGCCCCTGCGGAGCAGATGGATGCCATTCTGGCGCAGGCAGAAAAAATCATCCATCGCCTGGAACCGGATGTGAGGATTCAGGCTTAAGGGCGCGGGCACTCCCGCAGGAAAGGAAGATTCCGATGACAAAAAGACAAAAGAAGTTTTTGGTGCGGATCCTCATAGCGGCGGTGCTATTCACCGCCGGCATGCTGCTGGATGGCCCGGCGGCTGCCGGCTTGCTGCTGGTCAGCTATGCCTGGATCGGCTGGGATATCCTTTGGCGGGCCGTCGTCAATATCCGGCATGGTGAGGTTTTCGATGAGAATTTCCTCATGTCCATTGCCACTATCGGCGCTCTGGGCCTGGGAGAGTTTTCCGAGGGCGCGGCGGTGATGCTGTTCTATCAGCTGGGGGAGTGGTTCCAATCCTACGCGGTTGCCCGTTCCCGGCATTCCATTGCCGCCCTTATGGACATCCGTCCGGATACGGCTCATGTGGAGCGGGATGGCAAACTGCTGACGGTTTCTCCGGAGGAGGTCAGCGCAGGTGAGCAGATCTTGGTGCGGCCGGGAGAACGGGTACCCATTGACGGTACGGTATTGGCAGGCAGCTCCTTTCTGGATACATCAGCCCTGACGGGAGAGGCTCTGCCGCGGGAGGTGCTGCCGGGTATGGAAATCATCAGCGGCTGCGTGAACCAGACGGCACCGCTGACAATCCAGACCAGCCGGCTGTTTGCGGAGTCCACTGTTTCTCGTATCCTGGAGCTGGTGGAGAATGCCAGCGGCCGGAAGGCCCGCATGGAGGGCTTCATCACCCGTTTTGCCCGCTGGTATACGCCGCTGGTGGTCTTTGCAGCTTTGGCACTGGCCCTGCTGCCGCCGCTGCTTTTGGGACAGCCCTTTGCTGACTGGATATATCGGGCATTGACCTTTCTGGTCATTTCCTGCCCCTGCGCACTGGTCATTTCAGTTCCCCTGAGTTTTTTCGGCGGCATTGGCGGTGCTTCCCGCAGCGGTGTGCTGGTCAAGGGCAGCAATTACCTGGAGGCGCTGGCCCAGGTGGATACGATTGTCTTTGATAAAACGGGAACACTGACCCAGGGCGTTTTTCAGGTATCGGAAATCCTGCCTGCCGGCGGGGCATCATCGGCGCTTTTGGAACTGGCTGCCCATGTGGAAGGCTATTCGCTGCATCCCATCGGCGCTTCCATCCGGAAGGCCTACGGCCGGGAACTGGACCTGGAGCGGGTCCGTGATCTGCAGGAAATTGCGGGTCAGGGGCTGCAGGCTGTTTTTGATAGCCGTCCGGTACTGCTGGGCAATGAAAAGCTGCTCCGGTCCCATGGGGTGGATGTCCCTGATATATCGGCTGGCGGAACCGTGATTTATGCGGCAGTGGATGGAGTGTATGCCGGCTGTCTGCGCATTGAGGACGCGCTGAAGCCGGATGCCGTGTCAGCGGTGGCTGCACTGCGAAGGCTGGGGGTGCAGAAGACGGTGATGCTCACTGGTGACAGCCAGGCCTCTGGCGAAAAGGCAGCCGGCCAGCTGGGGCTGGACGAGGTATGGACTGGATTGCTGCCCGCGGATAAGGTGAACCGTGTGGAGGAGCTGCTGGATAAAAAGGTGCGGGGGAAGACACTGGCCTTTGTGGGCGATGGCATCAATGATGCGCCGGTACTGGCCAGAGCTGATGTGGGCATTGCCATGGGCGGCCTGGGGTCTGATGCGGCCATCGAGGCTGCGGATGTGGTGCTCATGACAGACGAGCCCTCCAAGATCGCAGAGGCCATTGGAATTGCCCGCAAGACTGTGGGCATTGCCCGGCAGAACATCGTTTTCGCCATCGGCATCAAACTGCTGGTATTGTGTCTGGGAGCCCTGGGAGCGGCCAACCTCTGGGAAGCGGTTTTTGCGGATGTGGGAGTATGTGTACTGGCTGTTTTCAATGCCATGCGGGCGATGCGGACAAAGACCGCTGTCCCGGCGGACAGGCTCCAGCCTGTTCCTGTGAAGGATTGAGGCTACAGGCAAAAGGGATTCTTTTCTGGAACACAGGAATTAATAGCATTTTTTGCAAGGCTGATAGCAGTTTTAGCATTTTATTTGCACATGATGCTTGCTATACTAAGAGTATCAAAAGACGGAGGTGCTCGATGATGATGATTGTTAAGAATTTTACGTTCCAGGGCGTTGAATATATGGTGTGCAATACTACCGATGGTTATGTACCAGGTATGGCGGCCCGTGAATTGTTGGCTGATCGTCGTCATGGTGTGGGCGCTGACCGCATCCTGCTGGTGAAGCTGGCAGGCGAGCAGGAATTGCAGGCATTTACGGCGGATGGACAGTATACCGCAGTTACCGCTGAGGACTGGCTCATCTTCGGGCTGTATCTGCGCCAGGCAGGGCTGTCCGCCAATGCGGCCGGTTTTGCCAGGGTCCTGGGAGACCAGGCACTTTTGCAGCTCCAGGCAGTGGAATCCAAGGTTTCCTTCTTTGAGGCGCATGTGACCAATGCCTTTTGCCAGAAGCTGATCGCGTTAGATAAGGACGCAGAGATGCTGGCCTGCTGAATATCAGATAAATGATTGACAATCCGGAAAACGCGTAGCTGTTTTCCGGATTTTTTGTCGTATTTGGCAAGGGAATGAGTAAAGGCGGGGGTAAATCCGTTGACAGTTTTTCGTCATTTCTGTTATGATGTAAAGGTGGAAATAGTTCCCGTCATATCACGGAGAAATTAGGAGATGATTGATTCATGAAGGTGGCCATAGTTATGGGAAGCGATTCCGACTGGCCGATTTTGAAGCCAGCCGTTGAGCTTTTGAAACAGTTTGAGATTGAATCAGAGGTAGTGGTGGCTTCTGCCCATCGTACGCCGGGCAAGGTGCGCGATTTTGTCACGTCTGCGCCAGAGCGCGGAATCGGTGTATTCATATCTGCGGCAGGGGCGGCAGCCCATTTGGGCGGCGTCATTGCCAGCTATACCACGCTGCCGGTCATTGGTGTGCCCATCAATGCCACGCCCCTCAATGGCATGGATGCGCTGCTGAGCACCGTGCAGATGCCCTCAGGAATACCGGTTGCCACCATGGCAATCAATGGCGCGAAGAACGCGGCCATTTTTGCTGTGCAGATTTTTGCTGTGTCCGATAAGGGCCTGCAGGAGAAGCTGGCAGCATACCGTGAAAAAATGATACAGGATGTAGAGAAAAAAGCAGCTCATGTCGCAGCCCAGCTATGACTATGATGCTGCTTTTTTATATGCATGCCATTTGGATGGAGGATGTTGGACACAGATGAAAACAAGGTCGCTTACAGGGAAATCCTTTACCGACGGACAGGAGAAGCAGGACAAATGATAGATATTATGGATGCCAACAAGTGGAAAGAAGAATGCGGTGTATTCGGGGTGTATTCCCCTGAGGAAAATGTTTCGGAGATGACCTATCTGGGGCTTTATGCGCTGCAGCACAGGGGACAGGAAAGTGCGGGCATTGCCATTACAGACGGGGCCTGGATGGATGTGACCCGGGGCATGGGACTGGTGAATGAGGTGTTCCGCCATCAGATTCCTTCAATGGAGAACCAGTGCATCGCTATCGGCCATGTGCGTTATTCGACGACAGGTTCCAGCCTGCTGGCCAATACCCAGCCCCTCATTGCCAATTACGCGGGGGGAAAAATCAGCCTGGCTCATAATGGAAATCTGACCAATGCCGCTGAAATCCGGCATAAGCTGGAGCAGAAGGGGACGATTTTCCAGACCTCCATTGATTCAGAGGTCATTGTGAATCTCATCGCCCGTTCCCGCAAGGCTTCCATTGAAGAAAAGATCATGGAAAGCCTCAAGCAGATCAAGGGAGCGTACTGTCTGACCATCATGACAGAAGAGAAGCTCATTGGTGCCCGGGATCCCCATGGGTTCCATCCCCTGTGCATCGGCCGCACAGAGGGGGCCTGGGTGCTTTCCTCGGAGACCTGCGGCCTGGATGTGGTCGGAGCTGAATTCGTGCGGGATGTGGAGCCCGGTGAGCTGGTGGTCATCGATGGAAACGGGCTGCAATCCTATAAATTCGGCAAGAAAACCAAGCGGGCGTCCTGCATATTCGAGCATATCTATTTCGCCCGTCCGGATTCCATCATCGATGGGCAGAGCGTGCATGCAGCCCGGTTCATGATGGGCCGTATCCTGGCCCGGGAAAGCAAGTTCAAGGGCGATATCGTCATTTCAGTGCCGGACTCCGGCAATACGGCAGCTACCGGCTATGCCTTTGAGTCAGGGATCCCTTATATGGAAGGGCTGATAAAGAACCGTTATATCGGCCGCACCTTCATCCAGCCCACCCAGAAGAAGCGGGATACGGCTGTGAAGCTGAAGCTGAACCCCATTCGTTCCGTGGTGGCAGGGAAGTCTGTGATCATGGTGGACGATTCCATTGTGCGGGGTACCACCAGCGGCAAAATCGTGCGCATGCTGCGGGAGGCCGGGGCCAAAGAGGTGCATATGTGCATCAGCTCGCCGCCCATTGGCTATCCCTGCTATTATGGCATCGATACCTCGGTGCGCAAGGAACTCATCGCGGCGACGAAGACCGTAGAGGAAATCCGGGAGTTCATCGGGGCGGATTCCCTGCACTTCCTGTCCCTGGAGGGACTGCGCCAGTGCGTGGCTGATCCGGATGAGATGTGCTATGCCTGCTTCAACAGTGCCTATCCCATCAAGCAGAATCCGGAGCTGCCGGCAGGGGCCGATAAGTATGTGTTTGAACAGCGGAAAAATAAATAAATGAGGAATGTGTTGCGCTGAGCTGGCTTAGCGCAACATCCTGTTTTTTACTGAAACATTATGAATTTTTGGAGGATGAAATGGAAAAGAAACTCACATATCGCGATGCTGGTGTAGATATTGACGCAGGTAATTACTCGGTGTCCCTGATCAAGGACAGTGTAAAGGCTACCTACCGTCCTGAGGTATTGGGAGATCTGGGCGGCTTTGGCGGCCTGTTCGCGCTGAACAGCGGAAAATACCAGGAGCCGGTGCTGGTTTCCGGTACTGATGGCGTGGGCACGAAGCTGCGCATTGCCTTCATGCTGAACAAGCATGATACCGTGGGACAGGATGCGGTGGCCATGTGCGTGAACGATATCCTGGTGCAGGGAGCTGAGCCCTTGTATTTCCTGGATTATCTGGCGGTGGGCAAGCTGGATCCGGAGCAGGTGGCGGCAGTGGTCAAGGGTGTGGCCAATGCCTGCAAGGAGTCCGGCTGTGCACTGATCGGCGGAGAAACCGCTGAGATGAGCGGCTTTTATCCTGTGGGCGAATACGACATCGCCGGCTTTGCCGTGGGTGTGGTGGATAAATCCAGAATCATCACCAGTGAGCGGGTGCAGGAGGGGGATGTGCTTTTAGGGCTGCCTTCCTCAGGCGTGCATTCCAACGGCTTTTCCCTGGTGCGCAAGATCTGCTTCGATGTGAAGGGCTTCAAGGGCGATGAGTACATTGACAGCCTGGGCAAGACCATCGGGGAGGAGCTGCTGACGCCGACCCGCCTCTATCCGAAGGTATGCCTGCCGCTCATCGAAAAATTCGATATCCACGGCATGGTCCATGTTACCGGCGGCGGCTTCTACGATAATATTCCCCGGGCATTGCCGGAGGATATGTCGGTGGAGGTGAATGCCTCAGCCTGGGAGGTTCCGGAGATTTTCCGGCTGCTGAAGTCCTGGGGCAATGTGGAATGGAAGGAAATGTACCGGACCTTCAATATGGGCATCGGCATGGTGCTCATGGCCTCTCCCCAGGAAGCTGAAAAAATCAAAGAGCATCTTACCGCGGCAGGGGAAACCTGTTATGAAATCGGTCGAGTGGTCAAGGGCGGCCATAATGTGACCATCAAAGGCGGCGTTTTCGATGCATGAGGCAGTATTGGGAGTTCTTTGTTCTGGACGCGGAACCAATCTGCAGTCCATCATCGCCGCAATAGAAAGCGGGCAGATTCCCGGAAAAATTGGGCTGGTGCTTACCGACAAGCCGGAAGCCAAGGCCCTGGAACGGGCAGAAAAGGCAGGGATTCCCCATGCCTGCGTGGATCGCCGTGGCTGTGCTTCCAAGCAGGAGTTTGAGGAACAGCTGGCAGCCCGGCTCAAGGAGGCAGGCGTCACCCTGGTGATCCTGGCGGGTTTCATGCGTATTCTGAGTCCTTATTTTGTACAGGAATTCAAGGGCCGTATCATGAATATCCATCCCTCCCTGCTTCCCTCCTTCGGGGGGGCCCATGCCCATCGGGATGTGCTGGCTTATGGGGTGAAGGTGTCCGGCTGCACCATCCATTTTGTGGATGAGGGCATGGACAGCGGCCCTATCATCCTGCAGGACACAGTGCCTGTGCTGGATGACGATACAGAGGATACCCTGGCGGCCCGCGTGCTGGAAAAGGAACACATCCTTTATCCCCGGGCCATTGAGCTCTACTTAAACGGCCGTCTGCAAATCGATGGCCGTCATGTAAAGATAAAGAACTGCTGATGTATGGCAGGCAAAAAAATTAAAGAAAAGGTGGAGATTGTAATGAAAATCAAACGTGCTCTGATCAGTGTTTCGGACAAGACCGGTGTTGTTGAGCTGGCCAAGAAGCTCCATGCCGCAGGCATAGAAATCGTTTCGACGGGTGGGACGATGAAGGCAATCAAGGATGCTGGCGTTCCCGTCATGTATGTGAGCGATGTTACTGGTTTCCCGGAGATCATGGACGGGCGGGTAAAGACCCTGAATCCTTATATTCACGGCGGCATTCTGGCTGTACGGGATAATCCGGCCCATGTACAGGCCATGAAGGAACATAAAATCACGCCCATCGACATGGTAGTGGTCAATCTCTATCCCTTCAAGCAGACCATTGAGAAGCCGAATGTCACCCTGGCTGAGGCTATCGAGAACATCGATATCGGCGGGCCCGCCATGATCCGTGCCGCGGCCAAGAACTTCAAGTTCGTTACCGTGGTGACCAATCCTTCCCGTTATGATGAGATTGCAGCCAGCATTGCCAAGGATGGCTGCGTCCATGGGATGCTGCGCATGGAACTGGCCCAGGAGGCTTTTTCCCATACGGCGAAATACGATGACTGCATCCAGAACTATCTGCAGGAACAAATCAATAAATAAGCGGGGTTAGGTATGAATATTTTAGTAATCGGCGGTGGCGGCCGTGAGCATGCGCTGGCCTGGAAGCTCCATCAGAGCTCCAAGGCGGAGAAGCTCTATGCGATTCCGGGAAATCCGGGTATGGCTGCTATTGCGGAATGTGTGTCGGAAATTTCCATTGGAGATAACGCTGCACTGGTGAATTTTGCTTTGGAAAAGAAAATCGGCCTGGTGGTGGTAGGACCGGAGGTACCCTTGACCAATGGGGTGGTAGATGCCATGAGCCGTGCCGGCATCAAGGCTTTCGGCCCCACGAAGCTGGCGGCTGAGATCGAGGGCTCCAAGGCCTTCTGCAAGGACCTCATGAAGAAATACGGGATTCCGACAGCTAAGTATCAGGTGTTCACTGAGGCCGGGGCGGCCAGGGAATACATCAAAAAAGAGGGCGCTCCCATTGTGATCAAGGCCGACGGTCTGGCTGCCGGCAAGGGCGTCATTGTGGCGGAGACGGAAGCCCAGGCACTGGCCGCTGTGGATGAAATCATGTGCGACAAGGCCTTTGGCAGTGCCGGCAGCCGGGTGGTCATAGAGGAGTGCCTGGTGGGCGAGGAAGCATCGCTGCTGACCTTCACCGATGGGGAGACCATCGTTCCCATGGTTTCTTCCCAGGATCACAAGCGGGCCTATGATGGGGACAAGGGGCCGAATACCGGCGGCATGGGTACCTATGCTCCGGCTCCGGTGGCAACGCCGGAGATCGTGGCTCAGGCCCAGCGGGAAATCCTGGATCCGGTCATTGCGGCCATGCGCCAGGAGGGACGCACCTATAAAGGGTGTCTCTACGCCGGTCTCATGATTACGGCTGAAGGGCCGAAGGTCATTGAATTCAATGCCCGTTTCGGCGATCCGGAGACTCAGGTGGTACTGCCGCTGCTGGAAAGCGATCTGGTGGATATCATGATCGCCTGTGTGGACGGCACACTGAAGGACCTGGATATCCAATGGAGCCAGGGAGCCGCAGTCTGTGTTGTCATGGCGGCGGGCGGCTATCCGAAATCCTATGCCAAGGGTGATGCGATCACTGGACTGGAAGCTGCGGCGGACCGCGGCGCGGTGGTATTCCATGCGGGCACAGCCCAAAAGGAAGGCCGTATCGTCACCAACGGAGGCCGGGTGCTGGGCGTAGTGGCCAAGGGCGGTAACATCCGCTCGGCGGTGGACAAGGCCTATGCCGGAGTCCGGGAAATCCATTTTTCCGGGGCCGAATACCGCAAGGACATCGCCCATCGGGCACTGGAACGGCTGGAAAAATAAAGGACATAAAAAAACGGCATCCGCGGATGCCGTTTTTTTTATGTCCTTTATTTGGGATTGTATTCCACAATCTTGATGTCCTTCTGCTGGTTGAGGTCGATGATCTCATCCTGGCTGATGCTCACCAGAGGCAGGGATGAGAAATCATCCGCATAGCGGACGATGGTGCCCCGCTTGCCGTTATTCAGCACCACAGTGGAGCCGAGGAACACATCCTTGATATGCTTGAGCATGGCCACGCATATTTCCGCATCCAGCCGGGACGCGTACATATCCTCCGTGATGCGGGCGATGGCAGTGAAGGGAGTCTGTTTAATCCGGCCCTCCCGCTCCGTGGTGATATTATCGTAGATGTCCGCAATAGCTATGATCCGGGCGTATTTATGGATGTCCTTTCCACTGGAGTTGAAAGGGAAGCCGCTGCCGTCCATGCGCTCATGATGCTGCAGCGCTGCCAGGCGCACTCCTTCCGAGATATCCGGTTTAGCGCTCAGGATATGATGCCCGTCCAGGGTGTGCTTCATGTAGTCATCCAGATCCTTACCCCGGAGATTTTCCACCTGTTTGCTCAGCAGCCGTTCGGAAAAATGGGTTTTGCCTATATCATGCAGGAAGCCGGCCAGGATCAGATCCCGGGTCTCCTCCTTTGGCAGCTGCAGCCATTTGGCGATGACACCTGCCAGAATGGATACCCGCAGGGAGTGATTGTACACATCGCTGGCCAGATGATTCAGCTCATACAGATAGTCCACCACACCGCTTTCCTTCACCATGGGGACCAGGGAATGATCCACCAGGGTATCGGTTTTTTCCATGGGTACATTGCCGTCCTTGGCGGCTATGTCAAAAATTTCTGTGGCGGTGTGCACCACATCATGGTATTTTGTCACAAAGGCATTGCTGCGGCTGAACATGGCCTGGACATTTTGATAGCTGGCGCTCAGATCGTATTCGTCCTTGATATATACCAGCGGGATGTTCAAGAATTCGAGCCGGGTGATGTGGGCTTTGGTCAACAGGGTGTTTTCTGACAGGATCACAACCATATCATTATTGATGATTGTACGAGCCAGCACCATACCCGGCTTTAATTCTTCGACAGTAAGCGATTTCACAATAAATCCCCCTTTATGGATGAATAGAGAAGCACTCTATATCTTTATCATAATTCCTTAAAGAATAATTCTCTAAATTTTTGTAAATTCCTACTGGGAAAAAGAAAATATGTGCAATAGACCTATTGGAATGAGGAAAAATTATCCCGGAAAAAATTCTGTGCGGGTAAGAAAAAGGGCGTTTGAAGGTGCATGGCGGAGAAAAAAGAAAATAACCTTTAAAAGAGCAATAGTTTAATGGTTTCGCAATTTAATAAACTAAAGTATAATCGTTACATGGTTACAAACAAAAGGGTATCCTGAGGGATGCGAAAGAGATGGAGAGGATTTCAATGAAGAAAATCATAGCAATCTGCCTGATGGCAATCATGGCAGCGGCGGTATTCACCGGCTGCGGTTCCGATACCGCCAAGAAGGATTCTGCTCCTGCCAAGAAAATCGTAGTGGGGCTGGATGATAATTATCCGCCTATGGGTTTCAAGGACGAAAAGAATGAGATCACCGGCTTTGATGTGGATCTTGCCAAGGAGGCCTCCAAACGCCTGGGCCGCGAGGTGGAATTCAAGGCTATCGACTGGGCCAGCAAAGAGGCTGAGCTCAAGAGCAGCCGGGTGGATGTACTCTGGAACGGTCTGGATATCACGGAGAAGCGCAAGGAGAACATGCTGTTCAGCGATCCCTACATGGATAATAAGCAGATCATTTTCGTGAAGAAGGGGACTGCAGGCATCAAATCCGAGGCTGATCTGGCCGGCAAGACGGTAGGTACTCAGAGCGGCGGTACGGCTGAGGAATACATTGATGGGAATGCAGCTTTTAAGAACAGCATGAAGGAAGTCAAAAAGTATTCCGACTATATTTCCGCCTTCATGGATCTGGAAAACGGCCGGCTGGATGCTATTGTAGCGGATGAGATCACGGGCCGCTATTATATGAGCAAGCACCCGGACAGCATCGAGGCTGTAGATGTGGCTGTCGGTCCGGTCAGCACCTTTGGCATTGGCTTCCGCAAGGATGACCAGGCGCTGCGGGATGAAGTGCAGAAGGTACTGGATGAAATGAAGAAGGATGGGACCATGGCCAAGATTTCTGAGAAATGGTTCGGCAAGGATATCACCAAGAAATAAGCAGCTGACAATGTACCCGGCGGGGGTCTCTCCGTCGGGTACATTTTTTTCTTTTCTTTTTTCTCTGTATGGGGTACAATATAGCTTATTAGTGCTTTGCCGCTTTTGCTCGTTAAAGAAGGAGAGAATTTTATGGAAAAACTCATGGGGACAGTCCTTTTGATGCTGGATGGTACCCAGATTACGCTGCAGATTTTTTGTGTGACACTGGCCATGGCCCTTCCCCTGGGACTGCTGGCGGCTTTGGCCCGCATATCGAAGCTGCGGCCATTGAGCCTGCTCATGGAGCTTTATATCTGGATCATGCGGGGAACACCGTTGATGCTCCAGCTGCTGTTCGTGTATTTTGCTCTGCCTATGATCGGCATCCGGCTGCCGGATATCGCTGCGGCGCTGCTGGCCTTTACGCTGAACTATGCGGCCTATTTCGCGGAAATCTTCCGGGCGGGGATCCAGTCCATTCCCCGGGGACAGTATGAAGCGGCCAAGACTCTGGGGATGAGTTATTCCCAGACCATGCGGCGCATCATCATACCCCAGATGATCCGGCACGTGCTGCCGCCGATCAGCAATGAGACCATCAATCTGGTAAAGGATACTTCCTTGATTTATATTTTGGCCATGAACGATCTGCTGCGGGTAGCCCGTACTATTGTGCAGCGTGAATTCGATATGACGCCCTTTGTGGTGGCGGGGGTATTTTATCTGGCTATGACCTTCGTACTCACCTGGATCTTTAAGAAGCTGGAGGCGCATTATGCAAAATATGATAAATGATGAAGACATGATGCTGCGGATGCATCAGATCCATAAACGGTTCGGTTCCCTGGAGGTGCTGAAGGGCATCGATATGGAGGTGCGCCGCGGAGAGGTGCTGGCGGTCATCGGCCCCAGCGGCTCAGGAAAAAGCACTATGCTGCGCTGCCTGAACCGGCTGGAAACCATCGACCAGGGTTCTATTGAAATCAAGGGGGAATTCCTGGCCGTGCAGAATGAGCAGGGCTATTCGGAGTATGCTTCAGCGGCAAAATGCCGGGAGCTGCTGTCCTGTATGGGCATGGTGTTCCAGCAGTTCAATCTTTTTCCCCATATGACAGTGCTGCAGAATCTTCTGGAGGCCCCGGTGCAGGTGAAGAAACGTTCCCGGGATGAGGTGCTGCCAGAGGCCGAGGAGCTTTTGCGCAAGGTGGGCCTTTTTGATAAACGGGATGCCTATCCCTCCCGGCTGTCCGGCGGGCAGCAGCAGCGGGTGGCTATCGCCCGGGCGCTGGCCATGCAGCCGGATATCATGCTCTTCGATGAGCCTACCTCGGCTCTGGATCCGGAGCTGACCGGTGAGGTGCTGAAGACCATGCGGGAGCTGGCCGCCGAGCATATGACCATGGTGGTGGTGACCCACGAGATGGCCTTTGCCCGGGAGGCGGCTCAGCGGGTGATCTTCATGGCCGATGGCAGCATTGTGGAAGAAGGGGAACCGGTAGAATTTTTCCAGCATCCGAAGGAAGAACGTACCCAGGCCTTTTTACAGAATATGCTCTAAAAATCTTGAGACTTGCAATTTCCTTTTTTTCAGTGGATAATAAGAGGAAAGAGAAGTTTTAGCTATTTTTGGAGGAATTCGATGATTCGTTTTTTCATGATGTTCCTGATGGTTTTGATGGCGCTGGGAATTCCCTTTACGGCCCAGGCGGCTGCTTTTGGCCAGCGGGCGGCGAATATGGCGGAGATCAAGGCCATTCGCGTGAGCAGCACTGCTGATAAGGTACGGCTGGTGGTGGATGCCACGAAGGAAGTGGATTATGAGACCGTGGTGCTGTCCAAGCCCGGGCGGGTTGTGGTGAACCTGACCGGTGCCTGGCTGAGCCCCGCAGTGAAGAAGAATATGGATCTGGGCAGCCGCTTCGCCGGCAAAGTACGGGTGGCCCAGTTCAATCCGAATACGGTCCGCATCGTGGTGGAGACCAGTGTGGGCCGCAATAATTATGAAGTTTTTTCTCTAAAGGGCGGTGAGTCGCCCTATCGGGTGGTCATGGATTTCGGGAACCTGAGCAAGGGATCTTCCGGTGCAGCTATAAAATTCCCCACGGGGCATGGGAATGATGCTCCGGCGGATAAGCCGACGAAGCCGGCGGGAAAAACTGACACCAAGCCGGGGACCGGCGGCCAGGCCTCTAGCGGGTCTTCTGGTGCGGGAATCGTCATACCGCCGGTGATCAAGCGGGAGCCGTTCTTTTCCCCAGGCCTGTCCGGCAAGAAGATTGCGCTGGATGCGGGGCATGGCGGCAACGATGCGGGAGCCGTCGGGCCTACCGGGGTAATGGAAAAAAGCATTACGCTGCGGGTGGCGAAAGCGGTCCAGCAGCTGCTCACGGCGGCGGGGGCGCAGGTGCTTATGACCCGTACAACAGATACAGAGGTCTCGGCCAAGCATGCACTGGCTTCCGATGTGGAGGAACTGCAGGCCCGCTGTGATGTGGCCAACGATGAGGATGCGGATATTTTCCTGAGCATCCATATGGATTCCTTTGCCGGCGGCGATGCCAAGGGAACCACCGGGTATTATTACGGTGAGGGAACCTCATCAGGCCAGCGGCTGGCGAATCGGGTGCATCTCGCAGTGGCTGCGGCACTGGGCATCCAGGACCGGGGCACAAAGAGCTGCAATTTCTATGTGGTCAAGCATACGGTTATGCCGGCTGCGCTCATCGAGGTAGCCTTTGTCTCCAATCCTGAGGAAGAGAAGCTTATGAACTCGGAAGCGGGTGTGAAAAAGGCAGCCCAGGGCATTGTGGATGGTTTGCAGAAATTTTTCGGCAGCTGATTCTGCCTTGACGGATAACAGCTGTCTGTATTAGAATAGTTGGAGAATCATAAGCCTTATCCGGATGTTTTGCGGGTAAGGCTTTCGTAGTGAAGTGAGGATGGGGAAAAGATGGATGATGTAAAGAATAGTGCGGCACCGGATCTGGATGCTATGCTGGAGGAAGAAAAGCAGCAGCGCCACAGTCAGCTCATGCGCCGCAGGGTGCCGGAGGAACAGACGCTGTCCGCGGCTTTGATGGCCATGACGAAGCAGGAGCTGGATGATATAAGGTATAATCTCTGCGTGAAGGGCGCCAGCTCTTTGAAAAAGGCAGAGTTGGCGGAAAAGCTGGTGGCGGAGATTATTCTCTTTTCCCATCGCTGGTTTGTTTCCATGCTGGAGGAGCAGTATGAGATGTTTTCCTATCTCTGCCAGCATGGCGGTATCACCACGGAATTCAAGCAGGATGATGCCAGGCTGGATTATCTCCGGGGTATTGGACTGCTGGCCTGCGGCGCGCTGGATGGCAGGCTGGCCTGGTATATGCCGAAGGAAATACAGGCCGAATTCAGGAAGCTGGACAGCGCGGCTTTGAAAAAAGCTGCAGCGGCGAATTCGGAGATGCTGCGGTTGGCTGGCGGCATGGTTTTCTATTATGGGGTGCTGGACTACGATCAGCTTTTTGCCCGGGTGAACACTTTGCTGGATCCGTCGGATCGCATGGAATTTTTTGATTTTCTGGGTGTCATGCTGAATGGCGGCTGCTGGTACAGCCATCTGGTGACTACGGAGCATGGTCTGCACTATTATACGGTGCTCCATGCAGAGGCACTGGAAAATGAGCAGCGCCAGCGGGAACAGCTGGATTATGCGGCCTTTTCCTACGACCGGCTCTATGAGGCCGGCGAGGAAAACTATATTGAAGCTACCCCGGAGTATAAACAGCTGGCGCAGTTTTTCATGAAAAAGCATGATCGTGATGTGCTGCAGGCAGCGGATATTGTGGGTGAGATCACCATCATACTGCAGAACGGCAGCGGCATGCAGGAGGTCGTGGAATATCTGGAATCCCAGCAGCTGCTGCAGGATGAGGCTCTGGCATCGGAGCTCACACCGCTGCTCATCGCCTACAACAATACGCTGCCGCTCTGGTCCCTGAAGGGGCATACCCCGGGGGAACTGATGGATCCGGACAGTGCACGGGCTGCGCAGGCCCCGGTGGTGCAGCATGAAGCCCATAAGCCCAAGGTGGGACGCAATGATCCCTGTCCCTGCGGCAGCGGGAAAAAATATAAAAAATGCTGCTATAATAAGGATTGGCTTGGTGAGTAAATGGGAGGCGGCTGCGCAGGCGGCCCCCTCTTTTTATTTTTATAATAGGGAGGAACTATGCAACAGACCTTTACTTATAAGCAAAAGGCACGGGAAATGCTCATCGTTTTGGTGCCGATCTTCATTACCCAGCTGGCACTGATGTCCACAGGTTTTTTTGATACCATTATGGCCGGGCATGTAAGCGAACAGGATCTGGCTGGAGTCGCCGTGGGGGTCAATCTTTTTTTCCCCTTCTGGGGCAGCTGCCTGGGGATTATTTCCGGACTTACGCCGGTGGTGGCTGCGCTTTATGGGGGCTGCAGGCATGAAAAGATCACCTTCATCATCCGGCAGGGCTTTTATTGGGCCCTGGGACTGGCGGGGGCCTTCATATTGTTGGGGGCACTGGCGCTTCCCTGCCTGCTGCCTTTATTGAATCTGGAACCACGGGTGGAGTACGTGGTCAAATATTATTTACTGGCTATGGCCAGCGGAGTAGTTCCCATTTTTCTGGCTGGTGTATTGCGCAATTTCATTGATGCACTGGGCGCGACTCGCATAACGATGGTCATTACGGTGGTAACGGTACCCATCAATATAGGGCTCAATTACATTTTCATCTATGGCGCTTTCGGAGTACCGGCACTGGGCGGTATTGGTGCCGGGGTGGGGACAGCTATTGCCTTTTATATCAATCTGCTGCTGAATGTGCTGGTGGTGAGCCGGCTGAAACCCTTTCGGGATTATCATGTGCTGCAGGGCCTGGCTCGTCCATCGCTGCGGGAATGGAAAAAACAGCTGTCGGTCGGGATTCCCATCGGCTGTACCATGTTCTGTGAACAAAGCATTTTTGGTGCGGTGGGGCTTTTTATGACGGTATACGGAACGTCGGTGGTAGCCGCGCATCAAGCGGCTTTGAATTTTACCACCATGGTCTATATGATACCCATGAGCGTGAGCATGGCGCTGACGATTTTGGTCGGCTATGAACTGGGGGCAGGACGTCAGCCGGATGCCCGCCGCTACAACCGGCTGGGGCGGGGGATATCCATGGCTTTTGCGGCCGGCCTGGCAGCGCTGCTGGTGAATTTCCGCGGGGTTATTGCCAGCCTTTATACAAATGATGCGGCGGTACAGGAACTCATTATGGTATTTCTGCTTTATGCCATTGGCATGCAGCTCGCTGATGGCTTCAATGCTCCGCTGCAGGGAACGCTGCGCGGTTATAAGGATGTGCGGGCCACTTTTTTTCTGGCGGTACTGTCTTTCTGGATTCTGGGATTGCCGGCGGGCTGGCTGCTGGCTCATTACACTTCCGCGGGACCTTATGGCTATTGGATCGGCCTGATTGTGGGAATCCTTATGGGCGGTATCATGCTGACGCTCCGGCTCCATGTGGTGGAAAAACGATATGCCTTGTCTGATACAGCCTCCACAAAATAACCAGGGAAATCACTTGTCGGCATTTCCATCTGCAGTGTTGTCATCAATCGCTATAGCTATGACCTATTCACCCACCTTGCGATTGAAAAAATACTTGCATTTTATCTTGATATACCATATAATATTTATTGTTGGTGCTACGGCACCAGTATGATTCCTCGATAGCTCAGTTGGTAGAGCACCTGACTGTTAATCAGGCTGTCACTGGTTCGAGTCCAGTTCGAGGAGCCAGATGGCGCGTTGGTCAAGCGGTTAAGACACCGCCCTTTCACGGCGGCTTCATGGGTTCGAATCCCATACGCGTCACCATTTTGTATAAAGAGGGAATTCCCTTTTCCATATCGGGCGATTAGCTCAGCTGGGAGAGCGCCTGCCTTACAAGCAGGATGTCAGCAGTTCGATCCTGTTATCGCCCACCAATTCGTTTTTTAGACCATTCGATGAGAATGGTCTTTTTTGTGGCTGCATAGAGGAAGATCCGTTTCCAAACTTCTCCAGCAGTCACTATCACTTGGCGTAAAAATTTATTGCCTTTTAGTACAATATTTGATAAAGTCCACTTTTTGTTTGCTTTTTTCTTCCAGCTTATATACAATGAAGAGTAGTAAAATAAAAATGGTTGGTGATAAAATGAATACGGAAGAACGGCGCCAGCATATTCTGGAACGTTTGAAGGAGACCAAAAAACCTTTGACGGGTACGGCCCTGTCTAAGGAATTCGCAGTGAGCCGGCAGATTATTGTGGGGGATATCAGCATACTCCGGGCTCTGGGTACAAATGTCTATGCTACGCCGCGAGGCTATATTATTCCCGAAGAAAGCCGGGGAAAGCAGGGACTTATGGCCACGCTTACCTGCAGGCATACCCAGCAGGATATGCTGAAGGAGCTCAATGTGATCGTGGATAATGGAGGCTTTGTACGGGATGTGATCGTAGAGCACCCGCTTTACGGGGAAATCCGGGCGGATCTCATGCTGGGAGCCCGGCACGATGTGGCGGCCTTCGGGGAGCGGATGGCTAAATGCCAGGCCAATCCTTTGTCCCTCGTTACCGGCGGTGTACATCTGCATACTATTGAGGTTCCGGATCCTGCGGCGCTGGGACGCATCCGCAGGGAACTCCAGCAGGCGGGGATTCTTATAGAAGATTTAAAATAGTTTTTCGTCACCGGGGAGGGGTTTGCCATGGAATATGTGGGAATGCCGATTTTACAGGTGCTGCTTATTACCATCATCTTTTTATCGGTGCTGGTGGAGATCAAGACCGGCGGCATGGGAGCAGGAATTTTGCTGGGTGTGGTGGCTGCGGGGGTGTTTTTTGGCAGTCAGTACGTAAAGGGTCTGGTGAGCATGTTCCATATCGCGCTGTTTTTAGGCGGCGTACTCTGCATTGTTGTGGAGATGCTGATGCCTACGGTGGGGCTGCTGGCTGGTGCCGGCGTAGCGGCTATGCTGTACAGTATGGTGCTGGCCATGGGCGGCAATGTGGATGCCATGTATGCCATGCTGGCAGCTTTTTTGCTGGCGGTGGTCATTTTTGCGTTCATTGTAAAAAAGCTTCCCTCCAGCAAGCTGTGGAAAAAGGTGGTACTCAGCGACAAGTCCACTGCGGACCGGGGCTATGTGAGTGCCCAGGACCGGCCGGAGCTGCTGGGGCGCACAGGGACTGTCATTACTGAGCTGCGCCCATCGGGGACCATACTGCTGAATGGAGTTCCGGTGGATGTGGTGTCGGAGGGGGCATTCATTCCCAAGGGGACACTGGTCCGGGTTGCAGCCGTACAGGGAAGCCGGGTAGTCGTTCGTCGGGTAGAGTGAGTTCTGTTGTTTTGAATGGAGGGTATTTATATGGCATCGTTGATAGGTTCAGGATTTTTTCTGGTCATAATCATTGCGGCGGTCATGATCTTTTTGCATTTTGTGCCGCTGGGGCTTTGGATCTCAGCTATGGCCGCCAATGTATCTGTGAGCATCGTTACCCTGGTGGGGATGCGCATGCGCCGGGTGCCGCCCCAGAAGATCGTATTGCCCCTGATCAAGGCCAATAAGGCGGGGCTGGATGTATCCGTCAATCAGCTGGAGGCTCATTATCTGGCCGGCGGCAATGTGGACAAGGTGGTGGACGCACTCATCGCTGCCCATCGGGCTTCTATTCCGCTTCCCTTTGAGCGGTCCGCAGCCATCGATCTGGCCGGCCGTGATGTACTGCAGGCTGTACAGATGAGCGTCAATCCGAAGGTCATTGAGACGCCGATCGTTTCCGCTGTGGCGAAAAATGGTATCGAGCTGAAGATCAAAGCCCGGGTAACTGTACGGGCGAATATCGACCGTCTGGTGGGCGGCGCTGGTGAGCCGACAATCATCGCCAGAGTGGGCGAGGGCATTGTCACTACCGTGGGCTCTTCGGATAAGCACACCGATGTGCTGGCGAATCCGGATGATATTTCCAAGACGGTGCTGGGGAAGGGCCTGGATGCAGGCACGGCCTTTGAAATCCTTTCCATTGATATCGCCGATGTGGATGTTGGCCGCAATATCGGCGCTGAACTGCTCACCGACCAGGCGGAGGCTGACAAGCGCATTGCCCAGGCCAAGGCAGAGGAGCGCCGGGCCATGGCTGTGGCCAAGGAGCAGGAAATGAAGGCCTATACCCAGGAGATGGAGGCCAAGGTAGTGGAAGCACAGTCCGAGGTGCCCCATGCTATGGCCGACGCTTTGCGTGAAGGCAAGCTGGGGGTCATGGACTATTACAACCTGAATAATATCAAGGCAGATACGGATATGCGTGACGCAATCAGCCGTACCGGGGCTGACAGCAATCAGCTCCAGCCGCCTTCGGTGAAATAAAATGCTGGATATACTGCTGACTATCATATTGGTACTGCTGTTCATTGCGGTAATGAATAAGCTGGATACCAAGAAGCCGCCGGCTAAGCCGATGCCCAGGGGGTCTTCCGAGCTGCCGCCGCCGATGCCCGGGCCTTGGGCGACAGATCGGCCGGAAAAGCCGCAGCAGCCGGCTTTTGAGATTCCACCCATTCAAGGGGCACCCCGGGAGGGCAGCGAGGTTTATCGGGAGCCGGGAACCGTGCAGGCTGAGATGCAGGAGCAGCAGCAACGGGACCGGCTGGAAAGGCAGCGGGACCGGGCGTACATTCAGGAACAGCGGGCTTTGGAAGCCCGGGAGCGGACAAGAGAGCGGGAAGCCTATGAGGCTCAGGCCCACTTGAAAAAAATTCAGCCGCTGCCGGTGCCAAGGCTCAATACGCCTGCCGTGCAGGCTGAGGCCCTGCGCCAGGCCGTGATTTACGCGGAGGTGCTGGGGGCTCCTAAAGCATTGAAAAATACCAGGTGGCATCGCTGAGACCGTTGCCATTGCGCTGCAGCCGAAAGGCTGCAGTTTTTTTTATGCAATAATTTGTATGTTTATTGAATAATATATGTATTACTTTTGATGGATAAACATCTGGATTGTAGGTATTTTTATTTACAAAAAGCTTATTGAATGGTACTATATAAGAAATAAGACTATTTTGATATTTATTTAATATGCACAGTTTTGCATAAATATAAAGGAGGGGCGGATATGGTTCAGGTAAAGTCTATGAAAACCCGGCTCATTGTCATGATTGTAGGGGTTTCAGTGCTTACTACGTTGGCGGTAGGTGGTTTCTTCATTTATAATATTTTGCAGGATGACAAGATACAACTGCAAAATTATCGTCTGGATCAGGAACGGGCCGTAGAAGACAGGCTGCGGGCGGAGACGGAGCTGGCAATCAGTGTTATCAATGAAACCTATAAGAAACAGCAGGCGGGGATTTTAACTGAAGAACAGGCGAAAAAGGAAGCTGCAGCGCAGGTCAGGGATATGAAATATAACGATGGGAAAGGATATTTCTGGATCGATACCTATGAGGGCGTGAATGTAGCGCTGCTTGGGCGTAGTGAAACAGAGGGGAAGTCGCGCATCGATGCAGTAGACTCCAATGGGCGTTATTTCATCAAGGAAATGATCGCCAATGGGCGTCAGGCTGGAGGTGGATTCACCGATTTATTATTCGCCAAACCAGGAGAAACCACTCCTTTGCCAAAACGCAATTATACAGCTGCCTTTGAACCCTATCATTGGGTTCTGGGAACAGGGGTATGGATTGATGAGATCGATGCTCTGGTGGCTGAGCGCCAGGCAGCATCGGCAGCGTCGCTTCGCTCCAGCATCCTGCAGGCATTGGGCTGTATGGCTGTCCTGCTGCTGCTGTTCAGCCTGCTGGCAGTCTATATGGCCAAACGAATAGCCACTCCCATCCAACTGGTAACCGAGCGGATGGCAGCCATGTCCAAGGGGGATTTTCGGTCAGCTGCAAATCAGGCGGAATTCACCGCCCTGCTGCAGCGCAGTGATGAACTGGGGGTTATGGGGCAGGCTGTACAAGATATGCAGGAAAACATTCGTCAGCTCATGAAGCAGATCATGGATGCGGCGGAGTACGTGGCTTCTGCTTCGGAGGAATTGACTTCCAGCGCGGATCAATCCGCGCAGGTCAGTGGCCAGATCGCGAATTCTATCGTAAGTGTGGCCGGTTCCTGTAATGAGCAGTTCACATCGGTGGAAAATGCCAGTGAGGATACCCATCAGCTGGCGGCACATATGGAAAATTTCCGCGAGGTCATCCATACTTCCAATGAAAAGGTACGGGCGGCAAGCCAGGCTGCCACTGCCGGTAATACTGAAATCGATACGGCAGTAGGCGGGATGCAGAGCATTGAAACTGCAGTGCAGGAGTCGGCTGGGGTCATTGCCGGTCTAGGGGAGGAATCCAAGCGGATCGGTACCATCGTGGATACCATTGCGGAAATTGCAGCCCAGACCAATCTGCTGGCACTGAATGCGGCCATTGAGGCTGCGCGGGCTGGTGAGCATGGCCGCGGTTTCTCCGTGGTGGCTGATGAGGTGCGCAAGCTGGCGGAGGAATCCCAGGCAGCTGCCGGCGAGATCGCGGAAATTATAGGCTCGATCCAGCAGGAGGCGCAAAAAGCGGTGGTTTCCATGCAGAAGGGCATGGAGCAGGTTAAGGGAGGCAGTCAGGCAGTAAGCCGGGCGGGCAGTACCTTCCGCGATATTGTGGGCATGGTGGATCAGGTGGAGACAGGAGCCCATCAGATGGCGGACATCGTTGGCGGGCTGGTGCAGGGCGCTGGCCGGATCACTGACGCTATTGAGAAAATCGATTCCATGAGCCGCAGGGTATCTTCGGAGGCAGAGTCTGTATCCGCTGCTACAGAGGAGGAGACGGCCTCCATGCACGAGATCGCTGATGCCAGCCGCAAGCTGGCGGATATGGCCCAGCAGCTGCAGAATGCGGTGGCGCGTTTCCGGATCTGAGTGCGTTCACAGGAAAAATAAAAACAGCGCAAAACATGAAAGAGATGTTTTGCGCTGCATTTTTGTTTTTGCGGCTCATTTGCGGCCAAAGGCAAAGATCTTCACCATGAGGAAGGTGACGGGAATGCCCAGGATGGCTGCCAGCAGATAGCTCACGATGGGCGGGAATCCCAGCATATTGTAAAAGATCAGTACGATGAGATTCTGGATGATGTAGTTTGGCAGATAGGATATGAAAAATTTCATATATCGGGTCAGGGTGAGATTTTCTTTGAAAATAATACGGCTGTTCATCCAATAGGCAATGATATTGCCTATGATATAGCCGATGTTGAAGTTCAGATTATTGTAAGGGCTCAGGAAGGAACAGAGCCAGGCCAGGAATACACCGTTGAAGGTATTGATGCAGCCGATGACCAGAAAGAGAAAAAACTCCCGGGTCAGGAAATGATGTTTGATTTGTTCTTTGATTTGCAAGCGCAAGGCTCCCTTCATGTACACTGTACAGTACAGCGTGCACGAAATACCTGGGCGAATTACTTGTCTGAATTTCCATCTGCCGCGTTGTCGTCGATCTGCATAGCCGCCGCTATGCATCACTCCTCCGCCTTGCAGCTGAAAATTCATCCTGCGTACTTCTGTCCAGTTATTTTGTGTACACTGTACTACTGATGGTATTATCCCCGCATTTGCGGGGTTTGTCAAATTTTTTCCGGTAATGCGTTTCGAAAATCGGGAAATGGCGTTATAATTAAAAGCAGTGTTTGTGTACATTTTGAAAAGAGAAGTGGATAAATGATGAAACTCGTATCGATTGTTGTACCTGTCTATAATGAAGAAGATAATATCCGCCATTTTTACGGGGCTGTTTGCGAAAATATGGCTGCTCTTGATTATGATTTTGAATTGATTTTTGTGGATGATGGTTCCAAGGATCGCAGCCGGGCCATTCTGCGGGAGCTGGAGCAAAAGGACAGCCGGGTGCAGCCTATTTTCCTGGCCAGGAATTTCGGGCATCAGCTGGCACTTACCTGTGGATTGGATCATGCGGATGGAGATGCCGTGGTGACCATGGATGGGGACATGCAGCATCCGCCGGAGCTTATTCCGGTGCTGCTGGAAAAGTGGGAGGCCGGTTATGAAGTAGTCCAGACGATCCGGAAAACTACGGAGGGCGTGTCAGCGGTGAAAAAGCTGACCTCTTTTTACTACTATAAGCTGCTGAATATGCTTTCCAGCGTCCATATACAGGAAGGCGGCTCGGATTTCCGCCTCATGGATCGCATCGTAGTCCAGGCCTTCCGCCGTTATCGGGAACATGCCCGGTTCATCCGCGGCATGGTGGGAGCCATGGGCTACCGGCAGATCCAGCTGGAATTTGTGGCTCCCAAGCGTTTTGCCGGAGTATCCAAGTTTTCTCCGCGCAAAATGATGAATTTTGCACTGGACGGCATTCTGGCCTATTCCACATTGCCGCTGCGCTTTGGGCTTTATGGCGGGCTGCTTTGCGGCGGGCTGAGCATACTGCTCTTTTTGCATGTGCTTTTCACCAAGTACATTGCCAACGATGCAGTGCCCGGCTGGGCTACGATTACAGGCTGCATCCTGTTTTTTGGCGGCGTGCAGCTGGCAATCCTGGGGATCATCGGAGAATATATCGGCCGGATCTTTGAAGAGGTCAAAAACCGTCCGCTCTATCTCATTGCCCGGGGCAAGCCCAAGGATGAAGTGACGGAGGAATGACGTTTATGGCTGCGGAGCCAGTCCTTGTCCCTGTCGGACAGCCGGCGGGATTCTATGCCCTTTTGCAGAGCCTTGTTGTAGGTGAAATCATCTAGGGGACAGGACGAACGGAGCCATGCCTTTACCAGGGTCGGTTCTTTGACCAGAAAAACGGAGATGGCCCAGGCAATGGCCATTTGTACATAGTACTGTGCGGTACGATGCTGGCCCAGCAGCTGGAGGATTTCCGGCAGGAAGGGCCGTTCCGCATAGTAATCCAGCAGCATGACCACCGCGAAGCGCTGGGTATAGGGAGCAGGCGAAGCCAGGCATTCCTTCAGGAAGGGCAGCAGAGCCTGCTGATTTTTCCTGGCAGACTTCAGGGAGGCACAGAAGCTGTCACATAGGGACCAATTGTCAATTTTTGGAAGAAAACGCCGGATGTGTTCCTGGAGCTTTTCCAGGGGCATCCGGCTGCCGCCGATTACGAAGCCCTGCAGCATTTTTTCTTCCAGGGTATCATCAGCGGCGGCAGTCAGGTAGGCCGCCAGCTCTTCGGCTGGCAGCTGAAGCAGGCGGCGGGCGAACTGCCGCAGCCTGGGCAGCCGGACACCGAGCATGGGGGTGCCTGGCGGCAGCAGGCGGGCGGCAAAATCCCGGTAGGACGGTTCAGCCAGGGCTTCCAGTTCCTGGTGCAGTTGTTCATTCAAAATCAAGGCAAGTCCTCCTTTCTATGGTTATCATAGCATGACGGGACTATGGCCGCAAAGCTTAAAAAAATGATTCTTTTTAATTATCTGCCCCTGAGGAGGAGAATATTTTGCCGGAAAATTTGCAGAAACAGATCAAAAGGTATATTGTTATCTTTTTAGGATGCCTCATTGGCAGTTTGGGCTTCAACCTGTTCCTGATTCCCCATCATTTGCTGTCCGGAGGAATCAGCGGCATTGCCATCATCATCTATTATATGGCCAGCTGGCCCATTGGTGTACAGCTCATCGTGTATAATCTGCCGATTCTGTATCTTGCCTATCGGGTCTTTGGACGGCTCTATGCCTTTGATACGCTGGTGGGGACCGTGCTTTTCTCCATCGGTATCGATGCTACCAGCTTCGTAGGCCAGTATGAGCTGGTCCATGACGTGATGCTGGCCTCCATTTTCGGCGGTGTATTGGCCGGTATAGGCTTTGGGCTTATTTTCCGCTGCAATGCCAATTCCGGCGGCCTGGATGTGGTAGGCGCCGTGGTGAAAAAATACTATTCCTATGATATGGGGACGGTTATTTTCGTGCTGAATGTGGCTGTAGTGGCCTTGAGCATTGCACTGTTCGGACTGGAAATCGCGCTGTTCACCTTTGTTTCCATCTATGTGACGGCTGAGGTGACCAACAGGGTAGCTGCCGGCTTTAATCGGGAGAAGTCCGTGGTGATTGTTTCCCCGGAATCCGATCGCATTGCTGAGGAAATCATGGCCCGTATTGTCCGGGGCGTCACCTTCATCAAGGGCGAAGGGGGCTTTACGCGGGAAAACAAGAATATCCTTTTTGTGGTGGTGAGCCTTACCCAGGTCAGCAAGGTCAAATTTATTGTAGATGAGCTGGATCCCACGGCATTCATGATCGTATCGGATACCTCCGAGGTCATGGGGCGGGGCTTTACCCTGGAAAATAAGTTCGGTCAGCGGCTTCCGGATGGGACGGCGGCGGGGGCTTCATTTGACAATAATAAAAAATAATAGTATATTAATAGAAAACAATAAGAATCTATAGCCTGGATATTGTTCCTGCCGTTTTATCCGGCAGAGAGAATGACAATTTTGATAATTGTGAAAAGTTTAACAGTTCAGGCGCTGTCTGAAACCGAGGGGGATGTGATGGAAAGCGAACAGTTAAAGGGAACCATTTTTGATATACGGCGCAGCTATTTACCGGAAAAGGATGAAGTGCAGACCGTATTCTGGCTCAAGGGATGCCAGATGTCCTGCATCTGGTGCAATCATCCGGAAGGAATCAATGCGCATACCCATCCGGTCTATATGCCGTATCGTTGTATCCGTTCCTGCACGAACTGCCTGGATCTGGCGGAGCATGGCGGCATCCGTTCCGCTAAGGGCGAAATACAGCTGGATCCGCTGCAGCCGGAAAAGTGGGGAGAGCTTATCGATGCCTGTCCCACGGGGGCATTGGGATGGGATTCCCAGCGGCTCAGCGTACAGGAGGCCATGCGGCTGGTCCTGTCCCAGGGCCGGGAGACGCCGGCGGCCCATATGAAGGTGATGCTGGCCGGGGGAGAACCGTTGCTGCAGGCGGATTTTGCGGCGGAATTCCTGCGTTCCCTGAAGGAAATGGACGTGGAGACTGGCATGGAGACGGCGTTGTTTGTCCCCGTGGAATCCGTGCTGAAGGTGGAGCCCTATCTGGATCATATCTATGCGGATCTCAAATTATTTGACGGGATACAGCATAAAAAATATACGGGAGTGCCCAACGGGCGCATCAAGAAGAACATTCAGCTGCTTTTGGAATCAGCCCGCCGCTCCCATGTGGTGGTGCGTACTTCCCTGATATCCGGGGTCACTGCGGAGACGGAAAATATTGCCGCTATCAGTCGGTATATATCCGGCGTATATGAAAATGTGGCCTATGAATTGCGCAATTACGATCCGCTGAGCCGGGAACGGTATCCGCTGGCGGAGCATCGTGCCTGCTTTGCCAAAAATATGAGGCGGTATACTCCGGAGGAAATTCATGCATTCGCTTTGGTTGCTAAGCAGAACGGGGTACAGCATGTCATCGAGGGAAATTGAATATATAGACAAGGCCAGGAGCTGTTCCTGCAGATGAGGAACAGGCTCCTGGCCATTTTTTATTTTGGAGAAGAGGGCAGTGAAACCTCCTGGAGACGGCCGTCAGCCAGTTCCAGTATACGGTCCAGTCGGACCGAGGCTTCCAGGTCATGAGTGATGACGAGGATGGTACGGTCGGGAAAATTCTGCCGTATCACCTGGAAAATTTTCTGGGCACAGTTCCGGTCCAGTCCGGCGGTGGGCTCGTCCAGCAGCAGCATCGGCGCCTGTCCGGCAAAAGCCAGTGCCAGCAGCAATCGCTGCCGCTGACCTCCGGAGAGCAGACAGCCATCTTCACCCAGCGGCGTATCCAGCCCCTGGGGCAGTGACTGGACGGTGCCGCTCAGCTGAGCCAGCTGCAGGGATGTCCAGATGCATTCCTCAGAGATCGCCGGGTAGAGCCGTTGGAAATTTTCCCGCAGGCTGTCACTGAAGATATAGCCTGCCTGGGAGGCGGAGGAAAAAGCGGCGCGAATCTTTTCTGGAGGCAGATCCTCATAGTTCTTATCCTGCAGGAAAAAATTGCCGCGATCCGGGTCCCAGAGCCGGGTAAGAAGGTGGAAAAGGGTGGTTTTTCCGCTGCCGCTTTCACCTACGATGGCAATCTTTTCTCCCGGGAAAAGGGTGAATTGCAGATCCAGGAAAAGGGGCAAAGCATTTTCATAGGAAAACAGGATATGGCGGCCGCTGAGCAGCCCCTCCGGCTGGCCCGTCACGGGCCGGGATACTCTTTCTGCGGCAGCGGGCGGGATGAGCAGCCGGCCTGCCGCGTTCAGGGCTGCCGGCAGACCCCGCAGGGCGGCTGGCAGCGGCTGGTATTCGGCAAAAATGCTTTGCAGAGCCAGCAGGTATACCGCCAGCTCGATGCCGCTGAGCCTTCCCTGGGCAATCAGGGGAGACAGCAGCCAGAAGATGATGACCCAGGCCACTCCGCAGCAGCACAGGGCACCTGTATCCGCCAGGGCCTCCGGCAGCTGCTCCTGCTGCCGGGTCCGGCTGAGGGTCTGGGCGGCCCGGTCAAGCTTTTGCCGGCTGGTATTCCAGCTGGCATTGCCCTGAAGCTCAGCCAATCCCTGCAGGCTGTCCAGCAAGGTACTGCGGTACCTTTGATCCGCTGCCTGGCTCTGCCGGCGGGAAAAAAAGGCGGAAAGCAGTGACAGGAGGAGCACGGCGCCCCAGGCAGCCAGACAGAGGAGAGCGGCTGTTGGGGAAATGGGCCAGAGCAGCAGCAGGGCCAGCAGCGTCAGCAGCAGGCTGCTGATGGGGGGCAGCAGAATCTTCAGATAGAAGTCCCGCAGATGATCCATGCTGGCGGTAAGGTCGTAGAGGAATTCGCCGGTATCCTTGCCGGCGCGGCGTTCGGGCAGCCGCTGGGCGGCCTGGCTGTAGACATAGCTGCGCAGCCGGGCCAGCTGCTGAAAGACCGTCCGATGGGAAAGCCAGCGGTCCAGATAGCGGAATACTGCCCGGCCAATGCCGCAGGCCCGCACCAGAGTAATGCCCAGGGCCAGCGTATAAAGGGGCGGATGGAGGGCTGCCGAGGCGATGATCCAGGCAGAGGCCCCCAGCAGCAGTATAGCGGAGAGGGCGGAAAGAAGGTTCATGGACAGAGGCAGTAAATAGGCATGCCAGGGCAGCTGGCAGAGGATTCTTCCCAGCAGAACAGTTTTCTTCATTCCTGGACCTCCTTTCCACCATCCAGCAGGATGATCTGATCGGCTATTTTCCGCAGGGCCGGGCGATGGGCTACCATGAGAATGGTGTGATCGCCGCGAAGTTCCCGCAGAGTGTGCAGGATTTGCTGTTCGCTGGCAGCATCCAGTCCCGCGGTGATTTCATCCAGCAGCAGCAGCGACGTCTGGCGGTAAAGCGCCCGGGCAATGCCCAGTCGGCGCCGCTGGCCGCAGCTCATGGACCGGAAGCCGTCTCCCAGCAGGGTATCCATGCCCTGAGGCAGCCTCTGATACCAGGAAGCCAGCCCGGCGGCGCGAAGGGCGCTTTCGGCCTGGCGGTCATCCAGGGAAGGCTCCGGGGACAGGATGATGTTTTCCCGCAGGGAAGCCTGGAAGATATGAGGCTCCTGGGGGACATAGGCAAGGTGGCAGGGCCATTCTGCCGGGGAAAACCGCTGGAAGGGCAGGCTGCTGACCTGGATTTCACCGGCTGCGGGCTGGAGCTGTTTGAGCAGCAGAGCCAGAACCGTGGATTTTCCGGCGCCGCTGGTGCCGGTGAGCAGCGTGATTTTACCGGCGGGAGCATAGAAGGAAAGGCCGCGGAGCACTGTGTCCTGGCGTCCTGGATAGCCGCAATGCACCTGGCAGAACCGGATGTCCGGCGGGATGCGCAGCTGCTGCAGACTGTTCTGGACGGCCGGAGAGCGGTGCTCTTCAGGAGCCAGAAAGTCCAGCAGGCTGCTGGCAGCTGTATGGGCCTGGATTCCCGCATGGAAGGCTGCTCCGCTCTGGCGCAGAGGCTGGTAGAATTCCGGTGCCAGCAGCAGGGCGAAAAAGGCAGTGAAAAAGGACAGCTGTCCGGCCAGCAGCCGCAGTCCGATGCTCACGGCGATGAGGGCGATGGAGAGGGTGGTGATGAGTTCCAGGGCAAAGGCGGATACGAAGGCCAGCTGCAGTACCTGCAGGGAAGCCTGGGAAAAGGCCTGGCTGTCCTGCAGCACGCAGGCCTCCTGGGCCTGGCTGCGGTTGAAGAGCTTCAGCATAGGCAGGCCCCGCAGCAGTTCCGCGAAATGGCTGCTGAGTTTTTGGAGCTGCTGCCACTGCCGCTGGCTTTTTTCCCTGGTGAGCCGGCCGATGAGGTAGAGCAGGAAGGGACCGATGGGAGCTGTCACCAAAAAGACCAGGGCGGTAGCAGGCTCTACCCACAGTGTGACCAGGAGGAAAAAGGGAAGCAGCAGCACTGCCTCCAGTGCCTGGGGCAGGAAATGGCGAAAAAAGTCATCCAGGCCATCCACGCTTTCCAGCGCCAGGCTCAGCAGCCGGCCGCTGGAGGCCAGTGAGGGATCCAGCGGGGAACGGCGGCCGATGGCCTCATGGAGCCGGCGGCGGAAGCCCTCCTGTACGGAAAGGGAAACAGCTCCGGTAATGCGCAGAACCGGCAGCTGCACAAGGCTGCGCAGGACAACGGCAAAAAGCAGTACCACAAACCATGGTACTGCTTTTTCTATCGCCAGCTGGCGGAGGAAGAAACCATCCAGCAGCCAGGCTGTTGCCGCCGCTGCCAGAACCGCTGCGGCTCCGCGGAGGAGCTGCAGCAGGCCCAGGGCAGCAAGGTTTTTTCTATAAGGTTTTAATAGCTGGAGAACAAAGTCTCTATTCATGGATCAATACAACTCCAGATCTTTTCTCGAAAGGCGCTTGCGGAAAATCCAGTAGCTCCATCCCTGGTAGATCAGCACGATGGGTACCAGACAGCCGGCGGCAATGGACATGATAGTGAGCGTGTAGGGAGTGGAGGAGGCATTGTAGATGGTCAGGCTCCATTCCGGCTGCAGGCTGGATACCATGAGCCGGGGAAAGAGCCCGGCAAAGAAGGCCACAGTAGTGCAGGCAATAGCCAATGCGCTGCCGATAAAGGCTGGAATCCCCCGGCGATGGAAGGAAGCCAGGTAAGCGCCTGCAAAGCAGATGGCTGCTCCGAAGAGAAGCCCTGCAGCCAGTGTGCTGCGGAAAAGGTCTGTGAGGGTATAGGTCATGGCGATGCACACCAGGAAGAAGAAGATCGCCAGCGCCCCCACCCGGATGGCCCAGTCACGCATGCGATGAGTCAGGGAACCCTCCACCAGGCGCAGGTTCAAAAAGGCCATGCCATGGAAGAGGAACACCAGCAGGAAGGTGATGCCGCCCACCACTGTATAGGGGGAGAGCAGATCGTAGAAGGTACCCATATAGATCATCTTGTCGCTGATGGGCAGGCCCCGCAGCAGATTGGTGACGGCTACGCCCCAGAGAAAGGCGGGAATCGCGCTGCCCAGGCAGATGGCCCAGTCCCAGAGGCGGCGCCAGGTGTAACTTTCATGCTTGCCCCGCAGTTCCAGACCGGCACCCCGCAGGATCAGCCCCACCAGCATGATGAACAGTGCCAGATAAAAGGTGCTGAACATGGTGGCATAGACATGGGGGAAAGCGGCAAAAAGAGCACCGCCAGCGGTGATCATCCAGACTTCATTGCCATCCCATACCGGGGCAATGGTGTTGATGACCAGGGTACGGTTGTTCTCGCTGGAGCTGATGAAGGGGATAGTCATCCCTACACCATAATCAAAGCCCTCCAGGAAGAAGAAACCGGTGAAGAGTACTGTGATGAGTATGAACCATAAAATATTGAGATCCATTATGCATCCCTCCGATCATTGGCGGCCGGGGTACGGCGGATGAAGCGGACAGCGGCATAAAGTGCGGCTGCCGCCAGTATGAGGTAGATGATGGTAAAGCCCATGAGGGAGATGAATACTTCCCCCGGGGTGAGGTTCGGTGAAAATGCGGCGGCGGTTTTCTGCAGTCCTACAACGATCCAGGGCTGCCGGCCCGCCTCGGTAAGATACCAGCCCAGGCTGTTGGCCAGGAAGGGCAGGGGCAAAGCCAGGATGAGCAGGCGCAGGAACATGCGATGGGCATTCAGCTTCTTTTTCCAGGCCAGCAGTCCTGTCACCAGGGCCAGCAGAAGCATAAGCCCGCCGATGCCGGCCATACCGCGGAAGCTCAGGAAAAGTCCCTGGATATCCGGCTTGTAGTCCCCGGGGCCGTATTGCTGCTCATATTCCTTCTGCAGCTGATGGATTCCCCTGATTTCCCCGGTGGGCTGATTGTAGACCATGAAGGAAAGCAGATAAGGAATATTGATTTCCAGCGGATTGCGTTCGTTCTTCACATCGATGATGGCCATAGCTGCCAGCGGTGCCGGATCGGCACTTTCCCACAGGGCTTCCATGGAAGCCAGCTTCATGGGCTGCATGCGGGCGACCTGCTGCGCCTGGAGATGGCCGCTGCCCATGACGGCAAAGAGACCGGCCAGGGCGTAAATCACCGCATAACGCATACATTTTTCAAAGGCATCCCGGGCAGTGCCGTTCTGCAGAATTTTGTAGGCGCAGACAGCCAGGATCAGCATGCCGCTGGTGACGACGCCGGAAAAGAGCGTATGGGCATACTGCCCGATGGCGTAGGGATTGGTGATCAAAGCAGCAAAATCAGTCATCTCCGCACGACCGTTCCGGACAATGAAGCCTACCGGATGCTGCATGAAGGAATTGGCCACCAGGATCCAGAAAGCGGACAGATTGCTGGCAAAGGCCACAATCCAGATGCAGGCGCAGTGCAGTTTGGGAGAAAGCTTGTCCCAGCCAAAGAGCCAGATGCCCAGGAAAGTGGATTCGAGGAAAAAGGCGGTAAGAGCCTCCAATGCCAGCGGAGCACCAAAAATATCCCCCATGAACCTGGAGTATTCGGACCAGTTCATGCCGAAATGGAATTCCTGCACGATACCGGTTATCACACCCATAGCAAAGTTGATGAGAAAAACCGTGCCGAAAAATTTCACGAGCTGCCGACAGGATTTTTTCCATTCTTCGTGCTTTGTTTGGACATAGCAGGTCTCTAAGAGTGCGATGAAGATTGAAAGACCCAGGGTGAGCGGGACAAAGAGAAAATGATAAATCGTAGTGATGGCAAACTGCCATCGGGATAAGGCGAGTACATCCATGATATCCCTTCCTTTCCAATAAAAATTATTTATTATAGCTTCATTATAAATCAGTAGATTTAGAAACACAACAAGAATTAATGGAAAAGTTTAGGAGTTTAGGGCAAGAAAAAAGACACAGCCGAAACTGTGTCTTTTAAAAGCTTATGCTTCGATTTTACGGACCTCGTAACCTTCTTCCTCAATAGCGCTTTTGATGGCTGCCTCCGGCGCTGTTCCATCAGCTGTGGCCCATTTATCCTCCAGGCTGACCTGGATATTGCTGAGGCCTCCGATGGCCTCCAGAGCTTCCTTTACATGGGCGGCGCAATGCATGCAGCTCATCCCTTCAATAAATACCTTCATATGTTTTTCCTCCTGATTCAAAATTTTGCGGCTTCATAGTCAGAGAACCGGAAGCTGCGCAGCCGCAGCGCATTGGTGAGCACTGAGACGGAGCTGAGGCTCATAGCAGCCGCTGCCAGCATGGGATTCAGCAGCGGACCGCCAAAGATATGCAGTGCTCCCATAGCTACCGGAATACCCAGTACATTGTAGCCAAAGGCCCAGAACAGGTTCTGACGAATGTTGCGCATGGTCCGGCGGCTCAGCCGGATTGCCCGGGATACATCCCGCAGATCGCTGTGCATGAGGACGATATCAGCACTTTCGATGGCAATATCGGTTCCTGACCCGATGGCAATGCCGATATCCGCACAGGCGAGCGCTGGGGCGTCATTGATACCGTCACCGGCCATGGCTACAATATTGCCATGGGCCTGCAGCAGCTGTACTTCCTTGGCCTTATCCGCAGGCAGCACTTCCGACCGGATTTCTGTGATGCCCACTTCCCGGGCAATGGCCTTGGCTGTGGATTTGTTGTCTCCGGTGAGCATGATGACGCGAATCCCCATGTCCTGCAGCAGGCGGACTGCTTCCAGGCTTTCCGGCTTCACGGTGTCGGCCAGGGCAATGAAGCCGCGGCAGGTATTTCCAGTACTGATATAGACCAGCGTCTTTCCCCTGGTGGCTAGCTGATCACCGCGGGTCAGCAGTTCCGCACTGATATGCACACCCTGGTCCTGCAGCCATTTGCTTTTGCCGACCCGCAGGGCCTGGCCGTTCAGCAGGGCTTCGATGCCTTCACCGGGGATGGCATTGAAGGCTGCCAGACCCTGGATGCGCAGATGCTTGTTGCGGGCCCGTTCCACGATGGCCTGGGCCAGAGGGTGCTCAGAGCCGTTTTCCACTGAGGCAGCCATCGCTAAAAGGGTATCCTCGGAAAGGCCTTCCGGAACGATGTCCGTAATGGCCGGTTTGCCGCTGGTAATGGTGCCGGTCTTGTCCAGTACCACAGCACTGACATGCTGGGCATTTTCCAGGGCCTCGCCGCCTTTGATGAGAATGCCGTATTCTGCGCCCTTGCCGGTGGACACCATGATTGCGGTCGGAGTAGCCAGCCCCAGTGCGCAGGGGCAGGCAATGACCAGTACGGAAACGAATATCGTGAGCACAAAGGAGGCGGATTCACCGTTCACAGCCCAGTAAATCGCGGCCAGGGCGGCCAGACTGATGACGATGGGAACGAACCAGCCTGAAACCTTATCCGCGATGCGGGCAATGGGGGCCTTGGATCCCTGGGCTTCCTCCACAAGCCGTACGATCCGGGCCAGGGCAGCGTCCTCGCCCACCTTGGTGGCAGTGTATTTGAAGAATCCCGTCTTATTGATGGAAGCGCCAAATACCTCATCGCCAATGGCTCTTTCCACGGGCATGGATTCACCGGTGAGCATGCTTTCGTCGATGGTGGTTATTCCCTGGATGATTTTTCCGTCCACCGGCAGAGCCTCTCCCGGCTTCACAGCCAGGACGTCACCCGGCTTTACCTCTTCCACAGGGATGTCCCGTTCACCCTCTATATCCACAATCCGGGCTGTTTTCGGTGCCAGATCCAAAAGGGCGCGTACCGCATGGGAGGTTTTGTTCTTTGCAATGGCCTCCAGATATTTTCCCAGTGTGATCAAGGTCAGGATGGTACCGGCGGACTCGAAATAGAGCTGATGCACAGCCTCCGGATTGCCCAGGGAAATCCCGGTGATGGCAGCAAGGCTGTAGGCCAGGGAAGCCAGCGTTCCCATGGCAATGAGAGAATCCATATTCGGAGCCAGATGGAAAAGATTTTTGAGGCCGACCGAATAAAAGCGGCGGCCGATGAAGACGATGGGCAGGGTAAGGGCCAGCTGCAGAAAGGCAAAGTTCAGGGGATAGGTATCCGGGTCCAATGTCTCCGGCCAGGGGAAAAGCCCCAGTTCCATGGACAGCATATGTCCCATGGAAACGGCCAGCAGCGGCAGCAGGAAGAGCAGGGAAAAGAGCAGGCGGCTGCGCATTTCCCGGATATGCTCCTCCGGGGTGATATCCTCTTCCGGATTGTGCACCACGCCATAGCCCGCCTTTACGACCGTAGCCTCAATCTCCGCATCATTGGTAACCCGCTGGTCAAATCGTACCCGCAGGGTTTCCGTGGCGAGATTCACTGCTGCGGTGTCCACGCCTTCTATTTTTCGCACGAACCGTTCCACGCGGCTGGAACAGGCAGCGCAGGTCATACCACTTATTTTATAGGTCTTGTTCATAACGGCCTCCTTATTTTCCCAGCAGTTTTTCCAGGATTTTATTCATTTCTTCCAGCTTTTCCTCCGGCTGATCCATGAGGCAGGCATCCTTCACGCAGCTGCGCATATGGCCCTGCAGGATGGAGAGCTCGGCCTTCTTCAGCAAGGACTGGGTAGCCAGCAGCTGGTTTGCGATATCGATGCAATAGCGGCCCTCTTCGATCATCTTGATGATCCCGTCAATCTGGCCGCGGGATATTTTCAATGCCTTCAAGGCGGAATTCCGTTCTGTTGTCATATATACCTCCCATATACCCCGTGGGGGTGTCTATACTGCTATTATGTGACAGTTCAGGAGAAAAGTCAAGAGAGAAGGGGCTATGTTTATAGGGGGAGTGGTATTTTTAAAATAAGACTGGAGCCTTAGAGCGATGGTGGTGCAAGGAAGCTGAAGAAGCCAAAGAGGATACGATTTCCCTAAAAGAAGACAGCATTCTCCGCGAAGAAGATCGATTGCCGGCTTCTCGATTTATCCAAACCTATCAATTATCCGGCCTATGGTAATTATTCCGCCGGATGAACATCTGCCTTGAATCGAGATGTTGGTCTTTCCATTTATTATACAGTACGCCAATCGCCGACGAGGACAAGGAAAATCACTAGTGCATAGAGAATAACTACAATAAATCGGGTTATTCAAAGGACGGTGTGCTGTGGATATAAGAGTATTGCATTATTTTTTGCTGGTGGCACGTGAAGAGAATATTACACGTGCCGCGCAACTGCTGCATGTTACTCAGCCAACTTTGTCCAGACAGCTTATGCAGCTGGAGGAAGAGATGGGGGTAGCTTTGCTGGAACGGAAAAATCATAGTGTTTCTTTGACTTATGCAGGAATGCTTTTTCGGCGGCGTGCACAGGATATGGTGGATCTTGCCCGGCGTGCTAAAGATGAAGTGGCAGTTAATGAGGATACGGTGGGGGGAAATATTGCTATTGGCTGCGGTGAACTGCAGGCAGTTGGTGAGTTGTCCAAACTGCTGGTAGCTTTTCAAAAACAGTTTCCAAGGGTAAAATTTGCGCTGTATAGCGGCAGTAATGAGGATATTCAGGAGAAATTGGAACAGGGAAACCTTGACTTAGGACTTTTTTTGGAGCCATTCAATAGTTCGAACTATGAGTTTGTACGGATGAAGACACGGGAAGAATGGGGCGTACTGCTTCATCGGGAGCATCCATTAGCGGCGCAGGAGTGTATTTGCCCAGGTGATCTGGTTGGAACGAAGGTCGTCACAATTCATGTGAATACACCGGTGCATCAGACCTTGGCCGATTGGTCGGGTGATTATGCCCGCAATATGGATTTTTGTGTAAACTATAATGTGCTTCATAATGGTGTCATTGTAGCCCGCGAGCGTAAAGGCGCAGTGATTTGTCTCAAGTCCGATGCACATTATGAGGATATGATATTCAGGCCATTCAAACCCAAATTGGAGTTCGGATCCGTATTGGCCTGGCATCCTGGAAAAGTTAATGCAAGGGCCTTTCAAACATTTTTGCAGTTTATAACTCGGAACAAGATGTCCCCCACCTCTGCAGGTGGCGGGCGCGAACCAAGATAACAGGCGGTGAGTTGCTATCTCCCGCCTCGTTGCGACGTGAAGCTAGTCCCTTGTGGGAAACGCTGATTGGAAGGATTCCGCGTTGCGGAATCTTGAACAATGGCGTTATAAAAAAGAAAAATGAAGAATGATAGAAATGCTGTTGTCTCATATTATGAGCAGCGGCATTTTTTTAGTTTGTCATACATGATTTGCATGGACAATGGATGAAATTAAGCATTTTCCATTTCCTATGCTGATATATACAATAGAAGCAGCAGAATTTTTAAGGAAAGTGTGAATGTCAATGAAAAAGTGAGCCAGTCGCTAACGAAATTTTGAGCCACTTCGCTATTGAATAACTGAGCCACTCGCCAGCGAAAAAGTAAGCCACTCAGGACTAACCAGCCTGCATATTCTGAC